>SXGT01196828.1_pt1 | contig 11725 bp, 16 predicted proteins | sample 3176221 | NCBI WGS metagenome assembly SXGT01 (sample SAMN11356862, study PRJNA531348) | freshwater metagenome | isolation source: freshwater sample F1-120 | place: China: Fuxian Lake, Yuxi | collected 2017-12-25
TAGCCCACAAACAAACGGATGTCGGCCCAAAGAGCGCCCTGTTCACAACTCTCCAGCCGCCAGACCCAGCAAGCATCGACGGAAGATCACGCCTCAGCAAGAAGCGAAAAGAGTGGTTCACCGAGTCCTTCGCTCGGCTCTGCTGCACTGACGACGCAAGCAGAGCAGCAAACGGGCGAGTCGGAGAGCGCTGGACAAACTTGGACGAGTTTACAAAAAACAAACGAACAAAGGAAGATGCCAGTCACGGGGAACGTGTGCTTTCCTTGGTCGGCCCCTGAGTGAAGCTGTGGGCTGGACCGCCGGTGCAACAGTTCGCAACGGTGCAAGTGGGAAGCGCAGACGTGTCTTAGTCGCCCACGAAGGCTTATCTGACTGACCGCCTACTCTATTATTGCTTCGGAGCTACCGACTGTCGATGCCGCCGTTGATATCACAATCGTCGCTTGTTGTCACCGCTGTCACACACTTAGTTTTGCACTCGCACCCCTTTGTTTCATCTCGCCCCCGCTGCTCTTCCTCTCTAGCTCTCATTCTGCGTGTCGCTCACGCCGTTTCACAGCCGACCCCACATATGCAACAATGTTGCCATCGCTGCGGTCGCCGCGTCTGTCCTCTGATGTGGAGATGGCGATGCCGTGCAAGTCGAATGTCATCGGCTTGAAAAACTCAATCCAATCGTAGAGCCCACAAACGATTTCAACCTGACGGAGCGAGGACGAGCAACTGGGTGGCACAAAAAGCAATTGCCCATCGGGACAAACGACCGCGGCCTGGAATCAACCTGGTTTTGTCGTGCCACCGCGTGGACTGCCTCACCGCCCCAACCTCGCACGGTGTGCTGCCTGCCTTACCCATTGCCTCCAGGATGCACTCGGACATCTCCTTCGAGCCGGCTGGACAGTCCCGGACGGATCGTGTCACGGCATTGGGCAGCTTGGGCAAACGATGGGGATGGTGGCCGCATCTGCTGTGTTTTCCCGACTGTTTCTTTGTCAACGAAACACCGAACCAAATTCGACACAAGCCCCCCGCCCGGTCCTTCTCGGCCCACATATCCGCCCCCCTCACCCCCCCCCCAAACCAAAATTATCAAACGACTAAACTGGCAGAGCCCCCAACGGGGACTGTCAAGAGCAAGTGTGGACAGTCGCCCTCACTGTTCTGGCCAAGCCAAGCGGCTCCAACTCAGAAAACAATACGAGATGACCATTCGCCCGGAACTGCTTCCCTGACTCCCCGTTTACAAGTGTGATCCTCTGGCATCTCGAATGTCTTCTGGTTGCTGAGGGCAGTTGCGATGATCGAAAACTTTTGGTCCACGTCTATGTGGGTGTGGCCCACTTCCAGAAACTGGAGCACCACAGAGCGAAATGAATGGCGTAGGACGAGCCAAGTGGCCTGCTGTGCGTCCAGTTGTGGACAACAACACGGCATCGCACATGACTTCGGCACCGCCACCCCGTGCGTGCTGACTGAGCTGTTCGACCGCTGTGCATCCTCGGATCTCAAACCCTGCCAAAAAACCAAAAACAAATAGTGAACGCCCTTTCGATCCCCCAAATTGCACCGAGTCCCGATGCACCGGAATCGACGTGCACTAACCCTCTACGAAGGACTAGCAAACCCCCACAGAAAGAACACCCCTTAAAGAACCCCAAACGTTTTTACAAGACGGCGGCCATGAGTACGCAAAATACGGGACGTCGCCGAAAAAACTTAAAATAACAGCCCCCCCGGATTGGGGGGGTGTTTACGGTCCATCCTATTCTGAGATGGAAGCTGGCGGGGGGAGTTCACCGAACACTAATGGCTGGAGCCCGGGGGGTTACAATCCACTGTGGAAGTTATCTCCACAACAACGTGTTCACGTCTTGCCGCGCTGCTGACTTCAAATGGCTCGCTCCCCAGTCGCCCACTTCGCTGTCCACTGATTTCTGTTCTCGCCAGCGGTGTTGTCGAACTGAATTGTTAAATTCGCAGGAACCCTTGCCGAAGTTTGCCAGACAACTCGCAGAAAACACGACCCACGCGTTTTCAGTTTCGCTAGCGTGAGGGAAATGTTTTGGCAGGGCAAGGCAAGTGGACAATGGCAACCTTCGCCCTCGTGCTCGCAGTTTTGCAGCGGTCACATCCAAGGCATGGGACAGCAACGTCAACGTGAGATTGCTCCCTCCACCTACGCTCGGATCCATCAGGAAAAATAAATCAATCACTCCGGCCACCGATACACAAACGCAATGTTCCTGGGCCATGTGCCGGACGATGTTGCTTCGATGAGGTCGGGGCGGACAATCGGCGGCACGCCAAGCAGCGCTCCACGATGATTTGATATGGGGATGGTTGGGGATGGCAGCGGGCGCAAAAACGAACGCCGTCGGGCAGTGGCCGCTCCTGAGGTCGATACAACTTCTCGAACCGCTTCGAACATCCCTGGGGCACCCGACTGACTTGACCGAGCGACTGGCGGCGCTACGCGGGCCATGTTTAGTCCGTCGTCTTCGCACAAACGTGACCCACGCACGGTCAAACAGCCGGGTTTCCCAACTCAAGCCAAGTTGCGCGGTATGCGAAACTTGCTCTGGTCCATTCCGTCTATGGACATGATGATGACGCTCGTGTCAGAAGGCACCTGGCATTGGTTCCGGCGCAAGACCAACGGCCTGCCTAGGTTTGGAAACGGACTTCGAGCCACCAGCCGCCAGGTAGAAGTGACCCCGAAAACCAACAAGTCGCTCCCCCCCCAAAAAAAAGAGCACTTTCAAATCACTAGCGACGACTGTCCCGTAGTCTTCTACCCCCCTTTTCCGCCCCCCAAAAAACTAACAATATTATCCCGAGTAATCGTAGTAGTAATGTTATTTGCATCATTGTTATTATTTAGAGGGCTTGGGTCTTGCCTCGAGAAGGCCTCGCCAGGACGAGGGCGCAGAGCAGGCCTGGCCTTGTCTTGTCTCCCAACAAAAGGGCTCGCCTCCAAGAGGCCTGAAAAATCATAACGAAAACGGGGGGTGGGGGGGGGGCAGCGGGTGGACCAACGGTTGGCGGAACTCCGGGACTCGAGGGTGCAGTTAGTGGCATTGGGGATCAAGGCCGAGTCAAGGTCGATTTGAGGACGTGCGGCGTGGACCAGAAAATCTCCAAGGGCAAAGTTCGACATCGAGGAAAGCCTTCCCTTAGATGCGTTTCGTTGCCCAACAGTGCCAGTGATCTTGCGATTTGCAATGCTTAGGAACCCGCTCCGGGGGCCCATGCATGGCTCTTGTCGACTCGATCGACAGCCTCTGACATCTTGCATAGTGGGCTCGGTCCTGGGCACCAGCAAACTCGAGGTGTCAGCGGCCTGCTGAGTTCGAGTAATTGGGGCCTCTGTGCCCCTGGGGGCCCAGCTCCGTAGTACGACAAGGCCTCGCAAACTGCAGCCAAAGCCACCGGGGTAGCTCGGTGCGATCCTGTTTCACGCCCTCCAGATGCAAGTCCAGCAAGTTTCGGACATCGGACTTTGCTGCGGCAGTGCGTGCCAGCTCACGCCTTTTGCCCAAGTCAGAGCAGATCGAGCACTTTGCATGGTGACCCTGCGAAGAAACGACACCCCTTCCATTTACGAGAGCGGCAGTCCGGTAATACCGTAATACCGCTCCGGTTGTGGAAATCTTGTGGACGGCCCCGGCTTTTCCACCAAGCCTCCCACAAACAGTACAACAGCGAAGGGGTGGGTCAGCTCGCGGCCTGGGTGCGAAACTTCAACGCTGCCGTCCAAGATTCGCGGTAGACCGTCAAGAAGGTCGTCTTGCTGGGGCGGTTTGCTTGGTCCCGAACGGGGAGGCAGGTGTTTCATCGCCCTGCCTGGGAACAGTGCTTCGGCAACACTGGTAGTAAGTCGATTCCTGGTCAAGGAAAAGCCTAGTTTGCATCCCGTACAGGCCTGGCATATCTGTAAAACTGAACGGCCAATTCTGCACACTTGTCCGGACTGCTAACGAAAGCAGAATGGCCCGTCAAAAAAAGCACTCCGCAAATCCTGGCGTGGTGCTCTCCGCTACAAGACACGTAGTACTCAAACAACTCCTCGCTCGCACACCTCCACCACCCTTGCCTACCTACGCTGCTCTTGGCAAGGGTTAATAGCGATGCCAACAGTAATGAAACAGCAGGACAAAGCCGTCGAAAGTGGAGCAGGCCACAATTACAAAACTGTTGTACGCCTGAAAAGCGTGAGCAAGTGAACTTGTATTTCCTTTCATGCGAAGGAATTTCCTTTCATGCGAAGGAGATGTGGATAACCTAAGAACCCGCCTCTTGGCAGTTTGTTTCGAGCTTTAGGACCCCCAGGAATCTTTTTTTTAAGAAGGCCTCAGGGGCTGGGGGTGCGGACGGTTCCTCGAGCTTGCCGGGGTTGAGAAGGCGAGGCGGCAACTTGGCGATGTCTGTTGCTGCTGTGCAGTCTAGAACGGCCAACGGAGGCGTCTCGTCCCAAAAACATTCCTGGGCTTGCTGACAGACTCGTGCCCCGACAAGTGGGCCACTCGCAGCGTTCGCTGGCAAGACACAGCCGTCAGTGCCCGGCGGCCGAAGGCAAGATGACTATGCCCGCTCACTGGAGACGCCGCGCCGCCTCTGAAAATCACGAATCTCAGCGAGCCGACTCGCCTCGTTGAGCAACTGCTTGCTCTGATCCGTCTCGGCGAAAGGCTCTGCAATGTTGTGATACAGCCAAAATAACCAAGCATTGACGTGATTAGCCTTCACTGGTTCCCGATCCTAACAGTGCCGCACCGTGGCCGATCTGTGCACACGCACGTCTGCCAGACTCTGGTGACCCGACCACGCACACGTGTCTGTGTGTGATTACCCGAGCTCTGCTCGTGTGCTTGCAAGGTTGGCGTGCGGAACTGAGTTCCTGGATGGGCTGGTGCCTGTTGTCCGACGACGGCTCCAACTTGCCTTGCCTGACGTCCTGGTCGCAGGCCGCTGTTGGGTTGCCCGCGGTGTCGCTGAGCGGTAACTAGTCCCCATCTGTAATAAGAAATCGCACCCCCCCCCGGGTCCTATCAGGCGGCCCGGCCGCCAAGTTCTTTTTTCCCCGCCCACAAATTGTTTTCAAACCTTCCCTTGTTGTTTGACAAATCTGGCGGCTCAGCCGCCAAGGTTTTTTTGCCCGCCCGTGAGCTGTTTTCTACAGGTGGGAATGGTCGACGGCACCAGCCGGCGGGTTTCTGCTAAGCGGTTAAGAAGATCACCCTCGGCCAGCGACTTCGGAATTTGCCAGCTGAGTTTTTGCTGTCACATCTCCCTCCCTCCGTCCCTCACTACTATCTCACACTCGAGCCGGTGTTTCGTGCCAGAAAATTATCCGCTCGCCGACCCGCCTGCTACCGGAGGTTGGATGGGAGGTCCGGGTCACGTACGAGCTTTCACAACAGAAACCGAAGTCCATTCAAAGACCAGTAGCGTAGGGATATCAACTGAAACTTGCCCCAATCGACTGGTGCCTGGCTTGCTCTCAACTCCACACGCGGCAACCGCAGTGCGACCTCGGCTTTCGCTGGCCTTCTTGAGAGCACACAAAAGTTTTTCAGAAATCCCGAGCACCTGCATGAACCCCGACGAGCACAGAGTGGCGCCGCCAACGCTCCACCGACGGAAGGTGCGGCTTGACCGCGAAGCCTGCAACAGCACGACGATTGAATTTCTGTTGCCGGGCCTCAGTGGGCTTACAAGGTGCTGAGTTTGGAGTTGAGCTGTTGCCCTGGAGAAATAAGGAGCGAGGCCGACTCTTGCAAACATCCATGACAGGCGTCACGACATTGTTTGCAAGCGGGGGTGCGGTCAATGAATTTCTCACCGCTGGCACCAGACCAAAACCACCTTCGGAGCACCCGGTGCCACGAAAACCCAGCCACATGTCGGAGTGGAAAGCTCACTCACACAAGCACCCTCGGTTCGATCTTAGCGTGCGCTCCTCATTCGATTTCAGTCGGGGGCCTTTCGAAGGTCAGTGGTTGCCGGCGCACCAGACTCCTGAGCCAAACGCCACAGGCCGCGAACAGGCCGTTTTCGCCCAGCGAGAAGCGCTTACCGATCGCGCTCGCGGGCCGGTTTCGGGAGCGACGTCGGGCCGAGTTCGCACACGTTCACCCCAGGCGACCTTGCGCAGGGCACGCGGTCGATCGGGCAAGTTTGGTGCCTTGTTGTTCAAAGTTCGCCTTAGCCGGTCGCCGCCGCGAATCCGGCCAGCAATCGATCGACCGTGAGTGCATTTATCTGCTGTCGACCGCAGAGCCATCAGCACCCATATTCGCACGGATCAAGTGGAACAGAAACCTCTTCTTGTCTAAGGCAGCCTCGTTGTGGAGAGTTTCCGAGACCTGTCTGAGGCCAGCCTGGTGCTGGCGAGCTTGCGCCTCGCATCCGCCGCATGTGCACCTCAGGGACAGCAGACAAGACTTCGACTTGAGCCGCCAAATCAGCCATGAGATCGTTTCGGTTTTCAAACGAAGACCAGGCATCCTTCGAAATTATGGCCCGCCAGGGCTGGGCGCCCGTGAGCGAGACCTGCTATCAACGCTGATGCCCTCCGGATCGCTGATAACAAAAAATCTTGCGATGCGCTAGGTCCAGCTTGAAGACGGGACCCCGACTTGGTGCAAGACCAAAGCTTCGCTCGCTGCGTAAAACCTCTCCCGCAAGACAGACAGCGGGTCTAGCTCGTCGTCGTCGGGCAGCGGCTCAAGCACATCGTCAAGTGGTAACGGCTCGCTCATGGCGGGCTCCGGCCCTCTGAGAAGCTCGTTCCCAAAGTCAACACGAACCACACCCTAGCAAGCAAGACGCCTCGTGTCCCCACATCAAAAGTTTTGTGCGGCGAGCGGGCATAAGGAGCTAGGGCCGTTTTGCGAGGCTGGCATTGACAAACACCTTTGCTTGCTTCGAAGCAAACCGGTGGCTCCCCCACCCAAGCAAGCCCCTAAACCGATTGCGGCGAGGACTTTGTCGACGACGGCAAGCGCCCGCTGCAAGCGAGGCTTCGAGGCAACGTTCCTCGAAGTAGATTTCATCGGTGCCGCCATCATTGGCTGCTTGCGCAAGAAACAGGCTTGGTACCTTCATGCAGTATCCTCGAACCAGCCTCCGCGCAAGCACGCAGCCTCCCTCCTTTGCTCTCTCTTCGCGGGGCCCTGGGCTCTCAGTGAACTACGAACCATGTTGCAGCACCCCCCAACAAGCAGTTTTGAAAAATGCCATAGATTTTCTACTCCATGTGAGAGGCCGGGGATTGCCGTGCGTGACTGCTGAACTTCCTCGAGGCTTGTCTGGCCTAGCGTCCTCAAAAAACGGTTGCCTCGAGGTTCGGCTCGCAGTGGCTACATGCTTCCACAGTGGAAGGCGGTCCAGCGAGTGAGAGTGCCTCGAGGACGGCCACATCGAAGCTCGCAATGGGCACTTGCCACCTTTAAGGATGCACTGTTGCATGCTCCACTCGACTTTTATTGCCCACACGAAAGTAAGGGTGAGGCGGTTACTTTTTGGTTTTGGGAACTAAGCAAGTCGCAGCCGCACAAGTTCGAAGCTCGACCCGCAAAACTCAGCGGGGCGTGCAGCCGCCACTAAAGCATTTTCCGCTGAACGAAATCACTCCAGTCGGTCCAAAACCAAGCCGTTTCAGTAAAGGCCTTCTGGGGGTTTACCTACTAAAACCTGCTCGGCTCGGGGTCCGGGTCTCCTGGCCAACAGTGGTGATGGGACTCCCGCCGGGGCAGGAGGTGAGCGTGCGATTCGCCGGGTCAGCTTGAAGACGGGACCCCGAGTTGGCACAGAGACCAAAGCTTGGCTCGCTGCGTAGAAAAACCAGTGGTGCAAGACAGAGAACAGGTCTCGTCGTCGGGCAGCGGCTCAAGCACATCATCTGGTAACGGATCGCTCATGGCGGGCTCCGGCCCTCTGAGAAGTCGCCGCCGCAGCGACCAAGTTTGAAGCTCAACCCACAAAACTCAGCGGGGCGTGCAATCGCCACTAACACTTTCCGCTGATCCCACATTTCTCCGGCAACGAAATCCCGGTTCAACCCCAAGCCTTTTAGTAAAAACTTTTCGGGGGACGACGAAAGGCTCTTCGGGTCCTTCCTTAAACCCGCCCGGCTCGGGGTCCGGGTCTCCTGGCCAACAGTGGTGGGACGCCCCCCGGGCAAGGCGAGGGTCCCCAGGGGAACTGAGCTTGCAGTTGGCTTTGCAAAGCAGGGCCTACAGCTTTGAAGTCCGCTTTGCCTGGGAATGGATTTCGAGAAGCCCAGTCGAATGAGCTTTGCTAAGCGTGCAGAGCCAGAACGAATCACTACACGACGACCGGAAACAAACACAATTGTCGAATGCAAGCTCGAGTTTCGCACGCACGCACGTTGCCAGTCCTAGTCAAATTCCCTTTCGGGCGAAAACACTACAATGCGCTTCGCCTTCTCCTCCTCCTCCTTGCCTCTGGCTTCACTTCGAGCTTTACGAGATCAACCTTTAGGCGTCAGCGAGACTCCCGACCCGGTCCAACGAAGACAGAGACCCGCCCGGCGTGTGCCAAGAGTCGCACCCTACCTTGATTGAAAAACGTACCTAAAACATGCCCCGCGATTCCCCGTTTCCCCCGCACTTCTGGTTCCCAAAGCCCGCGGACCCCTCGGGCTTTTTTCCCGCAACCTCCCCTCGGGCAAAGCCAAACGTCGTCGAAAAAGCGCCACGCTTCGTCGATAAGCCACCAAACTTCGTCAAAAACATCATCGAGAAAGCACCACACCTCGGCGGTGAAACAAAAACCTTGCCCAGGGAATCGGTAGGTAAAGCCAGGGAGCTCGGCGGGAGAGCGCAAAACTCAAGCCCTATCATTCTGTGTTGCGGGCAGTGGCCGGACAAACTAGGGGTCCGCTGGCTGGCTCGACCCACGAAAGCGAATGTTGCTGAAAACCAATGTTGCCGAAAAGCCCTGAAAGCATCGCTGACAAACCCCCCCACTGGGACATCTCCACGCATTCCAGCATACCTGCTCGCCCTCTGACAACGTGACTTTCCAGTATGCAATATTGTCGGTCGACGTTTTACCTCTGAGTACCCGGAATCAAACCGTCATCACGGGGTCCGGGCTTGGGCTCCGGCCTGTGGCTCGAGGCCACGAGATCGAGCGGGCAACCCCTTGGCCGTTAGAGTGAAGGGTACTGCCCGATCGGGAAACCAAAGGCGGGCTTGCCAAATACGCAAGTTGACACACGATCTCCGACCTGCAAGTCTGCGACACGGAAGTTTGGAGCGCGCCTGTCGACCGACCGGGCAGGGTTGGCATTATTTCCGGCTGCTCAACCTTCCACTCTGTGGCCCGGTTTCGAGCGGCGCACCAAAGCATCAATGAGCATCTCTGTGGTACACTGCAGGCTGGTAGCTTCCTGAGAAAAGTTACCCGTCTGTCTGTCGCTGCGGCGCCGAGCCTAGGATTTTGCACCGGTCGGGAGGAAACAAAAACTGGCCTCACAGAATCGCAAAGGTGGCGCATCCGCACCGCAGCGACACATTTATTTTGCTGCCACCTGGCGCCTCGCTTCGCGCTTGCGGGTCGAAGACCACTTGCGCCAGTACCCCGGCTGCCGAAGCTGTGGCGGGCGCTTCGGAGCCATTTGCACCAGAAGCGTCGGGGCGGCACACTTGAGGTCTGCAGTGCCCGCGTGTGGCAATCAATGCTCGACGCGACCCCATGAAGTAGGTCTGGGCCCTGGAGTTTCACGGGATGAGCAGGCCCGCTGCGGCTGCCACGTCCCCACGCCCGACCGGGGCCGACTTTCGGGAGTTGTTTTGCGGGCTTTGGCCGACCGATTCTTGTAGTTAGCCCCGCCCCCCCTCTAAGAGGGGTCAACTGTTAGTTCTGGGGGGAGCTGGATTTTTATTTCCGAGACGTGGGCCCGAAGAAGGCCCGCACAAGGCCCGCAAACTGCCAGGGATCTCTCGGCTCAAGTATTAAGTCTCCGTCCGCCTATTGTTTGCTCATGGCACCCGGCCAGCGGGGGGGGGGTCAACCATACGCTAGGAATCAGTCAGTGGGATTCAGGATCAACTCAATGTTGTGTCAAATCAGCTTTGCCCCCTGCTCTTTCAGCAGCATCCCGAAATACTCCGGAACGAGCAAACGCCGCCCCCCCCCAAAAAGAAAAAGAACAAAAAGCCATAAACTTCGCGGTCCTCCAAATAGCCTACGTGACTGATTACAAGACAAGTCGAGGGATAACAGCGCCCACTCCGGGAGACCCGACCGGCACTCGAAAAAACACCCTTGGGAATTCTGACCCGCATGATTTTATCCCCACGGTGCCGGCCTACGGGCAAACCTCTCCAGCACTAAAAGCAATCGGTAGTCCCTTCGAGTATTCTGTGTGGTACGGTGTGACTGACTGTAGCGTTTTTAAAAATATTCTTTCTGTAGTTGAGGAGTCGCAACTTAGAAAAGTGTCGTTCCAAGACCTACGTGGAGACTCACCGAAGCCACACGACCCTGAGCTGGCTTGCCGGCGGCCTGGCAATCGCCGGCACTGTGCTACGTGCCTTCCTGCTCCCCCCGGCCCATGAAGCCGGTCAGGTCAAGCTTGAGAATCGAAATCTTCAGTCCGGTAGACTGGTGGTTTGATAGGCGACTGCCCAGCCCAGGAGCATTTGGCCTGCACTACGGATGATCTGCTGAAACGAGGCCTTATTTCGGGTTTAGCAAGACTCCAGGGGTGGGCCGCCGCCATCCCCCACCAGCCGGCCCTTGGGCCTCAAGTCTCAGGCCTCCGTGGCGAGCCAGGAAACGTTGGGCCTCGGGTCCGACGCGTGAGCACAATACCCCCCCCCCCCGACCCTCACACCCTCCCCCCGTCCTACCCACAGCCCCCACCCGCAACACCCTCCCCTCCCACTCCCTTACAACTGGTCATGGGCCAGCCAGACGCCCCCCCTTCTGCAGGCCGGGCCTGACAACCGACGTTTTTTTCGTCGCGAAATCTTTACCCTCAAAATGAATCAAGATCGAGCATGTCGCACGTCGCATGATGTTTGGGGCGAGATTATGCCGCGGATGAAAGATTTTCGGGGTGATAGTTTCTGCTGACAAAAGGCGGGCCGAACCCAAGGGTGGCCACAAACCTTAGAGTCCGACTGAGGCCGTAAATAAATAAAACCAGCACTTTGTTCACCAGCCGCCGCACCAAGCCAAGCCAAGGGCCCTTGAGCCGTCCTGGGGATCCTTGGCCCGGTGCGGTTGCAAAAACAGTATTACTTTTTGCTTTCGCCATGTTCGGCCTCGCGGCACCCGGCCCAAAAGTTCGTTGCCCAATGCACCTTGAATAAAAAGTACAGTGCTATTTTTTTGTTTTACAGATTTTCGGCCTCAGGGCGGCCGGGCCGGTGGGCCTCCGGCGCCCGGGCGGCGAGTCCCTCAGTGCTGCTTTTGGTGCAAATGGTAAAACTGACTTTCGGCCTCAGGGCGGCCGGCCCGGTGGTTCTTGGCCCAGCGAAGAATTGGGGGTAAAGCAGTTCGGTTTTTGAATTTTTGTTCGGCTTCCGGGCGGCAGGCAGTGCGGCTTATGGCGTAAAACTAGTGCTCCGTGTTTGGCTCAGCTTCGGCCGGGCCGGCACGGGGTCACTGGATTTGGGGACTTGATACGGAAATGTTCGAGAGCACCTTGCCTCGGCGCTGGTCCCGGGAGAGAGACAGAGCGAGA
>SXGT01088601.1_pt1 | contig 11724 bp, 9 predicted proteins | sample 3176221 | NCBI WGS metagenome assembly SXGT01 (sample SAMN11356862, study PRJNA531348) | freshwater metagenome | isolation source: freshwater sample F1-120 | place: China: Fuxian Lake, Yuxi | collected 2017-12-25
ATTCGACAGAAACTTCATTGACAGACACAACTCGATAGATACGCTTGCTCACGGGGATGACCTCCTGTTTGGCCCAACGGGCCTCCACTTACGTGGTTCTGAGGCATCCCCAACTTTCACGCCTTCAGTCTACAGCCGACTCCTATGGCACCGTCCCGTTCATTCCCAAGGCCCCTGGCACCCAGCTCGCCCGCTTCTTCAACAGCACCGCGAGCGCGTCGGTGGCGACCCTGCCGGACCTCGCCGCGGTCAAGCAGGCCTCGACCTACGCGGACGCCCCGACCGGCGTGAAGAACTACGATGTCTTTCCTTGGGATGACACCGTCGTCAAAACCAACGCCACGGCGACCTCGTTTCGCGGCTTCGCCGACGGTTGGCGCAATTCGCCGGGCGGCGCGTGCACCTACGACTACGACAACAGCGGGTCCAACGACGGCAGCATCGCGCTCATGCTCCCGCGCGTCACGGTGTGCACGCCAGGATCCACAAACTGCACGGCGACCACGTTCGCGATGCACGTGCAGGTGCATGCCTGGGTCGGCGGAAGCTGGGGCGCGTTCACGTCCGGCCACATGAACACGCACCCGTCGCCCAACGACCCGATCTTCTTCATGCACCACGCCTATCTCGACAAGATCTGGAACGACTGGCAGCTGAGCGCCAAGAAGGGCGGCGGCAAGCAGTGGCCGACCGATACCGAGCTCGACGCCCAGGGCGCCAACAAATCCGCGCTCTACGGCCTGCACCACCTGATGTGGCCCTTCCGTGATCCGAGCTATCAGAAGGTGAAGCTGACGAAGGAGCCGTCGCCGACGGACCCGTCGACGACCTACCCGGCCAACCAGAACGTGCTCAAGAACCGCCGCCTCGAGGCGGTCTACGACACGACGTTGCCCGGGATCACCCAGACCTCTAATGGCAAGACGCTGCTGCTGGCGAGCGGGGAAGCGCAGCCACCGCCCAGTACCACGAAGATCTACGGCGGGGTGTCCGTGTGGGACGTCCTCGACAACTCGCTTATCTACCTCGCCCACGCCGACGACGGACAGACGCACATCACGACGCAGGTCGCGTACTGCGCGGTCAAGTCGGCGGAAGCGGTGGGCAAGGATTGGCCGACGACCTGCAAGCTCGGCGACCCGGTGAAGTGACCTGCGTGTGACAGGAACTCGCGGGCGCGACAGGGACTCAACGTTCAGAGGTCCACGTCGCGCCCGCGCGGACGCGCATCACTCCTCGGCGCCGCCGCCGTCGTCGACCTGCCCGGAGGCCTCGGCCTCCGTGACCCAGTTGCCCAGCGCGGCGACGATCGACTTGGCTTGCGCGATCGACGAGATGTTGAACTTGGACTGCTGCTTGAACGTGCCGTTACGCTTCTGGTAGCGGCGCAGCGTGAACTTCGGCGCGGTCCAGGTGCCCGTGCGCTGATTCTGCTCGCGGAACTTGAAGAGGATCGTGGCCCAGCTGCCGCGCGAGAGGATGACCTTGTCGAGCTGCTCGACGGTCACCTTGCCACCCTCGTCCCAATTCACGCTGAGCTCGTCGATGTCTTCCGCCATGATGTCCTCCAGGGCTTCGCGGGCATGACCCGCGCGATGCGAGGCCGGGGATCTATCAGGGCTCCGTCGTTCGCGCCAGCCGTCTCGCCCGCGGCCTGCTACTTCGCGGCCGGGACGAGGAGGTGGAAGCTCGCGAGGAACTTCTTGGCGGCCGCCGCGCTGGCGTTGCCCGCCGGGGCGGCCAGCGTGGCGGCCTGGATGCGGCTGCCGTCCCAGGTGACGCGCGCGTGCATGACGCGCTTGCCGTCGGTCGAGACCAGATCGAGCTCGCGCGCCGGGCGCCCGTTGAGCACAAGGCGGCGCTCGTCCTTGAGCGTGAAGCCGGTGTCGCGCACGGTCGCCTGGCGCACGTCCTCGAAGATGGCCTCGGGGGTGGCCTTGGCGCGCTCGGGCTCGAGGTAGATGCAGCGCAGTTGGTAGACGCTGTCGTTCTGCTCGAGGAGGTGGGTGCCGACGCCGGGCTCGAAGGTGCCGTGCGGCCACCCGGGCATGACGACCTCCGAGAGGCACTCGGCCGAGCGGACGACGACGTCGGTGCTCATGCCGGGCTGGTTCTTGGGGACGGGGCGCACGCTCAGCATGAACTGGTCGGCCTCGTCGTCGCTCGGCGGGTCGAGCGCGACGACTGTGAACGTCCGTAACACTTCCGAGACGAAGCGGACCTCGAGGCGCCCGGTCTTGTCCTTCTGGGTCTTGTGCACGAGCGAAAAGCGGCGGAGATCGTCGGGCGAGGCGCCCGGTGCGGCCAGCGGCGCGCTCAGCCAGTCGGAGAACGCGTCGAGCTCGACGCGCGTGACGTCGTCGAGGATCGCCTTGGCGGGTGTCTTCTGGACGGCCTCGGCGGGCAGGTTGAGGCACGACATCAGCCAGCGGCGCGGCGGGGCGGCATCGACCCCGTGCAGGGCGAAGGTCGTGTGGAGGTTCGCGACGCCCCAGACGTTGGGTTGGTCCTTCTCGACGCGCGCGGACCCCGGGACCTGATCGAAGTCGACGAGCGTGTCACAGCTGGCCGAGTGGTAGGTCTTCCAGGTCGTCCCGCACGCGGCAATCGCCACGGGCCCCACGGTCGAAAGAAAGAGGGCCGTCGCCACGAAACTATGCTCGAGCATCCGCCGCATGGAGCCTCCTCAGATGAGCCTACCCCGAGCCTATGCCGACTTCGGCGTGCGCGCCAGCCGCCTTCAGCGGGTCGCGTGGTGGGGTGCGCGAATTGATTGGTGTACAAACGATCGCACGACCTGGTTGAAGCGCGCCGGCTCCTCTTCTTGCGGACAGTGACCCGAGGCGGCGAACGTGACGAGGCGGGCGCGCGGCAGGAAGCGCACGAGGCGATGGGCGGTGCGGGCCGGGAGGAGGTCGTCGCGTTCGCCCCAGAGGACGAGCGCTTCGTGGGCGACCCCCGGGAGGCGCGCGTCGAGGGCGGCGATGCCGGCGGGGAGGGCGCGCATGGTGGCGAGAGTGGCGGCCATGGCGCCTTCGCGCAGGTAGGGGGCCCAGATGCCGGCGAGGTACGCGCGGTCGATCGCGAGGTTGCGGTAGGCGAGGCCGGCGAGCGGGATGCGAATGAGGGTCGGGCCCAGGACCGTGCGGTAGAAGGGGAGGAGGGCGGCGATCTGGGTATGGAGAGCGGCCCATGGGACTTGGCGAAGGTGCGAGGCGGGGTTCACGAGGACGAGGCGCTCGACGCGCGCGGGCGCATGGAGGGCGGTCCAGAGGGAGACGGCGCCGCCGAGCGAGTTGCCGATGAAGGTCGCGTGCGGGACGCCGAGCTGGTCGAGGGCGCCGAGGACGAAGCGCGAGAGGCCGGCGAGGCTGTAGTCGGCGCGGGCGGGGCGACCGCTCCAACCGTGGCCTTGCTGGCAGAGGGCGATGACGCGGAAGTCGCGCGCGAGGACGTCGACGTTGTGGCGCCAGGCCCACGAGGAGACGGCGATGCCGTGCAGGAGGACCAGCGTCGGGGGCGCTTCGGAGGCGGTGGCGAGGGGGGTCGCCAGGGGTGATGGGGCCAGGTCCACGACGTGGCATCGGACGCCGTCGACGGAGAGGAAACGGCCCGCGGGATGCCAGCTCTGGTCCACCGAGAGAGCATACGCCGGCGACCGCCGATGGTGAAACGGGCGTCGACGCGGCGGCGTCGGGGAGCCGCGGCGAGCCGCGATGAGGCTTGCAATGCGCGATTGCGCACCGTAAGGGGGCGCGCGCGCGGGCCGGGCCCGGCGCGGTGATGGAGGGCGTATGCGGCTTGCTTTCTTGGTGCTGTTGGGTGCGGCGTGGGTCTTGGGCGCGTGCGAAGCGGACGAGGGGGCCGGGGTCGACGCGACGGCGAGCGATGCGGCCGAGACGACGGGTGCCGACGGGGTGACCGAGACGACGCTCGCCGAGGTGGCGGCCGAGACGATGGCCGCCGGCGACACCGCCGTGGTCGAGACGGTCGCCGACACGGGCGTCCCCGAGACCGGGGGCGACACGAGCGCCACGCCCGAGACGTCCGAGGTCGTCACGCCGCCCTACGTGGGCTTCGAGCGGGTGTGGTCGCGGATGATCCAGGCGTCATTCCACCAGACGGCGCCGGGTGGGATCATGGTGCGCCCGCCGCGGGCCACGCTGCTGGGCACGCGCACGATCGGCAACGGCACCGACGGCGTCCTGTTGATCGTCCTTTTGCTGCCAAGCTCCGACGTGGCGCTGGTCGACCCGAATGCCGCCGAGGGCGCCGAGGGGGCGGCCCAGCCGCTGGTGGATCTGAACAGCGACACGCCCCGCGTGGCCGTCCTCGGGCTCAAGCAGGCCGATGGCAGTCTGGTGTTCGATGCGGTCTTGCATACGCTCGGCGACGGGGAGTCGATCGGCGCGGTGGGGCGCCTGCCGAGCGGCTTGGGGGTCACGATCCTCACGCCCGCGGGCAGCCAGGTCGTGCTGGCGCAGGTCTTCGGGACTGCGCTCAGGACCGCGACCGTCAAGGCCGAGAGCGGCAAGGGCACGCCGTTGGCGCTCGCTTTCCCGGCGGGCGCGCGGGTCGATCAAGGCAGCGGCGGCGGCGGCGGCGGTTTCGGTGGCGGTGGCGGTGGGCCGACTCCGCCAGCGATCATGCCGATCGTCTTCACGGCCGAGGCGAGCGGCGATCTGGGCGACGCGCTCGTGGTAACGCCAGCGGGCGAGGCCGCGCCCTTCGAGGTCGCCTACGACGCGGCCGCGGCGGGGATGGGGCTGGTGGCGGCGCGGCTCGCGGTCGCGACGGACACGGCGGTGTGGCCGGCCGAGGGGAACGATGCGCTGTTCTTGCCCGGGCTGGAGGTCGGGGCGATCAACGATGCGACGGCGGGACCGATCTTCGCGGCGCATGTGACGGCGGACACGACCGTCGGCGGGACCGCTTTCCAAGCGGGGATGGCGGTGTTCGTGCAGGTCCTGACGAGCGAGGCGGCGGCGCTGGTGCCGACGGCGTTTTGGTCGACCGACGGGGCCGTCGACTTCGATCAGGTGGCGGCCGACAGCTATGGGGGCTTCGAGGTGCTCGGATCGGCGACCGGCACCGTGATGTTCGGCGACGACACGGTGACGGCGCCGACCGGCGCGCGCGCGTTTCTCGGGCACGTGCAGGCGGAAGGGAACCTGCTGCTCTTTCAGGCCGAGGGCTGCGACGCGATCCAGGAGATCAATGTGTCGCGCTCGTTCCGCATGATCCACACGCCGTGCGGCGATGCGGCCGCGCGCAAGAAGGTGATGCTGTGGCAGCGCTCGGTCGATCAGGACGGCAAGCTCGCCGAGCCGGTCGACGTCTTGATGGGCGAGGCGGCCGAGGGTTTCGAGCCGCTGGTGACCTCGCCGATCATCTCGCTCCCGGCGGCCGGCGGGCGCGCGACGGGGGCCGTCATCGATCTCGGCGCGGGTCAGGTCGAGCTCGCGGTCATCGACTCGGAGGGCGTGCCCTACGATGTCGGGCCGGTGCCGGATCTGGCGGGCGACGGGACGCCCTCGTGGATCGCGACCGTGCGCAATTCGGGCGGCGGCGGGTTCAATTCCAACGAGGTCCTCTACGCGGTGAACGGCTGGGCGGGCGTCGGGTTTGGGAACCCGCTCGTCGGGCGCGCGCACATCTCGCCGCGGCTCGTCATCGAGTGACAGTGAGTTCTCTCGCGAAGGCCCGGCGTCATGGGTCCGCCTCGGACCCTGAAGCCGGGCTGCCCGCGAGTTCTCTCGCGAGCTCGTCGAGGATCTCGGTGATCGGTCTTCCGGCAAAGCGGGCTTTGACCGCGTCGAGCGTCGAGAACGAGCGCGTCTTCATCCGATCGAGGTAGAGGCGGCCGTCGAGGTGGTCGAGCTCGTGCTGCAGAATGCGCGCGGGCCAGCCGCGGATGCGCCAGACCTGGGGCTGGGCGTGCTCGTCGAGGCCCTGGACCTCGACCTCGAGAGGGCGCTCGACCAGCGCCGCGAAGCCGCGCACCGAGAGGCAACCCTCGAAGAACGTGGCGCGGTCCTCGCCGATCGGCGTGACGATCGGGTTGACGAAGACGCGAACGGGAAACGGGACACGCTCGCGCTCGCGCAGCTCGTCGGGTGTCTGCTTGGTCTGGAGCTCGGCGCGGTCCTCGAGGACGAACACGCGCAGCGGGATCCCGAGCTGGGGCGCGGCGAGACCGACCCCCGGGGCCGCGCGCATGGCGGCGATCATGCGGGTGACCAGCGCCTGGAACGCGGGCGTTGCGATCTCCTCGGGCGCGACGGCGCGGGCGGGCGTTCGGAGGACGGCGGCGCCCGTCTGGACGATCTGAAAAGCGTCGTGCGGATCGGTCGACACGGCCGGAGCTGGGGCGAGCGGCGCCGAGGCGCACGCAGTCGAAAGAAGCATCAGAGGCAGGGACCAGCGCAGCATCGCGTGCTCCGGGGGCCGGGGGCAGGGCCCGTGGCAGATCAGAAGGCTTCGAGCACGTCGAGGTAGGCCGCAAACCCGCTGCCGTAGGCCGCGTCGAGGCGCACGACGACCGACTGTTTCTTGTTGAGCAGGAGGCGCACACCGCCGCCGACCGAGAAGCGGAGGTGCTCGGCATCGAATTCGTCGATGCGGTGCGCGGTCTCGCCGATGCCGCCGAAGACCACGAAGCCGAGCTTCCAGAAGAGGGGAAAGCGCCACTCGAGCTGTGCGAGCAGGCTGTGATTGCCGCGCAGATGACCCTCGTACCAACCGCGCATGACGTTGGGCCCGCCGAGCTTGGGCAGCAGCTGAAACGGCATGTCGCCGACGGTGGACTCGAGCCGGAGCTGCGCCGCGAGGATGTGGTCTTTGCCGAGATGGGCGAAGGCGCGAAGGTCCAAACTCATTTGTACACCAAAGAATTCGGCGCCCCCCAGGCCGCCCAGGACGAGGGCCTTCAGCTCCGCGAGCAGCCCTTTGTGCGGGAGGCGCAGATCGTCGCGCGTGTCGTACGTCACCGTCGGCCCGCAACCCAGCGACGTGTAGGTCGCCAGTCCCATGTCGCGCGTGCCGGCGAGCAGCCCGTCCGGCTTCACCTCGAGCATGTCGTTCCAGCGAAACTCGCACCCGCCGCCGATCGCCAGCGGACCCGCGACGGTCGCGTGAGCGAAGACGCTGCCGAGCGCCATGCGCTCGTCGTAGCCCTCGCCCTTGTCGCCGAGGTGTCCGCCGGGCGCGAAGAAGCGCGTCGGGAAGCGCTGGAAGCGCAGGTTCGCGTGGATGCTCGCGCCGCGCAGCTGGAGATCGGGCTCGATGCGGGCCAGAATCTGCTCTTTGACCGTCACGATGACGCCCGCGCCGATGGTCGACAGCGGCGCGCGGTCCTTGTCCAAATCGAAGCTGTGAACGATCGCGAGCCCGAAGCCGACGCTCGTCTCGGGCGTGTAGAAGATGAGCGGGAGCAGACTCCAATCATCCCAGAACGTGCCTTCCTCGGGCACGATCGGCGAGACGGGCGACGGATCCGTGCTCGCGGGCGGCATCGGCTTGGGACCGTCCGGGCCGCGCCGCTTGAGGGTTTCCGCCGGTCTCGAGGCCGCCGCCGGCAGGGCGCCCGTCGGGGTCGGCTCGGGGCTCGGCTCGGCGCGCGCGTGCGTCGCCGCCATGGCCCACGCCATCACCACGACACGTATCCATCGAAGGGCGCGGGCGCGCATCCGGGGCTTATGCCCGCTTGGCCCGTCGTCGTCCACCGCCGAACGCGATCGCCGCAAGGAGCGCGCAGGGCGCAGCTGTGCCGCCCGCGCAGCCGTCACCTTCGGCAGGTGTCACGTTCGAATCCGGCGCGCGGTCGCCGCCCTCGGCGGTCGCGGTGTCGGCGTCCTCGGCCTCGGATGTGGCCACGGAACCGTCGGCAACGCTGGCCTCGTCCGGCGCGGTCTCGGCGGCGTCGGTCTCCGGTCCCGTCTCTCCGACCTCGGTCGCCTCGGGCGTCCCCTGCGCAAGAATCGCGGCCTTGCACGCCCCCACCTCGTCCACGCTCCCGATACACAAGCTCGGCCGCTTGCTGCCGCCGGTCGTGAGCCCGCTCGCGACGACCACGATCACCTCGTTGGCCCCCGCCACCCCGAGCTCGACGTAAGCGCCGTCGGCGTTCGCGACCGTCACGTTCGTCCCCTTGCGCGCCGCGAGGATGAGCCCCTGGCCCTCGAAATCCGCCGCGTCGGGCGACACCAGCTCGGCCGCCATCACCGCACGCCCGGCCGGTGCGAGCGTCCACGCGCGCAGCGACGCGCGAAACATGCGCAGGCGCTCGATGCTGGCGGGCGCCTCCACCGCCGTGCGCGCGACGCGCGGATAGAACCCGGCGTTGGCCCAGGTCGTCCCCGCGGGGCCGCCGATCCCACTCTGCACGACCCAGCGCGCGAACTCGTGCCAGGCGGCCTCGAACGTCGTCGCGTAGTCCGTCTCGAGGCGCTCAGCGAGCACCTCGAGCCAATGCGGATCGGCGACCCCTTGCGCACCGTCGACCGCGTCGTCCCAGATCTCCCGGACGATCCCCGCCCCGAAGCGCTCGCTCAGGTACTGCGGCAGGATCGCGAGGCCGTAGCTGTAACCGTCGACCGGCCCCGTCGGCTCCGTGTCGACCGAGCGGTCGGGGCGCTCGAACCAGCCGCTCAGGAAGCCCTCGAAATCGAAGAGCGAGGCGTCGAATTGCTCGGTCGCCCAGACCGCGGTGGCTTCGGTCCAGTTCGCGCCCTGGCCGTCGTCGTAGGCGGCTTGGACGGCGTGGAAGAGCTCGTGGCTCGACAGGATCCGCGTGGCGATCGTGAAGGAGGGGTAGCCGTATCCGGCGTAGTCGTTCTCCTGCACCATGTAGCCGCTGCAGACGCTGGGGCCCGCCCCGTTCGCGCCGCAGCGCTCGCGCACGAAGGTCCCGTCCGCCACGCCCGCGAAGTCGAGCAGATACACATCGAAGCGGTCATCGCCGCCGTCGCCGCCGGCCGTCGCGCTGTCGCTGACGGGCGCGCGGAACCCGAGCGTGGCCTGGTTCGCGAGCACCGCCTCGTACGTGTCGGCCACCACGACGACATCGTCGGGCGTGCCGTCGTCATCCTCGTCGAGCGCCCGCACCGCGTTGTCGCCCGCGCGCGTGAAGTGAACGCGGATGTGCCCGCCGGCGCTGTCGTAGTGCTCGACGTCGTCGCCCGGATCGAAGCGGAAAAGGAGCGCCGCCGCGTTCGGAGCGTCCGGTCGCAACGCCGCGGTGATGACGTGCGGGACGGCGCCGGGGGCCGCGCTCGGGGCCACGGGTGCGCTGCAAGCCGCGCCGGTCAAGGCCAAGACGAGTGACATTCGGGTGTGGGCGCGCATCGCCGGGCTTCTACCGAGCGCCCCTGGGCACGTCAATGTAGACAGCTGTCTATCTCCCGCGCGGCGCCTCAGCAGCCGCAGTAGCACGTGTGCCCGCCCGCCTCGCAGTAGGAGTATTCGGGGACCTCGCACTGACCCGCGCAGTAGGCGTTGCAGTCGCTCTCGACCTCGCAGTTCGGCGAAGGGTTCGTCACGGCGGCTTCCACCGTTATCGTGTACGTGCGCGTGTTTTCTTGCGGCGGATCGCAAGCGTCGCGCACCGTGATCGTCACGTCGATGCTGCCTTCGACCGATGGCGTGCCTTCGAGATACCAGTGGCCGTCGTCCTTGTGCGCCAGCGTGAACGGCGGAATCGCGGTCTGACTCTCGATCGTCGGCGTGATGGGCTCCTCGCCGTTGATCCAATAGATCTGCGACGAGAACGGTTCCCCAACGGTGGCCTTCGATGCGCTGTCGGCCGGCACGAGCGTGGGCGCAGTGATGCCACAGCGCATGAGGACCGTGACTGGGATGTAGATCGCCCGCGCGCCCGACGGACACGCGTCGACAACGCGCAACGATGCGTTGTCTGCGAAGAGGCCGGTCAATCCGGTGAACGTGCCGGAAATGTGCCCGCTGGCGTCGATAGAGATGCCCGTGAGGCCGAACGAATTGAGGCTGCGCCAGTCGACCCAATCGTATCGCAGCGGAGGGGTTCCGCCGCTGACGCCGACGTCGGCGGCGTAAGGCTTGTCGTTCTGAATGGTTGGGAGTGGGGCCGTGGTCGCGAGGTACTGTTGGTCGTCCCCGTCGCACCAGGCTTGCTCGTCGGCGCTGTGGGACCCGATGCAGGCGGGCGTGTGGGGTACGGGCACGTCGCCGGCGAGGGTCGGGCCGGGGCCGCAGTCGGACACGACGACCGTGTGCGCGCGTTCGAAATCGGCGGGCGCGCGGGTCGAGAGGCCGGTCGCGTCGACCTGCATGACGATGCGGTACGTACCCGCCGCGAGAGCGGTGAACGCTGCTGTCGGTGTGGTCGGCAATCCGGCCGTCGCCGTGACGGTCTGGACCACCTCGTCGCCGCGACGCAGTTGGAACGCAACTGCCGTGACCTGGGTGTTGGGTCCGAGCTCGAGGAGGCCCGTGACGACGACCGAATCGGTCGGCGTCGGAAACAGCGGGGCAAACGAGAAGTCGCCTGAGACCTTCGGGTGGGGGGCTTGCGGCTCCGTGGGTTCCTCGCAGCCCGCGAACGTAAGCGTCGCCAACATGAGGGATGCGAGCCGCCACGTCCCAAAACTGACTGTATGCATCGCCGCGCTCCTTCTGGTCTGGCGCGACGCTCTCCCATCCAGGAATCGCGCGCAAGTGGCTCGCGGTGCGCTTCGCGCTGAACGCCGGCGCGTGATACCGTCGGGCGGAGCGAGATGAACCGCGTCTGCCTGATGTGCGGCGGGGCCACCGCACTGGCCCGCTGCCCCAACGATGGTGTCCCGACGATCACCCTGACGTCGGGTGGCCATGCTGCGGGCGACGCCGACGACACGCTCGTCGGCACCGTGCTCGGCGAAAAATACCGGCTCACGGCGCGCCTCGGCGAAGGTGGGATGGGCACCGTGTATCGCGCGGTGCAGCTCGGGATGGACCGCGAGGTCGCGGTCAAGATCCTGATGCACCATCGCCAGAGTCCCGAGGATCTGCACCGCTTCTATCGCGAGATGAAGACGACCGCACAGCTGGTGCATCCACACTGCATCCGCGTGCACGACTTCGGGCATACGCCCATGCCTGGATGGAACGCGGTCTACTTCGTGATGGAGCTCGTGCGCGGCCCGACCCTCGAGGCGCTGCTCACGGCCGAGGGGGCGCTGGCGGCCCCGCGCGTCGTCAAGATCGCGCGCCAGATCGCGCTGGCGCTCGGCGAGGCGCACGCGCTCGGGCTTGTCCATCGCGACCTGAAGCCCGACAATGTGATGTTGACAGCTGTCTATGGCGACCCCGAGTTCGTGCGCGTGCTCGACTTCGGGATCGCGCGGGCGGTCGGCGGCGGCGGCGCCAACGAGACCCTCACCCAGACGGGCGCCTTCATCGGCACGCCGCTCTACGCCTCGCCCGAGCAGGCGCGCGGCGAGGTCGTCGACCAGCGCGCCGACCTCTACAGCTTCGGCGTCATCCTCTATGCGATGCTCGCCGGACGCCCGCCGCTCCTCGCCGAGTCGGCCGTGCAGGTGCTGATGAAGCACATGGACGAGCGCCCGTTGCCGCTCGCCGCCGCGCTCGCGGAGCGTGGCTTGGCCGCCGCGCCCGAGGCGCTCACGCGGTTGGTCGATGGCCTGCTCGAGAAGGCGCCCGAGGCGCGTCCGCAGCCGGTCACCGAGGTCGTTCGGATCCTCGACGACG
>SXGT01574705.1_pt1 | contig 11723 bp, 4 predicted proteins | sample 3176221 | NCBI WGS metagenome assembly SXGT01 (sample SAMN11356862, study PRJNA531348) | freshwater metagenome | isolation source: freshwater sample F1-120 | place: China: Fuxian Lake, Yuxi | collected 2017-12-25
GCCGCGGAAGTCGTGGTCGAGGCGGAGGTCGCTCCAGCCGTAGGCGGCGAGGACTTGGCGGTCGAGTTCGGCGTGGAGGTCGCGGAGTTCGCGGATCAGTGGTGACTCGTCGCGGCCGTGAAAGCGGTGGGCGACCTTCGTCAGTCCCTCGTCGAAGTGACTGCAGCACGCTTCACGGTGCATGTGGTAGCGCTCACCGATGGTTGCGAGTCCTTCGAAAGAGCTGGGGAAGGGGAATGTCTCGAAGCAGTCGGTTGGTGTGTAGCGGGCTCGCGTCTCAAGGGTTGGGCCGTACTTCAGCATCCACTCCTCGTGCGGGGTGCCTTGGAGCAAGGCGTAGGAGGCGGTGGAGTCGAAGGCGAAGACAACCGTTGAGTGCGAGAAGACTGTTCCTGTTGGCAGCAGTGCTGGAAGCCAGCGGCGACTGGTCTGAGCGGTCACCAGGACCTGGTGCATCCGGGCGATGGTGGCGATGAGCTTTGGCCGCTTGTCGGCGTAGTGCCACCAGCGCTGGGGCAGTGGCTTGCGCAGGACGAATTCGCCGTTGGCATCAACTCGCTGGCGCTCCGGCTTCACCTTCTCCTCGACGATGCGGAACACGTCGGCGTACTCACGAGCGCGTTCCTCGGGCCAGTCGTGGAAGTTGATGACCCAGCGGCTTGGCGACTGATCGGGCCTGGAGTTCAGGTCTTCGCCGTTCAGGTAGGGGAACAGCACGTCCTTGTTCCTCGCGTCCTTCTTGATGAGCGCCAGCGCCTCCTCGGGCTCGAGGACGAAGCCCATGCCGAGCACGAACGACCCGATGAACGACTTGTCTGCGTTCTCTTGTAGGCGGAATGGCTTGCCCATCGCTCGCCCCGGAACCGTCAGCTGCGACGTGATCCCTCGCACAGGTTGATCGTCGAGGTGGCGGCCTGCCGACCATTGCCCGCGCCGGACCCACACATGCGATACCTCGAGGTTGGCAGTGCCGGGCCACTTCCGGCTCTTGATGGCCCTGATGATCTCGGCGCCGCCGGCGACCAACTGATCCAGCCCGACTTCCCGCGTGTCACCCTGCGCGAGCGTGTTGGTGGCCAGCAGTGCCATGCACCCAGGCTCCGCCAGCAGTTGGTAGCCACGCAGGAAGAAGTAGGCGACCAGATCCGCGCTGCCCTTCTGCCCGTTGGCGAGCCAGGCGAGCAGGAACTCACGGGCGTCGGTCCCGATCGTCGCCGCGAGCTTCTTCCCACCCACGAACGGCGGATTCCCGACCAGCGCCGACAGCCCCGCCCGCTTCTCCTCGCGCCGCAGGAACACCTCCGGGAACTCCAGCGCCCAATGGAACGGCCGCCGCACCTTCCCATCCTCACCGCCCAACACCTGCCCACGCTTCACCAGCAACCGCGCTCGCAGCTTCACCTTCTCCTCGTCCACGACTTCCGCCGACAGCAGCTTCTCCACGTCCGCACCCAGCAGCTTCACCTCGCTGTCGAACACGTGCGCCGGCTTGCCCGCCGTCACCAGCCCAGCACCCACCAACAGATCCGCCGCCAACCCCAGATCCGCCAGCAACCCCTGCGCCTCCGCCAGAAGCACCTTCTTTCGCTGCGCATCCCTCACGTCCAGCACCGGGAACGACTCCAGCCGCGTGCGCAACTCCACCGCCTGCTCCAGCGCCCGCCGCGCCGCCTCGTCCACCCGACTCACGATCCCGTGCGCCCGTCGACCCCGTTCCGGATCCAGATGGAACGTCGCCAACTGCTCCGGGTCACTCACCCCCAGCAGCGAGTCCCCGACCCGGATCGCATGGTCCAGGAACGTGAACGGCCGATCCTTCTGCAGCGTGACCAGCCACAGCGACAGCTTGGCCATCTCGACCGCCATCGCGTTCACGTCGACCCCGTAGAGACACCGGTCCGCCACCGCACGACGCGCCAACGCCAGCCGTTCCTCGTCGTCCTTGGGCAGCGCGCGCTGCGCCTCCGACGACACCACCAGCTCGCCTTCGGGGCTCACCAGCACCTTGTCCGGCGAAGCCGCCTCGCACTGCGCCCACGACTCCACCAGCCGATCCGCCAGATAGCGGCAGGCCTGCACCAGGAAGGCGCCCGAGCCCACCGTCATGTCGCAGACCTTCAGCGACAGGATCTCGCGCGGCGAACGCAGCCGCCATTCGGATTCCGGCTTGCCCTGGGCCGGCCCTTCGTAGACCAGCGGATCCAGCGCGTGCTCGACGATCGGCTCCGTCAGCGAGCGCGGCGTGTAGTGCGTGCCCGTCGAGCGACGGTCGCTGCCCTTCGTCACGTAGACCGAGCCGGCGGGGAACACGACCGGCACGTCGTGCTCGAGCCGGACCATCCCCGCGTACGGCGCGATGCGCAGCAGCAGCTTCTCGTCTCCGTCGCAGGCGCGGCGCCAAAGGTCCGGGGCTTCCTCCGCCACCTTGGTGCCGAGCAGCTTCTCGGCCTGGGTCGCCTTCTTCTGCGTCAGCTCCTCCAGCTTGTCCAGCAGGTGCTTCCGCGAGATCACCGCCATCGCCTCGAGCTCGGCGAGGTCGACCTCCGGCTCTTCGCCCTTCTTGCCTACGAGACCGAGCACCGGACCCTTCGCGCGCACCGCCGTGTGGTCGAGTAGGCCCTCGTATACGTGCCCGATCTGCTCGACGTCGAGCGAGCGGAACGACAGCGGGCGCCGTTCGCGGGTGGTGCCGGTGCCGCGGACCTCGATCGACTGCAGCGACTGCAGCAGGTGCAGCACCGTCAGGTCGTCGATCTCGAGCGGGTCGGCGTCGTCGTCGCGCCAGCGCGATGTCGGCTTGCGGCCCTCGAGGAACGGGAAGCGGTCCGGGTCGAACAGGTTGCCGCCGTAGGCCGGCAGCCGCATCGCCTCGTGCTCGACGCCGCCGTGCACCGCGCGGAAGGTGGCGAGGAGCCGGCACCAGGCCGCGTGCCGGCGCAGCAACACGTCGTCGGTCAGCTTCTCGCGGTCGGCCTCGAGCTGGTCGCGCAGCGGCGAGAGCGCGTAGTGCTGCTGGTAGAACGCGTCGTCGAGCGGCAGCAGCCGGTTCTCCTCCGCGTAGAAGACGAAGACCAGCCGCATCATCACCGTGACCGCGGCTTCGTAGAGGTCCCTCTCCGGCAGCCCGCGCAGCAGCTGTCGGTTGCGGGCGCGGTCGATGTCGTCGATGCCCTTCACCAGCCGCTCGACGGCTTGGCGGACCTGCAGGCCGAGTTGGTCGGTCAGTTCGTGGCTCGCCGAAGCGGAACGTAGGAACAGCGCTTCGAGCCGGTCGTCGTCGGCGGAGCCGATCGTGCGCTCGACCCCGAGCAGGGCGATGAACGCCTGCAGCGTCAGCGGCTCGGGGGAGAACAGCTCGGCGCGCCAGGTGGCGAACGTCGAGGCCTCGCCCGGCTGCACGTGGACCAGCGTCCACTGCTCGCCGTTGGTGACGAGGCCGAGGCGGACCTCGCGATCGCCCTTCCGGTCCTGGCGGCGCAGCAGCTCCACCATGCGGGCGAGCGGGGTCGCCTTCCACGGTTGGTCGGGCACCGTGCGTTCGAGGTCCTGGGTGCGCGGGTAGGTCTGCACCAGGAGTCGCGGGTGCTCGGGCGCGTCGCCGGAGGCTGGCTCGAGGACCGCGTAGTCGGGGCCGAGCGTGGTGCGGTGCTCGGGCAGGTGCACGTCGAGACCGACGGCGAACGGCGTGCGGTCGCGCAGCGTCTCCGGGGGGAAGCCAAGCACGTCGCGCAGCACGGAACGGATCCACAGCGTGTGGATCGCGCGTTCGTCGGCCTTGGCGTCGGCCCACTCGTCGTAGCGGGCGCGCAGGTCGGCACGGAGGGTGGCGTCGACGGTCGGCAGGCCCTGCGGGAACAGCGCGGCGAGCACCGGCAGTTCTAGGAACGGGCCGGAGACCTCGAGCAGCCGGATCCACTCGGCGTGGTGGGCCGAGGCGGAGCGCTGCGGGGCGCGGTTGGGTCGAGCTGGCGGCATGCTCAGTCCTCGACTTCTTCGGGGGACTCGAGATCGGCGGCGACGGACGCCCCGGTCACTCGTTGGATCTCCTGCCACAGGCGGTCCTGACGCCAGGTGAGGAAGCGCTCGAAGTCGTCCGCGAGCAGGGGCGATTCCTTGCCCGTGGGGAGGCAGTGCGATGCGAGCACTGCGTCGAACGGGAAGCCCGGGGTCTTGCGGATGTCTCCGAGGTAGTCCGATGGCGCCCGGTCGCTGATCATCTGGTTCGTGGTTCGATCGATCAGCGTGCGATTGAGCACGCAATCGCGCTGACGAGCAGGAGCGCCGAGCCGGCCGAGGTGTGCGGCGGGGAAGATGTGGTGGTCGTCGATCCCCTGCTCCTCCATGAGCTTGCCGGTGATCACGGCCTGCGTGTGGAAGTCGCGTGCTCCGGATCCGGCGCCGAGCGTCAGGCACATCGCGCCGCGGTAGATGGATCGTTGCCTGGGCGTGACGTCACGCAGCGCGCGGGGATCGAAGCGGAACGATCCGACCGACTCGGGCGTGGCGCCACCGTCGAGCCATTGGCCGACCTCGACGACGTCCTTCGCCGACTTGCTGTTAGGGGCGCTCTCGTAGACCTGTCCGAAGACGACGCACCAGAACCACTGCTTCACCTTCTCGCGTCGGGCTCCTGCGGCAGCGCTCTTGCTGGCTCCGAGTCGCGCGAGAATGGCTGCCAGCGGCGGCAGGATGGTCTGGTACGGGAGCCACTTCGGCAGCATCACCTTGCAGTCGTCGCGCAAGATCTCCAGTCCGAGGGCCAAGCCGTCCACGACCCGATCCCACCAATCGTGGATGTTGGACGGAGTCATGTTGAGCACGTCGCTGCGCTTGCACGAAGGTGCCTTGCGGCACGCGAGCGAGATGCCCTGGAGCACGTAGTACGGATCGACCTCGAAGTGCTCGATGGCGCGGTGCTTCGACTTGGCTTCTTCCCACAGCTGGCGGAGGTTGATGTCCTGCGGCCAGAACCTGGCCGTCAGCAGCTCGAACACACTGAGCTTCACGCCGGTGCGGTTCAGCGTCTCGAAGATCGTGCAGAGTGCGTCCGGCTCGGTCTGGTCCGACAGTGTCACCACCGGGAAGTGGTAGTCGTCGATCGTCTTGATCCAGCGATCCTCGATGTCATCGAGCTTGTCCTCCAGTTCGACACGCTTCTTGTCGTCGAGGCGGCGAGCGACTTTGCGCGTCCACTTGCCGAAGTCCCCGGCGCCACCGCGCAGCACGGACAGCGGCAGCAGCAGCTCCTGTGCCTGCAGTTCGAAGTCCTCGCGTCGGCGCACCCACTTGGTGGTCGCCCGCATGTGGAAGATCGACTCCTCGAAGTCCAGGCCCTCGAGCAGCTTGCCGACGTCCAAGTAGTAGCGGTGTTCGCCGACCCCGTAGAAGGCCTGGTACAGTGAAGTGAGTCGTTGTTGGCCGTCCAGCACCAGGAACGTGTGCTTCGTGCCGTGCAGCTCCGGCGCGCCGTCGAATTCACGCGCGGCGAACACTCGCTTGGCGTCGCGCACCCGGAGGATGCTCCCTGCCGGGTAGTTGTTGGCGATCGACACGACCAATTCCTGTGTGGCTCCCGGCTCCCAGACGAAGTCGCGCTGGAAGTCCGGAAGGACGGTGGTGCGGTTGTGGATCTCCGCCAAGAGTTCCTTGAGAGCGCGCGGATTCGTGTCTTCGAAGAGGCTCATGGGTTCTCAGGGATTCGGCAGCAACCAGGTCACCGACACCGGGAACAGCAGCGGCCGCGGATCCTCGAATCGCGCCCGGATGCGCTTCGTCTCCGCCTCGATCTCGCCGGGGATCGACGCCAGCCGCCGCTGCAGCTCGTCGTGGTCGCGTTCGAACTGCTCACGCTCGACCTCCGCGAACTGCAGCAGCAGTTGCCGGTGCTGGCCGGCCTCGTCGAGTTCCTTGCGGATCGACTTGGCCAGCTCCTGCAGCACCGTCGTGATGCGGGTCACGTCGTCCTCGGCGAGCTTCTGCATGCGCGCATCGAGGCTGCGCGTGCGTTCCCGCATGCGCGCGTCGAGCGCGGTGGTCACGGACTGAGCGACGGACACCCAGAGCTTGCGAAGTTCCGCGAGCTGGGACTCGGGTACGGCATCCGCGCTGGGCAGCGCCAGCAGCTCGTCGACCTGGCCGACGTTGAGGCGCGTGAAGCGACCGTCGGCGAAGGTGCCGCCGGCGGCGACGACCTCTTCGTGCAGAGCGTGGTTGCCCCCGCCTAGCACGACGATGCGACCGTGCGCGATCGCCGTCGGGCCCTTCACCGCCGACTTCGGCACGTAGCGAGCCGTCACGCGGTGCAGCTTCTGCTGGCCGGCGATCGGCACCGACTTCCACACCTCGGCGCGCAGCAGCCGCGTCGCCATGCGCACCAACGGGTGCTCGAGGTGGACGAGGACCACGTCGTCGCGCCCGACGACGGCTTCGTGGTCGAACGTGATCGGTCGGAGCTTTCCGGTGTGGGGGTGCGTCAGGCCAATCGAGCAGCGGTCCCACGGTGGCCGCAGGGCCGGCACCATGAACACTCGCGCCTCCGCGTTGCCCGGCAATTGCGCCGGGACCAAGGCCGGCTGGCCGGCCAACTCGAGCGCCGTGGCGACGACCTGATGCACGTTCTCCGGCTCGACGCGCAACTGCTGCCGCGACGACGCCAGTTGCTGGTGCAGCTCGGCGATTCGATCCTTGACCTTGCGTGCGAAACTGAGGCCACGCTTGGCGTCCTTGGCCGTGGCCTCCGCCGCGTCGGTGTCCAGCGCGCGGCGGCGGCCGAACATCGCCTCTTCGATCTGCGACGTCAGCACCGGGCCGACGCTGCCCAAGTCCTCGCGGATCGCCTCGACCTTGCGCGCCGCGACGGCGAGGAACTCGAGGTCGCCTTCGAGGTCGCCAGGCCGCCGCCAGTCGCCGCGGCCGAGACGCTCCGCGAAGCCCTTCGGCACGAAGTGGTGCACGAGCGGTGCGAAGCGCTGCCCGTGCCGGTCGACGCGACCGTTGCGCTGCTCGAGGCGGTTCGGGTTCCACGGGATCTCGTAGTGCACGATCCGGTGGCAGTGGTTCTGAAGGTCGATGCCTTCCGAAGCCGCGTCGGTCGCCAGGAGGATGCGGATCGGCGAGTCGGCGGGTGATGCCTGGAACGCGGCCTTGATGCGGTCTCGTTCCTCCTGGTCGATTCCACCGTGCAGTGTGGCGAGCCGGTCCTCGGTGCCGAGCTTGGCGTTGACCAACAACCCGTGCAACCACTGCTGCGTGGTGCGGTACTCGGTGAACAGGATGACTCGGGTGTCGTTCCACTTGCCGCCGGGCTTGCAGGTCGCGAGCAGGTGGTCGAGGAGCACCTTCGACTTGGCGTCCGGCCGCTTGCTGGCTTCGCTGGCCCAGGCCTCGAGCCGCTCGAGGATGCTCTTCTCCTCCGCCGAGAGGGAGTCGAACTGGCGCGAGGCGAGTTGTACGCCGTCGTGCACCGCCTCCTCGAGCGACTGGTCGTCGGCGAAGTCGTCGTCGGCCCGCTCCAGCTCGCGCCGCAGCAGGCGCACCGACGTGCGCTTGGGTTCGGCTTCGCGACGACCGAACAGCGTCTTCAGGTGCTCCTGGATCGTCGTCAGGAATGCCTGTGGCGACGAGAACAACCGCTTCTTCAGCAGCTTCCCGACGAACATCACCGCGGTCCGTTGCGTCGCTTCGGCACCCTCCGCGGCGGCGGCCTGCATGCGGAGTTGCTGGTAGCGGGCCAACAGTTCGTGGGCCTCGCGTTCGGCCGGCGGATGATCGACCTCGAGGTGTACGAGCTCGCGCTTCGGGAAGCGTGGCTTGCCGTCCTTGTCGACGAGCTCCGTCTTCAGGCGACGCACGACGACCTGCTCGACCTGCGCCGGATCCGGCGGCACGTTCGGCGCGAAGCGTTGGTCGTCGAGCAAGGAGAGCAGCGACGACCAGCTGTCGCGGAAACCGTTGTGCGGAGTCGCGGTCAGGAACAGGCGGTGCTCGAAGTGCGGCTGCAGCGTGCGGATCGCGCGCGTGCGGTCCGTGTCGACCGAGTACTTGCTGTGGCGGGCCGGTGCCACGTTGTGCGCCTCGTCGACGATCATCAGATCGAACGGGCGCGGGTAGGTTGGCTGCGCCGGCAGCACCTCGCGCAGCCGGCGCAATGTGTCCTCGCGCTTCAGGAAGTCGATCGACACGATCAGCCGTGGGAAGTGCGTCCACGGGTTGGTGCGCACGCCGCGGCGTCGGCGCAGGTCGCGCAGCAGCTCGGTGTCGACGATCCGGAACTCGAGTCCGAACTTGTCGCGCATCTGCTCGCGCCACTGCGTCTGCACCGACGCCGGCGTGACCACCAGCACGGTGCGCACACGATGGCGCAGCATCATCTCCTCGACGACGAGGCCGGCCTCGATGGTCTTGCCCAGGCCCACGTCGTCGGCGATCAGCAGGTTGACGCGCGGCATGCGCAGCGCGCGCGACACCGGGTCGAGCTGGTAGTCCTCGATCTGGATGCCGGCGCGGAAGGGCGACTGCAGCACGTTCGGGTCGCCGGAGTCGATGGCGCCCCAGCGGACGGCGTCGAGGAAGGCCTCGAAGCGGGCTGGCGCGTCCAGCCCGGTCGGCTCGGGCAGCGAGGCCGCGCCGTGCACGATGCGGGCACCCGGTTCGATCTCCCAGATCACCTCGAGTTCCTCGCCGAGCGCGTCCTCCTCGAGCGACGACAGCTTGACGCGGTGCTGCGGGGGAGCGACCGAGTCGCGGGCGAGCCACGACGCGTGCACGTCCTGCACGAGGAACTGGCGACGGCGGACCTGGACGAGTTGGCCCGGAGACGGCGTGGCGGCGGTCATGGCGACGAGAGTGCCCGAGGCCCTTTCCCTCGTGCACGTGCGCACCATGCGCGGCGCGACGAGGCCTGTCCATGCCCGAGTTGTCACGATTCGAGTGGTTGCATCCGCGTTCGATCTCGAGTCCGATCGGCCCATGGGCGCAGCCGGCAACCAGCATCGACGTGCGGAGCGGACGAGCGTGCCCGTCGAGCGAAGGAGCTTGCGCGTGTTCGGGCTGTTCGCCGGTGTCGGCGGCCTCGAACGGGGCCTCGAGTTGGCGGGGCATCGCACGGTTCGGTTGTGCGAGATCGACGACGACGCCGTCCGGGTGCTCGGGGCGCGTTTCCCTGGTGTGCCGATCGAGCGAGACGTCGCCAAGGTCCGCCGCGTTCCGCGCGACGTCGACCTGCTGACCGCCGGGTTCCCGTGCCAGAACCTCAGCCCCGCCGGGGACACCGCCGGCATCCGCGGGGCCAAGTCCTCGCTGGTCCGCTACGTGTTCGACCTGCTGCGCGATCGGCGAGTTCCCTGGGTCGTGCTCGAGAACGTGCCGTTCATGCTGCAGCTCGAACGAGGTCGCGCGATGCGGCACGTCGTCGAGGAACTGGAGGATCTCGGCTACCGCTGGGCTTACCGCGTGGTCGACGCCATGGCGTTCGGATTGCCGCAGCGACGCCGCCGAGTGTTCGTCGTCGCCAGCCAGCAGGGCGATCCGGAGCGAGTGCTGTTCGCGGACGAGGCGAAGCCGCGGGCCGCGAAGGAATGGACCCCGAAGTTGCCGGCGGGCTTCTACTGGACGGAGGGCAACCGCGGCGTCGGATGGGCGGTGGGGGCGATCCCGACCCTCAAGGGCGGCTCCGGACTCGGGATCCCCTCGGCTCCCGCCGTCCTGCTGCCGCGCGGGGACGTGCTCACCCCCGACATCGAAGGCGCGGAGCGCCTGCAGGGGTTCGCTGCCGGCTGGACTGCTCCTGGTGCCGACGAGAAGCACTGGCGATATCGCTGGCGCATGGTCGGCAACGCGGTGAACGTGCGTGCGGCGCAATGGCTCGGGTCACGCCTGCGCGATCCGGGCACGTTCGATGCGGGGCGGCTCGGCGACGTGCTGGGGTCGGGGTCGTCGTGGCCAGTGGCCGCCCGCGGCCGAGACGGGGAGCGACGCGCCGTTCGGATCGGGGAATGGCCGGAGTGCCGACCGTGCGAACCGATCGGGGACTTCCTCGAGAACGGCAAGCCCTTGTCGATTCGTGCGACCGACGGATTCGTTCGCCGCGCGGAGCGTGCCGAACGCGAAGGGCACCTCAGCTTCCCGGACGGGTTCCTCGACGGTCTGCGTGCGCACCTGCAGCGCATGCGCGAACGCGATCGAGTCGCGACCTGACGACTCGCACGATGCGTGCGGCGGCCCGGGTCGGGTCCTCGTGCTCCCATACGCGGACCACGCGCCAGCCGGCGGCACGGAGGCGGCGGTCGGTGTCGCGGTCGCGGGCCTCGTTGCCTAGCAGCTTGCGGCGCCACCACGCTGCGTTGGCCTTCGGCCACGTCGCGTGCCGTGGGCAGACGTGCCAGAAGCAGCCGTCGACGAAGACGGCGACCCGGGCCCTGCGGAACAGGAGGTCGGCGCGACGCCGTAGTGTCGGAAGAGGAGTTCGGTCGATTCGATACCTGAGACCCGCAGCGAACACATGGCGCCTTATCGCGACCTCGGCTGCGGTGTCTCGTCGCCGGGTGTTCTGCATCCTCCGACGGACCTCGTCGCTGGTGACTCGCCCCCTACTCACGGCCATGTCTCCACGACCCGCACCGCCCCGGTGACCCCGATCTTCCCGACGATCGCCCGCCGCCCTCGCCGCGACTGCACGATCGCCTCGATGTCCGCTCGCGCCGCCAGGATCGCCGCGACCATCTGTGCAGCAGTCAGGTTGCCGCGGGTCAACGCGAAATACGCCACCCGGGCCTCACGCACCGCCGCGATCTCGAGCGGCGTGCGCCGCATCGCCTTGTCCTTGGTGAGCACCACCCAGCCGTGATCGCCGGCCTTGGGCAGCCAGTCGACGTCCAGGCAACCCTTGCCGAACTCCTCGGGCACCGTCCGCACGTGCATGCCCGCGGCACGCAGGGCCGCGACCACCGAGCGACTGGCCAGGTCCTCGTCGACGAGGAACTCGACCGGCTCCACTACGCCGCCGAGCTCGCCTTCTCGCATCGGATGGCGTCCTCGACCTGCGCCACCTCGATCCCGTAGTCACGTGCCAACTCGGTCATCGATTCGCCGGCTTCGAAGCGTTCGTAGAGCACGCGTGTCGTGATCCGCGTACCACTGATCACCGGGCGGCCGAACGCAATCTGCGGATCGATCATCACGCTCTGCGCCGTCTGCTCGATCGACTCCAGCTCGGGCTTCGTGGTGAACGGGAACAATCGTCGTGGCGAGGATCCCTGCCACTCCACGCGCGCCGCGTAGCATTCGACGACCTTGCGCAGGGCAAGCTGCCCAGGCTCGTCGAGGCTGACCAGATTGACGATCTCGTCGGTGAACACCGACTTGCCGTCGGTCCAGAAACGCCGGGTCGCCAGCGGGTGCCGTTCGTCCGGGTAGCGCTTCGCCAGCGTGCTGACCACGCGGCGCAGCTGCTGCAGCGGCACCTGGTGGAATCTGCGGAACACGCCGAGCATGTGCACCTCGACCAGATTCAGGAACGACAGTCTTCCCTTGGCCTTGATGACCGCCGGATGGCCGGGGCGGCCCTTGGTCCAATACTGCACCGTGCTGTAGGGCAGTCTGGTCAGTCGCGCGGCATCACGCGCTGTGTAGTTGGGGAAGCTGAGGGCGTCCACCGTGCCTCCAGGGCGACTCGAGGCGGCCTCGTTTCCGGGCGGAAACTGGAGCGGGTGATGGGGATCGAACCC
>SXGT01156157.1_pt1 | contig 11722 bp, 5 predicted proteins | sample 3176221 | NCBI WGS metagenome assembly SXGT01 (sample SAMN11356862, study PRJNA531348) | freshwater metagenome | isolation source: freshwater sample F1-120 | place: China: Fuxian Lake, Yuxi | collected 2017-12-25
ATTATGCTTATAAATCAGCGCATAATTTTTACCAAAATTTCAATTTGTTAGATATACATTGGTCTTTATTAGATTATTCTAGCTCAACATCCTTAAGTCCATGAGTTGAGTTGTCTATTTTATTTACTACCGGGAGAAGCCTAGTGAAAATTCAATCTGTGCGTAGATCTAAACAGTCGTGCAAAAAACCTAACAATGCATTTAATAATTACTGCGTATCAGCAAGCATGGTCATGCTCAATCTGTTGCTAAGTTCCAGTGCATTTGCACTCGGTATTTCGGGTATTTGGAAAACAAATCAAGGTGATTATTTGCTGTTGACCAAAGACAAATTGTCTGCAAGTGTCGGCGTGCAATTATCCGATAATCCGAATTTTAATTTACAAACAATTTGGATTGGTAAGCTAAGTGAAAAAAACATTAATTTAGAAAGTATTGACAAGAAACTTTCTCTGAATGCCTTATTAAACAATGAAACTCTGAACGGGGTTATTAACGATCAGGGGCAGAAAAAACCATTTTCAGCAACCCTGATTTTACCTTGGCAAGGTAGTAGTTTAGATGGTATATGGAAAAAAGATAATAGCGAACAATACTTGTTTGTGTTTAATGGTTCCGGAGAGAATGGTGGACTGGCAGTCGTTTCTGATGTTGATTTAAGTAAAGGTACTCCAACACAACGGTTGTCCCTTGGAAAAACGCAAGCTCATGCGTTTTCGGATTTACAATCAAACAATGGCTTACGTTTGACGCTTTCGGGGGAAAAATTATTGGGGGAATACGCCGTTAATCTAGAGCCAGCTGAAGAAGCAGTCATAACCCAACTTCAAGCAAAAAGCACCAGCAGTGCATCCACGTCTGGTAATACTTCATTTTCTGCCTCCAGAGTCGTGCATAGTGACGACTCAGATGCGCGAATCAACGAGCCTAAACCGGATGACACTAAAAAAGGTTGTGATGGTGCTTTTCGCGCTTTACAAAATAAAGTTAGCGACATAATGATGGAGAATCTGGCTAACAATGGTGCCACCCCCGGTCAAATTCTATCGGTATCTTCAAGTCCGATTTCTGAAATTGAATCCTTTGATGGTGGTAAAGTACCGATTTATAAGATTACCTTTTTAGCTGATACTGGCTTTAATGTCGGCAAGTTGTTACAAAAACAGCCCGATCAGAACGGCTATATCCGCTGCAACATTTCTGGCGCAACTGGTACGGTAGAGGATTTCGAGGGTACGGCCACCAGTGAAATGGCGACAACCTTCTGCTCACAATTGGCAAAATCAGCTGGTCAAAACCTAAAGCTAAGATCGGCGCGTCTCGCGGTGAGAGGCTTAAGTGGTAACAATATGACCTTTAACAGTTATGTCAATACTAAAGGACAGATCTGGTCCAAAGAATATTTGGATACCCAAGGTACGTTTACTACGCCATTAAAAGCAGGTTCGACTACCGAATATACGCCTGAATATGACAAAATCGTGGCAGGAGAATGTAAACAACGCGCTGTGTATAGTTCCGATCCTTATCCCGCCTGGCATTCCAGCAGCCCAGAACCAATTGGTACGCCGGAACAATTAATGTGCCTTCAGCCGGGTGACTATGATGCTTTTAGTGTAAAAGATGATATTGTAGGCGCTATTTTCCTGGATATTACGGCGGCTTCCTTTTACTTCCCATTCGAAATTGCGCTCAATGAAGCTTATGGTTTTTATAAGTTTTCCTCAGAGGAGCAAAGTCAGCAAATTATTGTAGAAGCGCCTATTCATCGGATACCCAAAGATTGGTCGGCATCCGCCGAGTCGTTTGTCAGTAGCACGGTGAAGTGTGGTTACGATCTGTCTGCCGAGCAGTGGCCAGCAATTCTTTCTATCGAACCACATCTTGAGTTGTGCAAACAGTTTCCGCCGATCATACAAAACCAATTAAATACGGCGACCTATAAGGCAATAACAACACCTGATGAGAATCATATCCGGCAAATTGATAATTTGGCGGCAGGACTGGCGACCAATACCGCTGCAACTCTAGGCGCATTAAAAATAGGCGGCTTTTATCCATTGAATTCCTCCACAATCAAAAGTAAAGTCAAGTTTGTCTCGGCATTGCCTTATCCCTCCACGATTAGTGGCGCTCCCACAGTGCAAACCAATACGATGGCATACACCATCGAAGCGCCTTATTGTAAATAATTGTTGTGGCTCTAAAACATGCTGCATGCTTGCCCTAACATTTATCAGGAGTACTTATGCGTTTTACTTTATCACCTGTTTTTACACTCGTAAGTTCATTTTGTTTGGCAATACCTTCGTCTACCTGGGCTTTCTCTGAGGACATTTGCTATTATTATCAAAATCCAATAGATAAAAATGGCCCACTTAATCCAGCACCGTTCAATTGCTGGGATTTACAGTGCCGGGATGGTGCTACTAGTCAAGCACCTAAAAGTGCATCGTCCTGCGTGGTCACTGGATTGACTCGTTATGCAGATGCTACTTTGGGAGGTTTTCACGCTAGAAACAGTATTCATTTTGATATTACTTGGCTATCTGCAAGATTACAGGGTATGAAGGAACAGGATGCCTTAAAACTGGCTATTTATACCGAAGCAACTGACTTAGGCAGTTTTCAGCATTATGATTATCGAGGATTTCCTCTCGCTGCCGCGGTAACTGACAGCATAAATGGCGTTGTACGTACTAACATTAAGACCAATGGCTTCTGGTTGCATTTTGTACCTTGGAAAAAATCCAGCAGCTACTCCAAAAACAGTTCAGAACTCACTTATACCTCCAATACTGGTAGCGCCTCCCCTTATCCCGCCCAAGAGGTTCCGCTGGCGCATTTGAGAGCTTGGGCTTTTGGTCTTCAAAAAGACTTATGTGAATTCGGCATGACGGATACTCAAGAAGCTATTGGTAATTGTTTGACATCTAGTAGTCTATATTATGATGTTCCTGTGCTTGCTGGGCCAAACAATGTGGTGGATATTCGTGTTCAACCAACAGAAAAACCGATGTTACTGGGATGGCAGCGAATCAAACAAACGGCAGCCAATTGCGATACTCGTGATTGCTACCAACGTGACTATGCTAGTGTTAAAGCAGGCAGTATTGAGGCATTGGGTATTTATCTGCATGCAATGGCTGATCGCGTATCCCATCACTACTGTTCGGATGAAAGCTATATAACGAGCATCTGGACGGGGGAAGGCTCGCCGAAAACACCTTCGGATTATTATCTTTTTTATCCAGATATTTGTGGAACAGCGGCGCATGTGTCTCTGCATTATCCAGAAACGGGACAAGCAGCTTTGCCTGACCGTTCCCGCGATGCGGTCTATTATGCGTATCAAGAAATTGCGGCATGGATGAGTATCAGAAACTATACCCCTGATCCAGTAACTCCTGCCAGAGGTTTTCCGGCAACCAACTCAACCGAGGCCGTGAATTTATTAATGGATCGCGCTTTGACAGGCAGCACCGCCTCAGAGCGATTAAATAATTTATGCAATATCGCCATTCAAGGCTATCAACTAAAATGGCACGATCAAAACCCCGATTGTACCTATAGTTCCGAACTGGATTTACCACAGGCTGGCAGTATTGCGGGTATTAATGTCGGCAAGATTCGTAATTTTGGTTTAACGGGCATCATGCGTCCTGCGAGAGATCATCAAACAAATAGTGGTGAGTTAGTAATTGTCGCAAGAACTAAAGATAATCAATGGTTTTCTTTAACGCCTGCTGGATTTTCGCCTAGCTTAAATGGCGTATTAACGGCCTATCAAAACGACAAATTTGATTTACTAACTATTACGATCTTAAACGGCAGTGCCGATTTATCTTTGTACAAAGATGCTGAAATTTATATGGGTTATGGTAGTTCACTAGCAGATATTGTTAATCATCAACGATATTCAAAGATTGGGGTGTTACGATAATGAATTAATGATTGCTGATGCTCATCATTTAGTACCCTAAACAGGATTAAAAACCAGATGCTTTGAGTTTAGCAGCTTTATATATTTTGGTTCCAAACAACAAGTTTTTGGAAAGAAGTTCTCTTGACTGCCATTCAAAAATTAATAAACCACATTTAAAGACATACTAGGCTTTATTAAGCCGAGCGAGGTATGTGATGTAATTTGTACTAATCTCACATACTTTAGTATCTGGAGTTTCGCTGTGTTCTATAAATGAGAGTAGCAAGCAATGATTAGTGAATATAGCTTTAAAGCAACTAGGACAAAAAAATGCCACGTATTATTAAAGTTTTAGCCTATGTACTCGGTGCAAGTTGGTTTTTACCTGTAAGTTGCACCATCGGCCTATTGGCTACCGTTCCAATAATATCAACGTTAGATGAGCGTCAACTTGATGATAAAGATTACGCGTTGTTTTATGTTGTCTGGCAACCTGGCGAAGCAGGGAAGCCTTTTGAATATGCACTACTAAAAGATCTTTCGCTGAATCAATCCTCTTCGCGTTCATATATGATGGAGCAACACAACGGCTTTATTGATATCAATGCATTCACCCGAATTTCTTATCAATTGCTTGCTTCGAATTCGTCAGAGCAAATGATAGAGGTGGTCTATCGAGATGACGACAAGAGTAGTTCGAGCCGTTATCGAGCAACTCGATCCGAGATTCGTCCAGTATCATCCAGAATGATGAAACCTGACTATTTATTTAAGGCTCTACCAATCACATTGATATTTGCGTTCTTGATCTATGGGCTAGGTAAATGGATGCGCAGACTTTGTTAGCTTTATTTTAACTCTTAGCCTGTGAACCGAAAGATTGTTTTTTTAGCGAAACACCGAAACTAAGTCAAAAATTGAGATATTGTGTCTGGTTGCCTTCTTGAAATGGTGTATTTTTCTGTCGCTAGAATTCTGTTGCATGACTGTACTTCATTACAGTTTGCTGTTTAGCTAACTACTAAAATGAATGCTGAGTTTACAGTGGTGGTTATTGATCAACCGATTGAACGTTTATGCTTCGCGTGATTTGTCGGGATACCCAACAAAATTAAATTTCCAAAAAAATGCACGACCTAACCCATCGCTGGGCATTTATAGTTTAGCTATAGCTGTGTAGCGCTTGTCATGCTGTTGCTCGGTCATTGCGGTTCAGATGCAATATTGGATAAGTCGATTACCTCCACAGCTATCAGAGCAAATACAGCTTTACGTTTTCTTAAGGACTTTATTGGAGTTTATTTCTTCGAGTAAGCGCGCATATAAAGTCGTGAGGTTAGACTTTCAGGCAATTTTATCGCAAATATTATGACAGCCGATGGTGATCCTGATGAACTTGTGCAATTAGCGCAGGCAGCGGTTCATAGGCAGGGCAACGTCTTGCTGGAGTTTGTAGTTTGCTTCGTGACCAAATTCGTTGCGTGATTGAATAGATCTAAACTTCGATTTCCGTAAAATTCGCAATTTATAAATTACGATACAACTGAATCGAATCGGAAGAACTGTCAAGACCCTTGGCAATTGCAAAGCACTGATTGGAATGTTTTTTTGCCAAATCAACAATGGATTTATCTACTTTACCAATTAGGACTTGATCCTCCAGAATGCCCAAAACTTGTTCCAAAGTCATTCCTATGCGATAAGGTCGATCTTGGACCAGTGCTTGGAATACATCAGCAACTGCGATGATACGTGCTTCAATACTTAGATCGCGTTCTTGCGGGTGGAAAGGATAGCCTCCACCATTTAATCCTTCATGATGAAACGCCGCCCAACTAGCAATTTCCTCCAATCCCTTTATATGACGCAAAATTTCGTAAGTTTCATAGCTGTGCTGATTCATGATTGAACGTTCCACTTCATTCAATGGCCCCTGCTTTTCCAAAATATTATCCGGTGTATGAAGTTTTCCTAAGTCATGTAAAAGTCCTGCAATTTCCACTTTCTTGCATTGGATTCCTGTTAGGCCATACAAATTGGCTAAATAACTCGCCAATTCAGCAACGCGGAGAGAATGATGCGCAGTAAAAGGGCTTTTTTGATCGACAATGTAAGATAGTATTAGTGATAACTGTTTGATTTGCTCTAAATTTAAAGGTTGGATGTTGTTGATAAGCCCCATATCCCAAACATAACGCAGAATATGCCGATCATCGAGGCTGATCCAAAAGGCTTCTGAGCGTTGCACTATTTCAAATGTATTAACCAGTTCTGGATCAAAAAAAGTATTGTTATAGTTGCTAATAATAGTGAGCAAAATATCTTGCCTGGCCAGCAAGATATCGGTTTTATAGTGAGTGGCCGCCAATACATCAATTCTATCCGAGAGAAAGATAAGATTAGCCATTCGCGCGTCGCGCATGGAAAGCGGAATGCTAACCAATTTTTCATACGGGGTGTGATGATAAAGAATCGGCACCGCATATTTAGACAACGGCTCGAAGTTTTTAAGCAGCTGATAACCAATTTCGCAATGGATATGCGCATCGTTCCAATCGAAATAGTTGACCAAATTCGCGTGCATTTGATTGGTGGATACACCACAATCATGCAACATGCCAAGTTCAAACGCATATTGAATGTCGGCATCGCTAAACCCTAATTGTTTACCGATTTGGGATGCAATATAACCAACACGCTTACCGTGATTGGTGTCATTCATACCTACAAATGAAACAGCAGTTTCTATGGCGATAATCATTTGACGAAGGTCAACAATCATCTCAGTGTGGTTCGGTTGCATGTGATATTCTTCTTTATAAAATTATAGATTTAACCGTGTAGTTACGGTTAAATCTAGCATATTCAAAGAAATATTCACGTCACAAAGAGCAATTGTACTAGCTAATTGTTATTGTAGCGGGGACGCTATTGCGCGGATACTGCGCTGCCATTGCGTGTCAGATGCAATATTGGATGGGTCGATTACCTCCAAACAGCTATCAGAGCAAATACAGCTTTACGTTTTCTTAAGGACTTTACTGGAGTTTATTTCTTCGAGTAAGCCCGCAAACCCAGTCATGACAGCACATGCAGCTGAAACTTTACGTCTTTACGCCATTTTCTGCTTTTTATTGCTCATGCATGACATGGACTGCGAATAACTGCTTTTGCTTATAATTTAATTTTTGATTTAAATTTTAAAAATTGGAGTAAAGACGTAAGGACTGCTCTTAAACCCAGTCATATCAATGCTTCAGAACTTACTCCTTGCAGTAAAGTCCGCGTAAGCCCACGTAAAGTAGTCCGCAAAAGCAACATGGGAACCCAGAAGCGTTACTCCGGTAACCCCCATTTTCTAATGATCCTTATGGTTTGTACTTCTAGCATAATAATGCTTTGCAATCCCCACTAGTTTTTTTTGCCAGTGAGTTGATGTGATTTAAATCTGATTACCGCATCCCAAGCTGATATGCAAAACATCGTTTAGCTGAATTATATTTTCTAGAAATACTCCGCTTGTTTTTTTTATTCTCTGGTGGAGTTTTGATTTTATGCGGCAGTTTCACGCGGATTGTGAAAACCTTCTACAATTATAAGGTGACATTAGTAGCCTAGGTTAATCGAAAGGCTACACAGCATAATCTTGACTACTTTTTTGTAACTTAATATTACAACTGAATGACTATAGACGTTCGATCATGAGTATTAAAAACACTAAATCTGGTGGTCAGAATGCCTACCAGTTCATTGATTTGGTTGATTTCTCGGCCTTCGCCCGCTTATTGGAACGTTTTTTTCAGGCGACTGGTATTCCAAACGGTGTCGTAGATACAAATGGCGAGTGGTTATCGATGTCCTCCGGTGAAAATGCCTGTTCGATGTTTCACCGTACACACTCTGAGGCGGCTGATCTCTGTCGCGATAGTAATTTCGAGCTGGTGCGCGATTCACAAGGTGGCTGTTTTGCAGACAAGTTATGCCAAAACGGGTTGATAGATTATGTGACGCCGATTGTCATCGAAGATCGACAACTGGCAACTGTGTTTCTAGGGCCAGTGCTACATGCCCCTCCAGACATGGGGGCTTTTCGAGCTCAAGCATTGCGATTCGGGTTTGATGAAATGACTTATCTGGAATCTATAGCTGCCATACCTGTCGTCGATAAGAAACAGGTGGATGATCTCATGGCGGTCATGGTTGAAATGGCACAGATGTTGGCGGCTACTGGTCTGTCCAAGTTAAGACAGGCTGAGCTGGAACGCGACATAAGTGTCCACTCAGAACGTACTATCAGACTCAGGGATATTCTGGATTTTTCTCCGGTTGCGATGGGTTGGTCAGAGGACGAGGATCGCATCGAGTATGTGAATCGTCAATTCACCCTGCTGTTCGGCTATACCGTTGATGATTTGCCGAACCTGGAAACTTGGTATCAACTTGCCTACCCCGATGAACATTACCGTAAGACGGTCGTTGGCCCATGGCGTGGAGCAGTTGCTGAAGCGCACCAAATCAACGAGCAGCCCCCCGAATTGGTAGCGGATATCACCTGTAAGGATGGTTCAGTCCGCTCCGTCATCGTGCATGTGGCATGGGTCGATCATCGCCGAATGGTAAGTTTCACCGACATTACCGAGCGTAAGCAGTTGGAAATGTCTCTCATCGAGCACGAACGAGAGTTCCGCAGGCTGGCGGAAAACCTACCCGATAGCATTGCCCGCTGGGATGTAGATACCCGTTTAATCTTTATTAATTCAGTGTGTGAACGCACCTTCAATACGACGGCATGCAACGTGATTGGCAAAACGATCGCTGAAGCATTTCCCGACGGACGCTTTTCACAGATCGCGGCGGCGATTGGACAAATTGTTTCCGAGGGGAAAACGATCGTGTTAGCACGGCAGCCCGTGGCATTTGAGAACGGAAAAGCGCAACTCCACGATATTAAAATGGCGCCAGAACAGGATGCTGCTGGAAACATCGTTTCAGTGCTTGGCATTGGCCGGGATATGACAGAATTCTATCGCTTGCAGGACAGCTTACACTACAGTCAGGAAACACTGACTGCTGCACAGAAGATGGCCTTGTTGGGTAGTTGGGACTGGAATGTTGTTGATGATCGGGTCGAATGCTCGGAGATGGCTTACGAAATCTTCACCCCGGACAAGCGACCAGCCGAATCGTTTTTTGACGATTTTAAATCCTGGGTGCATCCAGAGGATCTGGACGGTGTGCTCTCCGCCATCCAATCAGTATTCGAGCGAGATACGCCGTTCGATCTCAATTACCGCGTGGTCTCGGTTAACAAGGGTATTCGTTCGGTTCATGCGCAGGGCACGGTAGTCAGGGATGTGAACGGCAAACCCATCCGTATGGTGGGTACGGTACAGGACATCACCGAGCGCAAGCGCATTGAGGACGCGCTAAGATTGAGCGAGGCGCAGTCCCGCGATCATGACCGACTGTTGCAGGCTGTACTCGAAAGTTCGCCGGAAGTCATCGTCTTCGCGCTGGACTGCGCTTACCGCTACCTCGCCTTCAACGACAAACACCGCGCAACGATGCAGGCGATTTGGGGGAAGGAGATTGCCGTCGGCACCAACATGCTTGAGGTGATTGGCACACATCCAGATAGGGAAAAAGCTAGACAGGAGTTTGATCGCGCACTGAGCGGCGAAGCCTTTGTCGTCGAGGATGCCTATGGCGACGAAGCCATTTTGCGTATGTACTGGCAGAATTTCTTTGCGCCGATTCGCGGCGAGGATGGCGTGACAATTGGATTAACCTGCTTCGTGCTTAATATTAACGAGCGCAAACGCATGGAACAGGCGCTTGTTGAGCGCGAGCGGGAGTTCCGCACGCTGGCGGAACATCTGCCAGATGTGGTAGTGCGCTATGACCGCGAGGCGCGCTTTGTTTATGTCAATACCAAATTCAAAACGGCGCTGGGCTTTCGTTTGACTGAATTGCGAGGCAAACGCCCGACACAGGTGCCAGGCCTACCTAATGCCGAGTATTTCGAGCAGATGGTGCGCCAAGTTGCGGAATCGGGCACGGAAGCCCGTTGTGAAAGTGAGATTGCAACTCTGAACGGCGGCATGATCTACGGTTTGATCATTGCGACCCCAGAATTTGATACTTCCGGGCAAATGGAATTTGTTCAGGTGGTTATACGCGACATCTCTGAACGCAGGCTGATCGAGCAACGGATGCGGGCACACGCCGGGATGTTGGAAATGGTAGCGCGAAATAGCGATCTACCTACCATCCTTAACGCGCTGGTCCATTATATGGAGTCTGAGGATCAAACTTCGCTCTGCAGCATCCTGTTAGTGGATTCCGCAGGCCAGCATCTGCTGGTAGGGGCCGCCCCCAGTTTGCCTACTTTTTTTAATGAGGCTTCTAACGGTATCGAGATCGCTGTCGGTATTGGATCGTGTGGCACTGCGGCTGCGTTGGCAAAACGTGTGGTGGCTGAAGATATTAAGACCGACGAACATTGGAGCGACATTCGTGAGCTTGCGCAAGCGGCAAAGCTGCGTTCATGCTGGTCGGAGCCCATTCTGTCGTCGCGCAGTAAGGTGTTAGGTACGTTTGCCATTTATCACCGAGAACCTCGAAATCCGGACCCACAAGATATCGAGCGCATTGTCTTTGCCACCAATCTGGCGGCGATCGCAATCGAGAATCGTCAGGTACATGATGAGTTGGAGCGTCAAGCGCATTTCGATTATCTGACCGGATTGGAAAACCGTCGGCACTTTTTGAATTTGGCAGAGAACGAATTGGCCCGCACCCTTCGCTACGGCAGACAGTTGTCAATTGTGATGCTGGATGTCGATCACTTCAAAAACGTCAACGATACCTATGGTCACAAGGTCGGCGATCTGGTTCTGAAAAAACTGGCGAAGCTTTGCCGTGCCACGCTGCGCGATGTCGATATCATCGGCAGAATTGGCGGGGAGGAATTTGCTGTGCTGCTCCCTGAAACTAGTTGTGAGCAGGCCAAGGAAATCGCCGAGCGGCTGCGCGCCGAGATTGCCTCAGCGCAAGTAAAACTGGACAGTGGATTGCCGTTGCGTTTCACGGCTTCGTTCGGCGTAACGACACTATGTGAGAACGACGCCAATATTGACATTCTGTTGGACCAAGCCGACCAATCGCTATACCGAGCCAAGAATGAAGGGCGTAACCGTGTGTGTATTTATTAGGTTAATACTCAATTTGCTCGCCGTATAACGGACAGCCGATTGGAGCACTTATTGACTTATCTATTGAAATTCCAAACGGCAGCTTGTGGCTACTTGATTGAGATCGCCAAAGGCAGCTTTCTGATCATCCATTTCATAGAATCTAGATTTGGCTGACTGACCGTTTTAGGGAAACGCGACAGACCGCAACGGGTCGAACTCGGTCAATCAATGTCAGATCCAGTTTAAATTGGGCGTCATTGGCAATGAATCTTGCCTCAGTCCTACTTCAAGCGTTACTCTGGTAACGCCCATTTTCTAATGATCCTTACGGTTTGCACTTCTAGCATAATAATGCTGAGCAATCCCCACTAGTTTTTTTTGCCAGTGAGTTGAAGTGATTTAAATCCGAATTGAGTTGTTCATCATCTGATTATGGACATCGGATTAGGCCATGTGTGGGTGGTGAATTCCACTGGCACTAAATGGTCTGGCAATTAACGCCGCATTATCGCATTCAGTTCTGAACTGGAATAGCGAAGTACCACAATCAGCGTTGGCTGATTTAATGCGATGCAGCGATCAATGTGTTGGTAGAGCGTGG
>SXGT01544783.1_pt1 | contig 11721 bp, 6 predicted proteins | sample 3176221 | NCBI WGS metagenome assembly SXGT01 (sample SAMN11356862, study PRJNA531348) | freshwater metagenome | isolation source: freshwater sample F1-120 | place: China: Fuxian Lake, Yuxi | collected 2017-12-25
ACCAAATACTCTGAAGCGCTCGGCGCCACCGTGCTCGATGAACAGGGCCAAACCCGTACCGTGGTGATGGGCTGCTACGGCATCGGCGTCTCACGCATCGTCGGCGCGGCTATCGAGCAAGGCAACGACGAGCGCGGCATCCTGTTTCCCCAGTCCGTCGCCCCGTTCGAACTGGCCATCGTGCCGCTTGGCCTGAAGCGCAGCGAAGCGGTGCGCGAGGCAGCGGAAGCGCTCTATAAAGAGTTCATGGCTGCGGGCATCGACGTCGTACTGGATGATCGGGATGAACGTCCCGGCGTGATGTTCGCGGACATGGAGTTGATCGGCATTCCGCACCGGGTGGTGGTCAGCGACCGCGGCCTGAAGGAAGGCATGCTGGAATACCAGCCGCGGACGGAAACTGCCGGCACGAAGATTGCTCAACAAGGCGCAATCGAGTTTATTCAGGAGCAGGTCAAAGCATGTCGTTCGACAACTTGAAAACAGCAATCTGGCTGCTCGCCTTCGCCTCCGGCGGCGCCTGGGCGGGTGCGCAGCAATACGAGCCGCTGTCCGCCAGCGTCAAGTCGCAACTCTCCAAAGCTGTGGCGGATACCGCCGTCAAGAGCGCCGCATTCGCCAACACCCCCACCGTGCAAGCCTGGCTGGCGGAGATGTCGCGCCGCCTGGAGCGACGAATTCCCGACGCAGAGTACCGCGAGGATTTCCTCAACACCCTGCATTACGAATCCATCCGTGCCGGTCTCGACCCGGAAATGGTGCTCGGGCTGATCGAAGTCGAAAGCGGCTTCCGCAAATACGCTGTTTCCAGCGCTACCGCGCAAGGCTATATGCAGATCATGCCGTTCTGGACCAAGCTGATCGGCACCACGGAGCACAACCTGTTCCATCTGCGCACCAACTTGCGCTACGGCGTCACCATCCTGCGCCATTACATCGACATAGAACGCGGCGATCTATACCGCGCCCTCGGTCGCTACAACGGCAGCCTGGGCAAGCCGGAATACCCCAACGCGGTCTATGCCGCCTGGCGCAAAAAATTCACCTATGGAATCGCACCGGTTGGCAACCGATCCACCCGGCAAGCCCAATCGAATTGGCCCCGGCAGGGCAGTTGAATCAGGAACTCTGCTTGCGGGTTTCGGTACGGCTCAGGCGGCTTTCACAACACAGCGTTCAACCAGTCGATCCAGCGTCCTGGAGAGCGGATGCTCGGCATAGCGAGCGGCAAAAAGCTCCGCCTGGCGGCCGCAAGCGTCATCCTCCAGCGCCTGACGCAGGCTGCCATCGATCATTCGAGCATCGTTGGGCATGACCTTGCCCGCCCTCAGTTCCCCCACCCGCACTGCAAGCATGGCCTGTTCGAGGTGATTGGGCAGCATCAGCAAGGGCACGCCAGCGCGCAGCGCCTGGCTAGCCAGGCCATAGCCGGCATGATGAATGACCAGTTCGGCCTTCTCCAGCACTTGAGACATCAACAGCGGCCGGTTGCGCAGACTGATGTTGGACTTTTCCGCTACCGCCGAGTCCGGCAACCTGGGCGCATAAACCAGAACCCGGCAGGGCAGACGAGCGAGCTTATCGAGCAGCGGTGCGAACAGGGCATGCGCGCTGTCAAGATAAACGAAAACCGGCTTCCCGCTTGCGAGCGGCCAGACCGGCGCATCGCCCCAGGTTTCGGCATAAAGCGGGCCGAAATAGTCGGCCGCCCCACGTTCCGGATAATGATCGAGCTCCTGGAAACCCAGCAGACAGGTTTCCACGCCCTGAAAAAGATCGCACAAGCGCGGCAGGGCCGGTTGCGCCAGCGTGGCGAGCGCCTGGTTCGCAGTAGTCAACACGCGCGCCTCGATTTCATGCATGACCGGCAACAATTCCGCGCCCTGCCAATAACGCATGTTCGGGAACGGTGAAGCCAGCGGCGGAATACCGAACGGCGTATCGATGAAAAGGATGGGTATGTCGCGGCCGCGCAAGCCAAGCAGCAGGCTTGGCGCATGATTGGCGACGATCAGGCGGGGCGCGATGGCATCGACCAGATCGCGCCAGCCGCGCGCAAGTCCGGCCAGTCCATCGGTGCTGAGCCAAGCCTTGCGAGCCAGAATGCCGGCGTAATTGATCGGCTCCGGAATGTTGCCCGGAGCGGCGTTCCAGATTGGCGCCTGCACCAGACGCACACCCAGACGCCCGAGCGTGACTTCCGCACTGGACAGATTCTGGCAGGCCGCCCATATCTCGAATCCCTGTGCCAGCAGACGTTCGGCCAGCACCATGAACTTGGCCACATGCCCCAACCCGCCGCCCAGTTCCCAGGCCAGCAGGATGCGCGGCTTGTGCGGCATCAACGCACGCGCGGCCGGCCCGCTACGCGATTGGGTTCGGCGTATTCCACTTGCGGGGAGGCGCTCAGCGCTGACCCGGCCTGTTCACGTTTGACTGCATCAGCGAACTCGACCAGATAAAGCTGGCCTGACACCTGCTCGATCCGGTTGCCGCCTTGTTCAGCCAACACCGTACGGATGGTGGCTACATCCAGCATTGGCTTGAACTTCACCAGCAGTTGCCGTTCGGCCACCGCCTCGGCGGCGGCCTTGGCTGTTGCGGTTGCATCGGCAACCGCCTTGTCCGCCGGCTTGAAGAACGCACCGGCCGCCGCATCCGGCACAACGGCTTCGGCCAGCCAGACCAGCGGCCATAACAAGACCCGCACGCCGGCGCGCAACCAGTCATGCCGCGCAATGAATCCAGCCAGCGGCGGGCTGGCGCGGTAGTAGGCGTTGACGAACGCGCGGCCGAGCGCATTCGGCATCAGATAATGGTCGCGCAACTGGCGCAGCGCATTCACCTTCGGATGCAACGCGCTGCCATAGGCGGCCGTGGCGATGAAGCAGCCGACCTGTGTGCCGCCGCCATCCGTCGTTGCAGCGGGAGTATTGACCGAAGCAATCGCCGTGTAAGCCGAGAAACCGGCGACCGCGCTTTGCGCGCGGACGCGATAGCGGTACTCCACCCCGGCCGCCAGACCAGCGTCCTGATACCGCACCGTGTTTGCCGGCAGGCTGGCGATCTCGCTGAATAACCCACCAGGTGCGGCACGCTCGACGCGATAGCCGATTTCACGCGTGGAACGGTCAATCCAGGTCAGCGTTGTCGTGCCGCCGGCGAAACTGGCCAGCAGCGTATCCGGCGCCAGCGGTGGCGTGATCACCTTGACCTCGGCGGTCGCCGATGAATCTCCAATACCGTTGAAGGCGCGTGCCCGGTAGCCGTTATAGGTGCCCTCGCCAGCCTGTACTGCGACATCCTGATAAAGCAGGGTTGCCGACCCCAGCGTGGCGCGCGGCGTGGCACTGAACGCGATGTTGGGGTCGGTGCGGTATTCCAGCTTCCAGCCGGTCTCGACGGTGGAATCGTCCAGCCAGCTCAGATCGATGCGGCTGTCGTTGACCTTGCGGGCGACCAGATGCGATGGATGCATCGGCGTGCTGGTGGCCAGGTTGAAGTCCATCGCCGACCCCACGTTCAGGCGGCCGCCGGTCACGGCCAGACCGGTCAGCGCCGCTTTCACCTCGGCAGTCTTGAGCAGAATCTCGCGCACCTCGCGCATGCTCAGTGCCGGCCGATACGACTTCAGCAAGGCGGCGGCACCGGACACATGCGGCGCTGCCATCGAAGTGCCGTTTTCATAACCATAATTGCCGAGTGCAATGCGAATCGTGCTGTACACATTCTTGCCCGGCGCGAACAGATGCACGCTCTGGGCGCCAAAATTCGACGAACTGCCGGTGAACTGGGCAAGCTGGTCGAACTGGTCGGATGCGCCGACGGCGAGCAGATTGTTCAAAGCATGGCTGGCCGGATAGGTCGGTTCCACGTCGCTGTCGCAGCCGTCGTTGCCGGCGGCAAGCACCACCAGAACGCCGGCTACGCGCGCCCGCTCCAACGCATCGCGCTCGCTTTGCAAGGGCGCCACGCCGCATTCGAAGGCATAGGACGCATTGATGATATTGGCGCCCTTGGCAATGGCGTAGTCGATCGCCGCGATGATGTCGGCGGTATCACCGAAGCCGGCCGCATCCAGCACCTTGAGCGGCATCAAGCGGACATTCCAGTTGACGCCGCTGACCCCGGCGGCATTGTCGCCAACCGCACCGATGATGCCGGCGACATGGCTGCCGTGGCCATCGACGTCGTCATCCAGCGGCGCGGCATCGTTATTGGCGAAATCCCAGCCGCGAATGTCGTCCACCCTGCCGTTGCCATCATCATCGATGAAATTGCCGGCGATCTCGCCCGGATTTGACCAGATGTTGGCCGCCAGATCGGGATGGTTGTAGTCGATGCCGGTATCCACTACCGCCACCACCACCGAGCCATCGCCGGTGTGCCGGTCCCAGGCCGCAGCGGCATTGATGTCGGCGCCGGCCGTGCCGGTGATGCCGTTGACGGTCTGGCCGGTGTTGCGCATGCCCCATTGCAGATTGAAATTGGTGTCGCTCGGCACGGCCGCCTTGTGCACGATGTAGTTCGGCTCGGCATATTCCACATCCGGCTGGCTGGCATACCAGCGGCGCATCGCTTCCACATCCCTGCCGGTGGCCAGCCGCACATGTTCCAGGCGACCGAAGCGGCCGATCCGCTGCCCGCCCGCAGCGGCATGAACCCGCGCAGCACTCTCGCCAGCCTTGAACTTGACCAGCAGTTCACCCTCCCGATAGACCGGCCGGGCAGCGGGTGCGGAATCCGCGAATGCGCTGGAGACCTCGGCCACCGGCAAGGGCAGCAACGACAGGCAGAACAGGAACGGTAACAGAGGCAGGCGCTTCGTCATGGCAAACTCGTGGGAAGATCGGATGGATGAATAGTAAAACTGCAACCCGCTTGCGGGAGACAAAAAAAGAGGGGGCGAACCCCCTCTTTTCATGCCGCAATCCAGACGCTGTTTCGCTTACCGCCGGACGGAGGCATTGACCGGAACCGGACTGCCGTTGACGACCAGATCGACATCGGTGCTCGACAACTGGCTTGCCGTAGCAGTGAACGGATGCCGGCAGACATCCACGACATCGGTGACATCTTCGACGATGTAGATGTTGTTGAAGTTGACCGGATCGAACGTGACATCGACGATATCCGTGAACTGCACCGTTAGATTCAGGTAGCACCCCTGTGCATCCGCCGCCGCCTTGGCTGGTCCGGCTTTGGCTGCCGCAAGCGCCCCGATCAAGGCATTACGGAATCCGTTGCCATGTTTAGCCCCGGCTTTTGTCGGCACGGCGGCGGCCGGGCAGGTCACTGACGTTGTCTGATTGAAATCAGAGAAACACCTGCGATTGGCACTGCTGGTCGAGATATCCCGCCACTCGATGATGTTGCCCTGAATGGTGCTGCCACCGGTGACTTCGAAGGTAAAGTCATTCAGGATTGAAGGATCGCTGATGACTTCATCGGCGCCAGGTCCGGTATTGCCAACCCCTGCCAAGAGTCCGTCCGCACCCAGTGAAAGCGCCATCCAGCCGCGGGTTCGACCCTGATCGTCGTTGGCCAGCGGCATGTCATTCTGCAAAACCAGCGAGGCAAAACCATTGCCTGCATTGCTGCTGTCATGCCGGTTGAAATAACCGATTTCGTCACTACGGCTGACCAGTTCCTGCTGGCCGCAGGTGAAGGCGCCGAGGGTTCCGCCATAGGCATCGAAGTCAAAGCTGCAAAGATTGGTACCGCGCAGCACGGCGCCATAGGTGGTGAAACCGCGCCCGAAAATCTCGGTCGGGGAAACTGCGGCAGTCAGTTGCCCATATAAGCCCACATTGCCGGTTGCGGCGGATTGCAACTGCGTGAAAGTCTGGGACGGCACCAACGAGAAGCTGTCCACCCGAGTAGTTTCAGAAGTGACGATCTTGTTGAAGGTGACCGGCGTCTGCAAAACCCAGGCAGCGCGCAACAGTGATACCGTCATGCTGTTCTGGCCCTCGATCAGGTTGGCGGCGACATTCACCGTCTCCAGAATGGTTTGCGTATCGCCGCTGCCGGACAACTGGGTCACCCGCACCATGGCTTCGCCGGGGCTGACGCCGATCAGATTGGCGCTGACCGTGCCGCCCCCGGTCGGGCGGTCGAGCGTGACCGATCGGGTTGGATCACCAAAGCAGGTAATGCTTTGGCAATTCTGGTTGGTGGAATCCCACACTTCAACCCGGATCGCCGTGGCGTTGTCGTCGATGCGCGCCGCCGATGCGCCCGGGGCGGGAAATTCCACCGCAATGCCGACATTGGCCTTGGCTGCCTGGGCGGATGCGGCCGGGGCGGAACCGCCGCCACCGTCGCAACCATTCAGGATCAGAGCGGGAGTAAGCAGGCCCGCCAACGCGAGCGCCGAGATGAGGCTTTTATGCATCTGTTTCATGATGAGCTCCATTTATCGCTGAATTTGGCTGACGATGCGGGATCAACGCACGATCACGTTGAGGTCGGAAGGCGGCGTGCCAACCTGCACCTGAATGCTGCGCGTAGTTGAAAGCTCGCCGTCAGTGACCGTCCAGGTCACCGTCACCGGCGTATCCACATTCGGCGCAGTAGCCGTGCAAGTCACGGCGCTACCTGCCGCAACCGGCTGAACCGGATTGGTGCAGAGCAGGGTGCCCGCAGAAACGCCCCAGGTGCCCGTCATCAAATCACCGGCGTCCAACTCGTAGGAATAACTCGTGAAGGTCATCGACGCACCTTGATCATAGTTGCCCTGATTGGCGGTCAGCCAGGCGATCACCGGCGCGCGGTTAGCCAGCGCCGGTGCAACATTGATCGTGCCGAGCGTGGTGCAACCCTGCTTGCCGGCGTTGTCCGTCAAGCCCAGCACCAATGCATGGCTGCCCGCGCCCAGCGCGATGTCCTGCGTGGTGTTGTAGTCATCACGGGTGAAGACGCCGCTCAGGCCGGTAACCGGCGTACCGCTGAACGTGCCATCGGCATTGCAGGTTGCGCCATTCAACACTTGCCAGTTCACCGGGAAGTCGTTGTCATAGTCATACCCCCACAAATAAAGCCGGGTAGCTGCCGTGGTGTCGGTACGTTTGAGTCTGAGACTGGACGAGAACGGATACCCGTAAGCCACCGGCGCGCGGTTGACCAGCAGGATGTCATTCAACTCGACGACAGTCGTGGTATCGCTGGTCTCCATGCCGTTGACCGCGCCATTGGGAGTGAACGAGCCTCTCGAATTGCCGTCGTTGCCGAGATGGACGCTGTAGGTGGTGTTCTGGCGCACCTCGGCGCTGAAGCGGCCGTCGCTGCCGGTTGTCGCCGAGAAGCTGCGGCTGCCGGCCTGACCCCAGACCCACTCGCCCTGCTTCGGCTGGCTATCACGCCCAAGCACCCTGCCGCGCACCGTGGTGATCAGCGGCGGGGTCAGGACGATGTTATTGACTGTGCAATTGGGTTCGTTCGCGACAAGCTGATCGGCTGTTACATAGCTGCGTTCGAAATTGTTGTAATACGACAGCGAACCGGTTCGGTCGGTGGCCTGATCGCTCGCACCCGATTGCAGAATCACGGAAATCTTGTAATCGCCGTTGGCGTCCGTCGAGGTAGAGCCATAGCTGAAGGTCTGCGGACTGTCGTTGTCGCTGAACGACAGATACAGACCGGGAATACCGGCGAGAGTATCGCTTCGTGTAATCCTGCCCTGTACGCAAAGCGTGACCGGCGCCGCAAACAGCAACGGGTAATCGAGGTTCCAGTACTGGCGCTGGAAGGTCTCGTTGGTGACATAGATCCGCACGTTGAGTTGGTTGGCTGCGGCATAGGCACGGAAATCGGCCGAGTCGATCTGGCCGTCGGCGTTGAGGTCGGTGACCTCGGCGTAGGTCAGCAGCGAAGCGGCATTGCCGTTGTAGTCCTGCACCAGCGAACCGATGCCGAACAGTTCCCATACGCCCTTCGATGGCACATAGGTATAGATCGGCAACTGGAAACCATCCGCCGCTTCATTGCCCAGCGTCTGTCCGTCCGCGTCGGCCTGGCGCAAGGCGGTGCAGCTGCTGGTGGGATCGGAAATGACGATATCGGGCTTGTCCGGATCGCCGCAGGCATCCTGCAGCAGATTGTTGGCCGAGCCGGTCGGCAGGTAGCGAGTCACCACGGTCGGATTGGCGAAGTCGATGGCTGCCTTGCGCACGCCGCGCGCAGCCCGCGCGGCGCCCGCCACCTGGCCGATGTTCTGGCCGGTATCGCCATCGGTCAGGTTCATGTAGTCGAAACCGAGGGAAACGATGGTGTTGCCGTTGGTATCTTCATAGGCACCCGGGAAGTTGCGCGCATCGGCGGGATCGGAAGAATCGAAGGTCTGCATCTGCGCCTGGATCGTCTCCACCCCGCCGAGGCTGTTGGCCGGAATATCGATCTCAAGGTCGGGATCAAGCCCGGCGGCCTTGGCGGCAAGAAACTGGTTGCCGGACATGGCCTTGCGGCTGCCGTCACGCATACGCACGATGCCCATGACAAAAGAGCCGTTGGTGGCGCGCGCCGTCAGTGCGGTACCAACACTGGCCACGGTGGTGATGACCGAGGACAGCGCGACATCGGGAATTTGCAAGCGCTCGGGCCGGCTACCGAAATCGACGCGGGTGGAAGCGTCCGCGAAACCATCGCGCTTGACGTTGACGACGACATAGCCGCCATTGGCCAGCAAACCGGTCGGATCGTTGACGGTCAATTCGTAGCCGCCAGCCGCATTGCTGATCTGGGTTTGCAGATCGACCTGCACTCCGGCCGGGGTGAACAAGGCAACCTCGACTGTGGCACCGGCGATCACCGCCGCCTTGCGCGCGCCTGCGCCGGCCGCACCGCCGCCGACACCACCCGCGACAACCACCGCGCCGGCAGCCGCAGGGGCGGGCGCAGGTACGACAGCAACCGGATCGTCGCCGTCACCGAAACATCCGCCCAGGCTGACCAGCCCGGCCAATGCCAACATTCGCACGGACTCTTTCAGGCGAAGGTTTGACAACGATAGGTCATGCACTTTTGCTTTCATGTTGCCTCCTGAAGTGGAAAAGGGCGGCACATCCGCCCAGCAAAATTTGTTGCAATGAAAATACCTTGCAGCCGGAACTTGCGATGACGCCCCCGGTGACCGCGATTTGAAGGTTCGGAAATGGACTGCTCCTGCCATCTAGGATAGTTCTGTCCGCAATATATTCCAACCAGCCCAGGTTAGTGAATATGTGCCATTGCTCCTGGCGAAGGTTCTTGCGGGCATTGCCCGGTCCGGGTTTCGATTGTCGCGTTCTTGGGTTAACCTGCCACCCGCCGTCCGGCTGATCCTGTCCACCTCGCGCCAAAGCGTGCGAGCACGCCGGAATCGTTCCATGACTTATCCTGGGTATCTCTATTGATTCGCGCCCTTTCCTCTTCCCGCCTCGCCACACTGAGCGTGCTCGCCGCGCTGATGCTGCTGGCCTGGGTGCTGGCACACTGGACCTGGGTCTTTCTGTCACCGCGCCAGACCATGCCGCCACCCGCAGCGACTCCGGCGATGCCCGGCAAGGCATTGGCCGAGCGAACGGCAGCGTTGCATCTTTTCGGCGCGACTGGCGGAACCGACAGCCCGATTGCCGGAAACGCGTCCGTTGCGACACCTTCCAATATCGGTGTGCTGGGGGTGTATGCCACGCGCGATGGCCACAACGGTTTCGCGGTGCTGGTGCTGGATGGGAAACCGTTGCCGGCAGTTGCCGGCAAGGAGTTTGCACCAGGCATGGTGTTGCAACGCATCCATCCGGATCGCGTCGAAATTGCGCGCGGCGGCCAGGTGGAAGTTGCCCGCATGGCCACAGCCGCCGTATCCGCCCAGCCAGCCGGCGTCCAGTCGGCGACCGGCGAGGCGGCCGTGTTGAAAATCGATGTCCGCCAACTCGGGCCGGGGCAGTATGGTTTTTCGCGCGCCGAATTGTTGGCGACGCTGAAGCGACCCGAACAGATGCGACTGCTCGGCCGTTACGGGCCGCATCCGCGCGGCGGTGCGCTGCTGGAACAGAGCCCACCCGGCGGCCTGCCGGAAAAGCTGGGGCTGAAAGTTGGCGACGTGGTCACCAGCATCAATGGCAAGACATTTTCCGGGCCGGGCGATGTCTCCCGGCTTTATGAGCAGTTGATCAAAAGCGAGATCGTGAGCATGGATGTATTGCGAGCGGGAGAAAAGATGAACTTCGGCATACAGGTGACGCCATGAAAAGTTGGCGATCGAGAACTCTGGCGGCATGGCTGTTCTGCCTGGTCGCACCGGCATGGGCGCAAGGCGCGGTGACGCTTAATTTCGTCAATGCGGAAATCGATTCGGTGGTGCGGGCGATGGGGCAGATCACCGGCAAAAACTTCCTGGTCGATCCGCGGGTGAAGGGCACCATCAACATCTCTTCGGTCAGTCCGGTCAGTGCCGACCTGGCTTATCAGATCCTGATTTCCTCGCTGCGCATGCAGGGTTTCACGGCCGTGGAAGGCAAGGGTGTGGTCAAGATATTGCCCGAGGCCGATGCCAAGCAGCACTTCAGCCAGACCTACGGCAAGGTCGTCAAAAGCAGCGGCGACCAGGTGGTGACGCTGGTCTATCCCATGCAACACGCCACCGCCGCGCAACTGGTCACCGTGCTGCGGCCCCTGATCGCACCAAACAACACAGTGGCGGCCTATCCGGGCTCCAACACGCTGGTGATCACCGATTACGCCGACAACCTGAAGCGCATCACGCAGATCATCGAGGCGATCGACAAGCCGAATGACGCCGAATTCAACGTCATCAAGGTCAAGCACCTTTCCGCCATCGAACTGGCGCAACAACTTTCCCGCCTGTTCGCCGACCCCAGTGGCGCGCCCGCCGGCCAGGGCGGCGCAGGCAACGCGCTGCTGATTTCCGCCGACGCGCGCAGCAACAGCCTGATGGTGCGCACCGACAACCAGGGCAAGCTGGAAACTCTGCGTGCGATGGTGGCGCAACTGGATACGCCCAGCGCCGGCATGACCAACCTGCAAGTCGTGCATCTGCGCAATGCCGAAGCGACCAAACTGGCCGAAACCCTGCGCGCCCTCGCGGCGGGTGAGTCGCGCGCGACGCCGAGCGCGACGGCTGCGCCTGGCGCCCCCGCCACCACAAGCGGAGCAAGCAGCGGCGGCGTTACGATTCTGGCCGATGCCGCCAGCAACTCCCTGGTGATCAACGCGCCGGACCATCTCTACAACAGCCTGCGCGCGGTGATCGACAAGCTCGACGCGCAACGCGCGCAGGTCTTTGTCGAGGCGCTGATTGTCGAAGTCAACAGCACCAAGGCAGCGGAACTGGGCATTCAATGGCAGGGACCGCTATTGCAGCGCACGGACAGTTACGCCTTGATCGGCGGCACCAATTTCGGCACCGACGGCAACCTGCTTGCGATCAGTGCGGCGGCTGCGAGCGGCAACATTCCCGCACTGGGCGCCGGGCTGAATCTCGCGCTGGGCCAGAAGATCAAGATCGACGGCCGCGAAGTCTCCAGCCTGACCGCCCTGGCGCGACTGCTCGCCTCCGACAGCGACACCAACATTCTATCGACGCCGAACCTGCTGACGCTGGACAACGAAGAAGCCAAGATTGTGATCGGCCAGAACGTCCCCTTTCTGACCGGCAGCTATGCCCAGGGCGCCACCGGCGGTACCGGCGCTACAGTAAATCCGTTCCAGACCATCGAGCGC
>SXGT01077532.1_pt1 | contig 11720 bp, 11 predicted proteins | sample 3176221 | NCBI WGS metagenome assembly SXGT01 (sample SAMN11356862, study PRJNA531348) | freshwater metagenome | isolation source: freshwater sample F1-120 | place: China: Fuxian Lake, Yuxi | collected 2017-12-25
CAGCGGCGAGATCGCAGTCAGCACGCACTGCTGGCTGGTCTGTGACTCCCGCGACAGGGTCTTGCCATCGACCACCAGCTCGAAGGTTTCCAGGCCAAGTTGCAGGGTGATGGCATCATTGATGGCGATGGCGGCGAAGTCAGCCACCTGTGCGACTTCCACCGTCGCAATCCACACCGGGCTGTCCTCGTCACAACTCAGACTCGCCCGGACGATGCGGATCGTTCTGTCCTGCCACACCATCTCCGGCGTGTTCACCACCGCCTGCAAGCGCTGGTCGGCGAGCAATGACCAGGAGGCCGTGAATCGTTTGGCAACTGGATCCACGTTGGTCACAGCGTAGGCCAGTACATGGCACGCGGCGACCGCCTGGGTCAGCCAATACGGGAAGCGCATCGACTGCTGACAGATCCCCAACCCGGAATAGGGGCTGACATGCCGCATCCGTAGCAGCGGTACCTCGGTATAGGGCCAGACGAATCGCACCCCATGCTGCCGTGCATCGCCGTAAGGCAAATGGTGCCGCAGCCGATACTGTCGGGCATCCCCGTAGGACACTGCCATGCGACGACGATGCTGGCGCAGATCGCCATAGCGCGCGCGACTGGTTGCTTCCAGGCTCAAGCCATAGGGGAAGCGGGTCGTCTCGGCGAAACGCACGGACCAGTCGATCTCAAACCGCCAGGCTTTGACCTGGGTGAGGTCCCAGGACACCCGGTTCGCGCCATAGACTTCCGTTCTGCCCCAGGCCGCCACGAAGCGCTGCCGCAGCAGGGCTTGGCTCGTGTCGACATGGATGCCCAGCGCCAGCGCAATGGACAGACGGCTATCCCACATCACAGCGGTGTGAAACTGGCGGGGGCAGGCAACGCAAAAGCGGCGAAGTCACTGACGAATGCCCACCATCCCGGCATCGGCGCTTCGCCCCAGGTGTAGCCGCTGGTCAATTTCATCAAATGCTCGACCTCGCCTTGCACATGCGCACCCGGCGAGTTGTCGATTTCACAGAACATCGGCGCGGCCAGACGCGGCAGCGGTGAATTCTCTGGTCGAACCCGGCCGCACAGCGGGGACCAGAGTGTGCCAGCGGCCATGGCGATCGGCTCACCCATCTCACTGGCGACATAGGGCGTGCGCCAGTCGCTGCCGTCAAATAAACCATAGCGGCAGGCCAAACCGGGGTGCATATCGGCGGCGTAGCGCCGCGTGGTCGTGGCCAGGGCGATCGACTCAAACCAGATGCCTTCCGGGTTCGCGGCATTCCATTGCTTGGAAATCAGCCACCACCAGCCTGCCGCGCCGTCGGCGGCAAAGGTCACCGCCCGTTCGGATGCCCATTCGGGCTGCATGTCGGCATTGAGCAAATACAGCGCGTGCGAAGTACGGCTGTCCTTGTCATTATCGTCGATGCCCCAGATGGCGCGGGCGCGCATAGTGGGATAGCTGCCCCCAATCATCTCGATGCGCCAGTGGGGAATGTCATCACTCACCGTGCCGGCGAGGTGACCGGCCGGAAGCACTTCAAAGGCCTCTGACTGATCCAGGATGATGGCGAAGCCCGCTGCGGCAAACTGGCTCTTGAGTGCCAGAAACAGCGTGTTCATCGCGGTGTCCGTGAATTCGCCGGTGGCAAACGCCTGAGTGAAGCCGACGCTGCTCATCACGCACTCTCGCCATGAATGGCCAGTGACGCGAAGTCGTTGGCCAGGCTGAAGGTGCCGGGCGGCACCTGACGGCGATACCAGACAGCAAGGGCGGCGGGCGAGGTGGTAAAGGTCACCGTGTCGTTGGCCTGGAAGTTACCGCCCCAGCCGGTCGCCTTGAGGGTGAAGTACGGCGACCCGCTCAAAGGATTGGTCGGCGCGGTGTCGGCACTCGTCGACCCCGCCGCCTGCAACCCGCCCAGCGTGTTGCCCGAGATCGTGAAGCTGGTCGGACTGGTGAAGGTCAGCGTCCAGTCCTGCTCGATGCCGCCCTTGTTGTGCACGAGAAGATGACCCAGCGTGGCCGCATCGAACGTACCGGCTGCACTGCTGACCGCGAGGTTGGCGAATGCCGCCACCACGCTCGGCTGCTGGAACACGCTGGAGACCAGGGTGTTTGCCGTGCCGTAGGCATTGGCCAGCGCCGGGGAGAATTCCAGGGTGGCAAAGTCCGGCCCATACGCCACGCCGGTCAGCGTCACCCACGCCTCGTTGCCGACCCCGCCGGTGCTCGGACGATCCGAGATTCGCACCAGATCGCCAACCCGGAAGGGGTGGAGCGTGGCGTATTCAGCGTTGTGCTCACAGGCCACGGTGATCTGGGCCGCGCCAGCGGCGGTGGGATTGAACAAGGCGCCGATGCCATAGGGGCGTGCATCCGGCCTGCCCGAGACCTGATCCTGGGTGTCGGTTGCGGTACCGGGAATGAAGGTGACGAAATCCCCGGCCGGGGTCATCGCATCGAGAAACAGACGCACGTTGAGCAGGGCCGCGTTCTGGACGCTGTTGATGTGGATGAAGGCCTTGCGCCACTGGCTGGCCCCAGCCGTGCGCTCGGCCTGGGAGACATCCGGAAAGAGATTGTTTTTTACACCGGAGACCAGCAGAGCTGCCGCCATGCGGCCGCCGTTTTGCGCAGGCAGCGAGTCAGACAGCAAGGCGGCGGGCCGCCAGACGATTTCATTGTCGAGGATGGGCATGGGAGGCCTTTCAGGGGGAGATCAAAGCGTCATCAATTTCAGGGTGGCGAGATAAAAATCGCCGGGCTGCGGGTTGGCCAGCGACACCAGTGGTTTTGCTTCGAACGCGGGCGGTTCGTGATGGCGAAACAGGACCGGGAAGGTTTGCCCCCGAATCTGCAGCGTGAAGAGGCCGCCGGGGCTGGCTGCAAGGTTGGCGATGGCTTCCACCTGGGCGCGGGTGAACCAGCCCGCGTCCGGTTCCGATTCCAGCGTGACGGCCAAACCGCCGCTGTGCTGGCCGTAGAACACCACCAGGCCCCCGTCGAGGGTGCGGCGCACGCTCTGGGCGACGCGCTGGGCGGTGAATTCATCGCTCCAGACCAGCCCGTCCGGCAATAGCAGGGTGTCGAGTCGGATCATGAGTAGGACTGAAACGGGAAGGGAGTGACAGGTTGCGCTAACCCCTGGTAGGTTCCGTTCGCTTGACGGCGCACGGCATTCCACACGCTGGCCTTCGGTGACAGTTCGATCGTTGCGGCGGGGGATGCCGGCTTTTGAAAGGAATAGGACGGATGCGGGCCAGAGGGCGTGCTGCTGATCGGGATGGTTTCGTAATGCGACAGCTGAACCGAGTCCAGACCAATCACCGAGCGTTCCGCAGTGCCCACACGCAAATGGATGAAACTCATCCAGGCATTGAAGTCCGGATGACTGGCGAGGGCGGTCAGCGTCACCGTCGTCCAATGCGTTTTGAACGTGTTCGAACCTTGAATCGGTGTCACGCCCCATTGCACGTTCGCGACGACTGCCCCGCTGACGTCCTGCCAATCGGGTCTGGCGTACCCGCTAACCGGGATTTTGAGGAGGATGTGCGGGGTGATTAGGGTGGGGGTGGCGATGCCTTCCGCGATCAGTCGAAGGGCCAGATCGAAATCCCACACCGCCACCATCATGTTTGCGGTCAATCGCACCTTGACGGTCTCCGGGCTATCGCCCGCCAGCACCTGCAAGCCAATGCCGCTGTTGCTGACGGTGGCGGCATTACCGTTCCAGTAGACGACGGGGGTGTCGGGAATGCGCTGCAGATTGGCCGGCGCGACCTGCATTTTGCCGATGACACAGTCTGGCAATTGGATGACGAATTCGCGCATCTCGCCCAATGCGGGATTGCCGAAATCAATGCCCGGCAGCGTGAAGTGCGGCGCGGCGACTTCGCCGCATGACGCCCATTCAACCGGAACCCGAACCATGACATACGGCGTGGACGCATCGGCTGATCCAGCCAGGCTGGTCGGGACAAACCGCAAGTCGACGTTTTCGTTCGCAAGCTGCCCGGCCCATCTGCGCGACACCGAAATCATGTTTGTCGATTCGGTTGAAAGCACCAAGGCGAACGCGCTGGGTATGGATTGCAGAGACGGAGGCGCGAGGACCATTTTCTCGAGGAGGCAGTCGGGCAGCGATATCACGATGTGTTCCGTGCCGCCCGGCGGCGTCGGCCCCAACGGGATCGGCGGCAGTGTGAAATGCGGTGCGCTCTGTTCGCCACATCCCGCCCAAGTCACCAGCGTGCTCGCAACAACGGAGAGGTTTGAACGATCGGCCAGCGGATTGAACAAGACGTCCACTTTCGCCTGAAGATCGAAGCGAATCGATACGGTGGCTTGATACGCATGCAGGCTTGCAAGGCGGGTCAGCGTCAACTTCACCCAGCCCTCCGTGTGCGGCAGCAAGACCCCGCTGAATTGGGCGTCGCCGATGGACTGCTCAGCCGCAAGACTGACGCTGCCCGCCAGGCAGGCTGGAACCGCCACCAACACCTCCACCGCTTCGCCGATACCCACCGGGGGAACGAAGATCGGCGGCAACGGGATAGACGTGCCGGAATTCTTCAACAGGCGATGCCGGGCGACGAGGGGGCGCGAAGCAATCGAACCGATGTGGTTGATCGATAGGGTCAGGGTGTCCAGCAAGCCGCCTTCCCCCATGACCCGCACCTGGGTAACCGGGCTGGGCTGCGCTCGCAGGATCACCTCATCCAGGCAACCGGAGGCCACGAAATCCCAGTTGAACAGCGGCGGCGGTGATGCCCACTGGGTGCAGCCGCCCATGTAGTAGCAGTCAAAGTTTGTGTACGCGCCTGGCTGATCACTCCCGGATGGGTTTTGCGACCCGGGACTTTGTGACACAGGGCTTTGCCACATATGGGCCTGCCAGGTATCCAACACGCCGCCGCTGCCGGCCCATTCGGCCGATAAATCCAGCCGGATCGCAGCCACCTCCAGTTCTGTCTGTACATCGTCATAAACCAGCACGCCGGTGGGGGTGGGCAGGAAGCGGTGGCCGGTGATGCGCACCGCGCCCTTGACCCCGTCGACGCTGAGTTGCAGATCGCGCAGCGACAACGGGTTGTCGGGATTCAGCGTGCCGTTGACCGGTTGCATCGCCTGATTCAGTGCGTCCAGGTCGTAGGTCGCGGTGGCACCGATCCAGAAGATCGAGCGCGGCACGAAAACCGGCGGGGCGTTGGGGTCGACGGGATGACTGGGTTGGTCGGGATCGAACGGGTCGCACGGCTGCGGAACGGATGGTGTTGAGGTGAACGGCACGCCGATCTGTGTCGAAAGACCCGAGGCCGTTGCGCTCGTCCTGCTGGACGACACAGATTCAAGTTTCGAGAGGAGGCGCAGTTGCAGGCCACGGGGCGGCTTGCCATCCGCAGGAATCGGGTTCAAACAGGCCTGATAGGCTTGCTCTTCAGATTCAAGCGCCGCCCGATAGGGTTCTTCCCATTTTTCGAGGAGCCAGTTGCGGCCGGTAGCGGTCATCTCGCCACCATGCTGGTCGAGGTAACCGGGAATCCACTCGAAACCACGTGGCGTGCAGGCCCACCGCTGCGGCGTGCGCCGTTTGCAGGCCTTGAACGGGATGAAGACTTTTTGTTTGAGCATCAAGACCCCCGCGACAATTCACGCAGCGCACTGGCCAACTGCATGGCGGTGTCACGCGAGGACTGGACGGTGTGCGGCTTGCCGCCGACGTGGAAGCGCAGATCAACCACATCACGGGCCGGGGTCGAGGAGGAACCAGCCCACATCGTGGCTTGGGCCACGGCATTGGCCACCGCGCCGCCAGCGGCGAACCTTGGCACTTGCGGCAGGAAGCCAGCGTTGAGCGCGGCGAAGAAGCCTTCGCCGAACTTGCGCACCGAAGCGGCCCGCACCACGAACTCGCCGTGCGACAGCAGTGCCGGCACCGAGTCCGAGGTCTCCGTACCTGGGCCAAGGATGCGTCCTGACAAGCGTCTGAAACTGTCAGCGATAGCCTGGCCCCCTTCAGCGAATCGCTGGATCAGCCCACCCTGGGCGTTGGTGGCGACCTTCGTCACATAGATGGTGTGGCGGCTACTGGTGGGACGCATGAGTTCCGCCAGCGCCGCCCGGTACTGGCCGAGATCAGGCTGCGGCATGTGCCTCGCCGCTGTTGGGGCTGAGAGCACCGTGCGCGCATCCTGAGCGAACGACGCCAACTGCGCCCGAGGTTGGTCGAACGACACCAGCGCCGGGATCTCCACCTTGGCCGCTGTCAGCGTGCCCTTCAACGTGTCGATGTCGGCCATCACCTGCGTGGTATCGGCTTCGACCTTGGCGACCAGGGCAAGATTGCCGGTGTCAGTTTTGAGCTTTTCCAGGGCGGCTTCGGCCGCTGAAGTGTCGGTCTGGATTTTGGCGATCAACTGCTGGGCCGCCATCAGTGCCTGCAATTTCTCGATGTCGGCCCGCGCGCCCGAGAGGTCGATTTCGAGTTTCAGTTTGTCCTGGGAGAGCAGTTGCTGGCGCAGTTTGCCGAGTTCATCGGAGACGGAAGCCAACGCGCGCTTGGCCTCATCCGCACCGGCACCTGCCGCCGTGGCTGCCTGTTTGTGGGCATCGCCCAGCCCCTTCAGCGCGGCATCGGCGATGCCGGCGGATTCCTTGATCTGGCCAATGGCGCTGGCGGCGGCCTGACCTTCGGACACCATCGTCTGCGTGACCGTCTTGCCGTTCTGCTCGACCTGCCGGGTGACGGCAGACGCCGAACGCTCGGCCAGGGCGATGGCTTCTTCGGCGAGCTTGCGCGCCTGTTCGTAATTGCCGGCGTCGAGTGCAGCCTTGGCCTGGGCCTGCTTCTCGTCGATCTGGCGTAGCCGATCCTGATAGGCGGCGTAATCGTCCATGCCCTTGCGGCCCAGCTCGCGAATACGGTCCTCGACCGAGAGCTTCAGATTGAGCCGCGCTTCCTCGGCGGCCTTGGCAGCGTTGAGATGCCGCTGTTCCTCGGCGATCAGCCGGTCGACAGTGGCGCGATAGGCCGATTCCAGTTGGCCATAGAGGACAACGCGCGCCTCCACCGCCTGCCGCTCGATGGCGGCGACATCCTGGCCGGCGGCCCGCGCCAAGGCTACGGCCTGGCCATAAGTCGCCTGCCACGCGGCTTCCATCTGCTTCGTACCGGCTTCGACAGCGGCCAACTTCTCACGCTCTGCGGCTAGCAGGCTCTGGGCGGAGTTCTGGATGGCCGCCGATTCCGAGCGTGCCGCCGTCTGCGCGGCCGCCTCCTGGCGCTTGTAGTTGCTCTCGACCTCGGTCACACGCGCATCCCAGATCGCCTTGATGTCGGCGGCGACCTGTTTGTAACTGGCCGAGAGTTGCTTGACCGTCTCGGCAGCCTTCTTCGTTTCCGCCTCCAGCGCCTGGCGGATGGCTTCACCGGCTTGTGTCGCCGCGCCCTGGATAAGACGCAGTGCGTCCGCCGTGCCGGGCAGCGCCGCTTTCAAGCGTTCGGCGGCCAGGGCGGCCAGCGCCATCTGGGTCTTCACACTCACCGTGCCGGTCGCGGCCAGTTCCTGCATCGCGGCATCGAGTTGCTCGATCTGCGCCCGCTGCCTGGCCAGTTGGTCGATGGCGCGATTCGTCTCGCGGATGTCCTGTACGGTTTTGACGAGCCCCTTGCCCATCTCCCAGACGGCAACCGCAGCCAGCACCGGCAGGAATCGAGTGAAGGCCGCCTTCAATAGATTGACTGACTCCAGCAACTTGGCCACGGCCGCGACGCCCTTGATTGCCAGTACTGCCACCAGAACTTCGCCCAGGGCGCGCATCACGGCCAGGATCTCGTCGCCATGACTGGCCAGTCCCACCAAGGCGTCGGCCAAGCGCTGCAAGGCGGGGAGTGCCGCTTCGGCCACGCGTAGGGCGATTCCGGACAGGGCCTGTTTGACCGTGTCGAGCGTGTCGTTGAATTTCTCGGCCGCCTTCGCGGTGTCGCCGCTGATCTCCAGGCCTAGTGCCTTGAACTTCTGCTTCAGTTCTTCGATGCCTGCACGCCCCTGGTTCAGGAACGGGATCAGTTCGACGCCGGCCTTGCCAAAGATCTTCACCGCCAGCGCTGACTTCTCGGCCCCATCCGGCATGGCAGCGAATGCATCGGCCAGGTCGAGCAGCACTGCCTCGGTGGGGCGAATCTGGCCAGCGGCATCCTTCACCGAAACGCCGAGGCGACTAAAGACCTCGACCTGCTCCTTGGATCCGCCTGCCGCCTCGACCATCGAAGTGGCCAGCTTCTGCATGCCCTTGGCCAGACCTTCCAGCGAGATGCCGGACTGCTCGGCGATGGGTTTCAGCAGTGACAACGACTCGACCGAGATGCCGGTCTTCTGCGCCAGTTTGGACAGATCGTCGGCGGTATCGAGTGCGGCCTTGCCAGCGGCCATCAAACCTGCGACCGACAGCGCCGCGCCTAACCCGGCCAGCACGCCATTGATCTTGCCAGCGACGTTCGACAGCCCCTCCAGGTTGGCTTTTACCGAGGCGAGCGCCGCCTTGGTCTGGTCAACGGCGGTGATCAGGATTTGCGCGCGTTCAGAGGCCACGGGTTACAGACCCTTTGTGTTGAGTTGTTGCAGGATGTGTGTTGCCAACTTGGGCAGGTGCGCACGCACGATGCCGGGCAGATCGAAACGACCGCGCAGGGTCACACTCGGCACCAGCACGGCAATCGGGATTTCCTGGCCGCGCTTGATGGTTTTTGCACCGGTGCGGCCTCGTTCTGCGCGCTTGAACCGGCGCAGTTCGGACGTGTTGTCCTTGATGTTCTCGGCCATCAGGATGACCTTGCCGTTGCGTTCGATGAAGAAGGCATTGCCGGCGCGCATCAGCCCGTCGATCACGCGCTTGAAGGCACGGCGACCGATGCGCTGGTGCTCGGGCAACAAGGGGATCAGCAACTTGCCGCGCTTTCCGGTCACCGTGCCGCCCTTCATGTGCAGGCCCAGCCAGGCAATCTTCGAGCCGATCAGCAGCGCCGGGAACCGCTCCGGGCTGCCGGCATAGACCTTTGAGCGCATCGAATTCAAGAAGCCGGTCTTCTTCACCTTGAATGCTGACTGCATTCGGCTGCGGGCAGCGTCGGCCATTTCGCGGCCGGAGGTTTTCATGGCGGCTTCGACGGCTTTGCGGATGGCCCGCCGCTTCTCTGGCACCCAGCTATCGAGCCGTTTCGGGTCAAGCAGGCCGGAAGTGGTCAGGGAAAGTTGCATGTTTGGAGGCGCAATAGAATCATTGACGTATTGACAATGCCAATACGCTGTTTAGGATGGCTCAATGGATATTCGCTACGAGCTGAACGGCACGACCTTCGTCTGGAATGCGAAGAAGGCCAACGCCAATCCCGGCAAGCACGATGGGATTACCTTCGAGCAGGCGGCTGCGGTGTTCTTCGACCCGTTCTTTCGTCTGGTCGAAGCGAGCCGCAACGAAGAAGCCCGCGATGCGGTCATCGGCTACGACGCCCTCAGCCGATTGCTGTTTGTGGTGCATGTCATCGTTGAGGACGAAACCATCCGCATCATTTCCGCCCGCAAGGCGACGAACGAGGAGCGCAATCACTATGATTTCTGACCGCATCAAGACCCGTCTGACCCAAGATCGCCCGATGACATCGATCACGCTGCGCATTCCCGTGGACGTTGTGGAATCCATGAAGGAAATCGCACCGCAACGCGGATTCTCGGGTTATCAGACCCTGTTGAAGTCCTACATCAGCGAAGGTTTGCGCCATGACGAAGCCCAGTTCACATTTGGTCCCGCTGCTCGCCTGATTGAAATACTGAAAAAGCGTGGCGTGCCGGAAAGCGTTTTGGAAGAAGCTGTCCGGGAAGTCAATCCGGCTTGAGCGGGTGTTGAGACACCGTAAACAGACAGCCGGCTCATGACGCCAATTCACGCAGCAGGGATTTGATTTCGCTGTTGCCACCGCGTTGTGCAGTCACCAACAGCGCGAACTGGGCGGCGAGTTCCATGCGTTCACCGCGTTCGATGGCTTCGAGGAACGCGAGCACCTGGGCCACCGTATAGTTCAGGACTTCGGGGTAGAGGTGGCCGTGTTCGACGAGGCGCTGGAGAAGCGCGCCCCAGCTGTTGCCACCACGGTCTCTACCCGCGTCGCCACCCGCGCGAGCACCGGGGCCAGGCGCTGGATAAAAAAATCGGCGTTCACCTCGAACACCGCCTCACTCAAACGAATCGCCTCGTCCAGTTCCCGCGCCGCCACCCACTCGCGCGGTTTGCGGATGGCCACGGCCAGGGCCGAAACCAGGTCTTCGCCGCGTTCGCCGAACAAGGCGAGCCAGTCCACGTCCTGCGACAGATGCTGGGCGAAGGGGCGGATGGCACGGATGAAGGCGGGCAACTCTCCCACTTTCAGGGGGGCGATAGCCAGCGATTCGCCGGCAATTTCGACGACGACCGGCTCGGGGATGAAGATTTCCAGGCTCATGGTGTTCATCCGCTCATTGGCCAATTTGGACGATGCGGCCGAACTGGCCCAACACCGCGTCGTAGGGTTTCGTCGAATCGGCCAGCAGCGAGCCTTCCAGCTCGAACTTGTTGTAGTCGTTGGAGATCAGCGCCAACTCCTTCAACGGGTCGAACGCCACCCGATAGAGTTCGACCAGCACCCTGGCATTGCCTGCCGCCGTGTTTACGCCTTCGAGACGCAGGAAGCGTTCCGGCAGCGGCTGGGTAAACAGGCCAATCTCGGTCACCACGCCGAAGGCGTAGCTGGCCTTGAAGGGGCCGGTCAGGCCGGTGATGTCCAAAAACTGGACGGCGCCGAAGTCAGTGTCCGCCGTGTAATGCGTGCCCAGGGTCAGGGTAGCGGGTGTGGCCGCGCTGTCCTGTACCACCAGGGTGGAGACCTTCGGGTGGGCCAGGAAGTAGCGGTCGCCAATCACCGGCGCGGCCCCGCCGATGGGTTCGTCAGTGACCGTGCCGCCGCTGCCCAGGACGGAACTGCCGTACAGGGCCAGGGCGAGGTTTTCTGCGGTGAATTCCTCGATGGTCAGGTTCACGCTGGCCGACTTGGACTTCACCATGCGGTGATCGAGCGAGCGCTGGCCGGATTGCGATTCGTAGTGCTCCAGCACCTCAGTCTTGAGGGCAAGTTTCAGTTCCGCCACGTTGCCGGGCGAACGGACTTCGACCGGATTGCCGGCGACGTCACGCTTGCCCAGATAGACGCGGCCCTGGAAGGATGCATAGGTACTCATGAAGCGGTCTCCTCGGATGGATTGGTTGGGGTAATAGGCGGTGGCGTGTGGATGGATGACGTCCGTCGTCGGGCGTGCGGTGGTCTGTCCGGATCGCTGACCAGGACCGGACGTGCGACACCGGCCTCCACCAACCAGCAGGCCAGCGCCGTGTCGAGTTCAATGCGCTCGCGCGGCAGGCAAAGCTTTCCGGCGTGGGTGTGGGGTTTCAGAAGTTCAACGACGGGCATGTCTCATCCTTGGCTGGAGAGATCGGAGGCCAAGGTGCGATAGGTGATCTGGTAGCGGGCGGGGATCAGGGCCGCCGTGGCATCGGCGTCCTCCACATCCCACTCGCAGTCCAGTTCCTTGATGCCCAGACACAAGCCGCCGAGATTGGCATTGGTGAACAGCGCCGCGTGAGCGGCTACCAGCAACTGGTCGGCGATACCCTCCGGCGCTTCGGTTCCGGTCTCACGCGCCAGCGCC
>SXGT01577702.1_pt1 | contig 11720 bp, 13 predicted proteins | sample 3176221 | NCBI WGS metagenome assembly SXGT01 (sample SAMN11356862, study PRJNA531348) | freshwater metagenome | isolation source: freshwater sample F1-120 | place: China: Fuxian Lake, Yuxi | collected 2017-12-25
CCCTTTGATGGTGACGTTCGCGCTGCCTTCGATGCGCAGCGCCTGATTGGCCGTCGTGCAGATCAGCGTCACACCGGTCGCGTCGATCGCCAGATCCTTGGCGTTGCGGATCGTAACGTGCGGCCCGACTTCGTTCGCGGGCGCAACCCGGTACTCGCCGGGTGGAATCGTCAATTGCCGCTGGTCGGTCTTGATCGCTTCATCAATCAACTGCTGAACAGAAGGTTGAGCAGCAGCGAAGGAAGCGGACTGAATTGCCAGCACAATGGCGAGCAGCGATGCGATAGCGTACTTCATGATGGATTCCGTAAACGACTAAAGACTACTGACGATCGCGCGACCACGCCGACGGACCATGGACGAATGACGGGCTGAGCGTGTGGAATTGCTTGGGGTCTTCCAACGCAGCGTGCCCATCCACATAGACGACCGACATCCGTTTGCCGTGATGGGCGACCGCACCGTTGGCGTAAAGAGGGCTCAAGCTGCCGGGAGTGAACACAGGGTTGCCGATGAATCCGATGCTCGCGCCGAAGCTGAAGAACCACTGCACGTTGTGGAGGGCATAGTTTGCCCCGTCGGCGGACGGTGGTGTGCCTTCGAACAGGTAGATGGTTTCAGCCGAGCGCTTCACGCTGGTGATTCTCGGTGAGGCCACACCCGCCGACCACGGGTTGCGCCGCAGCACCACACCGTCCTGTGGCCGAGCCGTGCCGGCATCGCGGACACCGTTGGCGGTGTAGGATCGTTTATGAAATCCCGCAGGTGGTTCAGCGCTGTTGTCGCGCGGGCAGATCAGCACTTCGGCCCGCTGTGTGGGTGGATTGAGATGATTGGCGGTCATGCTGAGATCGCGAATGCCCAGGTACGGCGCCAGCAGGCGGTCCCAGTTGGCGAAGTACGGGCGGGTGCCGCCAGTCCATTCCAGGTGCACCGGGAACGCGCCTTTGCTGTCGTTGATGTAAATTCCCGTCGCGGTACTGATCTGGCGGAGGTTGCTGAGGCACCGCACGTCCAACGCGCTAAGCCGGGCTTTGTTTAACGCCGGCAGCAGCATCGCTACGAGCACAGCGATAATGCCGATAACAACTAATAGCTCTACCAGGGTGAATCCTGTTCGCTTGCGCGTGAGGTGATACATTGGACTGTTCCTCGTCGATGTGAACTTGATACAAATGGCACCGGTGGACGCGCTGCCGCACGTCCGCGTTGGCACCGGTTTACAACGCTCTCGTACTGCCACGGGCCACGACGTAGGGTGCGATGCGCACCTGCTCGGCCGGCGCCGCGGGATCGTCGAAGTGCCGCTGAAGCTGATTGATGGCGGCCACGGCGTAGTCCTTCATGTCGAACTCGACGCTCGTCAATGGCGGGTTCAGGTACGGCAGCAGCAACGATTCACCCGCGTAGGCGACCATGCTTACATCCTGCGGCACCTGCAACTGCGCGTGCTCGCGCAGCGCCCGACTCACGCCCAGCGCACCCGTCCAGTGGACGCAGAACACAGCTGTAAAATCAGGACGATCCGTTCGGCCCAACCAGTGGCTGAACACTTCGTACGTTTGCCGAATGCTGTCACTGCCCTGCAGGACGTTGCAGTCCAGAAGCAGTGCCGCGTCCTCGATTCCGTTTGCTCGCATTTCCTGCCGCCAACCCACGACGCGCTCGTGGACCGATCGCATCATCGGCTCACTGACGACGATCAAAATCCGCCGATGCCCGAGTTCGATCAGGTGTCGCACGGCCAGCCGTCCGACTTGTTCGTCATCTAGGCTCACACCCGGAATATGCGACACGTCGCGCGGCACCTCGCGCATCAGCACGACGGGTTTTCGCGGCTTCTGCAACGCACTAGCCAAGTGCGCCGGCATGTCGGCGGCGCTGAAGAGCATGATCGCGCCGTCGTTGGGGCCGATGGCGCGGTTCAGATCCAGTTCTTCCACTTCAGCGGCGCTGGCGTAGAGATCGAACGCCCAGCCACGCGATTGGCCGACGTCCATCAGCGCCCGCACCATCGCGTCGTAGTCGGGGCTGGGCCAACTCGGGCGGATGATCGTCACGCGGTGTAGCCCGCGCGGGCGGACTTCAGAAATCACCAGCCGATTTCGCCCCGCTGGTCGATGGATGAGCCCTTGGCGCGATAGGCGGTCCAAGGCCCGGCTGACCGTCGCCTGCGATACGCCGAAACGCTCCTTCAACTGTTCGACCGTGTAGACCGGCTGCCCCGGGCGCATCTCCGCAAACTCCTGGCGCAGTTGCCGAGCGAGCGTGAAGTGCTTGGTTGCAGCCAGTGATTTGGACATGGTCGACCTCGATCTTCTTATCGTTTCCGTCGGCGTGCGAGCAGTGCCGTTCCGGCGATACCCACGAGCGCGAGCGACGACGGTTCAGGCACAGCCGCGACGGCGACGGCGTCGAAGTTGATGTTATCGACGTACATCACACCTCGACCACCATTGCCGCTGTAGAACCCGATGCCGTCCGTTCCAGTGTTGGACAACGCCAGCGGGTTGGCAACGGTGACGACCTTCGTCGCCGTGTTGCCAGTCAGCGCGCCATTCGCGTCAAGCTGCGTTGCGGTGACAAGGACGTCCGCCTCACCACCAGTGAAGGACAGCCCGATGCGGTAGAACAGGCCATCGGTGTTATTGTCATCCGCCCCCGCTGCGACTTGGCCGAAATCAAATCCTGGGAGCCAACCGGTGCCTGGAATGAGACCGATCGCGTTGGAATCGTTCACCGTACTGAGGTTGAACGCGCTCGCGCCACCTGCGTAGAGGTAGAGGTCGTTGTCAGCGGCACCGCCATCGTTGACCTGGGACCGCCCGAAGCCGAATACGAAGAAACGGTCGTCGGCCCCGGTTCCGGTGCCATTCCCGTCCTTGATCGCGACGCGCAAGGTCGAACCGCTGTTGTTCGTCGATTGAAAGCTGTCCACGCGGAAGTCGAACCCGATGGTCAGGGTCGACTGATTCGCGCCTGGCAAACCCGTATCGAACGAGCTGAAGCTGGGGACGCCGAAATTGACTTCCGCGGTAGCACCTAAGCTGCTACTGGTATCAGCTAATTGCAGTGACGGTCCCGCATTACCCACACCTGCCGAGATCTGCGCTCGCGCGGACGTGTCTGCAGTGCTCCCACTTGTGAACCAGTTCGTACCCCCACTACTTGGAGCAGCCCCATCGGCTTGCCCAGTGAAGTCCTCCGAATACACCACAGCCGCCTGCGCCGCCGTAGCGCCAAACAAGCCAACCAAAACCGCTACCGACAACACATTTCTCATTCATCCTCCGCGATGTGAAACACAATACATATCGATATGAAACATACCCCACGTCTGGCGTTCGTCAAGAATTTTGCGCGGATTCGTTCCGGGGAACGCCAGTAAATGGATGCCAGATATTAATTTATGACGATATCCGATTTATTCCAGGAGGCAGAGTGTCCGCGAGAGGTTGGTTCGGACTTCGTCGAGACCCTGTGCGCCGCGGCGAAAGCGCAAAGGCGCAAGCGATGAACGAAGTTGAGATTGGAAATGGAAGTGTTTGCTTTCCTTAGGGCTTGCGGAAACACCTCGTCTCGTCATCCTGAGAGGGTGTTTATTAAGTCTGCTCAGTTTGCCGTGGCATGGGCTTTCAGCCAATGTCTTGATGACGAAACCAGGCTTGGAGGCCGGGTCCTAAAAGCAAAACACGGGCTGGAAAGCCCGTGCCACAGCGAGCACATCCGTGTAATTTAACACCCTCTGAGGTACTCCGAAGGACCTCTTCCATTTTCCATTCGTGGGGGTTCCAAGAGGTCCTTCGGAGTACCTCAGAGGGTTTTAAAGAATGGGGAAGTGATCGCATTCCGTACCATGGGCGGCTCGCCCATGTCTTTTTTTTCGCTGGACAAGGTGAACACGGGCGGGCCGCCCGTGGTACGGGCAGACGCTGCCGCGTTCTTTAACACCCGCTCAGGATGACGAATTGGGTTTTTGTCCCATAGCCTTTAGACTTAGAACATCCAAAGAAAACGCCTTAAGCACTCGCGACACGCGGCATGCGCGTCGGTTCGCGATCCAGTTCCGCCTGCAGCGCGAGCATCAGCATCTCGCTCTTCAGCGCCGCCGCTGTGGGATCGTCCCAGAGGTTGCGCAGCTCGTTCGGGTCTGTGGAAAGGTCGAACAACTCGCCATAAGCTTCCCCACGATAGACGGTAATCTTCGCCGTCTGCGTCACATACGTCCGCAGGACCAACCGGGTCGGTTGATGGCGGTTCTCGACCAACACATGCGCGCGTTCGTCTTGGCCACTGGTCCAGTTGGTGACGCGCGACCGGCCGGTCATTGCGCCGGGAACCGTTTGGCCGGCGGCTTCCAGGAACGTAGGCGTCAGGTCGACCAGACTCTGCAGGTCCGTCCGCACACTGCCCGGTTGAATCCGCCCCGGCCAACGTGCCAGAAGTGGCACACGGATGCCGTCTTCATAATGGAACGCACCCTTGGCGTGCAGCCCGTGTTGGCCGAGGTAATCGCCATGGTCGGAGCTGTAGACCACCAGCGTGTTGTCCGCGATTCCCAGCCGATCGAGCGCGTCGAGAATCAGGCCGACGTGTTTGTCGGTGAAGCTGACCATCCCGTAGTACACCGCCTGCATCTGGCGCAACCACGCAGCATCCTGCCCGCGACCGTGGCGGTGGTACCCGTGGTTGAAGTGCGGCGTCTCCTGCCACGGTGAGAAGTTCGGCCTTTCCTTCTGCGTCTCACGATGGGCTGGCGGCATGCGATCCAATTCATCGCCGACGAGCGCGCCAGGTTCCATGTCGTCGGCGCGATACATGCTGTACCACGGCTCGGGCACGATCTGCGGGTAATGCGGATCGAAGAAACTCGCCCAGTTGAAGAACGGCTGCCCCTCGCGCACGCACCGCTCAATATTGGCGATCACCCGCTCGCTGATCCACGTATTGTAGTGCAGTTCCTCGGGTAGGTCCCACACGCGCGGCCAAGCCTGTCGTGGCGCATCCGTGCTCGGCCATGGGTCAAAGTAGTCGGCCCAGTTCTTGACGCCTTTGCTCTCCAGCCAGATCGCGTAGTGCTGACCGACGTGCGATTCGTTGGTGTGCATCCGTCCTAGTTCAACGCGATCAAACCCGTACCAAGGCGTATGCTTGCCGTTAAAATCCCGCCAGAAATCGAGATCCCGCAGGCATGGCTGGCACTCCACCGATTCACTCCCCGGCACATTGGCGAGTGGTTGAAAATGGGCCTTACCGACGAGCGTGGAGTCGTACCCCTGCTCGCGCAGGTACGAACCGACGGTGGGAACATCTTCCGGCAGTTTCACGCCGATCGTCCACGCCCCGTGCTGCGACGGGTAAAGCCCGGTGATCATCGAACTGCGGCTGGGTGTGCAAAGTGGGTTGCAGCAGTAGGCGCGATCAAACCGAGCCCCCTCGCGCGCCAATCGGTCCATCGCTGGCGTCTGGATCTTCGGGTTGATCGACCCGAGCGTCGAAAAATGCTGCTGGTCCGACGTGATGAGGAGGATGTTGGTTTGAGGCACGGCTACTCCATTGAATCGTGATCGACGCGACTCGATCGCCTGCCGTCAAACTTAAACCGATCGACCACGATCAGGGAAGGGGCGGAAGTTCAAAGAACCGATGCCGCCATGAAGTTGCCTCCATGTTTTTCAATGAGAAAGCCCTTCGACGTTATCGCCGAAGGGCTTTTCAGGAAATAGTGCCCAGGACAGGATTTGAACCTGTCCGGGACTTTTCAATAGCTGATCGTCTCGACTGCTCCAAAGCCTCCGAAAGTCGTGAATATTCGAGGTTTTCGAGGGCTTTTCGCATGGGTTTACTGCCGTTGTCGGCGGGTTTCGTTCCGTAAGTGTCGGGTATTGTTCGGTATCGTTCGGGTTATTTCTTCTGCGCTCTGCGCTGCGCGGTTATCCGTCCTTCATGGGGTTCGCGATCGCCTTCTCAACGCCCTCGGCGGCCTGCTCGATGCGGCTGTGGCTGTAACGGTCTGTCAACATCGCGGTCGTCGTGTGGCGCGTCAGTCGCTGGGCCGTCTTCAGGTCGAGCGTCGCCAGTGCGTTCGTACTAAACGCGTGGCGGTTCGAGTGAAACACGACCTCGCCGTCGACGGTCTGTCGCGCTAGGAAGTCGGACTTCTCGCGGTCCGGCCGTTCGGCGTCGGTCGTCGCCGCTGCGATCCATGCGGCCCGTGCATCTTCGCGGTCGCGGTCAAACAGTGGCGCGACATCGCGGGGCATGCTGGGAAACACGAGCCCGTCAGCGCGGCCATCCAGCCAGGCGAACAGCTTGTCGGCGAGCCAACGGGGGATCGGGTGTTTCAGGTCCTTCGCCCGGCCTGTCTTCTTTTGCACTTCTTCGGGGATCGCGATGTACGGTTGTGGCGTGGCTTCGAACTTCACCCACTCGACGCGCAGCTGCCGAAGTTCGTTGGCGCGGAGCCCGGTGCCGTAAGCCATCAGGTAGAGCATCGCCCGGTCGGGGCCCGTCATCAGGTAGCGGGCGGTGGACGCGGTGGCCTGAACGACGATCGCGGCGACCTCGTCTACCAGCACGTCGCGGCGGTCTTTTTTGGTCGTGACCTTGATGCCGCTGCTGTTGACCAATGGATCGACCAGCAGTCGTTTGGGCGTGGCCCAGCGGGTGAACTGGCGGTAGACGGCCAGGTAATCGTTGATCGTCGACTCCGACAGCGGCTTGTCCGTCTCCGGGTCGACGAACGCGCGGAGCTTGTCGATCAGGTCGGGCAGGCGGTCGCGACTGATCTGGCCGATCCGGTCGATGCCATCAAGCGCAATCATCCGGCGAAGCCTCGTCACCGTGGTCTTGTTGTACCGGGCGACGTTTCCTTTGGAATTGATCGATCGCTCGAACGCCGCAACATCGACGTCCACGTGCGTGTTGTCGACGTACAGCAATCTGTACGCGTCGACGCTCTTCATCAGCCCGGCCTTCACCTGCACGAGAATCTCGCTGACGCGCTGAGCCCGCAGATACGCCGGCTTCGGCTTGGAACCAAGACGGTCGGTGCGGGGCTTGTGTCCTTTCACGCGGTACGTCAGACGCCATTCGACGCCACCGCTGCCCCTCGCGGCCGGGTAGAAGCTGACCAATGGCAGCTTCGGGAACGGCGCGATCAGTTCGTCGACGAACGCCAGGAGCTGCGACCGCTGCGCCGGCTTTAGCGCGACCGCGGCGGCGATCGCGTTGACGGCCGCGATCACGCGACCGTCCGCCGACGGCTTGGTCTTGGGAAGTTGTGCGGCGGCTGCAGTCATTACGCGCTAAGTCCTTCGACCTGTTTCTCGTGCCGGGCTATGTACTTCTCGAACTGCTCGACGCTCCACATCAACTTGCCGTCGACGATCTGCAGCGGCGAGGGGAAGTGCTTCGCCCGGTCATTCCGGATGTTGTCGAGCGTGTCTGTGCTGATGCCGCCGAGGAGCTTGCAAAGCACCTCTTTGTCGATCAGCTGCTTTTTCGATTGCGGCACCGGGATGTTCAACATGCCGGGCAACTTCTTCGGACGTCCCATAGCTACACCTCACGAATTCAAACGGTCGGCTCGCGTGCAGGAGGAGGGGGGGAACCTCGAGCGGAGTCACGGGCCGACCAAATAGCGGCGAGTGGATTTGAACCACCGACCTGCGGGTTATGAGCCCGCCGAGCTGCCAGACTGCTCTACGCCGCAATAGCGGGCCGACAGGCGTGGGTGTGACCTGTCGGCCTGGGGGAGAAGGAATCGTTACACTGACTCTTTGCGTTTCCGGCGTACTTCAACTGAGCGTTTGCCGCCGAGACTACCGATGGAAGCCATATGCGATTTGCCATGCTTGGCGATCACAGTCGCACCGCCACGCTGCCCGGCGGAGCGACCTTCGGCGGGTGTGAACTTGTGGGCCGTGCCTTGTGCGTGTGCAGCACGTCCGCCGCTCGAAGCGATCGCGCGATGCTGTTCGGGGGTGAGTGCTGCAAATCCACGGGGCTGTTTTTTCGTATCGCTCATCTTTGATCCTCTGTGTTCGTTGACCAATCCGCCTGCCCGGTTTTCCCGGGCTAGCGACGTTTCGAACCGTCGCGGCAGACGCCGTTACTTCATCACTTGCCACTACGGTTCACGCCTCGCCGACAAATGTCGCTCAGCAGCACCGCCAACACGCCCACGCATACGGCGAAGATGGGCCGGGATTCCACGGGCTTTCGCCCAAGCCGCAGTCAGTCGCTTAAGTCCGACTGCGGTCTGCCGGTCTTTGCCGACTGTCACGTCTTCGCAGTAACGCCTGACGTTGGCGAATCATCAAACTTGCGATGTCCTCTCGATCCCGTGTTGGCCTCGGATCGAGAAAGCCCACAACTCCGCGGTCGCGAGCCGCATCAACATTGCCAACGGACTTCATGAATCGTTACTACCGGCTCATAATCACCGGTCGTTTCGCATAGTTCTTTTGACCATTCAGAACGAGCCAGCCTTCCAGTTCGCGTCGAAGTTGGCTTTCCTCCTGACGGATGCGTTCACGCCAGATCGACTCCCAGGTCGAGCAATAAAGTCTGAACAGGATCGGCTTCATCGGTTCGGTCGGCATCACGACCTCGACCTTCAGCTTCGCTACTTTGAACTGACCCGAGTCAACGTCAGCGTCGAGGACGGGCAGCGTGATCCCGAACATCTTGGGGAACTTCGTGAGCGACTCCCCCGCCGTCGACTTGAACACGACGCCGATCGTTCGCTCGCCGTCGGCAATGTCGCTGTTGTGATCGACGGTTGCTGTCGAACGCACGCTGCCGAGTGCAATCAACAACTCCGGGTTCTCCAGGTTGTGCTCGTGAACCATCAGAAATCGGTGCAGCTCCTTGTGCGCGAGCGTCCCGCCGTTCACGAGCTTCGACCAGTCGCTCCAATCCTCACTGGCTCGCCAGTCGACCGACGCCGCCTCACGGTCGCCACGTTCGATCGTGTCGTCGAGGACGGCGACGGCCTTCTTCTCGTCGATAAAGACGATGCTCTTTTCCTGAGTGCCATATTTCTTCACCCAGGCAACGAGACTCGGCGCGTCGCTGAGAACGTGCGATCGCCAATCGGCCTGCGGGATGAATTCGTCGTGTGGTGGCAGCGACTCGCGCACCTCGACAGTGCGTTTCTCGCCTTCGTTCGCAAGGTCGAGCACGAAGCCCCGTCCCTTGCGATGAATGGTGCTCAAGAGGCTGGCCACTGCATCGTCGACCGGCTGTTCCGGCGACAACGCCGGGGGTGTCGTGGGTGACTGTTGTTCGCGTCCGTAAGACATGATCGATCTCTCCCTGTTGGGTTGAAAAAGGAAACTGAGTTAGGCCTGTTGTGCGATGCGCCCCACCACGTGGGGCGTATCGTCTTCGCTGGCGTCGTCTTCGTTGCCGATGATGCGGCCCTGTGAATCGAAGAACGCCTGCTGGTCGGGGTCGTGTTCGCTGGCGCCGATCGGCTGGCAAAGCAGACGCTCGCCACGTGCCTTGACGATGCTGACGTTCTTCATCGTCGGCACGTTGGTCTTACAACCGTGCTGAATCGTGAAGTGGTCGCTGGTCCCGGCCGTCTTGAAGATCGTGACGGTGGCTGTCACCGTCGATTTGCCGCTGCTACTGTCGGTTTCCTTCTGGTAAGCCAGAAGGTCCTTGAACGCGCGGCGCATCGCAGCGTTGAATTGCCGTTTGAATTTACCTTCGTCGATGTTGTCGACGGCCATCTCGACCATCGCGCCCGGCGGTGCCGGTGATTTCGCCTTTGCCATTGAGTTCCTTTCGTGAACCGTTAATTGGCCTTCTCTACCTGGTCCTGCCGCAGCATGAAGATGCGGCCTTCTGCAAACTTCACGAGCACCTTGGCGACGGTTTGGCCGACGAGCGTGGCAACTTCGTCGACGTGCGAGCCGAGGCGTTCCTTATCGAACTCGCTCAGGTTCGCGCGAATCAAGCGGACCTGGTCGCCTTGTTTCAGCTGCGTCATGCGGCTTGCTCGCGTTCGTCCTTGTCGTCAATCCGCAGTGACAGCGGCAACACGCCACGGCACTCGGGGTTGGGGCATCGTTGAACAGCTCGTCCATTGATGCCGCCGGTGCGGAACTCCATTTCGAATGACAGGCCGATGAATCCCGTGGTGACCCAGAACGGCCATCCGCACCAACACTTCACCGGGTACGACCGGGCACCTGACATTCACAACCTCGCGAGACGCTTTTCAAAAGCCACCCGCCGACTTTTCAGCTGCGAGCGCCGGGGTGTTTCAAAAAGCCGGGACCAGACATCTGTTTCGCAGTCGCGGCTGATGGAGCCGGTTAACACACCCGGCCCTGGGTGATTCATTCATCCGACGCCGACACAGTCGCTGTGGTCGGTCTCACACATTTTCGCCCAGTCATCCATCACCCTGTCCGCAGTGATGACCGCTTCGACTTTCGCGACGGCCTGGTCGAGCACACCAGTGCGCTCGGCGATCTCGATCGCGTTGACCATGGCAATTGCCCGGTTCATGGCGCGACGGTCGCGAGACATGCTGCAGGTGATGAACGCGTCGACGCTCAGCCCACCCGTCGTGCTACCGGACAGTGCTCCGTCAGCCAGGCCATGAACAGTTTCGCCCGGGACATTTTCATTCCCGCTGCGAAGATTTCTGTTTGCTCGTCGACGTCGATCAGGTTGTCGCCGAGCGCCTTGTTGACCGTCTTCTGGTAGTCGACCGCCGAGCTGGTGACCTCCATCGCTGCATCCCGCAGTTGCTCGGGTGTCACCGCGACCGGTGGCGCGTCCGCCCTGCTCACGGCCGTCACCGTCACCTTGCCCGCTGCCAGCCGTTGGAAGAGATCCGCGATCTCGTCCGGCGTCGATCGTTTGGCAAGCTGCTCGACGAATTCCAGCGGGTTGCTGTTGGGGGTCGGCTGGTTCGGCTTGCGCAGGTAATGCCGCAGCGTCGATTCGGCGATGCCCATCCGTGCCGCGGTTCCCGACTGATTGCTGTCCGCCCGTGCGATGCACCGGCCGAACCATTCGCTGAAGATCGTTTCTGCCATTGGATTCCCCTGCCCCGCCGTTGACGGCGGACGATGTTGTTTTTCCCGCCGTTGTCGGCGGAAGGGTTGGTTTAGATTCACTTTGATGAAGAGCGAAACGAATCAACGCATCCGGCACGTCGTAGTGACTCACGGTCGCACGGATGCCCGTGTCTTTGAGATTGAAATCCTCAACCCGACGGACGTTCTCGAACACACGCACGAACGCGCCCGCGATGAACGGACAGCATGCAGCCTTCGCGTCGTCGGCAGTCATTGGTCGGCAGTCGACCTGGTTGACGACGCAGAGCGCGAAGCCGTCGAGCGGTTCATCCACCAGCTCCATCACACCGACGTCGAGCAGGTTCGGGTTGGTGTCGGGGCTGATGCTCGAACAGATCAACAGCGGCCCGCGGTACGTCGAATTGCGACTGCGCATTTCCAACGTTTTGACGCCAGCCGCGATCAGCGAGGCCCACGGGTTTTTGACGGAGAGTGCTTTCATGGTCGATCCCTGACGTTGAAACCTGCGGGCGCGGAATCTCCGCAGCCCACCCGACGAACGTTGAACACGATTAAGCCGAAACAGCCCGGGTACGTCGGTCCGGAAGCTCGACGCCGAATTCACGGCAGGCGTCGTAAACGGTGCGGATACCGACTTCGAATGATTCGCAAACG
>SXGT01058440.1_pt1 | contig 11719 bp, 9 predicted proteins | sample 3176221 | NCBI WGS metagenome assembly SXGT01 (sample SAMN11356862, study PRJNA531348) | freshwater metagenome | isolation source: freshwater sample F1-120 | place: China: Fuxian Lake, Yuxi | collected 2017-12-25
ATTGGCGCCAATCCGGCCCGTGGGCGAGTCTCTCCGAGACTTGCCATCGCGTCAAGAGAACAGTGACGCATTACTTCGCGGTTTCACGGGAACTACTTGACGGCCCTTAGCGACGCGATAATCTGGTGGTGTTCATTCGTTCCACCCTTCGGGCCGACGCGCTATCACGGCCATTCGGAGCAGATCGTGGACTTTGCCGCGCTATTCCAGGCATTGACCGGCTATCCGCCGTTTCCCTGGCGTTCACGTAGCAGGCTCGCTCCGAGAGGCGTTGCCCGACCTGTGACGGAGACTGGTGTGCAACGTAAGTCCCAGCGCGGCGGCGTAGCGCTCCAGGGTCAGCAGGGGGGGGTTGCTGGTCCTGTCGTTTTCGAGCCGCAAAAGCGCGGATCGCCGCAAGCCCGACCGCTGTTCCACGTCCGCCAGCGACAGACCGCGTCGTTCACGTTCGGCCCGCAATCTGGCAACGGTCTCATCCACTTCACGTCGCATGGCAGCCCAGGCCCGTTTGGCGGCGCGTGCTTCACGCAGAATCTCCTCCCGCTCTGCCTCGATTTCCCGCCGGGCTTGAACAAGGTGTTTCGATTCCTCAAGCGTCAGCGTCCGAATCACTCGTTTGACTTTTCTTTGCGACTTGCTCATCTTGCTCATTCAAAATCTCGGCGATGCGGTCATTGGTCAGCTGGACGCTGCCTGGGGCGGACGAACGGACCAAGGGAAGCTGAACTCGCCTCCGGTTCTTGGCCACCCGAATCACCGGCGTCGTGCGCGGAATTACGGTTACGGGCGTCCCTTCGGGCAAGGAAACCGGCCCTTCGATTACGACGACGCCATTTTGAATGTGGCCGAGTATTTCCATTCGACAAGATTTTTGACGCAGCGCAGGTCGGTTGCGATAACCTCCGCCGACCTTTACTGTCCCGTTCGGGCAAAATCGAGCGTGGTCGCAGCATAACAAATCCATGAGCCAAGATAACAGATTTCGCATATTTTGGCGAAGAGCCACGGACACTGAGGGACCGCTTCTCTATCAAGAGCGGCTGGCCACGCAGGGCGAGACGTTGCCGACGCTGCTGGACATACCAACCGGCTTGGGAAAAACGGCGGCCGCCGTGCTGGCCTGGGTCTGGCGGAGGCGATATGCCGGCGAGGCAATTCGCAATCAAACTCCTCGCCGTCTCGTCTATTGCCTGCCCATGCGGGTTCTTGTGGAACAGACTTTCGGGGAGGCTGTGCGATGGTTGGACCGAATCGGCCTGCTTGCTGGTGAGGCGACTTGGGAAAACGTCGGTTCACACGGACTGCCGACGCGGGCCTCGCGCCTAACCGGCTATGAGCCTAGTCCAGCCGATGCCACGAATCGCGGTTGGGGAAAGGACCACGGCGACCACGGAACCGACCAAATCGCTGTTCACCTGCTGATGGGCGGCGAGGAGAATACCGACTGGGCGTTGTGGCCGGAAAGAGACGCCGTGCTGATCGGCACGCAGGATATGCTCATCTCGCGGGCGCTCAACCGGGGGTACGCCGCCCGTCGCCCTCGCTGGCCGATAGAATTCGGCCTGCTGAACAACGACTGCCTGTGGGTGTTCGACGAAGTTCAGTTAATGGGACCGGGACTGGCGACCGGCCTTCAGATGGAAGCATTTCGCAGCGACGGCAAATCCTACTTTGGCACGGAGCGTCCGTGTGTTTCGTGGTACATGTCCGCAACCGCCACTCGCAAGTTGCTCAGCTCTCGCGAATGGCGCAGTGTCAATGGAGACAAACGACCGACCGATTTTGTCTTCGGATTATCCCGTGAGGAAAAGGACGACAGGCAAGGCGTACTTGGACAGCGGCGGCTGGCGACCAAGCGGCTTGAGTGCCAGCCATCATGGTCCATTACGGAGAACGAAGCAGCCAAAAGAATTGTGTCACGGCACCAAGAGATGTTGCAGGCACTGGCTGCTGCACCGCTGGAGATTCCTCGCCGAACACTCATTATCTGCAACACGGTTGATCGTGCCCGTGCGATTCATACAGCCATCACGCAAGCGCAGGCCGAGAATGCCGCGACCGATGTCGTTCTCTTGCATTCTCGCTTCCGGCCACCAGATCGCGCTCGCCAGCAAGATCGCCTCAAGGCAGAGATGCATGTCGGCGCCGGCCAGATCGTTGTCGCTACTCAAGTTGTTGAGGCGGGGGTCGATCTCTCATCGGCCATTCTCTGGACTGAAATTGCTCCGCTCCCAAGCATCGTGCAACGGCTCGGTCGGCTGAACCGCGCTGGCGAATTCGGGCATGATGGCCAGAGAAAGCACGGATGGACGCCGGTTGCCCTGCTCTTGGGCGTCCCGCTCCCATCGCCACCAGCCAAGCAGACGAAGGAAGATAAGGAGAAAGAGGTCACTCGTGCGTATTTACCGTATAGTCGGGTTGAATGCGAGGCAGCGCAGAAGTCGATTGAGAGCGTCCACGACGTCAGCGCAGCCAACGTCGAATTGCAACTTGGTTCCGCACTCGACAGCGTGTTGCAACCGCCGGATTACTCCCTGCAACGGCACGAGTTGCTCGATTTTTTCGATACCGATTCTAACCTGTCACTCGGCTACACTGATATCTCGCCATTCGTGCGGGGCAATGACCGCGAAACCGACATCTATATTGTGTGGCGCGATTGGGACGGAAATTCGCCGCCATACGACTTCGATGTTGGTCGCCACGAGATTTGCCAGGTTCCCATCTGGCAGGTCATCGGCAAGAACGGATTGAGCACTTGGTATCGAGGATTCGTCTGGCAGGGACGCGAGCGGGGTTGGCAACCCACGACTCGCGACAATCTGCTTCCCGGTGCGACGCTCTTGCTTCCGACGCAGGCTCGTGGATATGACGACGCCCTTGGTTGGACAGGAATCAGCGACGCGAATGCACAGGTCTCAGATCTGTATCAGCCTTTGAGTCGGCCAACAGACGAAGATCTTCTCTCAGGTCTCGAACGGGGGTGGCAGAGCATCGGGTCGCATACTTGCGACGTGCAGTCCTGCTGGAACTCCATCAGGCAAGTCATTGACTTCGATGACAAAGCACTCCTCGCCGCCATCGACGAGGCGATCCAGTGGCACGACTACGGCAAGTCGGTCCACCGCTGGCAGGCTGCGACGCGTCTGCTCGCAAACAAGGCCGGGCTTGCATGGCCACGAATCGTCTCTCCCGTAGGCAAGTTCTCTTTCTCCGAAAGCCCGCGCTTGAACGGTTTATCGGGGACTGCTTTGTACCGGACGATCCGCGAACTGCGGATGACTTTTGCTCCCAAATTGAGGCACGAAGTCGCCTCGGCGCTGGCGTTACGTCAGCATCATCGCCGGGATGACAGTGATCCGACAATTTACGAACTTCTCGCCGAATACCTTGTGATGGCGCATCACGGCCACGTGCGAAAGGCACTTCGCGATGAGTTGCCGCGCGATCCGAGACGCATTCGGCGTGGCCCGAATGAAGTCCGCGGGATTGCCGAGGGCACCCCTATCCCAGGTTTCGCATTCGATGGAACGCAGCTCCCGGTAACTGAATCATTGTCAATTGCCTGCCGCCAGATGGGGCGATCTCTGGATGGAGGTGAAAGTTGGACCCAATCGGTCTTAAGACTACTCGACCACTTCGGTCCTTTTCGCTTGGCATACTACGAAGCGCTGGTACGAGCCGCCGACTGTCGGGCCAGCGCCGAACCCTTGACGAACATCATCATTGCCACGGCGCAAGATCCCGTTAATTCGCTTGCAGGCGATTCACATGGGAGAATTCAACAATGAGCACTCTTTCTCCCCTTCCGTTATCGGGTTGTCGCCACGACGTGCTTGGGCATGCTCTCAAAGCCATCGGTTTGTTGCGAGCGATTTCCCAATGTGCTTTGCCCGAGGACTGCGATCCATCCGCCGAGGGTTGGTGGAATCCAGACAGCGCATCGTTCTTGATTCGGTCGGCTCGCTATCCAGACGCCGATTGCTTGGTGAAGTTCTTCGCGGAGAAATATCGCCCAACACCCATCATCGCCGCATGGAACAAAAGCGGCGGCGTGACTGATAACATTGAAGTAACGATCTCTGGTTCGGAGCAGGACATCACGAGATTCCGAATTCAAAACGATGAGTCACTCAACGGGCTTGGACTAAAGAAGTCAAAAAAGCTCTCAAAGGCCGGTGATCTAAAATTCTCAACTGTTTCGTCCAATCGGATCGAGGTAGAAGGTCTGCTCGCAAAATTCAACGCCGTACCTTCACAAACGTCGGATGCTCAAGGCGTGGATGTTGACACGGAACAGCTCTCGACCGCCACGTTAAGTGTGAAAATCATCGCCAAGGAGAGCGGCAAAAAGGATGGGGTACTTCCCAGCGCCGCAAGATTACTTTCGAGTGATCAGGCATTCCAAAAATGCCTGGAACTGGCACGGCAATACGTAACGGACCTACAGGGAATAGGAGATTCGGACTCGGAGAGTGAAGATGTCTTTCTCCGATATCGCGACCAATTGCCCGACGCAGTTGCCGAGTCGTTCGATTCGCTCTGTGCGCTCCATATCACGCAGCAAAACGACAATCCGCTGTTTGTGCGACGTGGCCGACCCGGAGACAAGGTGAATGCCGACATCTTCCTCAATTTCTGGGACTACTTCATAGGTTATAGGAAAAATCCCAAGGCATTTGCAGATGCCAGTCTGTTTGGAAGTCGAGTCGTGGGTAGCGGCATTCCTGCGGGCGACCAGAAGGGCAAGGGAACGCCATTCTTCCCAGACGCCATAAAGAGTTACAACCAGGGGATCGACTGGGTCACCGAGGACTTCCCATTCTGCCCACTGGACTACCTGCTTGCTGTCGAAGGCGCACTTGCGATGCGCGGAGCGATGTCCAAGACGCTAAGCGCTCGATCCCGCTCTCGTGCGGCATTTCCGTTCGTGTTCGAGGGGACAGATACAATGACTGATGAGCAAGGAAAGTCGTTGCGACTGGCATCGTCATTTTGGTTGCCGATTTGGATTCGCCCGACGACATTCGCTGAGCTCCAATCGTTCATCCTCGACTGCCAAGCACGTTTGCCCGCGAAGGACTGTCGTTTTTCGAGCGACTTTGCTCGCGCGATCCGGTCGCAGGGTGTCGATGCAGGCTTTTTTGCCTTTCAGGAGTTTCAATTTAAGTTGAAAGGGGCAAACGTTCCCTGGTCAACGGTGGGGCGATTCGTGGTATGTTCTGGTGTAGCGACCACCAATGTTTTGAACGAATTGCTGGCCCCAGTTGATGCTTCCGGATTCCTCAACCAGTTTGAGTTCAACCGCGAGCGGAAAAGTGACTTGCACCCACTGCGCGCTCCCGTTTTGGATGCGATCGAAGCCGCAGCTGCCGAGCCGGACGCTCCAAAGATACTCGACGTTCTTTCCCATTTGGCGACGTTGAATGCACAACTCGCTCGTTCCAAGTCTCTCCGCGAAAAGGTCGGTGCGGGGAGAGTCACTTTTGTTCCGCCCTTGCAATGTGACGAGTGGTCGGTTGCGCTGCGGGATATTGAAGACGATCCAGAATTTGTGATCGCCAGGGCATTGGCTTCCATTCGTGGGCATGAGAAACAACAGGACGGCAAGTATTCTGAGCTCGAGCCATTCCTGGGCTCGCTCGTGCCGCTGCGACGAAAGCAGGGCGACTGGTATCTACCCGACCCGCCATCTGCCCAGTCCGTTTGGACCGGCATCGATCTCGTTCGCGACCTATCAGCCATCCTGGCTCGACGAATTCTTGATTCGGCGAAAGACGCTCGCCCTGCCATTGTCGGCAGTTGCACCGCTAGGCTGTCAACCGTTCTGCAATTTCTGCGAGGGGAACTCGACGACCGACGAATTGCCACGCTCGTTGAGGCAGTCAGCCTGATCGACTGGCGTTATGCGCCAAGAGGTCGCGATGCCCATGCCATTGACCCAGCCGTCGACGAACGCCTCGATCCAGTGCCTGTTGCTTACGCAGCAGTGCGGTCGCTGTTAGAGATTGCGTGCGAAACGAGGTCTCTCGATGGAAATGAAACAACCGACCGAACAAGTCCTCACGTTGTAGTGCAACGAACAATCTCGCTCGTGTCCCATCAGGAGCGGGGAATGGTTGCTGCCGCTACGACGGAGGCGCTGCGTCGATTGGCAGTAGTCGGGATACCGAATCCATACGGCGAGAAGAGCCGACGTGAAAAACCAAAGTTGGCGGGTCGCGATGTGATTCAGGTTGGCGGAAGGCTCAGCCTTGATGAGCAACTGTCGCGTCGGCTTGCAGCGGCTGTCCTCATTCCACTGGATTGGCGCGACCGCTGGAAGCTGTTCCGCGCCATTACACTTCCACAAACAACTTAATAGGAGCATCGCAGCACATGGCAAACTTCTCATTCGGTGGGGTCACGATTCCCCAAGGCACGAAACGGCTTTACGTTACAGCAAATCTCGTCCCGAGTTCCGGCGATCCACGCATCCAACCCACAGGTTTTCCGGACATTGGCCCTGTGTTCTATCCCGATCCATCGGGTGAACATGGGCAACTCTGTCTCATCGAGTCTGAGGCATCGATGGCCAACCGGCTCGAAGAGGTCTGCGTCGACGACAAATACACGGGAGCGCTGTCAGCCGAACTTGCAGGCTTGCCCTATATCAAGGTGATGAGGGGCGACCGTTTCATGACGGCGTCGACGCTTGACGGACACCGATTCGCGTCCGAGTACATTATGAAGTCGAAGCTCAAGGAGGCGAACGGCGACGCGCAAAAAGATGAGAAGCTCGTCGACTTCGTTAAGCGCGTGTTGGAAGGGTCAGCGGATAACATTCCGGCCGCAAACGTTCCTCGCATCTTTCGCCTTGCTATGGAGTTGGACCCCCTTGCGCTGATTCACGGGTTCCAGATTTCATTGAAAGGTGAACTCACATTCGTCGGTCTGCGGTCGCCACGGGCGCTGACCGCCAGCATCGTCGGCCTAAATGCCCAGCCTGTCGGCGTTCCGGGCGTTCGCATCGATCCGATTGGCACCGGCGACGCCGGGCAGGCGATCTTCCGCAAGGAACGGATTGTGGCAAAGACGATCCAGGCCAACTTCTCCATTGACGTGGGGTTGCTGTCTGGCATGTCCGTAGGACCAGACGTTAAGAAGGACGAAACGATAGAACAGGCAGCAGAACGGAACTCACAGAATGAGCACCGACACAACTTGCTACTTGCCCTCTCCCTGTGGAAGGTGGCTCGGTTTGTCAAGGATCTGAGCGACGGACACCGCTTGCGAACTGAATGTGATTTGGCATTGGAATCTGTGAAGTACAAGCCGAAGTGGAAGGACGAATCACCGAAAGACTTTCCCTATGGCAGCATTGTGAACGAGTCGCTGACGACGTTGATTACCTCAGCAGCTCTGCCGCAGAACCGCAGTCCACTGCCACTCGAATTCGGAGGCTAAACGATGCTGACGCTTCGCCTTACTTTCCCATGGGGAAGATACTACGCCCACCCATGGGGCCAAAACCCAGCCCGAATCACCGAAGCGGAATGGCCGCCCAGCCCGTGGCGACTGCTCCGCGCGATCGCTGCCGCTTGGTTTCAGGCCAACCCTGGTCGTGAACCGAGTGCCGAACTTAATCAGACGCTTGAAATCCTTGGCCAAGAACTTCCGACATTCCTGCTGCCCAAGGTCAGCTTTTCGAGTGCAATCCACTACCAGCCAAACTTCGGAGCAACTGCAAAGGAGGATGTCGCACTTGCAAAGTACAAGCGGGTGCGCCATGAGAATCATTTTACCGCCGTTGGCGGCGATGTCCTGGTGCGATGGACACTCGACGGGTACGACGAAGTAACGAGAGCCGCCGTCATCGCTTTGCTCACTGAACTCGCCGCGCGGATCACCTACTTTGGTCGAGCCGAGTCCGTCTGCGAACTTTCCGTCGATGAAAGTTCAGCCGAAGACCTCCCTGAAGCACAAGTGGTCCTTCAGGACAACCAGCCTTGCCGACAAATCAGCCAAACTTGCCGTGACGTCTTTTGTCCCAGCCCGACCAAGTTTCAGGCGAGTGATCTTTGGCAACGACGCGGCGTCGATCCCACCGCCGGTTCTACCCCAAAGCATCTCGTTCAAGACTTGATCGACGCTCCACAGCCCCTTCCTGATGGCGCAGAGTGGTACTCGTATCGCATGCCCGAAGGTTGGCCCGAGCAATGGGTTGTTCGCCATCCGAGGCCGCCGCGACGACGCCGGAGCGACGCAAGAATAATCGCCCGATATCTCGAATTCTCGCTGCAGTGCCGCATTCCAGTGCCGGCAAAGCACGTGGTCTCGATTGCCGAACTCTTTCGCAACGCGGCGATTAGCATTCACCAAGAACCCTCTTATGCGTTGAGCGGTCATGATCGGCCAGAAGGGATGCGGATCGGTCACCATCATGCCTTCTACCTGCCGCAAGTGGATTTCATCGGGCAGAACTTGGGCAGACTTATTGTCTGGTGCGATTGCGGTTTTACCCGGCGCGAAGTGAATGCGCTCATGGCTGTCGGGGCCTTGCGTTGGGCAGGCGGGCGATTTCCAGCTGGACCAGTGTTGCTTAAAATTCAGCGAGACCTGCCACTCATTCGAAAGGAACGTATTTGGGAATCAGTCACACCCTATGTTCCGCCGCGCTATTGGTATCGGAAGAAGCTCGCCCAGGGTCGGGTTCGAGAACTCGATAGTCCTGAGAACCAGCTGCGACAAAACCTCACCGAGAACGGAGTGAACGTAGCGTCTGCGTCATTCCGCCGCATTCAGCTGATGGATGCGGACTGGGACGTCTGCAAAGTGCATTTGTCAAAGCAAAGCCGATTGGAAAAATCTGAGCCAGATCGTCGGATCGGAGTGTTTTTGCGCGCGGAATTCGCTCAGCCGGTCGCAATGCCGTTTCCAAGTTTCGGCCATTCATGTCATTTTGGGCTGGGTCAATTTCGTGCTGTCCCTATTAGCTGATCCTTGCATCGCTCCGCGATCGAATTACTATGTAATAGTTTTGTCACGGATGGCTTTTTCGACGGTTCAACCGCGTTCAGGCCATGCGGAACACCTATCTCGTCTGCTACGACGTTCGCGACGACAAGCGCCTGCGCAAGGTCTACAAGACCATGCGCGACTTCGGCGATCATCTGCAATACTCCATCTTCGAATGCCAGTTCACGCCCATCGACCTCGCCAAATGCCGACACGCCCTCGGCGAGCTCATCAAACATAACGAAGACCAGGTCCTGTTCGTCGATCTCGGTCCCACCACCGGCCGCGGCGAACGGGTGATTACCGCCCTCGGGCAACCTTACACCTGCATCGACGCGCCCTGTTACGTGGTCTAGGGCAGCAGATAGCAGGTGGCAGTTAGCAGATAGCGGTCGGCAGTCAGCAGTCAGCAAGCTCTCAACTCAAGCACAACAACTTTTGTCGCGCACGGACGCCCAAGTGGAGGTGAACCGTGTCTTCGACAGAAACGCTTCCCGAGTATCTGCCGGCGCGGATGCTCAATGAGTTTGTGTATTGCCCGCGACTCTTCTTTTACGAGCACGTCGAGGGCGTCTTTGCCCACAATCGCGAGACGGTGGAAGGAACCATTCGCCACGCCAAGCTCGACGGCAAGCAAGACGATTTGCCCAGCGGCGACGAGCTGCAAGCCAGCGGCGAGGCGATTCATTCGCGCAGCGTCACGCTGTCGAGCGATACCCATGGGCTGATCGCCAAGATGGACCTGATCGAAGGCGAAGCCGGGCTGGTGACGCCCGTCGATTACAAGCGCGGATCGCCGCGGGAGTCTGAGGACGGCTTGCTGGGAGCTTGGGACACCGACCGCGTGCAGCTTGCCGTCCAGGCACTGGTGTTGCGAGACAACGGCTATCGGTGCGAAGAAGGCGTGATCTACTACGTGACCACCAAACAGCGCGTGCGCGTGCCGATCGACGAAGCGATTGTCGCGCAGACGCTCGCGGCGCTGCGCTCCGCACGCCAGGTCGCCGAGGACGGCCAGATTCCGCCGCCGCTGGTCGATAGTCCAAAATGCCCCCGCTGCTCGTTGGTGAGCATCTGTTTGCCCGACGAGACGAACGCCTGCGCGACGTGGGACGGCGCCCAACCGCGATTCAGTCAGCGGACACTGTTCGAGATCGACTTGCATTCGGCGCGGTCGGCTTCACCGCTGGTTGACGAGGGGGAAGTGCGTCGCCTGCTGCCGGCGCGGGACGATTTGCGGCCGCTGTACTTGAACACGCAGGGACTGCGCGTCGGTAAGAGCGGCAACGTGCTGAAGGTGCAAGAGAAAGAAAAGACGCTGCAGGAAGTGCGGATTGGCGAGATTTGCCAGTTGAGCTTGTTCGGCAATATCCAGCTTTCGACCCAGGCGGTGCAAACCTTGTGCGAAAACGAAGTGCCGATCGCCTACTTTTCCATGGGGGGCTGGTTCTACGGCGTCACGCACGGATTGGGAGTCAAGAACATCTATCTGCGCCGCGAGCAATTCCGGCTGGCCGACGTGCCGGGATTCTGCTTGCGGCTGGCACGCGCGCTGGTGGCGGGAAAGATTCGCAACCAGCGGACGATGCTGCAACGCAATCACGTCGAGCCGCCGGTCCAGGCGCTGGCGATGATGAAGTGCATGCAAGACGACGCGGAACGAGCCGAGTCTCTGGAAACTTTGTTGGGCATCGAAGGGAACGCGGCGCGGACGTACTTTCAGAACTTCGCGGGGATGATCAAGTTCGACGAAGAGCCGGGTGACGCGTCGGAGGCGAAGTCCCTGTTTTCGTTCGATTTTGTCCATCGAAATCGCCGTCCGCCGCGCGACCCAGTCAATGCGCTGCTCTCGCTGGCCTACAGCGTGCTGTCGAAGGACTTGACGATTGTGAGCCACGCCGTGGGTTTCGATCCGTACTTGGGGTTCTATCATCAGCCGCGGTTCGGTCGGGCGGCGCTGGCGCTCGACTTGATGGAGCCGTTTCGGCCGCTGATTGCCGACTCGGCCGTGCTCTCGGCCATCAATACGCGGATGGTGACGCCCAAGGATTTCCTTCGGGCCGGCAATGCCGTGGCCTTGACGGCCGACGGACGGAAGGCGTTTTTCCGCGCCTACGAACAGCGCATGGACACGCTGGTCACGCACCCGATTTTCGGGTATCGTGTGAACTACCGGCGCGTGCTGGAGGTTCAGGCGCGCCTGCTGGCGCGGATGTTGACGGGCGAACTGGCGACCTATCCGGTCTTCACGACACGGTGAGGCGGGCGTTCTTTGGCAATTGATTGAAGGCAGAATCGGTGGAAAGTCAGACGCGAGCGGCGAGGTGAGGGGGAAAAGCCGGGCGCCGCTCGCATGATGTTATGGTGCGACCACGATTGGAGTTGCGACGTGATGCAGAGTGAATTGTCGAGCTCGAGACCTGACAAGCTGGTGACCGCTCGCAAAGTGGGCTTAGCGAGCTTATCAGCAAAGGAGTTGGAAGCGGGCGGTTTCCGCGGCGAATTCGCCGCGGCCTCATTGAAGCAAACCGATGCAATGCCTTGGGGAATTCGTTCGATTGCGTTTCCGCGGCGAATTCGCCGCGGCCTCATTGAAGCGTCGCCGTGGACGCGGATAAATGCACGCCTGCGATGGTTTCCGCGGCCTCATTGAAGCGTTGAGATACACGCTTCCATCCTGTCCTGGAAAAGTAGTTTCCGCGGCGAATTCGCCGCGGCCTCA
>SXGT01108411.1_pt1 | contig 11717 bp, 9 predicted proteins | sample 3176221 | NCBI WGS metagenome assembly SXGT01 (sample SAMN11356862, study PRJNA531348) | freshwater metagenome | isolation source: freshwater sample F1-120 | place: China: Fuxian Lake, Yuxi | collected 2017-12-25
CCGCCGTCGTGGGCGCCACGCCAGGTAGCCTTGCCTGGGAGCGCGGCCATCCTGGCCGCTTCCGGAGCGGGCGAGACGCCCGCGCTCCCAGCAGCCCTGGCCCAGAGAGGGCCGGCAACCGGCATCGCGCTTCAAAATGAGCATTGCTGGGCAGGGAGCCACGGCATGGCCTGGTGCGCCACGTTTCATGCCTGTGCGTCCTCCGGCAGGTCAGCCGCAAGGCGCGTGATATGCGCCAGGCAATCCAGATCACGCATGGCCGTGGTGGCGCGTTGCACGCCCTGCCCCCACAGCTGCTTCATACGCTGGCCCTCCGGTTTGTCGAACAGGGGCAGGGTGCCCACCCCCAGGGTGATGATCGCCGTCCACCAGAAGCAAAAGCTCAGCGTATAGTCCTCCACCAGCATCGCGTAGGTGTAGGCTGCCGCCGCGGGGTTGAGAGCCACCAGGGCCTCGTGATACTGCTGGAGGATGGCCGTGTCATGTTGGCGGTCCTCTGGTGTCAGGGAGTGCATCCAGGCTTCGGTAAATTCGGGTCCAGGCGGGCCCGCGTGTACGACCTGCCAGTCAATGAAGGTCAGAGTGGAATCATCGACGCTGCGGCCCAGAGCCGGATCCGTGCGGAAGATGTTATCGGCACGCATGTCCCCGTGCAGCAGCGTATGCGGCCGTGACGACAAGATGGCATAGATACGTGCATGGATGCCACGACTTTTGGGACCGCACAACAGCGCGGTGAGCTCCGCCACAGGTTGTAAGGCAGGGTCCGCAAAGATGGCACGGCCATACATCTGCTGATACAGCGCCTGGAACGGCGGCCAGGTAGTGCGACAGAGCGTGGACATGGCATCGAGCGAGAACACGTAGCGTCGATCCGGTTGGCCAATCCACGGCAGCTCCAGGGTGGTGGATTGCCAGTACTTGGCGTGCAGCTTCGCCGCTTCCAGGGCAATTTTGTGGGCAAAGGCCACGTTCGGTGGATCGTCCACCTGATCAAACACTTTGGAATGGGTGGTGAGGTCCTCCATCACCAAGATAAAGTATGCCGCCTGCGGGCTACCATCGGTGTAACAGCCGTACACTTTCGGCACATTGATTGGCACGTCCTGGGCCAGCTCCATGAAGAAGTGCAGCTCTTTGCTGTAGGCATTCCCCAGCAGCGCCAGGTCACGCCGCTCCTGCACCTGATTGGCGATTTTCACCACCACCGAGGTCGGGGCCTGGGCCGCATCCTGCGCATACGTGATGGTGTGTAACTTAAAGGCGTCCGCCAGCACACCGCCTTCAAGAAACGTGGTGTGATACCCGGTCACCGGCGCACCGAGGACCTGCGACAGCCAGGCCGGGGTGATCTCATGGATGGTTCTTGGGAAATTGTCTACCATGATGTTGTCCTCTCCTGGCCGTCTACTGCGGCATAATGCGCTGGCCCAGGCCATCGGGTGTGACCGCCTCAAAGAGACCAAGCAGCTCATCCGTGAGCGGCAACGTGCCGAGGGAAGCACTCAAACCTCCGTCGACGACGATCGTCTGCCCCGTCATAAAACTCGACGCCTCAGAGGCCAGATAGAGCACAGCGCCGGCCAGCTCTTCCGGCCTGCCGATGCGACCCATTGGGGCCTGCGCTTGCACGTGCGCCAGCAAGGCCGGGCTGGCAAAGAACGCCTCGGTCATCTCGCTGGGAAAATACCCCGGCACCAGCGCATTCACCCGCACGCCGCGATCCGCCCAACTACAGGCCAGAGCCCGCCCCAGGTTGATCACTGCCGCCTTGGTGGCCTGGTAGGCTGGGGGAAAATTCTGCTGTCCGCCCAACCCGAGGATGGACGAGACGTTGATGATAGAGCCGCCCTTGCCATCGCTGAGCATGCGCGCCCCCACCTCACGGCAGCAGTACCACACCCCGAGCAGGTTGACTTGCACAGTCTGCTGAAAAAGCGCATGCGGCAGACGCTCTGGGACTGGACCCATATCGGCCACAATGCCCGCGTTATTCACCAGGATATCGATGCGCCCGAAGCGCTCCACCGTCTGGGCCACCAACGCCTGCACCTGCGCCGCATCGCTCACATCGCAGGCCAGGGGGAGCGCGGTGGCACCTGCCGCTGTCAAAGACGCCGCCACGTCCTGGAGGCGTTCGAGACGGCGAGCTGCCAGCACCACAGTGGCGCCCTTGCTGGCTAACACCTCGGCAAACGTCACCCCCAGGCCAGCTGAGGCCCCGGTGACAATGGCTGTCCGGCCAGTGAGATCAAACAAGGTATCAAGGTTCAACACGCCAGGAGCTCCTCTCGCGCCTAGGATAGCGCGTGGCTGCGAGCCTATCCTCGTAGGAGCGACAAGCCGGTCACTCCTACAAAGCAGACGGGCCGAGAGAGAGCCTACCGGGATAGGCTCTGAGGTGACTAATGCGCTAGGGAGACCGGATATCGTACCATCCCGGTGACGCGAGGCGCTACCCAGGTATATACTCCGGCAGCAATGCTCATTTTGGCTCCCTGCGAGGCCAACAACCGCCGACGCAGGGCGTGACCAGATCCAGATGCCCTGGGAGCGCGGCCATCTTGGCCGCTTCCGGAGCAGGCGAGACGCCTTCGCTCCCAGGAAAAAGCTGCCCCGATGTCCCATGTGGGGGGTGTGCCTCTCCAAAATGAGCATTGCTGATACTCCGGGCGCTCGGCTCGTCGGGAAGCGCCGTGGGCGTGTCTCTGCTGAGGGCTCGGGTGGCCACGGGCCTCTATCACACCGGGAGGCAGCTCGTGCTGACGCCCTCTCTCCCTGGAGCACGGACTGCGAGACACGTGCGCAACGGCGTATCACGTTTGGCGATGGATGCCAGGGTATGATCCCTCTAGTGCCTCAACCGAGCTCTTATGAGAGCCACCCCCTGGGAGCGCCGGGCTCCAGCCCGGCTCCGGCAGCCGCGCTGGAGCGTGGCGCTCCCAGGAAAACGACGCAACGGAGGGCGGTTGAGACGTTAGAGCAAAGATGTCGTCCGTACCTGGGGCTCATCATGGTGCTCCTGTGGTGTGCGGGCTGTGCGACGCCTGGACCACCGCTCTATCCCCTCGCGGTGCACGAGGAGGCCCGGTCGCTGTACCTTGTACGCCACGATTGGCACACGGGTGTCGTCGTCAAGGCCAGCGACATCCCGCTGCACCTCTGGCCGGAACGGGCTGATTTTCCTGAGGCTCTTTACCTTGCGCTGGGGTGGGGGGATCGGGATTTTTATCAAGCGGTACGGGCAGGGGTCGGGATTTTGGTGCAAGCGGCGCTCAAATCACCGGCGAGCGTCTTGCTGGTGATCGGCATATCTACCGAGGTGACGCGCTATTTTCCGCATGCCGACATCCTGGAAATTCCCCTCTCGACGCGGGCGCTGCACGAGCTCGCCACGTTTGTGCATGCGACCTACAAACGCGACGCCACGGGTCAAACGAGACGTCTGGGGCCAGGGCACAATCATCGGCACAGCATGTTTTACCTCGCGGAAGGCGACTACAGCCTGTTCAATACCTGCAATTCTTGGACCTCCAAAGCCCTGCAGGCCGCGGGTTTAGCAGTGCCGACCGCCCTCCAGGCTCGCGGCGTTTTCCATGCCGCGCAGCGCTATGGCCAGGTGATCCACACTCACCCGGCACCGTGACTCCCCAGCGTCATACGCACCTGTGGGAGGCTTTTGACGGCGGGGAAACATCACCGACACCCTCCAGAATTCCCACCAGCGTAGCGGGGGGGAGACGAGTGTGACACCGAGGAAACGCTCCGCTTCGCCTATGCCCTCAAAGGCATCGCTGAGATCGTCACGGGAGATGTCACGGCACAAGACCCCAACCTCGGTCCCTGGCGTTGCACGGGTGATGAGCGTGCGCGTGCCGAGCGTTTCTAAGCCAGCGATACGGCTCGGGATCTCACGCGATGGTGTACGACAGCGCAGACGGTCTCCCACCTGCACGAGGCCAGAGACTACCTGCCCCGCGAACACGGCACCTTGGCCTCGCATCACGAACACGCTTGTCGCCATAATTTCGAACATTGATGCTTGCTCCCACCTCACGCCTACCGTGCGCCGCCGCTCCTAGGCACACCTACGCCCTGCACACTGCGTCATGCGGAAAATCACGTATCGCAACCAGATCGTGGCACAAGATCATCGCGCAGGAAAGCGCATGCCACGGCCAAGGCTGGGTGCAAGTCTTGCGTGGCTGCGCACCACGGCGAACGCCAAGATGGAAACCGGCCACGATCACTCAGCCGTACAATCGCTTCGAGACGTGTATTGCAGGAAGTACCGTGTTACGTATACCGGACGTGTGCATGAAGATGAAACGCGAGAGAGAAATCGTCCCCAAACAACAACGCCCCACTCGTACAGGCGTGGGGCGTTGCGGGACAGGAAGCGCTTACTTTTTGGTCTCAGCAGCGGGTTTCGCCGGTTGTTCAGCCTGCGCCGTCTGCAGCTGGCTGGCATCCGTCTTGTCACTGGCGGGGGCAGTCATGACCGTTTTGTCGGCCTTGTCTACCGACGCTTGGGTCTTATGATAGGCACAATCTGCACCGGCCAGAGCCGCAGTACTGAACACCGCAGCGGTCCCCAGCGCTACCACGAGAGTGAGGATCTTTTTCATCTCGGCCTCCTTGAGCTCCCGACATTAGTACGGTGGAGTATGACACTCCATTCGTGACAACTCCCCACGGCTACAGCCGGGGGCTTCTAGGGACACGTCCCAGAGATTGTTGCCCCAATCTCACGAGGGTGATCGCAGCCTGCGTGTGGCATCATGGCGTAGCAATGTCCAGTGGACACTCGGCGCCTCGTTGCACCCCTGTGGCGGCTGCGCCACCCACCTCCTTACTATGCCCATGGGTACATCCAGGGGCTTTAGGGAGGTCTCGGTAACACTACGCCACTTCTCCAGGACCGTCAAGGCCCGCGATGCCCCCCCCAGCAGGACGCTGTTCCAACTGGGTACAGCGCCGCTGAAACAGCAGCGCCAGCGCCACCGTGGTGGCGCCCAGGACCACGGTAGTGGCCAGGGCAATACCCCAATGACTGTACCAGCGCATCAAGACGACGTCGCTGACGATGTTCAGCACCAGGGCCCCCACACTCACCAGCGCCGGGGTCATAGTGTCGTGCGTGGCGTAAAAGCAGCGCTGCAACAGATGCGAGGCGCCATACAACGGCAGTCCCAGCAGATAGGCCCGCACCGCCTGCGCGGTGAGTTGCGTATCGGCGGCGTGGAAGCGGCCGTATTCATACACCAGGCGGGTCAGCGGCTCAGCCAGCCATACCCCGACCAGGGCAATGGGGAGCGTCAGAAGCAGGAGCAAGCCCAGCGCTGAGCGTGTGCGCCGCCGGACTTGCGCCATGTCGCCCTGGTGATACAGGGTGGCGAGATCAGTGAGCAGCACAGTCGAGAGTGGCACGACGCAGAGACTGGCCGGCAGCATGAACAGCAGGAACGCGTAGTTGAGCGCGGCAATGGCCCCCGGAAAGAGCAGCGACGCCAGGGCCCGATCAATCAGGGCATTGAGCGGCGCTACGACGGTGCTCAGAAACGCCCCTTGCGCCAGACGAAACAGCCCGCGCACCTCAGTATCAAGGCGCAGACGCGGCCGGTAGACGATGGCGTGGCGCGTCAGGAAAGGCCATTGCAGGAGTAATTGCAGCAGCGCCCCTAACGCGGCACCGAGAGCCAGACTCACGATCCCATAGCGCGACGCCAGCGCTAGAGGCATGGCAATCATCACCAGATTAAACACTGCCCCGGCGTATTCGGGGGCGCCGTAGTGTTCCACGGCATTGAGTGCCCCCTTGCACACCGACAGTAACGCTTGCAAGACCAGCATGGGCAGCATGAGCTGAAACAGCACCGCGGCGATGACGTGGGTGTCGGTGGCTAAGCCGGGTCCGGCCAGTCGCATGAGCCACGGCGCGCCCCAGGCGGCCAGTCCGGCAATGCCCATCCCGGCCAGCAGACACCACGTCATCAAGCAACTAAACAGACGGTTAAAAGCGGCGCGGTCCTGGCGATAGGCCGTGAGCGTCGGTACCAGCACGCCACTCAAGGGGCCGGTGAGCAACACCACCTGGAGCATACTCGGCACGGAGAAAGCCAGCACAAAGGCATCCATGGCGGCGCTGGCGCCAAACAGCCAGGCTTGAATCGCCACCCGCACATAGCCGAGAGGACGACTGAGGAGCGTGGCCAGGATAATCGGCAGGCCGCGCCGTAACATGTTGGGAAGACGCCAGCGGGATACACGCCGTGGAAGAGAGAAGGACGCCATGGGCTTGTGTGGATACCTTTAGCAGAGGGACGGTTGGCAGGGAGGCCCATTACCGTGGCACGGGCTTACCACAGTCCGCACAAAAACGGTCCTCAGGAAGGAGCTTACGACCACAGTCGGTGCAGAAATCGACCGGCGCTGCGACCGGCGTGGCCTCGTGCTGCACCAGTGCGACAAACGCCTCGGCCAAGCTCCCCGGCGGCACAGCCTCCGCGGCCACGGACCGTGCCCGCGACCTGGAACGACGTGTCAACCAGGCCCACCCAATACACAGCACGATGGCGCCCACCAGGACGCTCCCCCCGACCAGCGCGCGCCGGACACGCACCTGGGTGGGATGCATCGGTGCGGGCGGCGGGGGCTGCGTCTGGCGCTGCGTCACCGATGGCGTGCGGGCGGTCTTTGTATACGCGATAGTGAACGTCGGGCCTTGGCCCGCAGCCACGTTGTGGTAGACGAAGCGGTGATACGTCAAGCCCCGCTCATCTGTGGAACGCTCCGCCGGCGGCGGGGTCAGCACAAACTCACTCGACTGCAACGGTTGCTGCACATCGACCTCTAAGACGGTGATGGGATACGGCAGCGCCACCGTATACGCCAAACGCTTCGCGGCCCCAGTGGTCGTAAAAGGATTGTAGTAAAATTCGAGAAAAAACCGTGGCACTGGGAGCTGCATTTCCAGGCGATCCTCGCCGTCCCCAGGCAGTACCTGATGTGGATGCACCAGGAGCTCATTCTGCTCAGAAATCATCCCGGCGCCAATAATCTCAGCGCCTTTGGGCAGGGGCAGCCCAATACGGGTCGGGAACGCCTGGGCTGGCGCCATCTCACCACGCAGGATGACCAGCACGCGGGGATCATCGTACTCCGGCCAGATAGAGAGATGCAGGCGCGCCATGCTGAGATCCGCTGCCGGCGCCTCGGGTGGGCGCGCCGTAGCGCTCAGCGGCGGTGCGGCGGCACTGGCCGGCGCGGCGAACGTCCGCACATACGCCACCACGTCCCAAATCTGCTGCGTGTTGAGCTGGTTGCCAAAGGCGTTCATCGCCGCAGACAGGCCGACTGCTGCGCCCCCCTGCTGAATGACCTCGAAGAGCTGCTGCTCGGAGCGTCCGTGCATATAGGCCTGATCGGCGAGATTGCGCGGCGGGGGAGACAGCATCGCCCCCATGCGTCCGCCCTGCCCGGTGACCCCATGGCAACTGGCGCACAGGCGAATGTACAGCCCGCGACCGGCCTGGGCATCCCCCGGCTCGGCGGTGGCGGAACGCCCCAGGACTATGCCGCACAGACCAAGCAACGCGAGGAGACCGAGCACGACACGAAGCTGCACAGGCGGACCTTCACCGGAATGCCACGGCGCCAACATACCAAACGCCAAGGCGGGTTATGCTACAATCACACTTTGCCGTTGGCATGGTAACAGAGGGTCGGGCGAAATGCCAGCGTGGGGCGTCGTCGCACCAGCAGGCGTGTGGCTAGGACGCCCGCTTGCGAAAGGGAGTCGCCATGTGTATCTTGATGGTTCTGTATCAGAGCGTGCCAGGATATCCTATCGTCGTGGCCGCCAATCGTGATGAGTATTACGACCGCCCTGCCGAGGGGCCGCAACAACTCCTCGCCGCACCGCTCGCCTGGGGCGGACGGGATGCGCGCGCTGGGGGAACCTGGTTCGGGCTCAATGCCCACGGGCTGGTGATTGGCCTCACCAACCGCCGTACGCACGAGGACCAGGAAAACGATCCACAGCGGCGTTCGCGTGGGCTCTTGTGCCTGGACGCCTTGCAGTGTCGCAGCGCCACCGAAGCCGCTGCGTTCCTGGCGGCGGAACCGCCTGCACGCTACAATGCCTTTAATTTGCTCATGATCGACCAGTACGAACTGCTGTGGGCTGCCTACGACGACACGCCGCGCTTGCAACCCCTAGCGCCTGGCCTGCATGTGCTCACCAATGGCAACATCAACGATGCGGACACGGTGCGTATTCAGCGCGCGCGGCGTTTGCTCCAGCACGCTCCGGCGCTGGCGTGGTCCGACTGTTTACCACTCTTAGAGGATGTCTGTCGCGACCACGAGCACGGGGTCACAGAGCGCGAGACCCTCTGTATGCATCGCCTGGACGGACGCTACGGCACGGTCTCCTCCACCATCCTGGCGCTCACGGCGCCGCTCACCGGCAGCGTGTACCGCTATGCCCCTGGCCATCCCTGCACCGTTCCATACACAGACTATGTCGGACTCCTGGCCCTCCCACGTCTCAGTCCGGTTTGAGGACTGCGGGTGGACATCGTTCGAGAAACCACTAGAATGCCGCGCACAGAGACAGCAGACATGCCGCCTACCACGGGAGAAGCATCATGGCAGCATCAGACACGTTGGTCGTCCCCAGTACCACCGCGCCCAAACCGGGGGCGCTCAGCGGCCTCCGCGTCATTGAACTGGCCGACGAGCAGGCCGAGTATTGTGGCCTGGCCTTAGCCGGGTTGGGCGCTGAAGTCATCAAAATCGAACCCCCTGGCGGCAATAGCACGCGCCACATTGGGCCTTTTTACGCAGACCAGCACGATCCCGAGCGCTCGCTGTTCTTCTGGCAATATAACCGTGGCAAGCGCTCCATCGTGCTCGATCTGCACCAGCCCGCCGACCGCGAGCAGTTCCGCGCCCTCATCGCCACGGCGGACGTGCTCCTCGAATCCACCCCCAAAGGCGAACTGGACAGCCTGGGATTAGGCTCAGCCACCCTGCGGCAGCAGCATCCGACGCTGATTGTGGCACGCATGTCACCCTTTGGCGACGAAGGCCCCTGGGCGCATTTTAAGGGCTCGGACTTGATCCATCTGGCCCTCGGCGGCGTCATGATGAACTGTGGCTACGACCCGGCACCAGGCGGTCAGTACGACCTCCCGCCCATCGCTCCGCAGATGTGGCATGCCTACCACATTGCTGGCGAGCAACTCGCCATGGCGATTATCGCCGCCCTGCTGTACCGCTGGCGCTCCGGGCAGGGCCAGCACCTGTCGTGCGCTGTCCACGAAGCCGTGTCAAAATGCACCGAGGTCGATCTGATGTCGTGGGTCATGCGCCACGTCATCGTGTTGCGCCAGACCTGCCGCCACGCGCGCGAGACCGTGTCAGCCTTTCCGTCTATCGTCCATACCAAAGACGGCCGCTGGGTGATGGCCAGTCTCGGCACGCGCCCTGGCGATATGGCCCGCCTGATCGCCCTGTGCGAACGCTACGGCATTGACTCCGGCCTGAGCGCCGAGCAGACCAGCGCCGCGCCACAAGGCGGACGCTTCGTGCCCGGCACCGGGCCCGAGACTGCGGTCAAGGGCGTCAACCCCATGGAAGCGGTACAGCGCTTTGTACGCGCCTTCACCTACGAGAACGTGCCCTGGCGCGAAGCCCAGGAAGCTGGCATGCTGTGGGCGCCACTGCGCAAGCCACACGAAAACGGCCTCGATCCACACTGGCTGGCCCGCACCAGCTGTACGGACGTCGAGCATCCCGAACTGGGCCGCGCCTTCCGCTACGCCACCAGCAAATGGCTCGCCACCGGCACCGCCTGGTCGGTTGGTCGCCGCGCCCCGCTGCTGGCCGAAGATGCCCAGAGTGTGCTCACCCCGCCGCCGCGCCACTTTCCGCCACACACCGCGCACCCCGGCATCGCGCCCTCCGAGGTGCTGTCGCCGCACGGCAAGCCGTTCCCCTTGCACGGCATCCGCATCCTGGACTTTACCTGGTTCCTGGCCTCCGCTGGCGGCACCCGCTTTCTCAGCGCCATGGGTGCCGAGAGCATGAAGGTGGAGTTAAAGAGTCACCCGGATACCCGCATGGCCGCCATGGCTCCAGTGGGCGGACGCGCCGCCCGTGAAAAAGCCACTGGGCCCCTGCCCGGCGAGACGGATCCGAACATGGGTGGCCAGTTTAACAACAAGAATCCCGGCAAGCGCGGCATCTCCCTCAACGTGCGCCATCCCAAGGGCTTAGAGATCGCCAAGCGCCTGGTGGCCATGTCCGACATTGTCGCCGAGGGTTTTTCGCCGGGCGTGCTCGACAACTGGGGACTGGGCTATGAGGCGCTCAAAGCCATTAAACCCAACATCATCTACGCCCAACAGTCGGGCATGGGGGCCCAGGGCGTCTACGGCCGCTTCCGCACCGTCGGTCCGATTGCCAATGCCTTCGCCGGCCTCTCCGAAATGTCCGGCCTGCCCGAACCGGCCATGCCCGCCGGTTGGGGGTACTCGTACCTCGACTGGATGGGGGCCTACAGCTTTGCCCTGGCCATGCTGAGCGCCCTGTTCCACCGTGAGCGCACCGGCGAAGGGCAGTGGATCGACGCCTCGCAGTCGGAAGTCGGCCTGTTTATCAGCGGCACCACCCTGCTCGACTGGTCGGCCAACGGACGCATCTGGACCCGCACCGGCAACCGCTCGCCCTACAAACCCGCCGCACCGCACGGCGTCTATCCCTGCGCTGGGGAAGACCGCTGGCTGACCATCGCCTGCTTCACCGAGGCAGAATGGCAAGCCCTGCTGACCGTCTCCGGGCACTCCGAATGGGGCCGGGACGCCCGTTTCGCCACACTGACGGCGCGTCTGGCGCACCAGGATGCCCTGGATGCGCTGGTCGGCGAGTGGACGCGCCCCCTGGATGCCTACAACACCATGTCCCGCCTGCAGCAAGCCGGGGTGCCCGCCGGCGTGTGTCAGAATGCCGGGGACCGCTGTGAGAGTGATCCGCAACTGGCGTCGCTTAAGTGGCTGACCGAGGTGACCGGCACCAAGATCGGTCGCTGGCCGGTGGCCGAGGTAGCCGTCAAGCTCAGCGCGAGCCCGGCCTATATCGGTGGCCGCCTCGACCGTGGGGCACCGTTCTACGGCGAAGATAATGACTATGTGTATAGCGAGATGCTGGGCATGTCGGCGGATGAGATCGCTGGCTTGGCAGAAGAGGGGGTGATCTAAGGGCCAGCGCGCCGGGAAGACAGATGGTGGCTTCCATCCGTCGCAGACTCAGGTCGGTTGGTTGTTCGCCAGTCGTAAAAGATAGTCCATGGGCGTGCTTGACGACTACTCGTCACTTTGGTCTGCTAAAAGGCATGCTTAATGACACTGAGTCGTCGGGCATACCTCTCACATGGCAAAGACGACTTAGAGTCGCCCAGTACCACGCAAAAAGGATGCTTGATGACTTGATGTCGTCTGGTGCCTACTCAGACGGTGCTATATATACATCGATAGTCTTTGCCTGGCGTAATGTCGTGCTTGACGGCAGGAAGTCGTCGAATACAGAGTTCGGCCCTGCGGGCGGGAGGGAATCTCCCCACGACCAGGAGACCCACGCACCACCGCACCACCGCGCCTGTCCCACACCGAGGAGCCCCAAGCAAGGACATCGAAGACCGGGACATGCAAGAG
>SXGT01019666.1_pt1 | contig 11716 bp, 10 predicted proteins | sample 3176221 | NCBI WGS metagenome assembly SXGT01 (sample SAMN11356862, study PRJNA531348) | freshwater metagenome | isolation source: freshwater sample F1-120 | place: China: Fuxian Lake, Yuxi | collected 2017-12-25
AGCCAGAATCGATCGATCCGCACAGGCATCGTCGTGCAATGCCAGAACGACCGTTCGCAACATCGCAACCGCGCCGAGGCAATGGCGATGCTCAAGTCGCGCCTGTATGAACTCGAACTGCGCAAGCGCCAGGAAGCCGCCGACAAGCTCGAAGCTACCAAGACCGATGTGGGCTGGGGCCACCAGATTCGCAGCTATGTGCTCGACAACTCCCGCATCAAGGATTTGCGCACCAACGTCGAGATTTCCAATACACAGAAAGTACTCGACGGCGACCTCGATCCTTTCATAGAAGCCAGCCTGAAGCAGGGGGTGTAGGTAGGCCATGGCGAACGAAGCGCGCCCTTCCTCGCCCGAACCCGACGACCGCCTAGCTGCCTATCTCGCCCCGGCGATTGTCGCCGACGATCTGCCGGGGCTGTTTCCGTTGCTGCAACATCAGCCGCTGCTTGCCGCCTTTGCCGCGCTGTTTCATGGCAGCCTCGCCGCCGCGCAGATTCGCCTGCTGGTGCTGCGCGAAATCGGCCAGCGCAGCGATGCGCCACGCTGGAGCAGGCGCGAGATCGACACCCATTTTGCCTACCTCGACCCGGCCAAGCGCGACACCGTCGTCAAGCGCCTGGCCGACCATGATCTGCTGCTGTGGGACAGCGAAGATCGCAGCTACCGCGTCTCCACCCTCGGCCACGGCGCGCTGGCCGCCTTGTCGGCACTGATGCAGTTTGCCGAGGGCGAAGATGCCGGCCTCGGCTTTCTCGCCGCGCAACTGGCCGGCGGCGCGGCGGCCGGTCGCGTCTCGCCAGACCATCTGGCACAAACCCTGGCGCGCCTGACCGAACTGGAAGAGGATTTTGCCGCCGCCGTACGTTCAGGCTCGGAACTGCAACTCGTCGCCGCGCAGGAGCGCTGGCAATCGGTCTTTCTGTGGATGGAAAAAGGCACCGAAGCGATCCGCCTGCTTACCCGCGAAGACCTGCTCGATGCCGCCGGCTGGCGCATCGCCCAGGCCATCGGGCAGAAACAATCGCGGCTGATGCGCATGACCGGCGTCTTCGGCCGCGAACTCGCCGCCATGGCACGCCAGCGCGTGCATCTGTCCCAGGGCGGCCTGACCACCACCGAACTGGCCGCGTGGCTCAAGTCCGGCAACGTCGAAAAACTTGCCGCGCTTGCCGACAACGTGATCGCCTTTGTTCCCGAACCCCTGTTCGTCACCGCCGACGTGATGCTCGATGTCGCCGAAGCCGAACTGCTGCGCGAAAAAGTCGGCGCTGGCGAGACGGCACTCCCGCTGCCCGCCGCAGTGGCCGAAACCCAGGAATTCGCCACCCCGCTACCGCCGCAACTGCCCGCACTCGTTGCCCTGCTGGCCGGCCTGAGCGAACGCACGCCGGTTGCCGACGCCGTCGCAGCAGAAGGCTGGCGCGAATCCGCCTACCGCTTCTCGCTGCTGACCTTGATCGGCGAAGCCACCGACGACCCGACGCTCGCCGAACTCGCCCGCCTGCCGCTTGGCATCGCCACGGCGAGCGATGCCTTGCAGGCGGTGGCGCGGCATGAAGTAGATTCGATTGAAGACCTGTATCTGGAACCCCTGCATGGCTGACCCACACACGGATTGCGCCCGTCTCATCGCCCAATTGCTCGCCGAACGCGCCGTGCCGCGTACGGCGCCGCTGGCGCAACGCGCGCTGATCGACATCGATTTCCGCACCGAGGTCGAGCGGCGTCTCGCTGAAAGTGGTTTACGCCTGCTGGCCAATCCCTTCGCCGAACACCTTGCCGTGGCCGTCCATCATGAAGCCGAACAGGCAGTATTCGGCCAGGGCACCACCTGGCTCAACAACAACTTCGGCCTGACGCGCGACGGCGTGGCGCTGCTGGTCTTGCTCTGGGCGCTGATCATCCTGCCCAAGCGCGAGCGGCAATGGTCACGCGAGGCGGATCAACAATCCGACATGTTTGGCGCCGCCAAACCACTGCCGAAATCCGTCGCCGCCAGCCACGGCATCGCCGAAAGCACCCTGCGTGCCGACTATGCCGACGCCTGCGGCGGCTGGACGCGCATCAGCATGAACCTCGGCATCCTCTCGCGGCTGGGCTTCATCGACCGACGCAACAAGATCATTTACGAAGGCCCGCTGCTTGATCTGGCGCTCGATTATGAAACCCTCGCGCCGCGTCTGATCGATGGGGCGCTGGCGGATTTGCTGGCGACAAAGTCAGCCGCCGCCGTACCGCCAGCGCCGACTTTTTCAGCACAAGCAGCGGATACCGATACCTTGGTGAAGAATGCGGCAGATGCGCTGAAGCGGGACGATTGACATGTTCCCCATCCTCGCCCTCGAACTCGTCCACTGGGACTACTGGCAGCGCGTTTCCCTGCCGCTTGATGCGCCCATTGTTACCATCGTCGGACCGAACGGTTCCGGCAAGACAACCCTGCTGGATGGCTTGCGCACCCTCCTCGGCCAGGATTGCTCGAAGAAGCGCGATTACAAGCGCTATGTACGCAAGAACGGCCAGCCCTACGCCTGGCTACGCGCGGTGATCGACAATCGCCGCCACGGTTCGCGCACCCATCCGTTCTTTCCCCTCCTGACCGACCGCGTCACGCTCGCCTGTCGCATCGAGAAAAAAGGGGGCGACTGGACGCGCGAATATGCCGTTGCCGAAGGCGAGGCGAGCATCGAGCAACTGGCCGCCTCGGCGCAATGGCTGGGCCTCAAGGAATACCAGCGCCGCCTCGAACACGCTGGTTTGAGCCGCGCCATTGCCCGCGTGCTGTCACTCGAACAAGGGCAGACCGACAAGCTGTGCGAATATGCACCGCGCGAGTTGCTCGATCTGGTGTTTCACGTGTTCGGCGACAAGGCGGTGCTGGAACGCTACCAGGAAGCGCGCGAGCACCAGCGCCAGACGGCGCTCGAACTGACCGCCCTGGAGGGCCAGTTGCAGCGCCTCGGTGCGGAGGTCGAAAAGCTCAATGGCCAGGTCAATCGTTACCGCGAATGGCGTCGCCTCACCGACGAACGCATCGCGCTGACCAGCGAAATCCTGCCGCGCGTCGATTACCACTATCTGCGCGAATCAATCCGCATGGCCGGCGTGCAACTGGCCGGCAAGCGCCGCGATCACGCCCAGGCCAAAGCAGCCCTCGCGGCCCTCGCTCAGCAACTGCCGCAACGCCAGGCCGCCGTCGACCAGGCCAATGCCGCGCTGGCCGATTGGGATGCCGAAATCGCCCGCCTGCAAGCTGACAAGGAAGTCCTCCAGCGCCGCGAGACGCGCGCCGCCACGCTGCTCGAACGCCGTGAAGCGCTCATCGCCGCCGCGCAACTCGCCGGCGCCAGCGATGCCGCCGTGTTGGCCGAACAGCTTGAAACCCGCCGCCAGCGCGAAGATCATCTGCGCCTGCAGTGCTTGCCGCTGAAAGAGCAAGTGACCGAACTCGATGATCGCATCGCCCGGCTGATGCGCGGCGAACGTGCTGATCCGGCCGACGTGCGTGCGCTGAGCGAAGCGCTCGATAGCGCCGGCATCGGCCATCGTTTGTTGCCGGACATCGTCGAAGTGGCCGACGAACGCTGGCAAACCGCTGTTGAAGCGCTGCTCGCGCCCTATCGCCATCTGCTCATTCTTGACGCGCCCGACGATCAGGCGCGCGCCTTCGCCATTGGTGAGCAACTGCGCTACCGCCACTTTATTGTCCCCGAGTGCGCCGTCCCGCCAGCGCCGACTTTTGGCTCGGTGCATGAAGTCATTCACTTCAGCGGCCCCGTTCCCGCTTGGCTCGTCCAGTTGCTGGATCGCACCCAGCGCGTGGAAACAGTTGCCGACGGCGCAAAACTGTCGCGCAGCCAGGACTGGATTACCCGCGACGGCTACCTGCGCGAGCGGCGCGGCGGACGCTATGCCGCGCATCCGGAACGCCACTTCGGCCGCGCCCGACTGGCCAGCCTGCAAGCCGAACGCAGCACCCTCGCCGCCAAACTCGCCACGTTTGAGGCGCAACGCGATAAAACTCGTGTCGACATTGCCCAACTGACCGCTGCCCTCACCGGCAGCCAGGCACCACAGGAACTGGCCGCCCACGCCGAAGAATTCGCCCGCGCCGAACGCGAGCGACAAGCCGCGCAACAGGAAATCGCCGCGCTTATCGCACAGCAAAACAGCGCCTATGCGGCCAGCCAAAGCGCGCGTGAAACCGCTACCATCGCCCGCCTCGCCCTCGCCGAGGCAACCAGCAGCAGAACTCTGCTGGAAAAAGCCTTGACCGATTCCGCCAACCGTCCGGCACGCGAAGAACAGGCGCGCCGCATCCTGCGCCTGCGGCAAGATCGCACGCGGCTACCGGACGCCTGGAATAATCGCACCGCCAATACTGAACTCGCGACGAAATGGGACAGCGCCGCCGCCGTCAAACGCGAAATTGAACGCATCGAGCAACGACTCGCCGAAAACGACTGGATCACCGACGAAAACGTCATCGCCCTGCGCGACCTGCGCCAGGCCGATCTGGCAAAACAAAGCGCCGAACAGGAACGCCGCGCCAGCGAAAACCGTCGCGCCAGCGAACAGACCGATGCCGCCCGGGGTGCCTACATCGAGGTACTCCGCCACACCTTGAAGAGCTACGGCCATCACCTGAAAACCCTCGGCCAACTCGCCAATGTCGTCGTCGAACCCGTCACGCCGCACCTCGACAACGACGACGTCACACTCGCCCAGGCGGGCCTCGACGTACGTTTCGATTTCGACCAGAAGGGCTTTGCCGGCATGAACGACGGTGAAGCCTCGGGCGGCCAGCAAGTCATCAAATCGCTGATCCTGCTCATCGCGCTGATGATGGACAGTAATAACGAAGGCCGCCCCGGCGGCTTCGTCTTCATCGACGAACCCTTTGCGCATCTCGATATCGTCAACATCGACCGCGTCGCCGGCTTCCTCAAGGCGACGAAAGCGCAGTACCTGATCACCACGCCCATCACCCACAACGTCAATGTCTACGATCCAGCCATGCTGACGCTGGTCACCTACAAGAAAAAACCCGGGGAAAGCTGGGCACCGAGAATTGCTCGGCTGGTACGCGAGCGCAATGCCTGACCTCTGCATCACCTCCACCGGGCGCCAGCGTCGCCGCCGTCAGGCCAATCCATCATCCGCGCCGCTCGACGCATGGCCCTCCGCCTGGCGTGACCTCGCCGCCCGTTGGCTGCGGCGCGATGCGGTGCGCACCAAATGGCCGACGCTGCTAGCCCTCGCGGGGGGCGACGGATTTGAAATCGCCTACAACGTACTCGAAGCGCTACTCACCAGCGGCCGGGTTGCCGTCGAGGAAGTCTTCCAACAGGGCCGCTGGCAACCCGTATGGGTCGAATTTCTCGATCTGCCTGCTTTGCGCTGCGCGCTGGGCCTGCCGGCGCGTGGCGCAACCAAGCGCGCGCAGGAAGCGGCGCGCGCCGAACTGCTCGCCAGCCTGGAACACTGGAACGCCGACCCGGCCCGGCCCGCTCAGGCGACCCGGCGCGACTTCGCCCAGTACGCGCGCGGCGACACCAAGGGCATCACCAGCGCCGAATGGGAATGGCTGGAGATACAAGTCGATCTCGCCGCCTGCGGCATCGGCAACCACACGCCGCTGCTGTGCATTGCGGCACCGATTTACCTTTTCCTGCCGCAAGGTCGCCTCGACCTGGCGGCAACACCCGATTTTCTGGGCCTGTCGCCCGCCACACTGGCGGTCGCGACTGGTAGCGATCCAGGCATCAGCGGCTGGACACTGGTTGAAAACCGGACCAGCTTCGAGCGCGTTGCTCGCAACAGAAGCAACAACGAAGGCGTGCTGTGGCTGCCCGGCTTCCCACCCGGTTGGTGGCAGGCGGCTGTTGTCCGCCTGCTGGCGCTTGCCCCCGCCCCGGCGCGAATCGCCTGCGACCCCGACCCAGCCGGCATCGAAATCGCACTCACCGCTGGCAAACTGTGGGAAGCGGCCAAGCTCGACTGGCACCCGTGGCGCATGGACGCTGTCGATCTAAGTTCCCTGGCGGCGCGCAAACCGCTCACGCCCCGTGATCGCGAACGACTCACCCTGCTGCTCGCCGGCAATCTTCCAGAGGAGCTATACGCACTGGCCTTGGCCATGCAGGCGCACGACGAAAAGGGCGAGCAGGAGGGCTACCTTTAGCGCCCTCGGCAACTTATCATTCGCTGTTTTTCATCCAAAGGCGCTGTCATGCCCCGATCTCCCCAGCAAAACTCCCTGTTCGACTCACCAGAACAGCCCAATATCACCGTTGTCAGCGTGCTGTCGCAAACAAAACCGCAAGACAAGCAGCAAGCAACATTCCAGCGACTGATCAGCCAAATCCACGATCAACGCGTCCAAATCGAGGAATGGGAGGCCTATCGGGAACGCTACAACCAGCGCCTCACCAAGAAATTGGTGCCGCTTTACGCCGAAATACGCAGCAAACGCATCGCCATGGCGCATTTGCTCGATAAGCAGTTTCATCGCAAGGACGCGATCCGTGGCAAAAGGCTGCGACAACAATTGCAGGCCTTGATTCTCGATCTGACGCGAGACCTGCTGCAGGAAGAGCACGACAATGACATCGTCGCGCTGCACGACCGCCACAGCGAGCTCAGCCATGAGGAAAACAGCGAACTCGACAAGGCCCTCTCGCAAGATATCGTCGAAAACATCTTCGGCGTCCGCCTCGATGAAGCCGACGCATCCGACAGCCTTGAAGAAATGATCCTCAAGGCGCAACAAAAGCAGGCACAGGAAGAGGAAGAGCGCGCTTCGCAAAGTAATGCGAAAACTGCGCGCCGCAAATCGGCCAAGGCCGCTGCCGCTGAAGAGAAACGTGCCGCTGCGGAAAAAGAGGTCAGCCAATCGGTGCGCGAGGTCTATCGCAAACTGGCCAGCGCCCTGCATCCCGACCGCGCCGGTGGTGACTTGACGCTCGAGCGCAAAACCGAGTTGATGCAGCGGGTCAATCGCGCCTACGACAAAGGCAACCTGCTCGAACTGCTCAACATCCAGCTCGAAATCGAGCAGATCGATGCCGAACATCTCGTCAATCTTTCTGCGGAACGCGTGGCGCACTACAACCAGGTGTTGCGCGAGCAACTGGCGGAACTCAAGGCGGAGCTCGAATCCTTGCTGGAACCCTACCGGATGCTGGTTCGTTTCAGATTGAAGCTCAAGCCATCCGACATTGATCAGGCCCTCGACGCCGAAGTCGTGCACCAGAAGATAAATCTGCGACAACTCGAAGCAGACCTTGTCGCCTACGCTGATCCCAAGCAGCTCGCGCTAGTGCTCAAGGACTATCAACCTGACGACGGTATCGACGAATTTGAGGCTCTGGGCGCCTTGATGGACAACTTTATCGCGCCGCCACCGCGTCGTCGCAAGCGCTGAGCACCGCAATTTTGAAAAGTCGGCGCTGGAGGGATGCAATGCCCCGCATGGGGTACGGCACCGTCAGTCTCTTGGCACCACCCGCCCCTTCATCTCGGGGGTAAACATCTGATAGTTGTTGCGCCCTGCTCGCTTGGCGTAGTACATCGCGATGTCGGCATGTTTGACCACCGTTTCTGCATCAAGGCCATGGTCGGGGAAAACGCTGACGCCGATGCTCAGGGTCACCTGGAGCATGTCCCCGTCGATGAGATGCGGTTCGGCCATGGCTTCGATCAACTTTTGGGCAGAAAGGGCAGCATCGTGCACCATGTCGACTTCGGCTAGCAGAATCACGAACTCATCGCCGCCCTGGCGACACACGGTATCGGAAAGACGCACACAGGCCTGCAAGCGCCGGGCAACTAACTGCAAGAGACGGTCGCCGACGGGATGCCCGAGCGTCTCGTTGATCTGCTGGAAGTGGTCGATATCCAGATACATCAGCGCGACCCGCTTGCCATGCCGCTGGGCGAGCGCAATCGACTGCACCAGGCGCTCGCCCAGCAGCGTGCGATTGGGCAGGCCGGTCAGCGCATCATGCTCGGCCTGATGGGTCATCTTGACCGCCACCTCCACGGCCACATCGCTGACCTCCTGAGCGCGCAAAGAAGCGATGACGAGTTTCTCGTTCGCCCGGCGCAGCAGTTCTGTGGTGGATAGATCCGGCGCCAACTGGCCCCATTCGGTGCTGCGCCGGCGCACATGGCGTCGACCGGCGTGACGCCGTTCATCAAGGTGGGTCCGCCGCTCGGGCAACACCGCGCTCATTGCGATTGGCCCAACACGACGGGCGGCAACGCCCGCACCGGTCGCCCGCTGAACAAACCATCGTAGCCGAGTACCTGCTCGTCGATGGTGATGCCCGCATCGCTGATGTCGTACTCGCGGATCTCCTTGCTGTGACGCCTGGCGCGCATTTTGATCACCGCCATGACACGCTTGAGACTGCTCTCGATCTCGACGTAGCGCTGCACGATGATGGCATCGGTCAGAAAGGCTGAGCCGTAGGGACTAAAGCGCAAATCGGTGTAACGATCCTCCAGCTCGGAGGTCAGCAACACCGTGACGCCGAGGCCAGAGAGGGAGGCGACCAGGCGAAACAGCGACTCGCGGAAATCCTCGCGGAAACCGGGGGCCACCGCCAGTTCGAAACCGGAGAGCGAATCGATCACCACCCGCTTCGCTTGCATGCGGTCGATCATCTTGATCAGACGTTGCACGATCTCTTCGATCGACAGATCCAGCGCACGGGTATTGATCAGGCCGAGTTTACCGGCACGCACCAGATCGTCGATGGTGCGAGGGTGCGACTGGCTGGGCGTCTGCTCAAAGGCGACCATCACGCCCGCTTCGCCACGGCGCACGCCCTCGACCAGAAAAGCCGTCGCCAGGATGGTCTTGCCCGATCCTGATGGCCCCGCCACCAGCATCGAATAACCCGCCGGCAAGCCACCGCCGAGCATGCTATCGAGTTCAGGAATACCCATGGCCAACAGTGCCTGGTCGCGCCGCCCATCGTCTCTTGCTGCCCGGGCGCCGCTATCGTCGGGTGCTAGCGCGGCCGCAAAGATTTCGATGCCTTCTGCCGTGATCCGGAAGGTATGCATGCCGGGGCGAATCGCATGGCCGCGCATTTTCAGAATCTGGATCTTGCGCACCATCGAATTGCGGAAGACGCTTTGTTCCAGGCACAACAGGCCATCGGCGATGGTAAAGATCGGATGGGAGGCACTCGCCGAAAATTCCTTGCCAATCAAAAATGTCGTGGCCTGCCAGCCGCTGAGCAGGATGCCGAGTCGCTGAATGAAGCTGTGCATGCTGAGCGTATCCCCGGATTGATTTTTTCCCCGCCAAGTCATCGCACGAAATGAATCGATAAAGACCAGCGCTGGGCAAGATGCCTCCACTTCCTGCCGGATACGCACCAGCACCTGATCGAAACTGCCCGACTCGATGTCGGCGCTCAGATCGACGAAGCGAATCGAAGTATCGATCTTTTCGCTGTCGAAAAAGGCAAACTGTTGCTGATAACGCAGCATCTTCAGGGGTGGCTCGCCCAGTATGGTAAAGAACAACGCCGGTCGCTCCGGTGTTGCCAAGGCAAACATGATCTGGTGCGCCAGCGTGGTCTTGCCGGAACCCGGTGGCCCGACGATGAGGTTCAGGGAATATTCCGGCAGACCGCCCCCAAGAATCTCGTCGAGTCCCGGCACGCCTGTGGCGAGTGGTCGGATGGCAATCTTGTTTTTCATGGTATCGCTTTCATGGTATCGGGGGAGGCCCAGACCGGTTCCAGCAGGCGCTCGGTCAAGGCTTCGCCAATCAGGCTGACCAGTAATTCGACAAACCTGATCAACAACGCTGCGCTGGCCTCACCCGCGACCGCCATCTCCTGGCTTGCCAGACCGCGCATCAGACTTTCCTGCAACACGTCGGCATCCTCGTCATCTTTGACGGCCGCCAGCCAGACGAAGGCGCGACTGGTCAACAACAGCGCGCGCCTGAAGAGAACGGCGACGCCCTGCGTACCGATGACCGGTGTCAGCCGGGCTGCCATCCGCCGCCACACATCAATGGCTGCCGCAGCAACAGCCTCGGCATCGGGATCATCTCCCGCCGCGCGCACCAGTGCGTTTTCAATCTCCAGATGACGCATATCTCATTCATGCCCAAGGTCGGAATGTTGGTCGGAACATTTTCCCCAGTATCGTTCGGTAATCCGCTGCAATCTGTACGCTACCCGACACAGGCGACAGGCACCCGGAAGCGCGCCAAAAGTCGGCGCTGGCGGGACGGCATCGCTTGTGACACAATACGCAGCGTTGTGTCACAGTCAAGGATTTCCTCATGCGCACCGTCACCATCCGCGAGGCTCGCGAAGGGCTTTCGCACCCGGAACAACTCTTCGCCGACCATGATGAAGTCATCGTCACGCGCCGTGGCGAACCGGTAGCACGCATCCTGCCGATCCTGCCTGCCAAGCCGAAAGCGCGCTCGCTGGCGGCCTTTCGTGCCAGCCAGAAACTGCTCGATCCGCCGCTGTCGCAGACCGTCATTGAGGATCGGCAAGAGCGTTTCTGATGATTTACGCTGACACCAGCGCGTTGGTCAAGCGCTATCTGATCGAGCCGTTCAGCTCGGAATTCGAGACGCTGTTCATGCAGGCTCCGCTGGTCACCTGCCGTCTGTCGCTGGTCGAAATGCGTTGCGCGGTGGCGTGCAAACGCCGCAATCGTCAAATCACCGCGCGGGTCGAAAACCGTGTGACCAGCGAAATGGCCACCGACATTCAGGATGGCGCATTGCTGATTGGCGAGGTCGGCGCCACGCATTTCACGGCGGCCTTTCATCTCATTGATCGCCTCACCGACATACCCTTGCGCACATTGGACGCACTCCATCTGGCGGCGGCCGAACAGATAACCGCCAGCGCCTTTGCGACTGCTGACAAAATTCAGGCCGACGCCGCCGCAGCGCTTGGCTTTACCGTACATCGTTTCTACTGAAAGTTCATCATGACCGACACCCCCCAAACCCCAACCGCCCCGCAAGTAGACGAAAACCACATCATCGCCGAGCGCCGCGAGAAGCTGAAGACCTGGCGCGAATCCGGCAAGGCTTACCCCAACGACTTCCGCCGCGAGAACCTCGCCGCCAAGCTCGACGAGCTTTACGGCGAGAAAACCAAGGAAGAACTCGAAGCCACGCCGATCCAGGTCAAAGTGGCCGGCCGCATCATGCTCAAGCGCGTGATGGGCAAGGCAAGTTTCATCACGGTTCAGGATCTGTCCGGGCGCATCCAGTTCTACATCCAGAAGGACGGCGTCGGCGAGACGGTTTACGACGACTTCAAGAAGTGGGATCTCGGCGACATCGTCGGCGGTGTCGGCTCGCTTTTCAAGACCAAGACCGGCGAACTCACCGTGCAGTGCTCGGAAATTCGCCTGCTGTCGAAGTGTCTGCGCCCGCTGCCGGAAAAATTCCATGGCCTCACCGACGTCGAGCAGAAATATCGCCAGCGCTATCTCGACCTCGCCACCAACGAGGAAACGCGCTTCACCTTCGTCGCGCGCAGCCGCATGATCGCCTCGATCCGCAGCCACATGACGCACCACGGCTTCCTCGAAGTCGAAACGCCGATGATGCACCCGATACCTGGCGGCGCGGCGGCACGGCCCTTTGTCACCCATCACAATGCACTGGACATGCAGCTTTATCTGCGCATAGCCCCTGAGCTGTACTTGA
>SXGT01206321.1_pt1 | contig 11714 bp, 9 predicted proteins | sample 3176221 | NCBI WGS metagenome assembly SXGT01 (sample SAMN11356862, study PRJNA531348) | freshwater metagenome | isolation source: freshwater sample F1-120 | place: China: Fuxian Lake, Yuxi | collected 2017-12-25
CGGAAAGCTGGTCGGGAAAGCGATCGCCGAAGTCGCCGAGCCCCACGAGCGCGATGAGCTCGTCGACCCGGGCGCGTACCTCGGCTTTCGACATGCCGCTGAGTTCGAGAGGCAGGGCGATGTTCGCTGACACCGTGCGCCACGGCAGCAGACCCGCCTGCTGAAAGGCGATGCCGTAGCGCTGATCGAGCCGTGCTTGGTGGGCGCTCGTGCCGAAGACCTCGACCGTGCCCGCGCTCGGCGACTCGAGGTCGGCGATGAGGCGCAACAGCGTGCTCTTGCCGCAACACGAAGGCCCGATGAGCGAGACGAACTCGCCGGGCGCGACCGTCACGTCGACGTCGCTGAGCGCAACGACCTGCCCGTTCGTCGACTCGAAGACTTTGTCGACGCCTGTCACGGTGACCGCGTTGGTCATGATGCTCCTTCGGTGCGGCGGTAGTCCTTCACAAGCAGCCCCAGCAGGGCCACCGAGCCGGCGGCGATGAGCCCGAGGGCGATCGCGCCGAAGATGGGCGCCCAGGCCTTCGCGGGGTCGCCGCTGGCTTGGCCGGCGTACTGGATGACCAGCCGCCCGATGCCGCCTTGCAAGCCCGTCGACACCTCCGCGACGACGGCCCCGACGACCGCGTTCGCCGCGGCCAGGCGCAGCGCGGGCAGCAAGAACGGCACTGCCGCGGGCAGTCGAACGTGCAGCATCGTCGGCCACCAACCGGCCGAGTAGGTGTGCAGCAGCTCGAGATGCAGCCGGTCGGGAGCCTGCAGCCCCTTGAGCGCGCCGACAGCCACGGGGAAGAACGCGAGGTAACTCGCGATCACCGCGACGCTCATCCAGTCTTGCCACTCGAAGGCGCCGATCTCGATGCGCGAGCCCCAGCTCTTCACGAGCGGCGCGAAGGCGATGAGCGGAACGGTCTGGCTGAGCACGATCCAGGGCAGCAGGGCTGACTCGGCGAGCATCCACCGCTGCATGATGAGGGCGAAGGCCATGCCGACGACGACGCCGACCACCCACCCTGCAGCCGCGATGCCGAGCGTGAGGCTTGCCGCGAGAACGATCTCGAGCCACAGCACTCGCGCACCGTCGGCCCGCGTGACGGGCTCGAACAGCCGCGCGATCATGTCCCAGACGTGCGGCATCGCGAGGTCGCTCGTGCGCGGCAGCACCCGGACATCGCCGATGACGAGTCCGTCAACGGGACCGAGCCACTTGTAGACCTCCCACATCACGGCGAGCGCCACGATGCCGAGCACGCCGTACCCGGCCGCCCGCAGCCGCGCACCCCGGCCGGCACGCCGCCGTCGAGGCGGGGCCAGCAGGGTGGCGGCGTCGCTCACGCCTTGGCCCGCTTCGGCGCGTTGATGGTCGGGATGATCGTCTCGCCGTAGACGCGCAGCGTTTCTTCCTTGTTGTCGTGCTGCAGGTAGCCGGCGAACTGATCGACACCGAGCTCGCGCAGAGCCTCGAGCTTCTCGATGTGGTCGTGCGCTGAACCGAGCACGCAGAAGCGGTCGACGATCTCATCGGGCACGAAGTCGACGTGGTCGTTGCCCGACTTGCCGTGCGAGTTGTAGTCGTAACCCGTGCGACCTTCGATGTACTCGGTGAGCGCGGTCGGCACCTCAGAACCCGCGCCGTGCTTCGCGACGATGTCAGCCACATGGTTGCCCACCATGCCGCCGAACCAGCGGCACTGATTGCGCATGTGGTCCCAGTCGTCGCCGATGTACATCGGTGCCGCGACGCAGAACTTCACCGACATCGGGTCGCGCCCGGCATTGTCGGCCGCTGTGCGCACGGTCTCGATCATCCACTTCGCGATGTCGAGGTCGGCGAGCTGCAAGATGAAGCCGTCACCCACCTCGCCTGTAAGCGTGAGCGCGAGCGGGCCGTAAGCCGCGACCCACACTTCGAGCTCGCTGCCGTGACTCCACGGAAACTGCAGCGTTGCGCCGTTGTATTCGACCGCCCGCGAGTTGCCGAGTTCGCGGATGACGTGAATCGACTCGCGCAGTTCGGCCAGCGTCGTGGGCTTGCCGTTCGTGACGCGCACCGCCGAGTCGCCACGACCGATGCCGCAGACGGTTCGGTTGCCGTACATCTCGTTGAGCGTCGCGAAGACGCTCGCGGTCACCGTCCAGTCGCGCGTGGCGGGGTTCGTCACGAAGGGCCCGACCTTGACACGGTTTGTCTCGGCGAGAATCGCCGAGTAGATCACGTAGGGCTCTTGCCACAGCAAGTGCGAGTCGAAGGTCCACACGTGGTTGAACCCGTGCTGCTCGGCGAGCTTGGCGAGCGCGACCGTGCGGCTGGCTGGCGGGTTGGTCTGGAGTACTGCTCCGAAATCCATGGATGCTCTTCCTGTCGTCTCTCGGAGCTCAGACCAGGTACTGGCTCAGGCCACGGCGCAGGTATTGGCCGTGCCCGACCCGACCGTGGAAAGCGTCGTTCTGGATCACGACGGAGCCGCGACTGATGACCGTGTCGACCTTGCCGTCGATCTCGAAGCCCTCCCACGCGGCGTGGTCCATGTTCATGTGGTGCTTCTTGCCGGTGGGGTTGCCGTTCGCGTCGACCGGCATGCCGATCGAGGTGTGACCGTTCGGGTCGTAGACGACGATGTCGGCGTCGGCACCGGGAGCGATGACGCCCTTCTTGCCGTAGAGACCGAACATGCGTGCGGGAGTCGTGCTCGTGATCTCGACCCAGCGCTCGAGGGTGATCTCACCCGTGACGACCCCCTGATACATGAGGTCCATACGGTGCTCGACCGAGCCGATGCCGTTGGGAATCTTCGAGAAGTCGCCGAGGCCGAGTTCTTTCTGCCCCTTCATGCAGAACGGGCAGTGGTCGGTCGACACCATTTGGATGTCGTTCGTGCGCAGGCTCTGCCACATGTGGTGCTGGTGGCCTTCGGCGCGCGACCGCAGCGGCGTCGAGCACACCCACTTCGCGCCCTCGAAGGCGCCGAACTCGTCGCTCACCGCTCCGAGTTGCTCTTCGAGCGAGAGGTAGAGGTACTGCGGGCACGTCTCACCGAAGACGTTCTGGCCGTTGTCGCGCGCCGCGGCGAGCTGCTCGACCGCTTGCTTGGCGCTCACGTGCACGACGTAGAGCGGCGCGCCGGTGAGGTTCGCGAGCATGATCGCGCGGTGGGTCGCTTCTTCTTCCATCTGCCAGGCACGAGCGACGCCGTGGAAGTAGGGATCGGTCTTGCCCTGGGCGAGCAGCTGCTCGACGAGCACGTCGATCGCGGGGCCGTTCTCGGCGTGCATCATCGTCATGAGGCCGTGCTCGGCAGCGACCTGCATCGCACGCAGAATCTGCGCGTCATCGGCGTAAAAAACGCCGGGGTACGCCATGAACATCTTGTAGCTCGTGATGCCCTCGTCGATGAGCTTGGGCAGGGCCGCGAGCGAATCGGCGTCGACACCGCCCACGATCTGGTGGAACCCGTAGTCGATGGCGCAGTTTCCCGCTGCCTTCTCGTGCCACGCGGCGAGCCCGTCGAACACCTTCGCGCCCGTCGTCTGCACGGCGAAGTCGATGATGCTCGTGGTGCCGCCCCACGCGGCGGCGATCGTGCCGGTTTCGAAGGTGTCGATGGCCGCGGTGCCGCCGAAGGGCAGCTCCATGTGCGTGTGCGCGTCGATGCCGCCGGGCACCACGTACTTGCCGGCCGCATCGATGACGGTGTCGACCGAGGTAGCGAGGTCGTGGCCGAGCAGCGTTGAGCCGGGGGCGAGCACGGCGACGATGGTCTCGCCGTCGATGAGCACGTCAGCCGCACCGCGACCCGTCGCACTGACGACGGTGCCGCCCGTGATGAGAGTGGTAGTCATGGCCGAGCTCCTTAGGGCTTCACCGTCGCGGTGTACGAGTCGGGGCGACGATCGCGGTAGAACTGCCAGCTGTTGCGCACTTCGCGAATGAGATCGAGGTCGAGGTCGCGCACGACGACTTCCGTCTGGTCTTGGCTCGCGACGTCACCGACGTAGTTGCCGCGCGGGTCGACGAAGTACGAGCTGCCGTAGAAGGTCACGGCAAGGTCGCCGAACTCGTCGCTCTCGGTGCCAATGCGGTTGTTGGCCGCGATGAAGTACTGGTTCGCTGCTGCCGCGGCGGGCTGCTCGAGCTCCCACAGGCGGTTCGAGAGACCGGGCTTGGTCGCGCTCGGGTTGAAGACGAGTTCGGCGCCGTTCAGGCCGAGTTCGCGCCAGCCCTCGGGGAAGTGCCGGTCGTAGCAGATGTACACCCCGACCTTGCCGACCGCCGTGTCGAACACGGGATAGCCCAGGTTGCCGGGGCGGAAGTAGAACTTCTCCCAGAAGCGGTCGAGGTTCGGGATGTGGTGCTTGCGGTACTTGCCGAGAATCGTGCCGTCAGCATCCACCACAACCGCGGTGTTGTAGTACACGCCGGGCATGTCTTCTTCGTAGATCGGGAGGACGATCACGAGGCCCAGCTCTTTCGCGAGCGCCGCGAACCGCTGCACGACAGGGCCGTCGGCGGCTTCCGCATAGTCGTAGTACTTGGCATCTTCGATGATGCCGAAGTACGGGCCGTAGAACAGCTCTTGGAAGCAGATGATCTGCGCGCCGTCGGCCGCGGCATCGCGGGCGAACTGCTCGTGCTTGGCGATCATCGACTCTTTGTCACCCGTCCAGGTGGTCTGAGTGATCGCTGCGCGGATAGTGCTCATGCTGGTGGACCTCTTCCTCGTCGAAGCAGTCAGTGTGCGCCCCGGTCGTTTCCGACTCGTTTCGCCCGGTGACAGGTGCGTTACACGGTAGGCGCAGACGCGCGGATGGGGGCCGTCTTGCGCACATGAGCACGACGTCGAGTCGAGCGCGCCAGCGCTAGCGTGGAGCCATGCGAATCGTGGTGCTCTCGGGTGGAGTCGGGGGGTCGCGTTTCGTGCGCGGCGTGCGGGAGGCCATCCATCGCGCGACGGACGAACCGTGGGCTGGAGCCGCCCTCGATGTCATCGTGAACACCGGAGACGACTGGTGGCTCGCCGGGCTGCGCATCGCGCCCGACCACGACTCGCTGCTCTACACGCTCAGTGCCCAGAACGACGAGGCTCGGGGCTGGGGTCGAGTCGGCGAGAGCGAACGAGTATCGAGCGAGCTGCACGCCTACGGAGTCGCGCCCGAGTGGTTCACGCTGGGCGACCTCGATCTCGGCACACACATCGCTCGGTCGGCCTGGTTACGCGCGGGCGAAACGCCCTCCGAGGTGGCACGCAGGCTCGGCGCCCGATGGCCGCTCGGCGCGACGCTGCATCCGGCCACCGACACCGAAGTCGACACCCACGTGGTGACGACGAACGGCGAGCGCTTGCATTTTCAGGAGTGGTGGACGCGCCATCGCGCGTCGCTGCCGGTCGAGCGATTCGAACAGAACAACATCGCGGATGCTGCGCCCTCCCCCGGCGCTCTGTCAGCGCTCGCGGCCGCCGATGTGGTGCTGCTCGCGCCTTCGAACCCCGTCGTCTCCATCGGCACCGTGCTCGCCGTGCCGGGCATGCGCGACGCGGTGCTCTCGGCCGGACCCAGCGGTTCGGCGCCGGTTGTCGGTGTGTCGCCCATCATCGCGGGCGCCGCAGTGCGCGGCATGGCCGACGCGTGCCTGACGGCGATCGGCGTCGACACTGACGCGGCCGCGGTCGGGCGTCATTACGGCGCGCGCGGCTCCGGCGGACTGCTCGACGCGTGGCTCATCGGCGAAGAAGACGCCGCACTGGTGAACGGGCTCATCGCAGACGGGCTCGACACTCGCGCTGTGCCGCTGTGGATGCGCGATCTCGACACCTCGGCGGCTCTCGCCGCGGCCGCCCTCGCCGCGGCCGGCGAGCACGCCCGAGCCTGAGCTAGCGCGACAGTCAGCGACACGGCCCGGCGCGAGCCCGAGAAGAAGTCGCTCGTGCTCCAGTGCACGACGACGTCGGGCGACGCCCGTAGCGGGAGGTGGCCATCACTGCGGACGCAGATGTGGAGAGGGTCTGTCGAACTGACGGCGAGCATCCCGTAGTGGCCCAACGCACTCACGCAGGCAAGCGGTCCTCCTGAAGCCCAAGCTCGTCTCGCTTCGTCCGGCAGATCGGCCGCGGCATACCAGCCGTGGCGAATGCGGTCGAGATTGCCATACCGAAGACCGAACCAGAACTCCGTCTCGGTCCAGCCCGCAGCCAACAGCTCTCTGCGGGAGGCGATGCCGCCGTAGACACGAATCACTCGATCGAATCCGCCAAAGCCGCCCATGGCCCGAGAGTGTCAGCCGGCGGTTCCGCTACTCGCATATTCCGTCGCCGCGGTGGGCGCGGCTGCGGGCACTCGTGTTCGGGAGGAGCCGCGCCGCTCACACAGGTTTGCAGGCGGTGTGCGTTGTGCTTCAAGAATCGCGGAAAAGAACGAACTCGATTCACCTATTTCCGCGTTTTGTGAAGGAGCTCGCACCGAGCGAGAGGCGCAGTCGCGGCGGCTCCTGGCTGGGCGGGCGGTGTAGCCGTGGAGCGGGGAAGCGCTGCCGCTCGAAACGGGCGACAGCGCGTGCGGGACAGGGCGTGCAGGACAGGGGCTGTGGGACAGGGCGTGCGGGACAGGGCGTGCGGGAGAGCGCGTGTGAGGCAGGGCGGGATAGGCGCGACCCGCGACCGGGCCTACGCGAGGTTGTCGAGGGCGGCGCGCGTGCGGGATCCGAGGGTGAGTTCGCCAGCGTCGTGAAGGCGCGCGAGCTCGAGCAGATCATCCACCGTGTCGACGTCGCGACGCAGGGGCGACCCGCTCGCGATGGCGAGCTCTTGGTACCCCGCCTCTCGGTGCAAGCGCGCCGAGTCCGCGCCGAATCGCAGAGCGTGAGCCTCGCCGGGAGCCGCAATGACGAGGGTCGTTCCCGAGCCCGCCGCATCGGCGACGAACGCGCGGCCCGGGGTCGCGACAGCGAGACCGAGCTCGAGCGCGGCGTCGAGATCGTGAGGAGCCAGAGCCGGTACATCACCCAAGAGCACAGCCCTCGCCGACGTCAGATCAGGATCAACTGCGGCAAGCCCCGCTTCGACTGCCGCGACGAGCCCGCGCCCGGGGTCGTCAATGAGAGTGACGCCGGGGATGCCCTCGCGCAGGCCGCCGACCACGACAAGCTCGCCGACTCGCGTCGCTGCGCGGGCGGCCTGCACCGTGTCGAGAGCGATGGCAGCGGCGAGCTGCTCGCGTTGAGCCGCCGAGACCATCGATCCAGGCGCTTCGAGTCGACTTTTGGCGCTCGAAGCATCGCGCACGGGCACGACGAGGGCAACGCGCGCGCGAGAGGTCACGCAGCCAGCCTAGGAGCGCGGCGGACGCTCGAAGAGCGACACGGGCAGCAGCCGCGCCAGCACTCGACGCCACCATGGTGCCCGGCGGCGGAGCGCCGTGAGCAGTGCCGTGAGTTCTGGCCGGGTGACCGACGGCAGGCGTTCTCGCGCGGGCTCGTCGTAGGCCTGTGCCTCGAGTGCTTCGAGGACGGGGGCCGCTTCGTCGACCTGCCACGATGCGGCAAGCGCTCGGGGTGTCACAGTCGGTTCGGCGGGGAGGCCGAGATCTCTCGCGGTGTCACGGGCTTCACGCCAGAATTGCGCGGGGTTGTCGGAACGGCCTCGAGTGGTACGACGCACCGCCCGCCAGATCGCAGGGGTCACGAGCAGCACCACCATGAGCAGCGCGAACAGCACGGCACTGACCGCACGAGCACTCACTCGACCCTCCGCACCCTCATCGAGTCCGGGGCCCACCACGTCGATATCGGTCGGCGTGGGCTCGGGGGTCTCGACGGGAGGCGATGGGGCAACAGGGGTGGCGGTGGCCGTCGGCACGGTCGGTTCGATCGACTCGATGGGTTCAGGCTCGGCGGTGTCGGGCAGCGCCGAGGGCTGCGCCCAGTCGGGCACGTCACCGCGCGACGGCGTCGGCTCGAATCGCACCCAGCCGATGCCGTCGAAGTGCAGTTCGGGCCAGGCGTGCAGCTCGTCGGTCGTGACGACCCAGTTCTCGGCGCCCTCCACTCCCGGATCGTCGTCGTCGGGGCTGCCAGGCACGAAGCCGACGGCGATGCGGGCCGGAATGCCTTCGGCGCGCGCCATCATCGTCATCGCTGACGCGAAGTGCACGCAGTAGCCCGCACGCACCTGCAAGAACTGTGCGATGAGCTCGGTGCCCGTTCCGTCGAAGCCCTGGTCGACAGGAGCGAACTCGCTGTAGGCGAAGTCTCCTCCGCGGAAGAAGCGTTGCAGCGCCAGTGCGCGCTCATATGGGTTCGTGGCTTGCAGAGTGGCTTGGCGCGCGAGTTCGCGAATGATCGGCGGCAGATCGTCGGGCAGTGCCCGATAGCGGTCGAGCCCGGGGGCGTCGACGCTCGCCGCTTGCAATTGCTCGACCGTCGGCGATGCGATGAGGCTCTCGACCGTGTAGTTGGCTCCGCGCAGGCTACCGGTGGTGGTTGCCACGGAGACTCCCGCGAGATCGACGAGCCACTGGCCGTCGAGTCCGCTCGTGGAGACGGGAGCACTCGGCAGCGGCACCCAGCGAGTGCGCACGCGCTCGAGCGCGATCGAGGTGGTTGAGGTCGTCGTTGCGATCGAGTCATCGAGCCACGGTGGCGGCCCGATGACCTCGACGGTGGCGTCGACGCCGTCGAGCACAGGCTCGACGCTCTGCGCTCCGATATCGGCGAGGTGCGCGAGGGTGAGGTAGTGCCCCGTCGGTGCATCCGTCGTGTACCTCACCGCAAGAACGGGATCACTGCGGCGCAAGTCGTTGCCGAGCTCGAGCGAAGGATCGATGCCGGCGACGAGCGGAGCAGGCCCGGACGACTGTGGAACCGCGCCGGGCAGAACGGGCGGCAGGACGAGTGGGAGCACGACTGCTCCGACGAGCGCGGTGGCGGCCACGGCGAGAGCGCGGCCAGCAGATCGAGCAGTCGGAGTTGCCACGGTGCGCTCACCCGCTCGCTGCACCGTGCGAGCGTCGTCGACGACGGGAGCCGGACGCGCAGCGAAGAGCAGCAGCAACGATGCGGCGGCAAAGCCGATGAGCGTGGTGACGGGGGTCTCCCCCGGCGCGATGATGATCGCGGGAGCCAAGAGCGCGAGTGCGGGGATGATCGCGATCGCGGGCCGTCGCCCGTGGTGGGCAAGCGCGTCGACCACGATCGCCACGACCGACACACTCGCCGCGAGCAAGAACGTGATGCCCAGATCCGCCTCGGCGGGCCTCGACTGTTCAGCGATCGATCGCTGCGCCTCGAGCACGAGCTCGACGAAGCGCGAGGGTGTCGATGCCGTCGGCACGATGCCGGCAACCGTCGAGGTGCCACCGAACAGCCCGAGAAAGACCGGCAACAGTGCGGCGAGCGCCGCCAGTGCACCCCACACCCCTCGCCACCCTGCGAGCGTGTGGCGGGCGACTGCTGCCGCGGCGAGCGCCACCACGACGCAGGCGAACGTCGTCGCCGCCCACCAGCCAGGCTCGAGCAGCACAAGGAAGCTCGAGACCCCAGCGCCGACGATGAGCAACACCGCGACCGAGATGCCGATGGACCGCGCGAGCGAGGGAGGCTCGGCCCGGCGCTGCGCCCGCTCTGATCGCGGGTTCGCTGCGGCTGGCGCCGAAGGGCGAGCGGGATGCTCACGCATGGTCAGCCGCCCGACGCAGCAGATCGGCGAAGGGGTCGATGGCGTCTGCCACGACAAGTGCGAGCCACGCCTGGTCGATCGGTGTGCTCACCGAGATGCGCACAGCGTTCCACCCTGCTCGCTCCAGTGCCTCGAGAGGCGCATCGCCCTCGCGGGTGCCGAGCAACTCGTCCATGCCGCTCGCCGACCCGACGAGGAGAGCCGCGGCGGGAGCGCTCGGGGAACGCTGGGCGAGCATCCACCCGATTGACCAGTCGTCGGGAGCGCATGCGATCGCGACGACGGGACCGTCGTGACGCTGCGGCCTCGACTCGATCGACGGCGGGGAACCGGGCGCGACAACGGCGAGCGCCCCGAGCACGTCGCCGACCGCCCCCAGCGCGAGGGGCGCATCGGGAGCCTGCTCGGTCGACGTGCGCAGCTCGACGGCGTAGCCGAGTTCATCGAGATGCACGGCGACGGAGGCCGCCACTCGTACGGCGCGCTCGAACGGGTCAGTCGCGGCTCCCGAGCGCGCTCGTGGTGAGCCGAGGAGCCCTGAGGCTGAGGTGTCGAGCAGCACGACGGCGCGTGGCCCGGCCTGCGGTTCATCTTGTCTCACCATGAGTTCGCCATGCCGAGCGGTCTGGCGCCAGTGCACGCGGCGCACGGCGTCACCCCTGCGGTACTCGCGAGTGATGACGTCGTCATCGGCCCGCTCGCGCGAGCGACTCGACTTCGCGCCGGTGCGCGTGTGCGGCAGTGGGATCGGGCCCCGATCGAGTGGCGTCGCTGCGGGAATCACCAGCTGGGGCGAGGCGACCCTCGTGCTCGAGAGCCGAACGACGAGCCGAAACGGATCGAGGTGCTCGAGCAAGAGAGGACCGATGCCGACGACGCCTCGCTGCTCGGGTTCGTAGTGGTAGTGAAGCTCGACAGGCGATGCCGCGCGCACGCCGCCGATGCGCCCTGGACCGATGAACCCCGGCGCAGCCGGTACTGTCTCGACCCACTCGGCCGGGCCGCTTCGTCCGCGAAGCGTGACCGTGACCCGCACCCTCTCGCCCTCGACCGCGACGAGCGGCTCAAGCTCACGGTCTACCTGCACTTGAGGGCGAGAGAACGCGAGACTGAGCACGGCCAGCACCACGACGGCAAGTGGCACGATGCCCAGCACGAGCAACTCAGGCCGCTCGAGCACGTAGGCAAGCACGATGAGCGCCACACCGGCGATCGTGAACGCGACACCGCGCGCGGTCGGACGGGGCATGAGAGACCTATCGGGGGATGCTCGTCACGGGCACCGTCGTCGCGGCGACGATACGCTGCACGACCTCTGAGGCGTCGCGCACAGGAGAGCCGTCGGGGTGCTGCGGTCGCGGCGCGAGCAGCAGGCGGTGCGCGAGCACGGACACCGCGAGGGCGTCGAGATCGTCGGGCACGACGAAGTCGCGGCCTTCGAGCGCGGCACGCGCGCGGGACGCTCGCACGAGCTGGAGCGTCGAACGAGGGCTGGCGCCGAGGCGCAGCGCAGCATCCACTCGCGTCGCGCCCACCAGCGCCACGGCGTAGCGCTCGATCGCCTCGCTCACGTAGACCTCGCGCACCGTCGCGATCATCGCGCGCAGGCCATCGAGGTCGACCACGGGTTGCAGCCGGTCGAGCGGGCTGCCGTGTTCGCGGTCACGCAGCATGCGCTGCTCGCTCGCCGGGTCGGGGTAGCCAATGTCGATGCGCGCCATGAAGCGGTCGCGCTGAGCTTCGGGCAGAGCGTAGGTACCCTCCATCTCCACGGGGTTCTGGGTGGCGACGACGAGGAAGGGGCTGTCGAGTCGGTGCGTGTGGCCGTCGACGGTGACTTGCTGCTCCTCCATGCACTCGAGCAAAGACGACTGCGTCTTCGGGCTCGCGCGGTTGATCTCGTCGCCGATGACGATGTGGGCGAATACCGGCCCTGGCGTGAACTCAAAGGTGCCGGTCTGCTGGCGGAAGACGCTCACGCCCGTGATGTCGGTCGGCAGCAGGTCGGGCGTGAACTGGATGCGGCTCACAGTGCCCGCCACG
>SXGT01535038.1_pt1 | contig 11714 bp, 11 predicted proteins | sample 3176221 | NCBI WGS metagenome assembly SXGT01 (sample SAMN11356862, study PRJNA531348) | freshwater metagenome | isolation source: freshwater sample F1-120 | place: China: Fuxian Lake, Yuxi | collected 2017-12-25
AGCGCATGTCGATGACGCCCGTGCCGAGCTCGATGCGGCTCGTGCGCGCGGCGGCGGCCGCCATCATCGGGAACGGGTTCGAGTGGTTCTGGGCGAAGTGGTGCACGCGGTAGTACGCGCCGTCGACTCCGACCTCCTCGGCCGCGACCGCGAGCTCGACACCCTGCAGCAGCGCTTCGCCGCCGGATCGCGTGCGCGAGCCGGTCACGCCCATCCAGTTGCCGAACGACAAGAACCCGAGCTGCGTCATGCTCAGGTCAATGCGTCTGCATGCAGAGTTATTCCCGGGTGCGCGGCTCGGCGGGAGCATCCGGAACCGGCGCGGCGGCGGCCGCAGTCGCGCCCGGCCCGGGGATCGTCGCCCCCGGCCGCGTCGTCAGGTAGACACCTGCGAGCACGATGAGCCCGCCGATCACCTGCCAGACCGTGATCGCGTCGCCGAGCGCAACAGCGATGATCGCCGTGAAGACGGGCAGCAGGTTGAGGAAGACGCCCGTGCGCGAGGGGCCCAGTTGGGTGACGGCGACGTTCCAGAGCAGGTAGGCGAGCGCGCTCGGGAAGATGATGATGATCGCGAGCCCCCACCAGCCCTCGGCCGACGGTTGCGCCTGAAAGCCCACGATGGCCATGACGGGCGCGAGCATGAGTGCGCTGAGCCCGACCTGCACGGTCGTGGCCGTGATGGGCGGCGTCTGGATGCGGCGGCTGATGATGACGTAGGCGGTCCAAGTCAGGATCGCGCCGAGAATCAGCAGGTCGCCGATGACGATGCTGAGGTCGGCGGGGCCGCTCGGGCCGCCGAGCAGCACCACGATGACGACGCCGATGAACGAGATGACGATGCCGAGAACTCCGCCCCGACGGATGCGCTCACCGAGCACCACGACCGCCGCGAGCGCGATCACCGCGGGGTTGATGGCGCTGATCACACTCGCGTTGACGGGAGAAGTAGTGTCGAGCGCTGCGTAGAGCAGCAGGGTGTACCCGACCATGCCGAGCACGGCCTGGATGATGTGAATCCACCACTCGCGTGCCGCGACCCGCCACTTGTCGCGGTGCCGCCGTTCGATCCAGATCGTGATGACGAGCAGAATCGGGAAGGCGCCCAGCCAGCGCAGGAAGGTCAGCTCGAGCGGAGTGAACTCGGCGATCACACGATCGGCGACGACGAAGTTCATCGCCCAGAAGAGCTGGGCGAGCACGGCGGGCGAATAACGGCGGAGCAGATGCACGTGTTCAGGCTAGGGCCGCGCAGCAGGTGCGCACGTGCGCGCGGAGCCGCGCATCCGAGCGCCGCATGATCCCGCGGGGTCGATGGGAGGCAGCCCGGGCACGAGGCCCTGCTCGAGCTCGTCGGCCGGCAGCACCCCGTCGAAGGGCGTGAGCGTCGCGAGCCCGCCCCACTGCTCGTCGGTCGAGAGGAACACGGCGATGCGCTCGTCGGTGTCGAGCTGGTCGCCGCTGCCGTAGGGGTCGGCCGCGCATCCGTCGGCGCGCGAGGCGATCTCGAGCTCCATGCCGACGTAGCGCTCGTCGCTCGCCTCCTGCACATCGAAGCGGTAGAGCCGCGCGTCACCGCCCAGCAGATCGGCCGTGCCCGACTGCTCGATGACCTCGCCCACGACGATGAGTCGCGCCGACTCGGCGAGCATCTGCTGGTCATCGTCGAAGGGGACCCAGCTGACGCACTCGACGGTCTGCGTCAGCGAGCATCCGGTCAGCAGCGTCGCCCCGACAGCGAGCGAGGCTGCCAACAGTGTCGATCTGCGAGCGCGCCGAGTCATGAGCCCACCGTAGTCGGCGGCCCGTGGCACGATCGCAGTGTGCCGCTGAACTTCACCGCCATCGACTTCGAGACCGCCAACAACAACGCGGCCTCGGCGTGCTCGGTGGGGCTCGTGAAGGTGCGCGACGGCCGCGTCGTCGACAAGACCGGCTGGTTGATCCGTCCGCCGTTCGGCTTCGACGACATGCTCGAGTGGAACACGCGCATCCACGGCATCACCGCCGCCGACATCGTGGACGCGCCGCTGTGGGCCGATCAGGTGGATGCTCTTCTCGACTTCGTCGACGGCGACACCCTCGCCGCGCACAACGCGGGGTTCGACATGGGCGTGCTGAGCGCGGCACAGCGGGCCAGCGCGCTCGAGGTGCCGAGCCTCACGTACGTGTGCAGCCTGCGGGTGGCCCGTAAGACCTACCACCTCGACTCGTACCGCCTGCCGGTCGCCGCCATGGCCGCAGGTTTCGAAGACTTCGCCCACCACGACGCCCTCGCCGACGCCGAGGCCTGCGCCGCGATCATCGTGCACGCCGCGAAGCGGCACGACGTCACCGAGGTTGCCGAGCTCGCGCGCATCTGCGGCACGAGCGTCGGGCGAACCGGTGCAGCGGCTGAGGCAGATGCCGCCGACCGTCGCCCGGCCGCGCTCGCCTGAAGCCGCCCGAGCTCAGCGGTCGCAACCGCCCGACTTGTCGGCGCGCGAGCCCGGCACGTTGAGGTCGCGCAGGCCCTTGTAGGCGTACGGGTCCTCCCCCGCGACCATGACGATGTCGCGGAAGTCGTATTCGGCGACGTGCCGACCTTCGGCGTTCTGCCACGGCAGCAGCGACTCGGCGCTCATGTAGTGGTTGACGAGCGCGCGCCGATAGCCGTGCTTGCCGCTGTTCTCGAGCGAGCGGTGCAGCAGGTAGCCGTTGAAGAACAGCGCAGCGCCCGCAGGCACCTCCACTGGCACCGCGTCGTCATCGGTGTACGGAAACCCGAAGGCCTCGTCGGTGCAGTCGAAGCGCTCGTCGGTCTGCTCGCGGTCGGGGTAGAGCACGCCGCGCGCGTGAGAGCCGGGCAGCACCCAGAGGCAGCCGTTCTCAGTGGTCGCGTCGTCGAGCGCGATCCAGACTCCGGCGAGCGAGCGGTCGCGCGTCGGTATGAAGTGCTCGTCCTGATGCCAGGCCTGCCCCGGCTTGCCCTCGCTCTTGATGAACAGCATCGACTGCATGGCCTTGACGTTCGGGCCGATCACCCGCGTGAGACCGTCGACGATGCGAGGGTGGTGCATGATCTGCCGGGCGACGTCGCTGATCTTGTGCGGGTGGTGGATGCACAGGTACTGCCGCAGCACGTCGGCGTCGCTCTGCCCGGGGTGAGCATCCACCCCCGAATCCACCGGATTCAGACCGGCCCGGCAGATGCGCAGAGCCTCGGCGTTCACCTCGTCCACTTCGGCCGGAGTCAGGGCGCCGCGCAGCAGGGCGAAGCCGTCGCGGGCGTATTGGGTGACGAAGGCCTCGTCGACGGCGTCGTGCATGACGAGTGCAGGGCGAACAGCAGTGTTCATGCATAGATCATACCTAAGCCGCCCCCGGGGGCGTGAGCAGAAACTGCCTATTGTCACGAAGGCCAGGCAGCGGGATGCTCGCACCATGCCCCGCCGCCTGCTCGCGATCGCCGCCCTCGCCGTCATCGGCCTCTCGGGGTGCGCCGCGCCCGTGCCAGGGACCACCCCGACCGCAACCCCCGAGGCAGAGCCCTCGAGCACCCCCTCGCCCGAGCCTGAGGCGGTGCCTGCCGATCTGGTCGTGCGGGGAGGCGGCGTCGAGCTCTACGACTCGGAGGGCACGCTCGTCGGCTCGTTCGTCTGGGCCGACGAGACCGAGACCGCGCTCGAGGTGCTCGAGCTCGCGTTCGGGCCCGCACCGACGCCGGGCCTGCGTGAAGGGGACGGCACGCACTACGCCGACTTCGCGACCTATGACTTCATGGGCCTGATCTACTTCACGGCCGTGAGCCTCGAGAAGCCGCGCGACGAGTACTTCTTGCCCTCCATCGTGCAGGTCGACACGGGTGAGCCGATCAACGGCGTGAGCATCCGCACGGTCGATGACCTAGCCGTGGGCGGCGACCTCGCCGCAGTGCTGGCGGCGTCGCCGCAGCTCGACTACCCCGATCCGCTCGGCACGGCGTACCTCTTCGACGCCGTCGACCCGTCGAAGATCACCGCGCTCGACGACTTCACCGACATGGTCGCGGTCATGGTCGACCCCGACGGCACGATCATGCGCATCGTGGCGCCCTACCAGTCGCGCGCCCTCATCTAGGGCGCACTCCCGCCGCTAGTTCTGCGGGAACCCCAGGTTGATTCCTCCATGCGAGGGGTCGAGCCAGCGCGACGTGATCGCCTTCTCGCGCGTGAAGAACGGAATCGCCTGCGTGCCGTAGGCCTTCGCGTCGCCGAACAGCGAGTTCTTCCAGCCGCCGAACGAGTAGTAGCCGACCGGCACGGGAATCGGCACGTTGATGCCGACCATGCCCACGGTCACCTCGTTCTGGAAGCGGCGCGCGGCACCGCCGTCGTTCGTGAAGATCGCGGTGCCGTTGCCGTACTGCGAGCTGTTGATGAGCGCGAGGCCCTCGTCGTAGGTCTTCACGCGCACGACCGAGAGCACGGGGCCGAAGATCTCTTCGGTGTATACCTTCGAGCTCGTCGGCACCTTGTCGATGAGAGTCGGGCCGAGCCAGAAGCCGTTGGCATCGCCGTCGACCTCGATACCACGGCCGTCGACCACGATCGAGGCGCCGTCGGTCTCGGCGACCTCCAGGTACGAGGCGACTTTGTCGCGGTGCTCGCGTGTGATGAGCGGGCCCATGTCGCAATTGCGCGTGCCGTCGCCGACCTTCAGGCCGCTCATGCGCGACTGGATCTTCTCGATGAGCGCATCGGCCACAGGCTCGACGGCGACGACGACCGAGATGGCCAAGCAGCGCTCACCGGCCGAGCCGAAGCACGCGTTGACGGCCGAGTCGGCCACGAGGTCGAGGTCGGCGTCGGGCAGCACGAGCATGTGGTTCGTCGCCCCGCCGAGCGCCTGCACCCGCTTGCCGTGCTTCGAGGCGGTCTCGTAGATGTACTTCGCGATGGGCGTCGAACCGACGAACGAGATGCTCGCGACGTCGGGGTGCTCGAGCAGAGCATCCACGCTCTCCTTATCGCCGTTGACGACGTTGAAGACGCCGTCGGGCAAGCCGGAAGCCTTGAAGAGCTCGGCCATCCAGATCGCCGCCGAAGGGTCTTTCTCCGAGGGCTTGAGCACGACGGTGTTGCCCGCCGCGATCGCGAGCGGGAAGAACCACAGCGGCACCATGGCCGGAAAGTTGAAGGGGCTGATGATGCCCACGACGCCGAGCGCCTGCTTGATCGAGTAGACGTCGACGCCCGTCGAGACGTTCTCGCTGAACTCGCCCTTCATGAGCTGCGGAATCGAGCACGCGAGCTCGACGACCTCGAGACCGCGCGCGATCTCGCCGCCGGCGTCGCTCAGCACCTTGCCGTGCTCGTTGGTCAGAATCGCCGCCAGCACGTCTTTGCGCGCGTTGAGGCCCTCCCGAAACGCGAACATGATCTGCTGACGCTTCGCGATCGAGGTGGTCGACCATCCCGCGAAGGCGGCCTTGGCCACCTGCACAGCGTGGTCGACGTCGGCGGTCGTGGCGAGCGCGACCTCGCGCTGCGTCTCGCCCGTGGCGGGGTTGTAGACGGGGGCGGTGCGGGTGGATGCTCCCGCGAACGCGGCGCCGCCGACCCAGTGCTGAACAACCGACATGATGTGCTCCTTCGCTGGACGATTCGTGCTCAGTCTGCGGGGTCGGCGCTCTGCGATCAAGCGACAGTGACGCACACGCGATGTGCAGAAACGCAGATGGCCGGATGCTCGCTCGCCCTCACCGCGGCGGCAGCAGCTCGTCCCGTCGCTCGGCGACCTCTCGATGCAGAGCCGCGCGCACGATCGCGACGGCATCGACCGCGGGGCTGTCGGGCCGCTGCGAGAGCATGAACGGCAGGCGCACGTCGACCTCGCGCGGCAGCACGGGCTCGAGCCCCGCCGCGCCCTCGCCCATGAAGGCGTGCAGCAGGCCGATGCCCGCTCCCGCTCGGGTCGCCTCGAGCTGGGCGAACACGTTCGTCGAGCCGAAGCCGAGCCGCATGCCCTCGAGGCCGAGCGTGGCGAGGTCGAGCTCGCGCACCGTGAGCAGAGCATCCACGTAGAAGACGAGGTCATGCCCCTCGAGATCGGCGGCCGAGCGGATCGGCGGTCGCGTCGCCAGATAGCTCGGCGCCGCGTAGAGCCGCAGCGCGTACTCGGTGAGCAGTTCGGCCGTCACGCGCGAGCCCGCCGCGGCGCCGACGGTGACAGCGAGGTCGAACCCCGAGCCGCGCAGACTGAGCGGCCGGGTCGACGTCACGAGCTCGAGCGCGATGCCCGGATGCGCGGTGCGCACCCGCGCGAGGGCCCGAGCCGCGAACAGCGAGCCGAACCCCTCGGGCGCGGCGACGCGCACGGTGCCCCGAACGGCGTCACCACCGGATGCTGCCGCGACGACCTGCTCGACGAGCCCCTCGAGCGGTGCCGCGCGCTCGACGACATCGCGGCCGATCGCTGTGAGCTGCCAGCCGTCGGCTCCGCGGTCGAGCAGGCGAGCGCCGAGCGCGGCCTCCAGGCGGTCGAGACGCCGCCGCACCGTCGTGTGATCGACGCCGAGCAGCGCAGCCGCTGAGACGAGCCGGCCGACGCGCGCGACCGCGAGCAGATAGCGCAGGTCGTCGGCGCTGACCTCGTGCGCATCAGGGCCCGTGCTCATGCGCCCAGCGTAGGGCCGGCGTCGGGGGCGACTGGCACACTGGCGGGCATGGACTTCTTGCTGCCGCTCGTGCTCGGAATCGTGATCGGGGTCGTGCTCGGCGTCATCATCGGCCTGCTGATCGGGCGCCGAGGGGGCGTGCCTGCCGCCGCCCTCGAGGCTCTGCGCGAGCAGCTGACCGCAGCCGAGGTGCGCGTCGCCCAGGCCGAGGCCCGTGCCGTCGCCTTCGACGAGCAGCTCGCGCTGGCCCGGCAGCGGGATGCTGAGCGCGAGTCTCGCGAGAAGCAGGAGGGCCGCGTGCTCGAGGCGCTCGCGCCGGTCGCCTCGACGCTGCGCGCGATGCAGGTGAAGGTCGACGAGCTCGAGCAGCAGCGCAGCCGCCAGCACGGCGAGCTCAGCCAGCAGCTGCGCACGGCGACCGAGGCCGAAGAGCGCCTGCGGGCGACGGCGGAGTCGCTCGCGAGCGCCCTGCGCAACAACGCGACGCGCGGCGTCTGGGGCGAGACGCAGTTGCGCACGCTCGTCGAGTCGGCTGGCCTGCTCAACCGCGTCGACTTCTTCCTGCAAGAGTCGATCGACGCCGACGGCACGGCCCGGCGCCCTGACATGGTGCTGCGCCTGCCCGGCGGCAAGTCCATCGCCGTCGACGCCAAGGTGCCCTACAACGCCTACATCGAGGCGAGCGCGATTCCCGCCACGGCGACGGGCGAGGAAGAGGCCCGCCGAGCATCGCTGCTCACCGACCACGCCCGTCGCGTCAAGGCGCACGTCGATCAGCTCGCCGCCAAGAACTACTTCACGGGTCTCGACTCGAGCCCTGAGTTCACGATCGCGTTCATCCCCAACGAGCCGCTGCTCGCTGCGGCGCTCGAGAAAGACCCCGCTCTGCTCGAGTACGCCTTCAGCAAGCGCATCGCGCTCGCGAGCCCCGTGAGCTTCTGGGCGGTGCTCAAGACCATCGCCTTCACGTGGCAGCAAGAGGTGCTCACCGACGAGGCGAAGATGCTCTTCGACCTCTCGAAAGAGCTCTACGCACGCGTGGCGAAGCTCGCCGAGCACGCCGACGCCTTGGGCGGCGCGATCGAGCGCAGCGTCAAGGCCTACAACCAGTTCGCGAGCTCGCTCGAGACCCGAGTGCTCGTCACCGCGCGCAGGCTCGATGGTCTCGACGAGTCGAAGGTGATCCCGGCTCCGCGCTCGATCGAGGAGCAGCCGCGGCAGCTGACGGCGGCCGAGCTCACCGAGGCCCTCGCCGACACCGACGCTGTCGACACCAGCGACCTCGGCTCTGCGGCCCTCGACACCGAAAGGGCGCCGGAGTAGCCTGCCCGGCATGGTCGCCTACACCTACGCCTTCAGCGGTTTCGCGGTGCCCGACATCGATGCCGCGCGCACGTTCTACCGAGACGTCGTCGGTCTCGACGTCACCGACGCCATGATGGGCCAGCTCTCGATCGACCTGCCCGGCGGCGGGTGGGTGCTCGTCTACCCCAAGCCCGACCACGAGCCCGCCGTCTACACGATGCTCAACCTCGAGGTCGACGACATCGAGACGGCCGTCGACGAGCTCGCGGGTCGCGGCGTCGAGTTCCAGCGCTACGCAGGAATGGATCAGGATGCCCGCGGCATCGCGCGCGGCATCGCCACCGGCCAGGGGCCTGACATCGCCTGGTTCACCGACCCGGCCGGCAACATCATCGCGGTTCTGCAGAATCCTCCAGGCGACGGCGCGTAAACGCGCGCTCCGTGCACCGCTGACCACAGAAGCCGCGTGCGACGTGAGCGTCGTTCTATGATGAGCCGAATACACCACCGTCGGCGTATCCGCCGATGGCCCACCCTTCGGCGAAAGATCAACGATGACCCAACGCCCCTGGCTCTCCCACTATGCCGACGATGTCGAGCCTGACCTGGCAGAGACCGACCTCACCCACCTTCCCGCGATGATCAGGGCGGCGGCCTCGAGCTATGCCGACACGATCGCCTTCACGCAGTGCATGGCGAACGGCATGAACGGCTCGCTGACGTACGCGCAGGTCGACGCGCTGTCTGACGACTTCGCGTCGTACCTTCGCGAGGTCGTCGGCCTCTCGCAGGGCGACCGCGTGGCGGTGCAGATGCCCAACAGCCTGAGCTACCCGATCGTGGCCTTCGGCGTCATGAAGGCCGGCTGCGTGCTCGTCAACACCAACCCGCTCTACACGGCCACGGAGATGGTGCACCAGTTCAGCGACTCGGGCGCGACGGTGCTCGTCGTGAGCGACATGTTCGCCGATCGACTGGGCGAGGTCATTCCGAAGACCGCCATCAGCACGGTCGTCACCGTGCGCATCGCCGAGTTCTTCCCGCCTGTCATCGCGGGCGTGATCCGCATGGTGCAGAAGTGGTGGAACCGCACGCTGCCCGCCATCACCGTCGACCACACGCCCTTCCCGAAGGCACTCGCGGCCGGTCGCGACAAGCGCGACGACGCCGCCCTCGAGCGCTATCTCGAGGGTGTGGGCAGAGACACGATCGCCGCTCTGCAGTACACCGGCGGCACGACCGGAGTCTCGAAGGGGGCCATGCTCTCGCACGGCAACCTCGTGGCCAACACGCTGCAGATGATCCAGATGTGCGGCGCCTACATGCGGCCCGGCGTCGAGGTCGTGCTCACGGCCCTCCCGCTGTACCACATCTTCGCCTTCACGGTGAATCTGCTCGCGTTCTTCCACCTGGGCTCGCGCAACATTCTCGTGCCCTCGCCGCGGCCGCCGAGCAACCTCAAGCGCGCCTTCGAGAACTACAAGATCACGTGGGTCACGGGCGTCAACACGCTCTTCAACGCCTTGCTCAATGAGCGGTGGTTCCTCGACAGTCCGCCTCGGCATCTGCGAGCATCCGCCGCCGGTGGCATGGCCCTGTTCGAGTCGGTGGCCGCGCGCTGGAGCGAGGTGACGGGCACCCCGATCGTGGAGGGCTACGGCCTCACCGAGACGTCGCCGGTGCTGAGCTTCAACCCCTTCGGCCCGACGGCGAAGGAGGGCACGATCGGCATTCCCGTGCCCTCGACCGAGCTGCGCTGCATCGACGACGACGGCAAGGAGGTCGCCCCCGGCACGCCGGGAGAGATCGCCGCTCGCGGCCCGCAGGTGAGGCTCGGCTCCTGGCAGCGCCCCGACGACACCGCGGCGTCGATCGTCGACGGCTTCTTCCGCACGGGTGACATCGCCGAGATGGATTCCGACGGGTTCTTCACGATCGTCGATCGCAAGAAAGACATGGTGCTCGTCAGCGGCTTCAACGTGTACCCCAACGAGGTCGAAGAGCGCATCGCCGAACTGCCCGGTGTGCTCGAGGTCGGCGTCGTCGGCATTCCCGACGACAAGTCGGGCGAGGCCGTGCGCGCCTACATCGTCGGCACGCAGTCTCCGCCGACCGAGGCGCAGGTGCTCGCGCACTGCCGCGAGACCCTCGCCGCCTACAAGGTGCCGAAGTCGGTGCGGTTCGTCGACGAGCTGCCCAAGAGCCCGATCGGCAAGATTCTGCGCCGCGAGCTGCGGGCCGAAGCCGTGACCTCGGCCACCGCCAGTATCGAGACCCAGGGAAGGGAGCTGTCATGATCGCCGCCCCGCTCATCATCGCGACGCAGACTGTCGTCAACGAGCAAGACGTTGTGACGCCGTTCGAGCAGGCCCTGCTCGTCGGGCTCGTCTTCGTCATCATGTTCGGTCTCGGTGCAGGCCTCACCCCGCGAGACTTCAAGCTCGCACTGCGCCGTCCCTACGGCCTCATCATCGGCTTCGTGACCCAGTTCGGCATCATGCCGCTGCTGGCGTACATCTTCGTCGTGACGGTGCTCTTCCAGCTGCCGCGCGAGTATGCCGCGCCCGTCGCGCTCGGGGCTCTGCTGATGGGTTGCGTGCCCGCCGGCACGACGTCGAACATCTTCACGTACTTCTCGAAAGGAAACCTCGCGCTGAGCGTCATCATGACGACGAACTCGACGCTGTGGGCCATCTTGATGACGCCGCTCGTGCTCGCCTTCTACGGCTCGCTGCTCTTCACCGAGAGCTCCGACCTGCAGATTCCGATCGTGAACATCGTCGTGACCCTCGCGACGCTGCTCATCCCGGTCGTCGCGGGCATGATCCTCCGGCGGTACAGCGCCAACGTCGGCGCGGTCATGGAGCTCTTGGGCGGCTTCTTCGGGCTGTTCTTCATCGTGTTCCTCATGGCCACGTGGGTGCCGCGCAACTGGGCCCTGCTGACGTCGACGCCCTGGCAGACCTACCTCGTCGCCATCGGGCTGGGGCTCTTCGGCATCGCGATCGCCTACGCCATCGCGCGGGCGATTCGCATGCACCCGTCGAACGCCCGCACCATCGGGCTCGAGACGGGCATCCAGAACGGCCCCCTCGCGATCGCGATCGTGCTGCTGACGTTCAGCGGCAACCCCGACATCGGGTTGATCCTGATCGTGCCGGCGCTCTACTCGCTCTTCATCGTCATCGTGTCGACGGTCGTGACGTTCTACTTCCGTCGCGCGAACCTGGCCGAAGAGCAGAAGATCCCGAACCTGCTGTAGCGCAGAGGCCGCGCCTCGTACCGAACACGACGCCTCGCACGGTTCATTCCGTGCGAGGCGTCGTTTCGTATGAGAATCGACGAGCAGCGACCGGGGCTACGCCTCGCGCGCGGGCGCGCCACTGAGTGATCTACGCCTCGCCCGCGGGCGCGACACTGAGCTGATCTACGCCTCGCCCGAGGGCGCGACGAACTGCGCCTCGTAGAGCCGCGCGTAGGCACCGTCGGCGGCGATGAGCTCGTCGTGCGTGCCCTGCTCGACGATGCGCCCGTACTCCATCACCACAATCAGGTCGGCGTTGCGAATCGTGGAGAGGCGGTGGGCCACAATCACCGTGGTGCGGCCCTGGCGGGTCCGCTCAATAGCCTCCATGGCCAACCGCTCGCTGTGCACATCGTGTGAGGCGCTAATCTCGTCGAGCAGCAGGATCTGGGGTTGGAGGTGGAGGATGTGGACGATGTGCTTCCTCCCGCCTTCTCCCCAAACCCCCCCCCCCCCCGACCCCCCATC
>SXGT01547851.1_pt1 | contig 11714 bp, 11 predicted proteins | sample 3176221 | NCBI WGS metagenome assembly SXGT01 (sample SAMN11356862, study PRJNA531348) | freshwater metagenome | isolation source: freshwater sample F1-120 | place: China: Fuxian Lake, Yuxi | collected 2017-12-25
ATTTATCGCCACGGGAAAAGACGGAAAGATCGCGGGAAAACTCTCTATCGGCAGTCATGCCAACGGACTGGCCTATGCGATGGGACAACGGGTCCCCGGCATCTTTCAAATACGCGCCGACCTGCTCACACAGATCCCTACCAAAAAAGACCTGCTGGCTGCCTCATCAGAAAAGACGTCCCCCTCGCGCTAGCAACGGCAAGAGATCGTGCTCTGAGATGGGCGGGCTATGTACCACCGCCCACGAGCTGCTGCGGATTCTTTCACGCCAATGTACAGCGATTATCTAAATTACACCCGGCGAGCAGAGCGCTCAAGAATCGTGACGAGAACCAGGATCAAGGCCTCCTGGGCCAATAGCAGAATCGCATCTCTCGTATCCGCATGACGCAACACGAAGGCTGACAGCCCCAGACAGATCATCAAGATAAAAATCACCTCAACCGCCACCCGCCTACTTTCAAAAACCTGCGCCAGACGATGATGCAAGTGATCGGTCCCGACATAGTCGATCCATTCCTTGATCGTACGGACCTTTCCGGTCGCAATCCTCTCAACAGTGATGTACAGCATGTCATAAATAAGAACGCCGAAAATGAGCAGCGGGTTACTGAACGATACAATGGGATTATTGTCGGCCCAGTCACCTTTCACCGCGAGGCAGGCGAGCGTGAAACCCAAAAATGTGGAACCCCCGTCTCCAAGAAAAATCATGGCAGGCTTTTGACCGGTTCGAAAATTGTAGGGCAGGAATCCCAGCGAGGCTCCCACGATGGCCACCGCAAGCCATGCCAGGACCGGCTGATCCGTTTCGTAGGCGACCAACCCCATAAAGAAGGCCATGAGTATCGCCAGCCCCGTAGCCAGGCCATCCATGCCATCGAAAAAATTGAACGCGTTCGTGATGCCGACGATCCAGAGGAGGGTGAGAAACACATTGAGCCCATTGCCGACAGGCCCCGGCGGAAGCAAATTGAGCAGGACGCCGAAAGAGATAACCAGCCCTGCCGCCAGCAGCTGCGCGGCCAGTTTGACCCATGCAGGCAATTCCCTGGCATCGTCCCACACCCCCACGACCAAGAGCAACGATCCTGCGAATAGGATGGCGCCCATGTCGCCGAGCAGAGCAGAATTGGCCAATACTGCTCCGGCAAATCCAAGATAGACCGCAATCCCACCAATCCTCGGGGTCGCAGTCTGGTGGATCTTACGCCCCGTCGGCTGATCGACGAGCCCCCACCTCCTTCCCAAGCGCATCAGCACCGGAGTCATGGTAAAGGCCGTAGAAAAGGCCAGCAGGAAAATATAGAGCCAGCGTCTTCCCTCGACGATAAAGAACTCGCGAACGGGCGGCGTCAATAGAACAAGAACGGCGCAGACCCCTCCCATGGCCAGCCACCTCACCCATCCTCTCTTATCCTGAATGTCTTGTTCCATAGATCTCTTTATTGGCTCAGCTCCTCGACAACCGCTTGGATGGTCCGAGAAACCTCCTCATCGGTCATCGAGGGATAAATCGGCAGGGACAAGGCCTGCGCAGCAGCCCCCTCGGCTACAGGATAGCCCGCAAGATCACGATAGCGATGCAACGGACGAAACACCGGACAGCGGCACTGAACCCCTCGCTGCTCCAGCCTGGCAACCACGGACGCCACCGATCCTGCTGCGCGGGGCAGCCTGACGACAAACCGGTAGAAGACGTGAGACCGGCCTGTCGGAATGACCGGCAGGCCCAGCCTGGAGGAACTGAACGCCGTCCGATACGCAGCAGCAATCTCGCTCCTCCGTTCCAGAAATGCAGGGAACCGACGCAACTGGCTGATGCCGAGAGCGGCCTGTAGATCCGTCATCTTGTAATTGAACGCGCGATCGTCCAGAACCGGTTCTTCGTCATATTCTCGAAGGGCCCTGGCTCGCTCCAGCAAGGATTGATCCCGCGAGAGCACCATGCCTCCCTCGCCGGTGCAGAGCAATTTCGTCGCATAGAACGAGCAGACCGTTACAGCGCCAACCGTGCCGACCTGACGCCCCGCTTCCATCGCGCCGAGCGTCTGGGCACAGTCCTCGATCAAAGGAACCCCGAGCGATTGCAAGCCGGTCAAGTCGGCGGGAAGCCCGAACAGATGCGGCACAATGATAGCGCTGGTACGGACCGACAGGGCCTTCTTAACCGCAACCGGGTCGATCGCATAGCTGTCCAGCTCGATATCCACGATCTTCGGCTGAGCGCCGACCCTCACGACAGCCAGCCAGGGAGCGGCACAGACGTAGCTGGGCAGGATGACCTCATCCCCAGGGACAACCCCCAGCGCCTGCAGGGCCACTTCCAGGGCCGCAGTGCCGGAGCTGACCGCCACGCCGCCTGCCACCCCCAGTAGGGCCGCCATCCCTTGCTCAAACTCCTCCACGCGAGGCCCCTGCGCCAATTGACCGGACCCCACCACCGCAGTCAGCGCCTGCAGCTCGTCGCTGCCGACCGTCGGACGTGAATGGAGAATGACAGACGGCGCAGTTGTCACGGGTTGACCGTTATAAACATCCGGAGGGGAACAAAAGCCTCCGCATTCGTGACTCGTCCTTGAATCCCCCGAAAATGCGAAGCAGCGCGGATAATATCCACGATGGTGAGCTTTTCAATATTAGTTTTCTTGATCTGGGAGCAATGGGCGCAGAGAGCCTCAAGCTTCTCTTCCAACACCTGGTCGATGTCGATAAAAACCGTGGGGGAGAAATTTTGCGTCGTAGGCCCCTCATAGAAAAGAACGTTTCTGGTATAACGCGCCGCGGTTACCACGCAGGTGGCAAGATTACGATGATCCTGGTGTGTATCGTCCGGGTAATGCGCGAAAATCACATGAGGATCCACCTCGCGGACCACCTGTTCGATCTGTTTAATCAAGGCTCGGTCGACGGCAACTTCCGTATCATTGAGACCGCCCCAATAGACCTTCTCGACGCCGATCAGCTTCGCCGCCACTTCCTGTTCCTGCCGGCGGACGCTGCTCGCCCCCCCTTCTTCCCCTTCCGTCAACACCATCTGGAATACCTGATGCCCGGCCCGCACATACTTGATAAGCGCGCCTCCGCAGCCTGCTTCGATGTCATCCGGATGGGCGCCCAGAGCCAGCACACGGATCCGATTCGACTGCTCACTCATCGCCGCCTCCCTACTCACTGTCAATTAAACCGCCTGCCGAGAACCCCTCGCCTCCCGCAGAAGCCGTAGCGCATCATTCCCGCATGTGAGAAGCAAGTCAATGGCTGCCAGACCTGGCACGAATGGCTCATAACATTGCGCATAGACCGGAGATCGAAAGTCTTGCATCTCCAGCATGAGGCCCGACGCCTCAAACCGGGGCACATCCATATAGCCGGGAGCGCCGGCTCCAGCCAAATAATGAGTGGCGCCGACCGTCCGGCAAATATCGATCAAGCGATCGGTGGGCTCGTCCCGCACAGTCATCTCTGACGCCAGCTTCAAAGGAGTCGTGATCCCGAATGCCGCCAGCAGCCATTCGAGCACCGCCAGATTGAGAGAAGCCAAGCTGCGCCAGGATTGCTGATAAATGGGCCGAAGCCCCTCCAGAACAGAATCACGATACGCGGCCCGGCTATAATGCATCTCCAGCGCATGCAGGTGCTTGCTCGGCCAGTCCGATGTCTGGTTGATGCACACCTCGTTCACCCGCTGCCCAAACCGATGCAGCACGGGCACCGTCAGCCACTGACAGCCCTGGGCCGTTCTGATCCGGTTGCGATTCTGCCACTCGTTTTTCTTGAACTGCACATTGTCCAGGATCACAAACAGATCGACCTGGTCGATCTTGTCCAGATAGCCGAGCCAAGGCAAAAACTGAGGCTGATGTATGGCGATCCGCATCTCGCAGTTCTCAGTTGTTAGTGCTCAGCCGTCATCCCTGACGACCCGTTCAGCGGCCCCACCCTCCCAGTAGTTGTCGATGGATGACCGCCATTCGATTCTGCCAGAACAGGCCCAATGAAAACAGGATTACTCAAAATTTCTCCCGCTCCCTCAACCTCCACTCGGTAAAAATTCTTACTGTCAGGCGGCGCCGTATCGTCCACAAACTGCTGTTCAAACGGAGTGACTCCGGCAACCTTTGAAACAATCTGCCCGGAACAGATAATCGTCACCGAGATCGGATAAGCGCCCTTGTCGGTCGCTGTGACAGAGAGCCGGACGGTCACATCGCAAGCGCCGGTGCGATTAAAGACCTCTCCGGGCGAGGCTAGACTCTGGCTCCCCTGAGATTCGACGTGGAATATATCGAGCCGGAGATTTTTCCCTGTCGCATAAAAACGGCCCTGGCGCAGGGCATCGATCAGGCCGTCCACCGTCCTATCCTTCACCCAGAAGACCGTCAAAACCTGATCCAACTCGATCCCCGCAGAGCCGGGCGTATGGAAAGCGATTTCCCCGAGCGCAAAGGGAGGCTGGCTCCGTTGACCGATTAAGTACTGCTTCAGCACCTGGTCCCAGATTCCACCTGGTTGCGTAACCGTTCTCGTATCTTGGTACAAGCCCCCGAAACCTGTATAGCCGGTGGTCCGCACCAGAGCCTCCGGATAGGGATCGGTTTTAACGGTCACATTCCCCAACGGACCAAATGGGTAGACGTTAAAGTCCCGCGCTTCCGGCATAGACCACACCACCAGACCGCCCCGCTCACTGGCGGCATCGATAAGGGCCTGATAGGGCCGATCGCCAAGCCGGTCGTCATAGGAACTGAAAACCGGCTGACCGAAAGGCCAGGCGCTGACCAGTAGCAGTCCGCCCGTCAGCCCCAGCATTGCAGCAGCAGTGCGATAGCGTCGCGTCATAAGCCAGACGGCTGGCACGAATACAATAGCCGGGGCCAGCTCCCACAGACTGTTCCATCCATAATGGTAGGAGGCCTGATTGCCGTTAACCGGCAAAGAGGCATAGTCCTCCGGCTTCGAGAGCCCCAACAGCAGCAGGTTCTTTTGAGAATTGTGCATGGTCAGGTTGCGCTCGGCCAGAGACCCCGTCCAGAAATAATGCGGCACGACCTCGACGCCTGGCACCAGCAATACGTTTGGATGGCGCGCCTGCGCCGCAGCCACATCCGCGAAATATCGCTCCAGTCCGTAGTCGAGCACGGACGGCAGCGCAACGGCATGCCGGATCGATCCGCGCAGGGGAAACAGCCCATACTCATACCGCAGGACAAAATTCTCGGTCAGCACGACTGCGTCGATCCCCAATCGCTCAGCCCGCTCAGCCAGCTCATCCAGACTCAGGGTGCCGGTGCTCACCCTACTATGCACATGAAACGCTGCCACCAAGGGGCGGAACTCCGGCCCTACGTCGCTCGCACCGATCACTGGGCCAGTCCACCCACAGACCACCGCCATGACGAGCCATCCAAGCGCGCACACGCACCAATGTCCTGGGCGTGAACTGCTCACGACTTCCCCCCCTTGGCTAAAGCCGTTTCGTAGACAGCTTCCACCGCTTGGACCATCGCCTGAGCCCCGAACCGAGACCCGATACTCTCGCTGGCTGCAGCACCCAAAGCCTTAGCCATATCAGGCCGCCGGACCAATTCATCGATGGCCTCAGCCAGCGCAACCACGTCGCCAGGCGGCACGAGGCGCCCGGTGCGCCGGTCTTCTATGAGCGTAGGGATACCTCCGACGTTCGAGGCAATCACCGGCCGCCCAGCCGCCATCGCTTCGACCAGAGCCCGACCCATTCCCTCGTTGTGCGAAGGCAATACGAAGAGATCCATGCCAGCCAGACAGTCCGGCACATCCTGCCGTTCCCCCAGCAAATGCACTGCCTCTCCCACCCCTAGCCGTTCCGCCAAGGCCAAGTACTCCTCCCGCAACCGGCCGCTCCCGACAATCACGACATGGAGGCGTGGATGCTGCGGCTTCAAACGGGCCAGGGCCTCGATCAGAAACTTATGCCCCTTGACCTCAGTCAGCCAACCCACCGAACCCACCATGATCGCATCAGGCGGACAGATCATGCCTTGCGGGCGCCGACCGAACAGACCGGCCATACATCTGAATCGCTCCAAATCGATCCCGCTTGGCACCACCGAGAAACGATCGGCCCGGCCAACCCCTTTGGCTAGATGCTCATCCCGTTCCGCCTCCGTCAACGCAATCAGGTGTGTGGTACCGAAGGCCAACAGTCTCTCAACCTGCAGAAATACCCACGAGGCTACCCGCCCGAAATGTCCATAAAAGACATGGCCGTGAGGCGTATGCACCACCAGGGGGACTCCCGCCATCCACGCAGCCAGCCGGCCCAGAACCCCGGCCTTGGACGTATGAGTATGCACAAGAGCCGGCTTCTCCCGGCGAAAAATGCGGACGAGAGTTACAAACGTTGCCAGGTCCTTCATCGGATGAATTTCTCGCGTCAAGGTCGGAACGAGCAGGCAACGGACTTTAGCCACCTCCAAACGTTGCAGACTTTGATCGGTCGCCAAATCGCCGCCTTGATCGTCCCACTGACCTGCCTGGCCGGCCACCACTAACGATTCAAAGCGGGTTGGCTCATGCCCGATGGCCGTGAGCAGCGTGTTCTGCGCCGACCCTCCCCGATCCAATCGCGTGATTACATGAATGACTTTATACGGACCCATATCACCAGCCCCGCAATGGCAGAGAGGAACGGCCGCAGACGTTCTGCAAGAGCAAGTCGAGCTGCTCGTTATGGCGACTCCAATTGTACTGCTCCATAATGAGCATGCGCCCCTTGAGCGACAACTGTTTCCATTCATCTGGTTGGGCGCGAAACCGGCTGAGGATCCCATCGATCGCCAGAGCTAACGAGTCAGGATCGCTGCCCTTTGCGAGCAATCCAGGATCCAGACGAGCGAGCACTTCAGGGATCGCTCCGACCGGCGTGCCGAGGACCGGCGTGCCGCAAGCCAGGGCTTCCACCGTCACCAATCCGAACCCTTCCAGTTCATGCGTAGGCATGAGCACCACATCAGCCGCCTGATAATAGTGCGGCAACTCTTCCTCGGCGATAAACCCCAGAAGTTTCACCCGATGGGTCAGATGGAGGTCGGTAAGCAGCCATTCGAGTTCCTGGCGCAAGGGGCCAGATCCTCCGATCAATACAAGGACATCCGGATGCTCTTTCTCCACCTGCGCCATCGCCTGGATCAGCCGATCGAGTCCCATTCGTGCCACAAGATTTCTCACGGTCAGGAGCACGACCTTGTCAGTGGAAATTCCAAGACGGCGCCGCACTTCCGCCCGATCTTCGGCTGGACAAAATTTCACAGGATCGGCGCCGCCAGGCAGAATATGAACCCTGGCTTCGTCGATGTTGTGTGCCGACATCACGCGCTGCTTCATGAACGCACTCAGGACAACCACCTTCGCACAGTGCTGCATCACCACCCGCTCGCACCAACGGCGGAGCCCTGCACCCAACGCGCGCAAAACCCGACCGCACAGGGCAGAATCTTCACCGCTGCGAGAGAGATATTCTTCATGAGCCAGGGAATGACAGACGTAAACCCAGCTGCGAGCCGAACCCCTGCGAAGCAGAATGGGCCCCAGGGCCGCCATGGATTGATGCACCAACACGACATCCAGCATATCGCGAGATCGCGCGCAATCGAACGTCTGAACTGACCGGACGAATGACGACAATGCGAAAACGAACTGATTTCTTCTCGACACCCCATAGCGATGCTCCGTCACCGCTCCAACCGCAACCTGAGAGCGGAAGTCCTCTTGAGGAGTACGCACAACCAGACACACTTGATGGCCTCGTTGCTGCAGCCCAAGAGCCTGCTCGCGAAGAACCCGCTCGGCTCCCCCGATCACAGTGGCAGCAGAAACTTCTGCCAATAATAAAATATTCATCGGGCTCGCTTCCCTGATGTGTCAACCATCATACGGCGTCACGCCCGAGATGCCACAACTCCAACACAAGCAAGGCATAGATTTGATCGGAAAAATTCCGGCGGCCCGATTCATGTTCCCGGAGCAGCCATTGCACATATTCAGGCTTCACGTAGCCACGCCGCTTGATCGCCGCATCCGACAAGAGATCCCTCACCATTTCACGAAGGTCTTCGCGCAGCCAACGGGCGAGCGGCACACGAAACCCCAGCTTCGCTCCCTTGACGATGGAAGACGGAAGCACCGGCTGCAGCGCCTTGCGCATGAAGCCCTTCAGCCTCCAACCGGCAAATCTGGCTGAAGCAGGAATCGAATAGGCGAAGGAGAGCAACTCAGGATCACAGAAGGGCACGCGCAGCTCGAGCGAATGAGCCATGCTGAGCCGGTCTCCCATGCGGAGGAGATCGTCCGGGAGGTAAGTCTGCAAATCCAGGCCCATGGCCCGCTCGGAGGGATCCTCGGACGGCCATTGTTCAAAGAGACGGCGATAGTCCGCCGCCATATCCATGGCTCCCCTCAGTCCAGAAAAGTCTTGGGCAAAGGCCAAGGCTCCCCACTCTGATGGCACAAACGTGATCCACCGCCAATATTGCTCCGCCAGCGGCAGGTGCCCATCCCGCAAAAACCGCTTCAAACGGCCAAGCTGATCCCGGCTGCCTGCCCCATCTGGAATCCTTGGTGCGAGGGAGGTGCCGACCCATGTCCGCAAGAACTGAGGCATATGGGCATAGTGCGATGCAGCGCGGACGCCTAGATAGCGGGGGTAACCGCCGAACAGCTCGTCCCCGCCGATGCCGGACAGAGCGACCGTAACCGACCGTCTGGCCACTTCAGACACGAGATAGGTTGGAATGGCCGAAGAGTCGGCAAAGGGTTCTCCCATCGCTGCAACAATCTTCGGCAGCAAAGTCACAACATCAGGACGGAGCCGCTCCTCTGTATGGTCGGCACCGAAATGATCCGCTAACAGCCTGGCCTGGCCCAATTCGTTATAAGAACGGTCTTCCGGCTCTTCGTATCCGATTGAGAAACTGCGGATCGGCCCATTGTTTACTTGCCGCATCATGGCCAGAATCGATCCTGAATCGAGCCCGCCAGACAGAAACAACCCGAGCGGCACATCGCTCACCAGATGAGCCTGCACCCTCTCACGTAAAAGGTCGAGGAAACGATCTTCTGCATCAGCCTGCGAGAACCGGGACCGCGATCCAGGCACATCAGTGGGATAAAAATACTGTTTTGTTTCGACCCTGCCATTGATGACTTTAAGCAGCTCTCCTGGCTGCAATTGACGCACCCCCTCGAATAGAGTGCCGGGCCCAGGGACATAGAGCACGGTTAGGTATTGCGCAATGGCCCGTGGATCCACAGAGCGAGAAGGGAGTGCCTCTAACAAAGCCGGCAACTCCGAGGCAAAGGCCAGGCCGCCTGGCCAGGTCGCATAATAGAGGGGCTTGATCCCCAAACGATCACGGGCTAGCAGCAGCGTCTGACGTTCACAATCCCAGAGCGCATAGGCGAACATCCCCTTGAGCCGTCGGACGCCCTCCTCGCCTTCCTGTTCATAGAGATGAACCAAGACCTCCGTGTCGCTATTGGTCGCAAAACGATGCCCCTTCCCGATGAGTTCTTCTCGCAGCTCTCGATAGTTATAGATCTCTCCGTTGAACACCACCCAGACTGTGCGATCTTCATTGGCGATCGGCTGCTACCCCCCTTGGGGATCGATCACGCGCAACCGCTGAATCCCCAGCAGGACTCCCGGCTCCCGATGACTGCCACTCTCATCAGGCCCCCGATGCACAATCCGGCGCATCATCCGATCTAACGCCGCCTCGTCTCCACCCTCAACGATTCCGCAAATTCCACACATTAGTCGAACCACGCATAACGCACGAGGCACCATAAGCCGCGCACCCCGTCCCTCCAAGTAATTTTCTTCCCTTCAGCATAGGTTCGCCCGTAATAGGAAATAGGAACTTCATAAATACAATAGCCTAGCCTGGCTACCTTGATTGTAAATTCCTGTTCGAAACCAAAGCGCTTCTCTTTCAATTGGATATTCCGGATAACCTCGCGCCGAAAAGCCTTGTAGCAGGTCCAGACATCCGAGAGGTTTACGTTCGTCACCATGTTCGAAAAGATCGTCAGTGTGGCATTCGCCACAGAATGCCAATAGAAAAGCACCCGATGGGGACCTCCCAAAAATCGCGAACCGTAGACGATATCCGCGATCCCCCGTTCAATGGGATCCAGTAAGGCCGGATAGTTTTGCGGATCATATTCGAGATCCGCATCCTGCACTAACACAATGGCGCCCTGTGCCTCCTGAAATCCCCGGCACACTGCGGCCCCCTTCCCTCGATTCCCTGGCTGAAAGAACACCCGTACGTTGTCAACCCGAAGCTGACCTCCCTGCGCCAAAGGAAAATCTGACAGGTTACGCGTTTTCGCGCCAACCATTTCCTGCAGAAACTCACGGGTCCCATCTGTCGATCCATCATCAACAATCAGGATTTCCTTGTCGATCTTGACCTCCTGAACGCGACACAGAATTTCCTCTATCGTACTCCGCTCGTTATAGACAGGAATGACAACGGACAGTTTCGGACCACTGTCTTGGTTGCGAATCTGATTCATAGGCTTCACTTTCTGGCTATAACAATTAGACTTTGTCCGCACGGAGTCACAACTAGCCGTTCGAACCGTGAGACCCATGGAATGATCCAGCGATCATACAATTTAACGTCTTGCAACCTGAGCGTCTCCTGCTTCAAGAGCTTACCAGCGATGAACCACGACAAAATGCCAGGGAAATTAAGGTAACGACAATATTCAATTTTAAAATTAGCCATCCGTAACCGATCTGTTAACACCAACTTCTCGTAGCGACGAAAATGTCCGAACGATCGATCCAGGCTGCCAAACAACCATGGCAACGCCGGCACGAACAGCAAAACTGTTCCTCCTGGCTTCAGAAGCCCATGGATCGTGCGAAGAGCCGCCAGATCGTCTTCGATGTGCTCTAACACATTGACAAGAACCACCGAATCCACTGACGACGAGCCAGCCATGTCTTCAACGTGTCCGTGTACCAACGTGACCCTACTGTCCCTAGCAAATCGATCCCGAAGTAGAGGGAACAGGTTGTCTGCTGGCTCAAGAAGAACGAGATCCGACACACCGGGTTGCTCCAGCAATAAGCTCGAAATTGCGCCGACTCCGGCACCGACCTCCATAACATGACTCCCGAGATGAGGAGCGAAATAACTTATAATCCAGCGACAGTAATTCTTGGCTTCGCCAAGCGCCCTGAGTTCCTGGCCGTCGTAAACAAAGACATCACTCATATTCAGGCATGTCCCTCCAAGCCGCAAACCATTCTCGTCCAAACGATATCGTTACCGACGGGACTACGCGCACAGGGATTATAATAGCCCCCTAACAGCCTCACCGAAGTATCCGCAAACAAAAGCCAACGTACACTTCACTCACCACGCATCGAGCTAGCACTGTCTTCCTACTTCGATCGCCTGCGCCCTGGAGTCACTCTTACGGGCCATCACCTCGATGGAAGGCCCCCAAGCCTGTCGCGTCAATCCCAGCCCTCGTAGCAGATGGAATCCCGCTTGGTCGATTCCCTTGAGGATTGCCCTGGCAGGTTCAACCGGTGAGCGCAACACCGGCCTCCAATATAGCCGCTGGCGTCTGAAATCCCAACGTCTTTCGCGGGCGTTGATTCAACCGTAACGCGATTAGGTCCAAATCTGCCTGAGAGTAGCGTGACAGGCTTG
>SXGT01621074.1_pt1 | contig 11714 bp, 9 predicted proteins | sample 3176221 | NCBI WGS metagenome assembly SXGT01 (sample SAMN11356862, study PRJNA531348) | freshwater metagenome | isolation source: freshwater sample F1-120 | place: China: Fuxian Lake, Yuxi | collected 2017-12-25
CCGGTTCGTTCGCCGGTGTGTCCCTTCGCCGCACACTCCGTCGCTTCAATTGGCATATTCGCCAGTGACGGATTCGTGCGCCCTCGAACCCCCGACTTTCACTCTTTCGATCGCGCTTGACTCACTATCGGAGATTGGCACATTTGGCAACCCCAAGCGGCTGCCGCGGCGCTATGAGACCTCGACTTCGGAGGTCCCATAGCGATTGCTCTTTCGCCGTTGCCGTTGGCTTCGCCGCGCTGGCGGTCGTCTCACACGAGGCCGTCACCGGCGCGGGGAGCCAAGTCAATGGCGCGCCCCGCCAACCCCAAGGCTGCTTCCATTCGTAGTCTCCTGCCACGAGCTCGCGCTCGCAGGAGGCCCATGCAGCACCGTCCTCGCTCATCCGTTCCCAGCGCTCCCCAAGGCGCGCGCGGCGCACAGGGCCTCGCCACGAGGGCGCGCTCAGGGGACGCACCCGGTTCCTTCGCCGAGCAAGAGGCGCACCTGGCACCCGACGGCGCAGCGGATCGGGCCACGCAGCCGCGCCATGCATCTTCGGCACGGGCGCCCGGCGGGGCGCAGTCCGCTCGCGAAGAGCGCGGAGCGCTTGCCCACGGCGAGTCCGCATTGGTGGGCGACGCGCAGAACCGGGTGGCGGTCGCAACAGCGGCGGAGGTCGTCTGCACCGGTGTCGACGCGGCGCACCGGCCGTCGTTCAGTTGCGAGGTCAGCGTGCCCTTCACGGCGATGCTGGCGGGCATGCGCGGCGCTGGAATCACGCTCGAGGAGCTACGCGCCGTCAGCGCGCTCGCGCTCGCGGGCGGTCCCGACAAGGACGCCACGGCCTCGGCCGCGCCCTCGCAGCGGGCCCTCACCATCCGAGTCGCACCGCTCTCGGCGCCTACGGCCTTCAACGCCTGCGCCTTCGTCGTGACGCTCGCGTCGGGCAGGCGCCTGCACCTCACGGTCGATGTTCCGCGGTTCCACTGCGACGTCACGCTCTGGGAGCGCCATCAGCTGGAGACCGGAATCGAGGAAACGCAGCGCGGTATCGAGAGCATGCGGGGGATGGAGTCCCGCGCCGCGGAGGTCCTGCTGCACCCGCCGAGCGCGGACGTGGGCCCCGAACAAGCCGAGCTCGACCGGGAACTTGCGGCCTTGGAGACGACTCGCCGTGCGTTGATTCAGCGCACCGCGCTGCTCAGGAGCGGCTGGGGAGCGCTGACGCCGGCGCTGCAGCGCCAGGCGGCGGAGACGCTGCGCGATCCGAGTGGCGCCGCAACACCCGAAAACCGCGTGGCCGACCTCGGCCGTAAGCTCGGCGGCACGCTGGATCGCCGGAACGGGCCTCTGACGCTACTGAAGAACAACCGCCAGCTCGCTGACGCGCTGCGCGGCACCCGGGCGGGAGCGACCATGCGCATGCTACAGGGGCTCGACGCGACGGCCGAGGAACTGCGCGCGGAAATTGCGCGCCGCGATCAGGAGGTGCGCGAGGCGCAGGCAGAGCTGGAACGAGCGCTCACCGCGGAGAGCGCGCTGTTCGAGCGGGTGCTTGCCTTTTCGGAGGACGCGATCCTGGCGCAACCAGGGCGTGCACCCGACACCGGTCGACACCTCGAGAGTCTGCGCAGCGAGCTCGCATCGCGCGCCTCTTCGAGCGCCACGCTCCTCCGGATCATCGAGCGCAAGCTCGCGGCCCCAGCCGTGGAACTCGCGTCGGCACACGTGCGCCGCGACGCCGCAAACGGCGAACTGGAGAAGCTGCGCGCTCAGCTCGCCCGGCAACAGGTGGAACTCGCGACCTTCCGCGGCCCCGTCTTCGTGATGCTCGGGCGCCGAGCGGAGCGCTTGCCGACGCGCGTGTCGGACGCGCGGACCGGCCCGAGTGCGGGCGGCGCTCGGGCGCCACGCTGACGTCCCAACGTGGCGGTGGCGGCGATCGCCGATGCGCTTCTCGTCGGGCGCTCGCCGATCCGGGAAGCCGATCGCTTGCGGACGCCTCGCGCGGCTCAGCGCGTGCGCGCCGACCACGCACGCGCGACGCACGCCGCGAGCGGGGCTTCGAAGGCCGTGCGGAGCGCCGACCACTCGGCGTCGCTGGCTTGGTGCGCCCAGATCATCGCGCTGTCCCCGAGCCGCAGGCGCTGCGCGTCGCGCGCGTCCGACGTCCAGGTCGCGCGCGCATCCGCGGGACTGCCGCCGAGGAGCAGCAGCGCATTGAAGGTCGGCCGCCCATCGAGCCGACCGCACGCCGCCTCGTAGGGAGCACGCCGACAGCGACCGCCCGCGAGGCGTGGCGCGAGCGCGGCGGCGAAGACGTACCCGCCGCCGAGCATGGCGAGACACTCGGTCGTCCACCCGAGACTCGGGTCGCCCTCGAGCGGCAAAACGTCCGCGAGGCACGCCTCGAGCGCGGGCGTCACCGCCGCCTGGAAGGCCCCCAAGTCCGCCTCTGATGGGGTCGCGGTGGTCCCGCGCGCCCCGCGCACCTCAGCCCTCAGAACGCCGACCGCGACGCGGTGATGGAGCTCGTCGCGGACCTCGCCGGGCGTCGGATCCCCATCGAGCGCGTCGTCATGCGCCGAGTGCCAGACCTCGTAGCGCTTCTCGTGGAGCCCGACCGGATCGCGATGGCGACGGCCCGAGTGGTCGTCGCCGACCGACGCGACCCACGTCCCGCCCGCTTTCCGCGCGACCTTCAGCGTGACGGTGCCGAAACGGTCGCGCCCGCCGAGCGGCCCCGCGACCACGCCCGCCTTCGTGACGAGGGTCGCTTTGCCGAGCGGCGCGAGGCGCGGGAGGAGCGCGCGGATCCGGGCCTCGCAGCGCGCCCCCCACGGCGGAGGTGGTGTCGCCTTCGCGGACGCCGAGCCGATCGCCACGGCGAGCGCGAGCGCCGTACACGCGGCCCGCCACACGCGCCGTGAGCGATTCCCGAGGAGCATCGGCGCCGCCTCACTCAGGTCGCCGGGACCTTCTTCCAATCCTCGAGGAAGCGCGCGAGCCCGAGATCGGTGAGCGGGTGATTGAACAGCTGGCGGATGACGCTGACCGGCATCGTGCCGACATGTGCGCCCGCGAGCGCCGACTCGAGCACGTGCTGCGGATGCCGCAGCGAAGCGGCCAGGACCTGCGTCTCGAGCTCGTAGTTGCGATAGATCGTGAGGATGTCCTCGACCAGGCGCATGCCGTCCGAGCTCACGTCGTCGAGGCGCCCGACGAAGGGGCTGATGTAGGTCGCGCCCGCTTTGGCGGCGAGCAGCGCCTGGGTCGGCGAGAAGCACAGCGTGACGTTCGTCGCGATGCCGAGGTCGAAGCAGCTCTTGGTCGCCTTCAGTCCCTCGCGCGTCAGCGGCAGCTTGACGACGACCTGATCGCCGTAGGCCGCCAGGCGCTTGGCCTCGCTCATCATGCCGGCGTAGTCGATCGCGGTCACTTCGAGCGACACGGGGCCCACCACGATCGCGAGAATGTCGCGGATGACCGCCTCGAACGGGCGACCGGTCTTGGCGACGAGCGAGGGATTGGTCGTCACGCCGTCGCAGAGCCCGAGGTCGATGGCTTCCTTGATTTCGGCGATGTCGGCGCTGTCGATGAAGAATTTCAACCCATGTCTCCCAGCGGCGCTGCATGCGGCGCGCGCGTTCCTTACCGTTGCGCGTCGGCGCTGTCGACAGGTCTCGCGAGATCGTTTCTCATGCGGCTCGGAAACGGACGAGGAGTGGCCCGATGCGCCAGATTCAAGGGACGTCCCGCACGACGCGCGGGGCGCTCACCCGGCTCGCTGTCGCGATCAGCACGTGCGCGGCGATCTTCACCGGAGCCGCTCCCCGTGCGCACGCCAAGGACATGGACGGACGCTTCGGGATCGGGCTCGAGCAGTCGCTCGGCGGCGTGAGCGGGCTCGGGATCCGCTACTTCGTCAGCAACGCCCTGCGCCTCGACCTGCTCACCGGGATCGACCTCGCCTTCGTCCCCAAGGACGGCAAGACCGAGGTGTCCGCGGGCTTCCAGGGCTCGACCGGGATCGCCTTCCACTTCGCGCGCTCGCTGCACGCGAACCTGTCGATCGGGTTCCGACTCGCGCTCGCCTACCGCGAGCTCGACGCCCTCAAGCTCCTCAACCCGACGGCCACCGACGCGGTCGTCGACGTGTCGATCGAGATCCCGCTGGCCCTCGAGGTCTGGCTCGCCGACAGCTTCAGCCTCGGCGCCTCGACCGGAATCCTCTTGGACTTCGTCCCCAAGAGCGGCGCCCAATTCCGCGGCACGGGCGCCGGCTCGAGCGCCCCGGCGGGCTCCACCGGGCTCGGCTTCGGTGCCGGCAGCGTCATCGCCACGCTGTCGCTGATGTATTACTTCTGAACCCGTCAGGGCGTCGCCCCCGGCAGCGCGCATCCCGCGGGCCCGCCGCACGCGCCGTCGCCGAAGTCGATCGCATCCCCGAGCGCCGTTTTTTCGCTCGCCGTCGGGAGCCACGCGCCGCCCTCGCTGCCCTCGACGCCGCCCATGATGGCGCCGACGCGCCGCGACGCGCCGATCCCCAACGTGCCGTCGGCGTGCGCGACGAAATCGGTCGTCCACACGCCGTCCGTGCTCGGGCGACCCACGTCCGTCAGGCTCAGGAACTGGAACGACACGTCGCGCACCCAGGCGACGCGAAAGCCGTCCGCGCGCGCGTCGCTTTGTTCGAGGCCGAGCGCCCACGCCGCATACGTGCCGTCGGTGTCGACCAGCGTCGTGAAGGGTCCCCAGTGGCCGTCGTCGGCGCGCGCGGCGCACGAAAGGCGGACGGAATCGATCGTGCGCGCGAGCTCGCCGGTCGCGGCCACGCCGCCGGAATCGGCGCGATGCTGGATGTCGGAGGCGCACGCGACGACGCGCCCGCTCGGGGCCCTGCCCGCGATGGCCCAGAGGAACCCGCCCGCGGCGCGCGAGAGCACGACCGGCGTCGCGTCGGGCGCCGCGCGGTAGACCAGATCGTAGTGGCACTCGCTATCGACGGGCGTGATGGCGACGGTTGCACCCTTCTGGCCGTCGACCTCGGCGATGTCGGCGAGAGCGCTGACCGCAGCGGGACGACAGCGGAACGCGCGCACGACCTTGAACGGGGTCTGCGTCTCGGGGCTGGTCGCCTCGCGCTCGGGAGCGTCCGCGGCGCCTATGTCCGCGGCGCCATCCGCGGCCCCATCTTGGGCGTCCAGCACGCCGGTCGCAGTCTCGGCGACGGCGTCACCGACCGCATCCTCGGTATGCTGGCCGCTGGTCGCATCGTTGCCGCACGATGCAAGTATCGCGAGCCCCGCGACCACCGCGCGTCGGACGAGGTCACTCACAGGCACCTCCGAGCACGGTGCAGCGCGCGACGGCCGCGTCAGTGTCGCAACCTGCGGCATCGCACGACCCCGCGAGCGTCGCCTCGCACGCGGCCGCGACCGCATACCACCCGAGCCCGACCGTCAGGCACGGCGTCGTCACCGTCGCGTCGCTCGTCGCCCCTGGCGCGGAGGTCGCCGACGGCGTCGCGCCCCCGCACGCCCCTTCGCGCTCGCCGCTCTGCAGCTCCGCCTCGACCCCGAGCCACGCACACCCGGGGCATGCGAGCGTCGTCGTCCAGCGCCCGGCGCGCAGATCGACCGCGCAGCCGCCTGTGCCCTCGACCCCTGCGACCAACGCACCCTCGCTGGTCGCGCAGTCTTCGCAGCTCCCCCCGACCCCGCCGTCCACGGTCGCCACCTGGCGCGCCTCGGCGCGAACCTCGCCGCCCACCGCGACCCCGCAGCGCACGCCCACCTCGAGCGCCGCGCGCTCGCCCCATGTGGATGTCGCGCCTCCCGCGCGCCAACGCCGCTGGAAGCCGAGGAAACGCGAGACCCCGAGACCCGCGAAGCCGGTGAAGCGCTCGCTCTCGCAGAACGCGGCACCGCAGGCGAGCAGGCACGAATCCGTGTCGCAGGTGGTGCCATAGTTGCGCGTCGCTGCAAACTTCCCGCTGGCCGTGACACTGAAGGCGGCCCCCTGACAGAGGGTCACCTCGGCGCTCAACGCCACCTCGCCGTTCACGACGGCGCGGCATGCTGGACAGCCCTGACGCTCGCCTTCGAGGGCCCCGCGCGCGCCGAGGACGACGCCCGCGCGCCCGCCGACCAGCGGGCAGTCGACCCCGAGGGGCACCGATAGATCGAGGCTGGCGCTGAAGCGCTCCGCGTCGCCGCCGGGCACCGCGCACAGCGCGCAGGCCCCTGCGGCACGCGGGTAGGTGCATTGCCCCGTCGCCGGGTCGCACGCGTCGGCCGTGCAGGCCGTGCCGTCGTCGCAGATCTTGGCCGCCCCCGGCATACACAGACCCGCCAAACACTGGTCGTCACGCGTGCAGGCGTCCCCGTCGTCGCACGACGCGGCGCTCGGGAAGGCCACGCACGCGCCGCCGACGCACGCGTCGCTCGTGCAGGCGTCCCCGTCGTCGCAGACCCGCGGCGCATGCTGACATCCTCCGAGCGGGTCACAGCCATCGTCGGTACACGCGTCGCCGTCGTCGCACGCCGCGGCCGCGAACACGTCCCGGCACACGCCGCCGTCGCAGACCTGATCGACGCAGGGATTGGCGCTCGCGCACTGCATCGGCATGTTCACGCACCCGGACGGCGTGCACATATCGGCCGTGCACGCATCGCCGTCCTCGCACGAGACGGGCACGTGGCGGCAGAGCCCGTCGGCGCACTAGTCGCCGGTGCAGGGGTCGCCGTCGGCGCAGTCGGCCGGCACGCAGCCGCCGCCGCAGGCCGGGGTCGGGGTGAACGAACATTGTCCGGCGATGCAAGTGTCGGTCGTGCAGTCGAGGCCGTCATCGCACGGCATGAGGACGTGCTCGCAGGTGCCCCCGAAGCAGCTGTCGAAGGTGCACGCGTCGCCGTCGCTGCAGTCGACGAAGGCGGTCGGCATGCAGCTACCGTCGGGCGCGCAGGCGCCTTCGGCGGCACACGGATCGGCGGGCTGGCACGCGACACGGGCCGCGCCCAGCGCGACGTCGCTCGCGACCGGGACCGCGGTGCAAGCGCCGTTCTGGCAGGTGTAGGTGATGCAGTCGCTCAGGTCCGGGTCGGGGCACGTGACGGTGGCACACGGATCGCCAGGGCCGGTGTCGGTCGCGACGACCTCGTCGCTCGGCACCACGCCCTCCGGTCCGTCCATCGCGTCGGTGGTCGTCGTCGTGCCGGGACCGACGACGTCCTGGGCCTGGGCGCGCCCGGCGACCAACGCCACCGCCAGCGCGACGCAGGTCGCGAGCGGGGCGCGCAGCGCGAGCCCGGCGAGCGGGCGCCCGACGCCATGGCACGCTGCGCGCGCGAGAGACAGCCCCATGCCCACTCCTCGAGGACCCACGATAGGCCCAGACTCCTCGGTTAGCCGAGAGTCTATTCCGAGTGCCGCACGCCTTCGTCGAGTTTTTTTCGCGCGCGACGAATGCGCCGCCGCGGCGCCGTGCCTTACTCGCCGCCCAGAACGATGACGAGCACGGTGGTCGTGGCGCCGACGACGACGAGCACGAGCGTCAGCCACAGCCAAATCCACAGCTTCGACTTCTTCTGCGTCAGCGTCCCGGCGGGGAGCAGCGCGCTCACGGGCGCCCTCGAATCTCCCTCGAGCTCGGTGATCGTCCCCATCGACGACCCCTCGAGCATGCGCACGATATCCGGCAGCCCCTGCGCGTCCTCCATCGCGCGCAAGGCCGGCGCCCGCTCCTTGGAGTCCGGCACGACCGCACGCGGCGCCCCCGACCTGTTCCACACCGCCGACAGATCGAAGCGCGGGCGATTGAGGCTCTGGAGCGCCAGCGTCGTGACGTCGAGCGGCTGGCTGCCCTGGAGGTTGCGCACCTCGGGCGAGAAGCCGAGCATCGACAGGTTCGCGATCTCCTCGTCGACCAGCGCCGCGATGCGCACCTGCCGCTGGCTCGCGAGCTCGGCCTGAACGCCCCCGACCCCGGGCGCCCCGAAGAGGCGGTCGACCAGCTGCGCGAGGTCGAAGCTGGTCGCCTTCAGCGCCTTGCGCGCCAAATAATCCGACAGCGCCTCGCCGAATTCGCGCGCCGAGGTGAAGCGCTTCTTCGGGTCGCGCGCGAGGGCGCGTCCGATCAGCTGCTCGAGCTCGGGCCCGATCTCCTCGTGGAACTTCGACAGCGGCGGGATCTCCGCCTTGCGCACCATGTCGACGGTCTCGACGTCGGTCTTGCCGTAGAAGAGGCGCCGGTTGCTCAGCAGCTCCCAGAGCACGGTCCCGACCGCGAAGATGTCGGTGCGATGGTCGGCGGGCTTACCCTCGGTCACCTCGGGCGACAGGTAGCTGTACTTGCCCTTGACCACGCCGGGGTCGGTTTTCGAGAGCTGCGAGGTCGCCTTGGCGAGCCCGAAGTCGGTGATCTTCACCTCGCCCGAACGCGACACGAGGATATTCGGCGGCGACAGATCGCGATGCACGATGCGCAGGTGCTTGCCCTCTTGATCGCGCTTGGTGTGCGCGTGCTCGAGGCCCTTGCACACCTCGCTCACGATATAACAGGCGAGCGCGACGGGGATGCGGTGACCGATCTCGGAGGCGCGCTGGAAGATATGGCGGACGTTGAAGCCGTCCACGTACTCCATCACGATGAAGTAGGTGCCGCCCGACTGCGCGACATCGAAGACCTGCACGATGTTCGCGTGCGTGAGGCCGAGCGAGAGGCGGGCCTCATCCAGGAACATCTCGATAAACTTGGCGTTTTTGGTCAACGACGGGAGGACGCGCTTGATGGCGACGAACTTCTCCATCCCTTGGATGGAGAGCGCCTTGGCCAGGAAGATCTCGGCCATCCCCCCCGCGTCGAGCTTCTTCAAAACCTGATAGCGCTGCGCGGGATCGAGCGCGTTCTTGGCCGTTGTGGTGGTCACCGATTCCCCTTCCGAAGGCGCGTGCTCAGGCCCGCCGACCATAGCATGCCGCGTGATCGGCGCAAGCCGCTTAGGGGGCGTGCGGCGCCTCGGGGACGGCGGCGTCGGCGTCTGGTTGCGCGGGGACAGCGGGCCCGACCGGCGTGAGAAGACGCCAACCCTCGGGCGTTCGCTCGAGCTCGACCTCGCCCTGGTTCGTGCGAACGCGCGCGCGCTGCGCGGGTTTGGCGGCGCACGCACGCTCGAGGAGCGCGTCGGCCTGGGTGAGGAGCGCGTCCTTGTGGCGCGCATAGAGCGCCGAGAAGCCGGCGAGGTCGAGGCCTTCGCGCGCCTCGGGGTGAATGAAGGCGAAGGCGTCGGCGAGGCGGCCGGTGCCGAGGGCGTCGCGATAGGCGGCCAGGGCGGCGACCGGATCGGGTGCGAACGCGAGGTCGTCGCGCACCGCGAGACCGCTCGGACAGCCGGCGAGCGAGATGAGGCTCGCGGCCAGCGCGGCGGTGAGCACGCAGAGATTCGAACGCGAACGGCGCATGGGGTCGTGCGAGGTGGGCATCACGCTCGGCTTACTACCACAGTTCGGGCCACAGTTCGGGCCGACCTCGATCACGGCTCGAGCCCGATGCCCCAGCCGAGCTCGACGACCTCGCCCCGATCGGCCGGAATGGCGGCGCGGATCCAGGCGCCGTAATCGGCCGGCGCGATGATCGCCGGGCGAACGTGAAGGCGTTTCACAATTCGCAGCGTGCGCTGACCGCCCGTGGCCGGGCTGACCGCAAGGGTCGCGAGGCGCTCGAACCCGAGCGACGGATGCGCGACCTGCACGTCGGCCGGGGGCGGCGCGAACTGGAGGCCGCTCGGCAGCGTCACGACCAGCGTCGTCACGCTGTCGACCGAGCGATTGACGAAGAGCGGCGTCGTGCGCTCGGCCAGGACGATCGTCGCGCGCGCGATGCCCTCGGGCGCGAGTCCGACGAGGATGCGCGCCCGGCGCCGGGCCATGGGGGCGGTGCCGCGGGCCTGAAACCGCCAGATGAGCGGCGCCGTCGGATCCTCGAGCCCCTCGATCTGAATCTGCGGCAGCGTCACATCCGGGAGCCGCGTCTGCACGATGTGCACGAGCGTCTGCTCGCGCTCGACCGGGCTCAGCGCGATGAGGCTCGTGCGCCACGCGGCGCCGTAGAGGCCGGTCAGCCGCTCGCTGCCGATCGCGGTGAAGCGCTTGCCGTCGGCCTCGACGGTGAGCGTGAGCTCGGTCTCGCGCAGACCGTTCCGGGTGGCGCAGGGGGCGTCGGCCGCACCCACCGCTCCGCCCACCGCTCCGATCGGACACGGCGTTCGGATCGGCGTCCGCACCGCCGCGACCCCGTCCGCGCCGAGCGCCAACGCGTCGACCCCTTCGAGGTTCGGGAGCAGCGTCGCGAACGGCTGGAAGCGCGCCCCCGGATCGAACCAACGCGCCTGGTCGTCGGCGAGGGCGCGCACGAGCGGATACGAAAAGCCCTCGGGATCGGGCCATCCGTCGGGCGGCGCGGGCGGCGGCGGCCCGTCCGAAAGCGGCCGCGCCAACACCAGCTCGCATGGCAGCCCGAGCGCGCGGCAGGCCGACCAGAAGAGCAGCGCCCGCTCGCCGCGCCCGAGCACCGCGACGTGCGACGCGTTCGACGCGAGCAGCGGAACGTCCTCGGGCGTGACACGCCGATCCAGATGCCGCTGCAACGCCTCGAGGCGGGCCGTGTCCGACTCGGCGGCCGTCCCGCGCAGCGCCTCGGCGACGAACGCGCGCACCGCCGGCGTCACGAGCGCGAGCGGCGTCAGCTCGGCCCGCGCCGCCTCGCCCCACGCCCGCTCGCTGACGCCCGCCCAGGCATGTAGCACCAAGGCGCGCAGGTCGGGCCGCGGGTCGAGCGCCTCCGGCACATAGCGCGCAAGCTGCCGCGCCACGAAGATCCACGTGTGCGCATCGGGTTGCGCCGCGGGCGCGAGGCGCGCATCGGCGAAGAAGCTCGGCGGCGCCCGGCGGGCGGCCTCGGGCGTGAGCGAGAGGACGAGCCGCGCCTCGGCGACCGGCCCGCTCTCGGCGTCGAACGTGTGGGTCAGGGTCCAGCCGGGCGCGACGCGCGCCTCGGGCGGGACGTAGCTGAAGTAGGCCCACTCGATGACATCGCCGCCGGAGAGCGCCGGAAATGAGATCGTCGTCTTGCCGCCGATGTCCTCGGGCTCGAGCGGCCTGATGCTCGTTCGCGAAGGCTCGGTCGCGAAGGCCCGGCGTGGCCCGTCAGGGCCCTTGCCGGGCTGCCCGCGAGGCGTCGCTTTGACGGCGCCCACCTTCCACGTGCGCGCGACGAGCAGCTCAGAACCCTCGGGCAGCGCCAGCTCGCCGAGCGTCCCGACCGCCTGGGGCGAGTGCACGCGCATGATCGTATGTGTACGTATGATCTGCGCGCCGTCGGGGAGGACGCGCACGAAGCGCTCGTCGCGCAACGTCTCGGCCGCCTCGCCCACACTTGGATGCGCGAGCGCCGCGAGGATGATCGGACGGACCTCGGCGAGCGGCAGGCCGAGATCGGCGGCCGGATCGAGCGCCCGGCGCAAGAGCGTCCAACCCGCATCGCGCGCGCTGCGGCCCACCTCCGCCGTTGGCTTCTGCTGGAGGCGCAGGGCCCGCGCGTGGAGCTCGAGCGCCGCGGCCCGAACGCCGCCATCGGCCAGCGCCAGCATTGCGTGCGCCTCGGCCTCGCCATACGCACCGCGCGCGAGCGCCACCGACGCGCCGAGCAGCGCCGCGCGCGCCCGCTCCGGCCC
>SXGT01151325.1_pt1 | contig 11713 bp, 3 predicted proteins | sample 3176221 | NCBI WGS metagenome assembly SXGT01 (sample SAMN11356862, study PRJNA531348) | freshwater metagenome | isolation source: freshwater sample F1-120 | place: China: Fuxian Lake, Yuxi | collected 2017-12-25
ACGTTCACCGAACTGCTGGCGGCCTCGGCCCGCCATCTCGGCCAGCAGGCGGCCGACGGTGCCATCGATGGTGACGATGCCGCCCTGGATCGGCTGGCCGTCGGGCGTGCGCAGACGCACCCGGAACTGCACTGGATCGTCCGGCCCCGGCAGGGTGACGCTGCCGCCGGGGAGGCTGAAGGGCCCGCGGCTCGGGCCGCGCGAAACCGGCCGCTCGGGCTCGGTGAACACGATGTCGGTCTGCCCTTGGCCGCTGGCCGGCAGCTGCAGCGGCAGGCCACTCCAGATCGAGCGCAGCCAGCCACGGATGGTGAAGCTGCCGTCGGCACCGACGTCGCTGCGGCCGTCGTCCAGCGGCAGCACGCGGCCATCTGGCAGGCGCAGGTTGAACCGCGCGCGCAGGCCGGCAGGGCTGCCCTGGCGCAGCTCCAGACGGCCGCTGACGGTGAAGGCCTCGCCGATGCGCAGGCTCGAGGGCAGGCCACTCAGGTTCAGCACCCGCGCCGGGGCGCTGAAGCCCGCGGCCAGCACGCGCACGCTGCCATCGCCGGCGGCGATCACCTGCGCGCCTTCGAGCTGCTCGACGCGCAGGCTGGCGTTGCCTCCGGTCGGCGTCGCCGCCGGCAGGCGCAGATCGACCGCCGCCGTGGCCGCACCGCCGTCGAGCAGTTCGGGGCCGAACACGCGCTGGCCGTTGATGCGGACCTGGGTCGGCACCGAGCGCAAGCCGCTCAGGGCGATCCGCAGCGCGTCGCCCGGCCGCAGCGCATCCGGCGTCGCAGTGACGCCGAGCGGCACGCCCACGGTCAGCGCGCGGCTGAACACCTGGGCGCCATTGCTGTTGTCATCGAGGGTGAGCGTGTAGCCGCCAGGAGCGATCGCACCCACCGCCAGCGAAGCACGGACGCTGCCATCGGTGCCGGTGTTCAGCACGCCCGACTGCAGCAGCACCGCACCGGCGGTGCGCAGGCGGAAGCGGTAGCTGCCGGCCGCCGGCGGCACCGCCGCCAGGCTGAGCGTGGACTGCGGCGTCGGCAGCGCCGGCGTCACCGCGATCTGCGCCAGCACCGGGCCCGCCAGCACGGCGAGCAGGAGAGTCAGCAGGCCGCGCGCGATGCTCGGGCCGGATCGGCGTGGAAGGAGAACATGCATGGTCGTCGCTCCGGGCCCCCATGGCCGCTCCCCTGCAGGAATGCGACCCGAGGACAAAAGCGAACGCCGGCGCTCCATAGGGTGGGCCCTGGTCCACCAAGAACTCGATCTCCCCGCGCCCGCCCATCCGCGCAGGCCCCTGCCAATGGCGGCGAGTGGCCTGTCCAAGAACGCGGGGCTTCGGCGTTCTCCAGGCCACGGTGGGCCAGAGACCAGCCTATGGGGGCTTCGAATCGCCGAGCCGCGACGCCGATCCCTGCGACTCCGCTGCACTGGCCATGCGCGCGATCGCGCGGTTCAACTTCATGCGCACGCCGTCGGCGCTCTCGCCGAGCTCGGTCGCGATCTCGGCGAAGCTCATGCCGAACTCGAAGCGCATCAGCACCAGCGCGCGGTGGGCGGGTTCCAGCCGCTGCAGCGACTGTTCATAGGCCAGCCAGTCGTCGGGATCGACCTCGGCCGCCGGCAGCGTGGCCGAGGCCGCGATATCGTCCTCGCCGCCTGGGCCGAGCACCGGCGAAGCCCCATGCCGGCGCAGGGTTTCACGCAGGGCATTGATCAGCACCGTGCGCAGGTAGGCGAAGAAATCGCCGGGCGACTCGGTGCGGATCTGCGGCAGGCGCTCCAGCACCCGCAGCCAGGTGATCTGCAGCAGGTCGGCGGTGTCCTGCTGATGCCGCAGAAGCTGCGGCACTCGGCCGCGGGCGAAGCGCTGCAGCAGCGGCCCGACCCGCGCCACCAGGGCCGCACGCGCCGCCGCGTCACCGTCGCGGATGCGGTGCAGCAGAAACGCAGTGGTGTGGGCGGAACCGCTCGATTCACCCATGGCCGGGCGGAGCCTGCACGTGAGGACCGCCACACTGTGCGCAGTTGCCGGCCCTGATTCAATCGCCCGGGCGCGGCGGTCCGATCAGATCCCAGCGGTTGCCGTAGAGGTCCTCGAACACCACCACCTGCCCGTAAGCCTCGCTGCGCGGCGCGCCATCGAAGCGCGCACCGGCCGCGGCCAGGCGGGCGCAGTCCGCATCGAAATCCGCGCTGCGCAGGAACAGCCAGACCCGCCCACCGCCCTGCCGACCGATGTGCGCGGCCTGCGCCTCGGTGGCGGCGCGCGCCAGCAGGACCTGCATCGACCCCGGTACGCCAAGCACCACCCAGCGTTTCTCCGGCGAGAGCGAAGTGTCTTCGAGCAGACGCCAGCCGAGCGCCCGCGTGTACCAGGCAATGGCCTCGTCGTAGTCGCGGACGAGCAGGGCGAACTGGAAGAGCTGTGGGGGTGTGGGCATGAGAGTGTCCGGGGACGGCCTGTGCGAACTGCGTGGTGAACTTTGTGGCCTTCTCGCAGAGAACGCCACTTCAACTCCGGTCACGCCGTGCCACGAGACGGGTCACAGGCTTCGACTTCGACGAACAGCATTCGCACCCCTCTTGCACCGGCAGGATCAAAGGTACGGAACCGACGATTCGGCGGCAGCCAGTGTTCCAACTGTGCTCGCTCGACCACCGACGGGTCCCACGGCGCAAACGCTTTCGCAAGGCGCGGGAGCGCAAGCAACGTGCGCCAATCCACCGGGCCGAACTCCTTGCCAGCCAAGTGGACGACTTCGAGAGATCTGGAATCGCTCAGCGCTGGATGCCGCGCACTCTTCGCAACCCCAACAAGCCGCAGCGATTTGAGACTGTCTAGGGAGGTCGCCGCCCCAAGGTCCACGAGACGCGCCGCCGTCTCGACCGCAAGATGTTCAATAGGCAGCGCCTCGATTCCGGCCAACGACTGTAGCTGCGAGGCATGCGACACGTGGAGCGTCTTCAGACTACTGAAGCCCGACAGGGACCGCAGATCTGAAAGCTTGGGTCGGATGAGATTCAGGCTGATGAGCTGAGGCAGATGCAGATTCGTCTGGATCAACGAGGCATCCGCCGCCATCAGACTCAGGCGACGAACACTGCTTCCGGAAAGGCAGTCCATCAGACCAGTCTGGGCCGTCGCGTAGAGCGATTCCAGCGGAATCGCCGCCAAGTTCTCCAAGCCGGTCTCAACCTGATTGGCGAGGCTCAGCGAGTTCAGGCTCACGAAGCAGCCCAACCCTGCAAGTGAGCGCACCCTGCCATTCGACTCGGCGCCAGACAGACGCAGAGTCCGCACCGAATCCACCAGACCGGTGAAGACCGAAAGATCGGTCCACGCGCCAACCAGCTCAAGCGATTCCGGCTGTTGCTGTTTGAGGGCCACGCCAAGGCCATCGGACCATGTGGTCGCAATGGCTGAATTGGCATCCACCTTGAACGTGTCTGACATTTTGTTCTATTGGATTGCGAACGTTGACGTTGGTGCTTCGCCGTTTGGAAAAGCCGAGGTGCGGCCCGGGTCAAGTGTGGCTCGCTCTCGACGAAGTCACTTGCACAGCTTGATCGCGGCTAGTCGCCTCCTGAGTTCGGCCTTGCTCGGTCGACGCTCGCTCAAGGGGCGAATGGTGTTGGAGAGAGTGTCGGGTTGCCCCCCCGACAGAACATCGTAAATGAGCTGTTCAATGACCTGAAGATCTCCTCTTCCACCCTGCACGTTGATTCGAGCAATGACCTGCCCAACGCGTCTTGATCCTTCAGCCGTATGCTGACGCATCCGCCGCTCAAGGTCATTCTTCGACTTTCCAACGTAAGGTTTGTTGTTGTCGAGCTCGTCCAAGAACACATAGACGCCGTGAGTGATGGTCTCTTCTACGATGGCCTCAACTAGTAGGCAGCCAGTTTTCTGGATCACTACTCTATAGCTACCCACGCTGCTTAGGGTCTGACGCGCGGCGATGTTGAGCGCCGTACCCAACTCACCCAAAGTGATTAGCCCGGATGGATCTAGGTGCGAGACAGGGCTTGAATGCGCGTAGAGATAGCGATGTCGTGAGGTTGGGTCCGTCTCCACGCCACAGAACGGATCCATCTGCGTAAACCTTCCCACCCGCGGATCCATCCACCGCGCGCGCAGGTAGTAGAAGCCCACGTTCGGATCAAAGGCCTCACCACGGTAGAGGTGCTCGATCGCGGTGCTGCCGCTGCGGCGGATCTCGTTGCCGAAGGCGTCGTAGTCGATCTGGTCGATCACGCTGCCGCTGGCATCCGTCGCCGCGCGGGTGGAACCGAAGCCGTCGGTCTGCAGCCAGACAGTGCTGGGTGCGCCGTTGGCGTCGAAGCGGGTCTGGCTCAGCAGTTCGTCGCCGAAGCTGAAGACGGCGCTGACGCGGCGCGGGCCGGTGTTCTGGCTGCGCCAGTGCTCCAGTGACTGCGCATACTCGAAGCTCGGGTCCTGCAGGATCCAGGTCGTCTCGCTGTCGGCGCCCTGGGTGCGTGTGCTGCGCACCCGCAGCCCGTCCGCGTTGTAGACGTACGCATTCACCTCACCCGCGCTGCGCGCTTCACGCATGCGGCCGGCGTCGTTGTAGACGTACTCGGTGGTGCCACCCGGCACGGCGTGGCTGAGCAGGTTGCCGGCAGCGTCGTAGGTGTAGTCGGCGATGCTCGCGCCGCGTTCGCTCTGCAGGCGGTCGTTGCTGTCGTAGACGTAGTCGATGACTTCGGCCGCCGCACCCGCTTCGCTGACGCTCTGGCGCAGGCGGTTGCCGACGCGGTCGTAGCTCCAGCTCGCTTGACGATCCTGCAGGTCGATGCGGTGGTCGATGCGCTCGACGACCAGACGCTTCACCGCGTCGTAGTCGTACTGCACCGTGCGCACCAGGCCCGTGGCGTCGGACTCGCTGATCTGCGTGCGCAGGCCGTCGGCGTCGACCTGGTAACCCATGCCCCTCAGCAGGGCGCCGAGCGCGCTGCGCTTGACCAGGCCGCGCAGGCGGTGGCGGCTGTCGTAGGCGTACTCGGTGCGGGTGCCGTCGCCCCCCTCCATGACGCTGCGACGGCCGGCGGCGTCGTAGCGGTAGCGGGTCAATGCGGGCGCTTCGCCCTGCACGCGCCGCTCGACTTCGATCAGGCGGTTGCGGGCGTCGTAGCGATAGAGCAGCGTCTGGCTGGGGCTGCGGCGCTCCAGCAGGTTGCCGACCGCGTCATGGCGGTAGTCGATCACCCCGCCGTCGGCGTCCTGCAGGCGCAGCAGGCGGCCGCGGGCGTCGAACTCGCTGCGGCTGGTGCCGCGCTCGTCGACGGCCTCGATACGCTCACCGGCGGCGTTGTAGACGAAGCGGTGATCGGCATCGCTGGGGTAGTCGATGGTCTGCAGGCGGCCCGCGGCGTCGTAGGCGTAGCGGGTCACGCGACCGCGGAAGTCGGTGTGCTCGACCAGCTCGCCGGCGGCGTTGTAGCGCTTCTCCTCGCGCTCACCGCCCGGCAGGATGCGCGCGGTCTCGCGGCCCAGGGCGTCGTACTCCCAGCGCGTCACGCGGCCTTCGGCGTCGGTTTGGCGGATCTTGTTGCCGACTTCGTCGTAGGCATAGCGGGTGCTGAGCGTGCCGGCGTCCGGGCTGCTGCCGTTGACCAGGGCCGGGTTGGCGCCGGTGGCCGGGTTGGGCAGGACGACCACGATCAGCCGGCCGAGGCCGTCGTAACCGAAGCGCGTGATGCGACCGCTGGCGTCGATCTCGGCGGTCTTGCGGCCGACCGCGTCGTACTCGGTGCGGACGATGGCGTTCGGCTCGCCCGACACCGCAGGGGCCTCGGTGCTGAGCAGGCGGCCGGCGGCGTCGTAGGTGTAGCGCGTCACCGCGCCCAGCGGATCGGTCTCGCGGATCTTGCGACCGGCAAGGTCGTACTCGACCACGATCTCGGCCACCTGGCCGTCCACCGCCGGCAGCAGGGTGCGCACGAGGCGCCCGGCCGCGTCATAGCGGTACTCGGTGGTGTGGCCGTTCTCGTCGGTGTCGGCGATCAGCTGGCCGGCGTCGTCGTAGGCCTTGCGCGAGCGCGGGTTGTCGCTGTCATTGCCGGGCGTGGCGTCCGGGTGGATGACCTCGATCAGGCGATTGGCCTCGTCGTAGACGTGACGGGTAGTGCGGCCGCCGCGATCGGTGTGGGCGATGAGATTACCGTTCGGGTCGAAACGGCTGGCCTCGTGGGTGCCGTCCGGGTAGTCCACGCGCGCCACGTTGCCGCGGTTGTCGTAGGTGGTCAGCGTGCAGCGGTTCAGCGGATCGCAGCTCTCGGTCGGCTTGTCATTGGCATCGAACACCGTGGTGCTGATGCTGCCGTCAGGGTGCTCGGTGGCGATCACGTTGCCGTTGGCATCCAGCGTGTAGCGGGTGACCAGCGTCTGCGTACTGCCATCGGCGCGCGTGCGGTTGCGACGCTCCTCCAGCACGCGGCCCTGGGCGTCGTTGACGTAGGTCGTGCGATTTCCGAGCGCGTCGACTTCGGCGGTCTTGAAGCCGTTGGCGTCGTACTCGTAGCGGGTGGTCGCGCCGCTGGCATCGGTCAGGCTGGTCAGCTCCCCGCTGTTCGGGTCGTAGCCCATGGCGGTGACGCCGCCGGTGGCGTCGGTCAGGCTGACCAGCGGGCCCGGATAGATCGGCACGCCCTGCACCGTGGTGTTGCGGAAGGTCTGCCGCAGGCTGACCACGCCGAGCGGGTCGGTCACGGTCTGCAGCTGGTTGAACTGGCCGAAGGCGCTGCGGGTGACGCCGCCCATCGGGTCGGTTTCGGTCAGGACATTGCCGAGGTTGTCGTAGGTCCAGCGCCGCGTGCGGCCCAGAGCATCGGTCTCGCTGAGCGTGTTGCCGACGTCGTCGTAGGTGCGGGTGATGGTCTCACCGGCGCCGTTGGTCTCGCTCAGGATGTCGCCACGCGTGTTGTACACGTACACGGTGGTGCGACCGTTGCGGTCGCGGCGCTGCTCGACGCGACCGTCGATGTCGCGGCTGAACTCGACGCGGTGGCCGTCGGCGTCGATCACCGCGACCAGCCGGCCGTCGGCGTCGTACTCGTTGCGGCTCACGCGCACGCCGCGCGGGTCGAAGATGTCGCGCAGGTAATGGCCTGACTGGTACTCGAAGCGGGTCAGGTTGTCTTCGGCGTCTTCCACGCTCGCGAGGTCGCCCTCGCTGCTGTAGGCGTAGCTGAGGTCGATGCCGCCCGGCCCGGTGATGCGGGTGATGCGGTCCTGCGCGTCGCGGGTGAACTGCAGGGCGAAGCCGTTCGAGTGGGTGATGCCATTGCGGTTGAAGGTGACCCGGTTGCCGCCCTCGCGCTCGAAGATCTCGCGCAGGCCAAAGCCCTGGTCGACGCGGTACTCGCGACCCTCGGGATCGATGTAGCGGTAGTTGTTGGGGTCGGCGATCTGGCCGCCATCGGCCAGGTCGGCAATGCTGCCGTTGACCAGGCGTCCGCCCACCGGGGTAACCGTCTCCAGGCGGCCGCGGGCGCCGTCGGTGGGCTCGAACACGAAGGTCACATCGAGGAGCGGAATCGCCTGGTTGCAGGCCGGGGTGGCCTTGACCTTGAACTTCTCGACGCGGCCGTCGCCCAACACGATGCTGACCACATTGCCCAGCGCGGACTCGACGCAGTAGTTCGGGATCAGGCCGAGCGGGCCGGAGGGATAGGTGTTGAGACTCCAGCCGAAGCCCGGGGTCCGCGATTCCTGCACGCGCACGTTCTGGTAGTCCAGCGACCAGCCGTGACCGAAGTCCTGGCGCTTGAGGCGGACGCGGGTGTCGTAGGTGCGGGTGACGCTGACCGGAATACCGGCCACCGGCACGGACACGTCTTCGAAGCTGATCGAGAAGTGGCCGATCTTCATCTCGCCTTCGACCGACAGCGCCACGACATCGCTCACCCTGTTGCCCGACAGGTCCTCGGCCCGCAGCAGCAGGGCGTACTGGCCGTTCTGCAGCAGTGTCGGGTCGAGGGTGCCGATCTCGGCATTCGCGAAGGTGTTGCTGCCGCTGGCGATGGCAATGAACTCGTCGCTGCGCGCGCCGCGCTCGACCAGCACCAGCGCCCAGCTGCGCAGGTTGTCGTCGTTGACGGAAGCGCGCACTGGCAGGCGCTGGGTCAACTTCAACAGGTCCTCATTCGCGCCCTCGCGCGGGCTGAGGATGCTCACGGTCGGCGGTGCGGTGCCGTTGGCGTTGGCGACGCTGACCGTGGTGGTGTTCTGCGCGGTGTCGTAGCCGTCGCTGACAGTCACCACCAGCACATAGTTGCCGGGCTGGTTGGGCGCATTGATCGTGGTGCTGCCGTCCGGGTCGAGCGTTACCGGCTGGCCATTCAAGGTCGCGCTGGCGGTGATCGCCGCCGCCGCGCCGCTGGTGCTGACACTGATCGTGATCGGCGCGCCGGCTTGCGCCGGATTCGGACTGACGCTCACCTGCGCCTGCAGCGGCACGTCCGCCGCGACAACGTCGATCGTCCAGCTCTGCTCGACCCAGGCCAGGGCGTCGCGCACCCGCACCCGCACCGGCACGCTGCCCGCCGCGCTGGGCGTCCAGGTGACGCGTCCATCGCTGCCGATCTGCATGCCGGCGGGGGCGTCCTCAAGGCTGTAGCTCAGTGCGTCACCGTCGGCGTCGGTCGCCACGACGGCATAGCGGTACTCGCGGCCCGCCTTGCCCTGGGTGCCAGGCAGGCTGGTGATCACCGGGGTGGCGTTGTTGTTGGGCTGCACGTCGACGCTGAAGCTTTGGCTGGCCCAGCCGCCGCGACCGTCATCGACGCGCAGCACGAAGGCCTGCGGCCCGAGCTGTTCGGCACGCGGGGTCCAGCTCAGCGCGCCGCTGACCCGGTCTACCAGTGCACCGGCAGGCGCGCTGGCGAGCGAGAACTGCAGGCTGTCGCCGTCGGGGTCCGTGGCGGTCGGTCGATAACTGTAAGTCGCACCGACCATGGCCGTGGCCGCCGGGCTGCCGCGCAGGCTGGGCGGCTGGTTGCCGGGCACCGGCTGCACCACCGGCAGCTGGATGCGCTGCAGGCTGCTGCCACCGCGACCGTCGCTGGCCTCGAGTTCGATGAACTGCGTACCGACATCCTGCAGGGTCGGGGTGTAGCGCAACACGCGGGCAGCGGCGTCGAACTGCAGCGCACCGGGTGCCGCGTTGACACCCAGCCGCACCGCGTCGCCGTCCGGGTCGGACGCCTGCACAGCATAGGTCCAGAGCTCGCCCACATAGGCGATGCCCTGCGGCACCGAGTCGAACACCGGCGCGCGGTTTGGCGTGCTGGTCACCTGGATCTGGAAGCTCTGGGTGGTACTGGCGCCGCGCTCGTCGGTGACCCGCACTTCCACGCTGGCCGTGCCAGAGGCGGCAGGCGTCCAGCGCGCAAAGCCCACGGTGGCATCGAACGCCAGGCCCGTCGGGCCGCTCACCAGGGCGTAGCTGAGCGCATGGCCTTCGGCATCCACGGCCTCGATCAGATAGCTCCACGGCTCGCCGACGCTGGCCTGCAGCGCAGGGCTGGAGGTGATCACCGGGGCGGTGTTGGGGGCGGTGGCGGCACTCACCAGCACGTTCCAGGTCTGCGTTCCGGTCCGCCCGGTGAGGCTGCGGGCCGTGACCGTGAAGCGGAAGCTGCCGGTCTGGGTCCAGCCTGGGCGCCATTCGATCCGGCCGCTGACCGGATCGATGCGCGCGCCGGCAGGCGCGCTGCTCAGCGCGTAGAACAGGCTGTCACCGATGTGATTGGAAGCCGCCTGCGCCTGGTAGCGATAGGGCTCACCGGCGACACCCGCAGTCGGCGCGGTGCTGGTGAAGCGCGGCGTATCGCGCGCCTCCAGCACGCCTGCAGCCCAGGCGCGCTGAGCCTCAAGGCCTGCGTAGTCGACCACGGCGACTTCGAACACTCGGGCCGATGCACGGTTGTTGCGGGTCTCGCATTCCAGCTCGGCGGGATTGGTCACGAGCTCGGCGAAGAACTCCTCACGGCCCAATGAGTCGAGGCTGACGTCGTTGAGCGTGATCGCCGCATTGGCGCCCGGCGCCAGAGGACCCTGTTCGATACGTCCAAGCAGGGCGCCGGGTGAGGCCGGGCTGCCGCGACGGAACTCGACCGCGAAGCCACGGCTGGCCAGGGTGCCGCGGTTGGTGACGGTGCTGCGCAGCTGCAGGGCATTGCCCTGCGGCAGGGCCCACGGCGCCTGCAGATGCAGGTCGGCGAGCAGGCCGGCATCGCCATTGCGCTCGGAGGGCGCGAGCAACTGCACCGGCGCATGCGTGCGTCCGACCTGCGCCGGCGGAATCGACAGCTGCGGCGTGACCCGATCGGCGGCCCAGGCCTGCTGATGGAAGACCTGAGCCTGCGTACGCCAACGGCCGCTCAGCGGACGGTAGCTGCGCAGGCCGCTTGAACCGCCCAGGAACAGTCGTGGCTCACCGTCGCTCAACCCATCCACAAGGACAGGCACGGGGTTGAAGCTTCCGCTGTCAACCCAACTCGAGTCGCTGGCCAACACCGCTCCGTTGGGACCGCTGATGACGGCAAGGCCTTGATCGGTTGGCAGGAGGATCTCGAGCACACCGTCGCCGTTCACATCACCGGAAACACCGGCTTGGAACGCGCGCTGCGTCCAGGACAGGCCAGCGACAGTCCAGCGTCGCTGGCCATCCGCGCCGTACATCGCACCGTTGGACGGCAGGAAGATCTCGTGCGCACCATCGCCGTCGAAATCGGCGACGAGCGGCGTCGCCGCCTGACCCGCGTCTGCGCCGTCACGGCGCCAGACCTGACTACCGTCGGCTCGCAGCAAGGAGAGCCGCGCTCCGGCATTGGTCTGCTCGCTGACGACGACGCCAAGGTTGCCGCCCGCCAGTGTGATCGGCGCGAACAGGCTGTACTGCACGGTGGTGTTGCCGCCGCTGGGCGTTGTCCACAGCAGCTCACCGCGATGATTGCGCGCCTGGTGACGATGCAGCACTTCCATGCGGCCATCGCCATTCAGATCGATCGCCAGCGGCGTGCTCTGCGACGAGGAGAACGCCGGGAACTGCCAGAGCAGCCGACCATCGGCATCGAACACCGAAGGACCGACCAGGATCTCGGCCTGACGATCGCCGTCGAGGTCAGCGAGGCTGATCGAGACGTGACGAAGTGACCCCGCGCCCACAGGCACTTCGCTGACCCAGCGCAGGCCGCCCTCGCCGTCCAATGCGACGAGTCGAGCCTGATTGTCGACGAACAGGATGCTGACCTGATCATCGCCTTTCAGGTCGCCCATCGCGGGTGCGACGTACCAGTCCGGCACGCGCGCGTTGTAGCTCCAACGGCGGTTGAGGCTGCCGTAGTCGAACGCATGGATACGCGGGCTTCTCAACTCCTGGTCGGTCCAGCTCACGGCGACCAAGGCCACGCCATCACGCACATCAAGGCGACCATCCCGATTCCGATCAACGATCGGTCCCACGAGGGTCTGGGTGGGCCAACTGGTGAAGCTGCTCGTCTGCAGCGGCACCAGCGACAGGCTGGCTGCCTGCGGATCGGCGACGCGGCACTGCGCGTTGTAGGCGTTGATCTCGGCGCCGGGGCTGGCAGCGGCAACGGCCGCGGCGGGCCACTGCACCACACCCGTGCTCGCGTTGACGGTCGCACCACCTGGCAGTGCGAGACCGCGCCAGGTGTGGGATTCGAGGAT
>SXGT01707300.1_pt1 | contig 11713 bp, 10 predicted proteins | sample 3176221 | NCBI WGS metagenome assembly SXGT01 (sample SAMN11356862, study PRJNA531348) | freshwater metagenome | isolation source: freshwater sample F1-120 | place: China: Fuxian Lake, Yuxi | collected 2017-12-25
ACAGTCCCAGCTTGGGTTTGATGGTGCAACCCAGCATCGGCCGGCCGTACTTGTTCATCTTGTCGCGCTCGACCTGGATGCCGTTGGGCGGGCCGCCGCAGGTCATCACGTAGGCGATCGGGAAGCGCACGTCCTCGAGGCGCAGCGCGCGGATCGCCTTGAAGCCGAAGACGTTGCCCACCAGTGAAGTGAAGACGTTGACCACCGAGCCCTCTTCGAACAGGTCGATGGGGTAGGCGATGAAGGCGTAGAAGCAGGTGTCGTCCCCGGGCACGTCCTCGATGCGGTAGGCGCGGCCCTTGTAGTGCTCGAGGTCGGTGAGCAGGTCGGTCCACACCGTGGTCCAGGTGCCGGTGGAGGATTCCGCCGCGACCGCCGCCGCCGCCTCCTCGCGCTCGACGCCGGCCTGCGGCGTGATCTTGAAGCAGGCCAGCAGGTCGGTGTCCTTCACCTGGTAGTCGGGCTGCCAGTAGCTGTCGCGGTACTGTTTCACCCCGGCGCTGTAGCGGCTTGCTGCTGCGGGCTTTGCCATGCTGTTTTCCTCGCGGATGATGGGCGTCGTGGAGGCAGGGTAGCGTGGCCATAAAATCAGGTATATTCACTTTTTATTGCTATTACGATAAGGTTTCGCTTATACAAGGAGTGTCATGCGAAACGCCACGCTGCGCCAGTTGCGCACCTTCGCCGAGGTCGCCCGGCACTCGAGTTTCACGGCGGCCGCGCGGTCGCTGCACCTGACGCAGCCGGCGGTGTCGATGCAGGTTCGGCAACTCGAGGACGCCGCCGGTCTGCCGCTGTTCGAGCAGGTCGGCAAGCGCGCGCAGCTCACCCAGGCTGGCAGGGAGTTGCTGGCCTACGCCAGCGGGATCGCCGACCTGGTGCGCGGGGCGGAGGAGGCGATGACGTCGCTCAAGGGCATCGGCGGCGGCGAACTGGCGATCGCCGTGGCGTCCACTGCCAAGTACTTCGCGCCGCGGCTACTGGCCGAGTTTCGCCGCCGGCATCCGCAGGTGCGGCTGCGGCTGGTGGTCAGCAATCGCGAGGCGGTAGTGCGGGAACTCGCGGCCAACAGCGTGGACCTGGCGATCATGGGCCGCTCGCCGCGCGGCATGGACACCGAGGCGACAGCGTTCGCGCGCCACCCGATCGCCATCATCGCGGCGCCGGACCATCCGCTTGCCGGGCGCAAGCGCCTGCCACTCGAGAGGCTGGCGCAGGAGACGTTCATCATCCGCGAGCGCGGCTCGGGGACGCGCGCCGCCATGGAGCACGTGTTCGCCGAGCGGGGTTTTCGCACCGGCGAAGTGCTGGAGATGAGCAGCAACGAAACCATCAAGCAGGCGGTGATGGCGGGCATGGGCGTGGCGTTTCTGTCCACGCACACCATCGGCCTGGAGTTGAAGGCCGGGCGCCTGGTGACGCTGAAGGTGAGCGGCCTGCCGGTGATGCGCGACTGGCACATCGTCCACCGCCGGCAGAAGCGCCTCTCGCCGGCGGGCGCGCTGTTCAGGGAGTTCCTGCTCAGCGACGGCGCGCGGCTGATCGACCTGGCGGTAGGCGGCCCGGCTACTTGAACTTCAGGCCGTAGGCGATGCCGAGCGAATTCTGCGACATCTCGATCTTCTCGGTTGCCGTGGCGCCGGCGATGAAGTTGGCGTAGAGCGTCTGCCCCGTGACCGAGTTCCTGAACGCGTGCATGTACGCCATGGTGATCTCGGAGCCGCCCCCCAGGTCGTAGGTGAAGCCGGCAGTGACGTGATTCTTCACCACGCCAGGGGCGATGATGTTGAAGGTGACGTCGCGCCCGCCGATCGGGTTGTCGGTGATGTTGACCCCGCCACGCAGCGTGAGCGCCTGGCTGTACTGGTATTCGACGCCCAGCTTGAAGACGTTCAGGTTCGACCAGCCGAAGCCGCGGCAGTTGTCGCAGCCCAGCGAGCCGGTGGTGAAATTGCTCGCGGCGACCGCGTTGCCGGCGTTGGTGCTCGGATTGCCGGGTCCGCGCACATCGCCGACGTTGATGCGCTGGTAGTCCGCGGCGATGGTGACCGAAGGCGTGGCCTTGAAGGCGATGCCGACGTTGTAGTTCTCGGGAATGTCGAAGTCACCGCGCTGCGCGAACAGGTCCTGATACTTCTCGAAGCGCTTCATGCGCATGCGGGTGGAGTACCCGGCGCCGAGGGTGACGCTGTCCGACACCTTGCCGAGCCAGCCGACGCGCACGCCCCAGCCGGTGGAACTGTCGTAGCCGCGGTTGGTGAGCGCGTTGTTGGCGGGCCAGCCGGCGGGGTTGGGCGTGAAGCCGACGAAGCCCTGCAGGCCCTCGGCCTTGAAACGCTGGTAGCCGAACAGCGGCGATACGCCGATCGAATGCTTGTCGTTCAGCTTGTAAGCCACGGTGGGTGCGACGATCAGCTGCATCATGTCGATGCCGAGCTTGCCGCTGCCGCACAGCAGGTTGAAGGGTCCCGCCGCCGCGCCGCCGGGGTTGAATCCGTTGGGCGCCGGGGCGCCGCAGGCATTCGCTGCGGATGCGGCGATCTGCCCGCCGGGGTAGTCGGTGTTCATGCCGCCGTTGCCGTACACGGTAACGCCGAGCGCCAGGTTGGGCCTCAGCATCTTGTTGTAGGCGAACTCGGGGACCAGGAAGTTGTTGCTTCCGCTGGTCGCGCTGCCGTCCATGCCGAGCATGCCGCCGGTGCTGCCGGTGCGCGAGGCCGAGCGCTTCGGGCTGAACCAGTCGAGGCCCACGTCGAGGCGGTCGCCCGCCCATGCCATGGTGGCGGGATTGCTGGCCCCGCCGAAGGCGTCGCCGGTCATTGCCGTCGACACGCCGCCGCGGCCCTTGGCCTTCATGCCGTAGCCGTGGGAGAAATAGCCGTCGGTGGCATGGGCCGCGAACGGCGCCGCCAGCGCGGCCGCGATGGCGATGGTGAGTGCATTGCGTTTCATGGTGTTCTCCTCCCGGATCATTCAAACGAAAAGATTGACTTCGGCCTTCTGCGCCAGCGCCAGGAACGTGGCGGCGCCGCAGTATTCGGAGACCTCGGGGATGAAGTCGTCCTGGCTGAAGCCGAAAAGGTCCACGGTCATCTGGCAGCCGATGAGCTTGACGTCCGCCTCGACGCAGGCTTGACGCAATTCGGCGATTCCCGCCACGCCCTTGTTGCTCATGGTCTGCTTCATCAGGCCGGTGGCCATGGTTTCGAAGCCGGGGATGATCGACTGCACGGCGTTCGGGATGTTCCACTCGATGCCCTTGAACCAGTCCGGCCCGAACGGCATCTTCATCGGCATCGCCGGGTTGCCCAGCGGGCTGATGTGCAGGTTCAAGTCCTTCTTCAGCAGCGTGAGGCCGTAGAAGGTGAAGAAGATCGACACTTTCCAGCCCAGCGCCGCGGCGGTAGAGGCGAGGATGAAGGGCGGGTAGGCCCAGTCGAGCGTGCCTTTGGTGGCGATGATGGTCATCGCCGGCGTCTTTGCCGCCTCCAGTTCGGCGAGCTTCCGCGGCAGCAGCGCGTCGATGCGCTCGGCGATCAGGCGGTCCAGTGCCGCGGTATCGGGTAACGCGCTCATTGCAGTGTCCTCAGGCATCGAGGGGAGATACTCTCTCGGAGTATGTGAGAAAGCAAGCGGATTTCCTGTTGCGCCGCAGCAGAAATTATTGATCGGAAACGATTAATTTTTCTTGTGGGGTTGCGATATCGTTGCGAGCAGATATACGATAGGGGGTATAGGGAGGAAAGATGTCGCGACCACAGATGCACGATACGAAGGCGAAGCAGGCGATGCTGGGACGTCTGGCCCGCATCGAGGGCCAGGTTCGCGCCATCCAGCGCATGATCGACAGCGACCAGGAGTGCGAGCAGATCGCGCAGCAGCTGTCCGCGGCGCGCAAGGCGCTCGACCGCGCGTTCTACGAAATGGTGGCGTGCATGATCCGCGCCGGCGCGGAGGAACCCGAGACCAAGCGCGGCGCCAGCGGCGAACACATCGCGGCGCTGCTCGCGCGCTACGCATGAGGCGGGGCGTGGCCCGCGTCGTCCCGGTCGCATAAACTTACCGCAAGCCACCTTCGGAAGGATCCAGCCATGCAGTTCGACAAGGAACTCGACGCCCGGGGCCTCAATTGCCCGCTTCCCATCCTGCGCGCCAAGAAAGCGCTTACCGACATGACGTCCGGGCAGGTGCTGAAGATCGTTTCGACCGACCCGGGCTCGGTGAAGGATTTCCAGGCCTTCGCCAAGCAGACCGGCAACGAGCTGTTGTCGCAGGCCGCGGCGGAGAAGGAATTCACCTTCTTCATGAAACGGAAGTAGCTCCAGGCAGGGGAGACACGAGATGAGAGCGCTTGCTGCATTGATCCTTTGCGTTGCGGCGGGTTCCGCGGGTGCGCAGCCCGCAGACCCGACTTATACGGTCCGCCTGCTGACCCCGGAGTCGGCGCTGAAGGCGGCGCAGGCGGCGCTGAAGCGCTGCCGCGACAACGGGTTCCAGGCTGCCGTGGCGGTCGTCGACCGCATGGGCGTGTTGCAGGTGCTGCTGCGGGACCGCTTTGCCGGCCCGCACACGCCGGCGATGGCGCGCGACAAGGCCTGGACCGCGGTGAGTTTCCGCACCAACACGACGCCGCTTGCCGATGCAACGCAGGCTGGGCAGGCGCAAAGCGGCATTCGCGGCCGTCCCGGCGTTGCGGCGGTCGGCGGCGGGTTGATGATCGAGGCCGGCGGCTCGCTGCTCGGCGCGATCGGCGTGTCCGGCGCGCCCGGCGGCAAGGAAGACGATGTCTGCGGCGCCGCCGGCATCGCGGCGATCCGCGACGAGCTCGAGCTGCGCTAGCGCGGCAGCGGGAAAATCCGCCCGCCTGCGGCCCGCGCGAATTGGCTCGTAATACCGCGTCAATTCGACCGATCGTCGGCCCCTGACGGGTCTACGCTGAAGGTTCTGCAATCCAGGAGAAAACGGGGGGTGTTCGCGTGGCCGCATTCGCCGTTGAAAACGCCGCTTCGCGCTCGCTCGCCGTCCCGAGCATCCGGACGCTGCTGCTGGCGCTCGTGGCTGCGTCGCAAATAGGCGAGTTCGTCAGGCAGACGCTCACCGAGGCGCGCCAGCACTTCTCGCGCGCGACGTTGGGGTTCGCGCTGGCTGCGAAGCCATGATCCGGCGTCTGTTTCATCGGCAGTCGCTCAAGACCAGGGTGACTGTCGCGACGCTTGCCGCTTTTGCGATCGGCATCTGGATATTGACGCTCTACACCAGCCGCATGCTGCGTGATGACATGGTTGTCCTGCTGGGCGAAAAGCAGTTCGCGACCACTTCCTACATCGCGGATGGAATCAACCGGGAGATCGAGGCGCGGCTCGGCGGACTCGGAGCAGTAGCCGGCGGTGCGGCGCAGGCGGTGCGCGCGGGGCCGGGCGCCATGCAGGCATTGCTCGACCGGAGCGAGTATCTGCTGCAGCTGTTCAACGGCGGCGTTCTTGTGGTCTCGCAGGATGGCACGGTGATCGCGGATTTGCCCCGGTCTTCCGGGCGCCTCGGCGTCAACCTCAAAGACAACGAGGCGGTCGCCGCGGTGCTCGATCGTGGCCGCGCGATCGTGAGCCGGCCCGCCATCGGCCGGGTAACGGGGCGTCCTGTTTTCGGCATGACGCAACCCGTTCACGATGCCGGGGGCAAGGTGATCGGTGCCGTCGCCGGCCTGACCGATCTGGGCAAAGCCAACTTTCTGGACGCAATTACCGCGACCAGCTATGGCAAGTCCGGAACCTACCTGGTTGCCGATCTGCAGTCCCGGCGGCACGTGACCGGGTCCGACCGGGAACGCGTCGCGCGGCCGCTGCCGACTCCCGGCGTCAACAAATTGCTCGACCGCTTCATGCAGGGGCATGAGGGGTACGGCATTTCGGCAAGTTCGCGCGGCGTGGAAGAACTGCTGGCGGCCAAGGGGATACCCGCGGCGGGCTGGGTGATGGGCATCGCGGTGCCCTCGGACGAAGCCTTCGCGCCGATTCGCGCCATGCAGCAGCGCATGTTTGTGGCGGCGATCTTCCTCACCCTGCTGGCGGGAAGCTTGATCTGGTGGATGCTCGGGCGCCAGCTCGCGCCCGTTTTCTCCACGATCGAAAAGCTCGCCAGCCTGCCCGACCGAGAGCCGCCGCGATCCCTGCCCATCGACCGCGACGACGAAATCGGCGCGCTGGTCGGCGGGTTCAACGGGCTTCTGGAGATCCTGCGCAGCCGGGAGCAGGCGCTGAGGGAGAGCGAGTCCCGCTCCCACGATTTTGCCGCCGCGAGCGGCGACTGGTTCTGGGAGTCCGATGCCGAGGGGCGCCTGAGCTGGATTTCGGATTCCTACGGCGAGCACACGGGCGAGGATTCGTCGCGGGAGCTTGGCCGGACCATGGAGGAAGTCAACGCCCGCTTGGGCTACGACTTCCACCCGCGCGAGACGATCGACACGATGCGCCTGCGGGTCGCGTTCCGCGACCATCGCTACACGCGCCTGGTGCGCGGATCCCCGCGCTGGCGCACGCGCAGCGGCGTGCCCCGGTTCGACGCTTCCGGCGCCTTTCTCGGCTATCGCGGCGCGACCGCGGACATCACGGCGCAGGTCGAAGCCGAGCAACGCGCGCACTCGGCCGACGCGCGACTGCGCGAGGCAATCGACGAGCTGGACCAGAGAATCCTGCTGTGCGACGCCGAGGACCGCATCGTATACGGCAACCGTGCCCTCCTTGCCAACCCGGTCGTCGCCGCGGCGTACCGCGCAGGGATGACCTACGCAGACTTTCTTGCCGCCATTGCCGCGTCCGGGGGGGACCCGGGGGCGATCGGCCGCGAGCAGGAATGGCGTGCGGAGCGCCTCGCCGTCCGCCGCGAGAGCGACAGTGCCGGGTACGAACTCGAGCGCGCGGACGGCGCCTGCCTGCTCGTCAATTACAAGCGCCTGGCAAGCGGCGGCCGGATCACCGTCGCTACCGACATCACCGAGCGCAAGCGCGCGGAAGCGGCGCTGCGCGAAAGCGAGGCGCGCTACCGCGCGGTGGTGAACGAAGCCCCCATCGGCATCGCCATTGTGGTCGAGGGCGGGAATCTCCATGAGGTTAACGACCGGTACTGCCGCATGCTCGGCTACGCGCGCGAGGAGCTGCAGGGGCGCTCGATAGAGTCGGTCACCCACCCCGAGGACTGGCCCGCGAACGCCGCCCTGGCGGCGGAACTCGAGGCCGGCGCGATCGAGGAGTTCACGCTCGAGAAGCGTTACCTGCGCAAGGATGGCGCCATCGTCTGGGCGAACCTGAAGGCGGTGGCCGTGCGCGGTCCGGGCGGCACGCCGCTGTATCGGGTCGCCACGATGGAGGACACCACCGAGCGCCACCGCACGCTCGCAGCGCTGCAAGCGAGCGAGTCCCGTTTCCGCGATTTCGCCGCCGCGAGCGCCGACTGGTACTGGGAAACGGACGCCGAAGGGCGCACGACCTGGATTTCGGATACCTACTACGAGCGCACCGGCGTGGAGCCGTCGCAAGTGCTTGGCCTGGCCATCGAGGAGATCGGCTCGCGCTTCGGCAATGCCTCCCATCTGCGCGAGACGCGCGAGGCGATGCGCTTGCGGGTTCCGTTCCGCGACCTTCGCTACCCGCGCGAGGTGCGCGGCGCCCAGCACTGGCGCAAACACAGTGGCGTGCCCCGGTTCGATGCTTCGGGGGCCTTCGCCGGCTATCGCGGCGTGACCGCTGACATTACCGCGCAGGTGCAGGCGGAGGAGAAGGCCCGCATCGCCGACCGGCGACTGCACTCGGCCATCGACGGCCTGGACGAGACGGTCGTGCTTACCGACAGCGAGGACCGCGTGGTCTTCGCCAACCGCCGCGCGCTTGCATTGAACGTCCAGGCTGTCAGCTTGCTGGCGGCCGGCACGCCGTACACGGAATTCCTGCGCGCGGTGGCCGAAGGGGGCGGCGTGCCCGGAGCCGAGGGCCGTGGCGAGGCCTGGCTCGCCGCGCGGCTTGCCCAGCGCGCCAGCCCCGGCACTCCCTTCGAGCAGGAGCGGCACGACGGTTACTGGCAGATGGTCCGGGACCTGCGCCTGCCCGACGGTGGAATGATGACGATCGGCCTCGATATCACGGCGCGCCGCCGAGCCGAGGAAAGTCTGCGGCTTCTAAACAACGAGCTCGAGCAGCGCGTCGCCGAGCGCACCACCGAGCTGACGCGGACGGTGGGCGAACTCCGGCTTTTCACCTCCGCAGTCGCGCACGACGTGCGCGCGCCGCTGCGCGGCGTGCACGCGTCGGTCGAGTTTGCGCTCGAGGAGCTTGCGGCGGGCGACCTCGACGCCGTGCGTCGCCACCTGGCGCGCGCCACTACCGCGACGGATACGATGGGCACCATGGTCGAGGGGCTGCTCTCGCTGGCGCGCAATTCGCACGCGCCGCTGCAGCGCCAGGCGGTCGATCTGTCGGCACTCGCGCGCGACGTCTGCGCGGAGCGCGATCCCGGGTCGTCCGCGAGCGCCGAGATTGCCATCGCCGACACCCCGCCAGCCGATGCCGACCCGTTGCTGATGCGCGTAGTGCTGCAGAATCTGTTCGGCAACGCGCTCAAGTATTCCGCCGGGCGCGAGCATCCGTGCATCGCGTTCGGCGCCACGATGCAGGACGCGCAACCCGCCTGGTACGTGCGCGACAATGGCGCGGGATTCGACGCCAGGTATGCGTCGAAGCTGTTTCAGCTGTTCGGCCGGCTGCACAGTCCGCGCGAATTCACCGGCTCGGGGATCGGCCTCGCCACCGTGCGGCGCATCATCGAGCGTCACGGCGGGCGCATCTGGGCGGAGTCCTCGCCCGGCGCCGGCGCCACCTTCTACTTCGCCCTCAGGCGCGAAAGGAACGAGCAATGACGCGAGTGCTCCTCGTCGACGACGAACAGTATTACCTGCACAGCATGCGCGACGAGCTGGCGGGCGAGCCCTACGAGATCGACCTCGCGCTGGACGGCGCCGAGGCCTGGGAGGCGCTGCGCGCCCGGCCGGGCGAATACGCCTGCGTGGTGCTCGACCGCAAGATGCCGCGCATCGATGGCATGGAGCTGCTGCACGAAATGAAGGCCGACTCCTCGCTCGCCATGACGCCGGTGGTGCTGCAGACCTCGGTGAGCGCCCCCGAGGATGTCGTCGAGGGCCTGCGCGCCGGAGCCTACTACTACCTCGCCAAGCCGTTCGCTGCGGCGGTGCTGCGCGCGGTGGTCTTCAACGCCATCGCGCACGGCGCCTTCCTCAAGGGTTCGGCCGACGAGCTCGGCCGCTACGCGCAGATGATGCAACTGCTCGCGGTGGCGGAATTCCGCTTCCGCACGCTCGGCGAGGCGCGCACGGTCGCCGCCGCGGCCGCCAGCCTTTTTCCCGACCCGCAACGCGCGCTGCTCGGCCTGGGCGAACTGATGGTGAACGCCATCGAGCACGGCAATCTCGGCATCGGCTACGCGCGCAAGTCGCAGCTGCTCGAGTCCGGCGAATGGGATTCCGAGCTCGAGCGCCGGCTCGCGACCGAGCCCTGGTGCACCCGCTCGGCGAGCCTGCGCGTCACGCGCCGCGCGCAGGAAATCGAGCTCACCATCGCCGACGAGGGCGAAGGCTTCGACTGGCGGCGCTACCTCGAGATGGATCCGGCGCGCAGCTTCGACGCCCACGGTCGCGGCATCGCGCTCGCACGCATCCTGGCGTTCCACGATGTCGAGTTCCTCGGCAAGGGGAACGTCGCCGCCGCCCGGATACCGTTGGCGGCGGCCTAGCGCGCCGGCAGCCCGCGCTAGAATGGCCGGGTGAATACTGCTGCCGACGCCGGCGTTCCGGGCAGGCGGGACTGATGTCCTTCGCCGCGCGCTGGGTGAGGCTCGCACCGGTCGCCGAGGAAGGCGGGCGGCAGGCGATCTACGCCGCGCTCGCCGCCGGGCAGGACGCCGCCGCCCCGCCGATACTGGTCTGGGTACAGGGCGACGCCCGCCACGACTTCGCGCTCCTGATCCCGCGTCGCCTTGCGCCCGGGCGCCAGCAGCGCTGGGCTGCATGGGCGCTGTCGCCCGCGCTGGCGACCTGCCGCTACTTCGGCCTGCCCGCGTATCTCAGCGACGGCGATCTCTGGCTGCACGGCCGCCCGTTCGCGCACAGCAGCACCGAGATGATCGGCGACTGGATCGTGATCGCCTGTGCCATGACGATCCCGTTCCCGGTCGAGCGGCACGTGGAGGATCTGTTCCGGCTGCGCATCGAGGCGCAGCACGACTGGCGCTTCGAGACCTCATGGCCGACGCCCGCCGAGGCCGATGCCATCGCGGAAGCGCGGAGCGAGTTCGCGTGGTGAACCGACGGGACTTCCTTGCCGGCTCCGCGGCGGTGCTTCCGCTGCTTCTCCTGCGCGATGCGCTGGCCGCGGGCAACGTGGAGAAGGGCGTCGCCCGCGTGCAGGGCGACGCGCGCATCAACGGCGTGGCGGCGAAAGTCGGCATGGACGTCAAGGCAGGGAACGTTGTCAGCACCTTCGCCGACGGCCAGATCGTGTTCGTCGTCAACAGGGACGCGTTCCTCGTGCGCGCGAATTCGCGCGTCGAGATCCAGGGCGCCGCCGGCGCCGCGGTTCTCACCGGGCTGCGCGTCGTCACCGGAGCGCTGCTTTCGGTGTTTCCCGGCGGCGAGCGCAGGACCATTCGCGCGAGCACCGCCACCATCGGCATCCGCGGCACCGGGATCTACGTTGAGTCCGCGACCGACAAGTCCTACGTCTGCACCTGCTACGGCGAGGCCGAGATCGTTTCGACTGACGATCCGTCCGCGCGCGAGGTCGTCGTGACGCGCCACCACGAGCAGCCGCGCTACGTGATGGCGAAGGGCGCGCCGCAGATGCTGATGGGCGCGCCGGTGATCAACCACACCGACGCCGAGCTGATCATGCTTGAGGCTCTGGTCGGGCGCGTGCCGCCCTTCGGCAGTACGGCCACGGGCGCTTACTAGGTACGAGGGGGCGCATCCCCCTCGTGCACCCCCTGGATTTCGGTCAGGGGCGCGCGGACAGCTTGGCCAGCTGCTGGCGCAGGCTGGCGAGCGTGGCATCGAAGCCCGCGAGCCGCGACTTCATCTGCTCGACCACCTTGGCGGGCGCGCGCTCGACGAAGGAGGCGTTGCCGAGCTGGGCAGTGCACTTGGTGCGTTCGCCGTCGACGCGCGCGATTTCCTTGCCCAGGCGCTCGCGCTCGGCGGCCACGTCGACCTCGACCTTGAGCATCAGGCGCACCTCGCCGGCGAGCGCGACAGGGGCATCTGCCTGCGGCAGCTCCTTCACCGCGTTCACCGACTCGAGGCGCGCGAGGAACTGGACGTAGGGCGCGATGCTGCCGATTTTCCCGGTGACGTAGAGCGGCACGCGCTGGCCGGGCTGCAGGTTCATCTCGCTGCGCAGGTTGCGGCACGCGTCCACCACCTGCTTGAGCAGCGTCATCTCGCGCTCCGCCGCCTCGTCGATCTTCTCCGGCTGCGACCGCGGGTATGGGGCCAGCATGATCGTCTCCCCGGTCTTTCCGGCGAGGGGCGCCACCTTCTGCCACCTTCCCCACGGATCGTGTTTTGAGTGCAGCAGGCGGCGTAATCCCCAGAGGCTGACTGGATTAAATCCCGTAATCAAGACCCGGCCTTCGGGGCGCAGGACCCGCTCGATCT
>SXGT01884560.1_pt1 | contig 11712 bp, 8 predicted proteins | sample 3176221 | NCBI WGS metagenome assembly SXGT01 (sample SAMN11356862, study PRJNA531348) | freshwater metagenome | isolation source: freshwater sample F1-120 | place: China: Fuxian Lake, Yuxi | collected 2017-12-25
CGTGCCCGACAACGGGAATCATCGAACCGACGGTGACCTCACGCGGGTTGCCCGGGGTGCACCAGTCGTCCTGGATGTGCTCCGAGATCGCCAGCACGGTCTTGTCGTCGCCCAAGATCTGCTCGCCGCGACCGGAGTACTTGCCGGTGTTCATCCGGTTCTTCTCGTACGAGTCGGTGCGGACCGCGGAGAAGTTGTCCGGGATCCCGACGTCCTGGGAGAGCCGGATGGCGGCTTCGACTGCCGCGTCGGCAGCCTGCACGGTGGTCATGTTGCGGGTGTCGACTCCCATCGCGGTCGCCAGCTGCGCGTACCGCTCGTAGCGCGAGGGCAGGTTGTACTCCCACACCCGGGGCAGCGCGATGGCGTTGTTCAGTCCGTGGTGGCTGTCGAAGAAGGCGCTGACGGCGTGGCTGATCGAGTGCACGATGCCCAGGCCACCGGAGTTGAACGCCTGACCGGCGATGTACTGCGCGTTCATCATGCCTTCGCGGGCCTTGAGGTTACGTGGCTCGAACACCGCCTCCCGCAGATTCTTGGCGACGAGTTCCACCGAGTACAGCGCATTTCCGAGCGATGGCGCGAAGTCGAGCCGGGACACGAACGGCTCGCTGCCGTGCGCGAGCACGTCGAAACCGCAGTAGGCGGTGAAGTGCTGTGGGCAGGTGTAGTACAGCAGCGGGTCGTCGATGGCCAGTGTGACGATGGTGGCCTCGTCGAAGCCGACCCACTTGTGCGGGTGCTCCATGTCCGAGGTGTCGGTGATGACATAGGCCCACGAGGTCTCCGAACCCGTTCCGGCCGTGGTGGATACCGCGATATGCGGTGGGTTCTCCTTGTTGGTGGACTTGGCGAAGCCCTCGAACTCGTTGATGTTGCGGCCGTCGTGCGCGATCACCACACGGGCGCCCTTGGCGGCGTCATGGCTGGAGCCACCACCGATGGAGATGATGCTGTCGCACTTCTCCTGCTGATAGAGCGCGGCGGCCTCCATGACGTTGTAGTCCTTGGGGTTGGACTCCACCTTGTCGTAGAGCACGACCTCGACACCCTGGTACTCGATCTTGCCGGTGAGTTCTTCGATGATCCCCGAGCCCCGCAGGCCGGTGGTCATCAGCAGGGCGCGCTTGAAGCCGAGGTTCTTGGCCTCCACTCCGATGATGTCGTGTGCGCCGACACCGAGCAGGGCACGGGGGAACGGGTGGAACTCCTTGATCGGAAAGTCCCAAATCTGGTTCAGCTCAATGGCCATCGGTCGACTCCTCGTGGTATCGGACGGGCGGAAGACCCTCCTGACACCACCGTGGACCTTCGTGGTCCGCGTCACAACGATGTTGCGCTGCTACCCGCCGTCCGGCACGCGGAAACTGCCCGATCGGGTAGGCGTCACAGTCCGCCGCGTGATACCAGTTGGGCAGCGATGACGTTGCGCTGGATCTCGTTGGTGCCCTCGCCGACGATCATCAGCGGGGCGTCGCGGAAGTAGCGTTCCACGTCGTACTCGGTCGAGTAGCCGTAGCCGCCGGGGATGCGCACCGCATTCAGTGCGATCTCCATCGCGATCTCGGAGGCGAACAGTTTGGCCATGCCGGCCTCCATATCGCAGCGCTCACCGCTGTCATAGCGCTCGGCGGCATACCAGGTCAGTTGGCGGGCGGCGGTGAGTTTGGTGGCCATATCGGCGAGGTAGTTGCCGATGGCTTGGTGTTTCCAGATCGGCCGGCCGAAGCTTTCGCGCTGTTGGGCGTAGGCCAGCGAGTCTTCGAGTGCGGCGGTGGCCACCCCCAGCGCGCGGGAGGCGACCTGGATGCGGCCGGTTTCCAGGCCCTTCATCATCTGCGCGAAGCCCTTGCCGGGGGTGGCGCCGAGGATGGCGGTGGCCGGGATGCGGTAGTCGTCGAAGGACAGCTCGCAGGATTCCACACCCTTGTAGCCGAGCTTGGGCAGATCGCGGGAGACCGTCAGGCCGGGGCCGTGCTCGACGAGCACGATGGAGATGCCCTTGTGCTTGGGCTGCGCGCTCGGATCCGTTTTGCACAGCAGCGCAATCAGATCCGAGCGCCGGGCGTTGGAGATCCAGGTCTTGGCGCCCGAGATCACCAGGTCGTCGCCGTCGGTCCTCGCCACGGTGGTCATGGCCTGCAGGTCGGAGCCGCCGCCCGGTTCGGTGAGCGCCATGGTGGCACGGACCTCGCCGGTGGCCATCCGCGGTAGATACGTCTGCTTCTGTTCCTCGGTGCCGAACAGCGTGAGCAGTTTGGCCACCACGGTGTGTCCGCCCATCGCGCCGGCCAGGCTCATCCACCCGCGGGAGAGTTCCTGGGTGACCCGCGCGTAGCAGGGCATCGATACCGGCGATCCGCCGTAGGCCTCCGGCACCGCCAACCCGTAGATGCCGATCTGCTTCATCTGCTCGATCCAGCGTTCGGGGTACTCGTTCGCGTGCTCGAGCGTCTGCACGCTCGGCTTGACCTCCCGGTCGACGAACTCGCGCACCGTCTGGATCAGGAAGGTCTCTTCGTCGTTGAGCGGGGCCATCCGCTCACATTAGAGCCCGGTCGACGAGCGCCGCCGCCGCGAGATCGCGTCCACGCTGGCCGCCAGCAGCAGCACCCCACCTGTGACCAGGAAGTTGATATAGGACGACTGATTCAGCAGGCCCAGTCCGTTCGCGATCGTGGCGACCACCACGCCACCGATCACGGCGTCGATGGCCCGGCCCTTGCCGCCGAAGAGGCTGGTGCCGCCGATCACCGCCGCGCCGACCGCGTACAGCAGCACGTTGCCCGCGCCGGAGGACGCCGACACCTTTCCCGCGTAGGACGCCGCGATGATTCCGCTCAGCGCGGCCAGTGACGAGCAGACGACGAACACCGAAATCCGGATGCGGTCCACGGGGATCCCTGCGCGGCGCGCGGCCTCGGCGTTGCCGCCCACGGCATAGATGTGCCTGCCGTACGTCGTGCGCCTGAGCACCAGCGTCATGGCGATGAGGAGTACCAGGATCAACGGCAGTACGTACGGAATGCCGCTGATATCCACGTTCGGGTTGACGCTGCGGTTGACGCTGAGCACGAACGTGACACCGAGAATGACGGCGGCCACCGCGGCCACCCGCGCGATCACCACGCCCAGCGGGGCGTGCGACAGCTGCAGGGACTTCTTGCGCCGGTACTGGTAGACCTCGAGACCGGTGAAACCGACGACCACCACCAGCGCGATCGCCCAGCCGGCGGGAACGGGCAGGTTGCTGATGGTCAGGCCGCGGATCACCGGGTCGTCGACCCGGACGGATCCACCCTCACCGATCAGTTTCAGCGTCACGCCCTGCAGTCCGAGGAAGAATGCCAACGTGACCACGAATGATGGAATCCCGAGTTTGGCGCGCAGCACGCCGATGGCGAGACCGATCAATGCGCCGCAGGCGATTCCGGTCAGGATGGCCGCCCACCACGGCCAGCTCAGGCTGACGATGGTCAACCCCATCGCGCAGGCCGCCACTCCGCCGGCGACTCCCGCCGACAGGTCGATGTCACCGAGCAGCAGGACGAACACCAGCCCCATCGCCAGCACACAGATGGATCCGGCCTGGGTGACCAGGTTGGCAAGGTTCAGTGCCGACAGGAAGCGGTCGTTCGCCAATCCGAACACCACGAACAGCACGACCAGTCCGAGGATGGCGGGCAGTGAACCCATGTCGCCGCCGCGCACGCGCTGCAGGTAGCCGCGCACCGCCTCGCCGAACGTCTGATCGGAACTGATGTCACCGACGAAGTCGGCATCGGCGAGTGCGCCATCGGATCGAGAAGTGGCGGTGCTTGTTTCGGTGCCCATCGGGGTTTCCCTCAAGTTTCCATCTCGGTCGTGCACGTCGGAGCTCACATCGACTCGGCGGCCTGTGCCGGCGCCAGTCCGAGACCGCCGGAACGTCCGGCGGTGATGAGTTCGACGATCTGGCCGTGGGTGACCTCGGATGCCTTGACATCGGCGGCCACCCGACCGAGGTACAGCGCGCAGATCCGGTCGGCCACCTCGAAGACGTCGACCATATTGTGCGAGATGAGCACCACCCCGACACCCTGACCGGCGAGTCGACGCACCAGCTCGATCACCTGCCGCGTCTGGGCGACACCGAGCGCTGCGGTCGGTTCGTCGAGCAGCACCACCTTCGAGTTCCACAGCACCGATTTGGCGATGGCCACGGTCTGGCGCTGACCACCGGACAGGCTCGACACCGTCTGCCGCACGGATTTCACGGTCCGTACCGACAGCGATGTGAGGGCGTCGCGGGCCATCGTCTCCATCCGGGCCTCGTCGAGCAATCCTCGGCTCGTGAGTTCCCTTCCGAGGAACATGTTCTCGACGATATCGAGGTTGTCGCACAACGCGAGGTCCTGGTAGACGACCTCCACCCCGAGCGCCGCAACCTCGTTCGGACTGTGCACTGTGACCGGCCGGCCCTCGAAAAGGTAGGTGCCGGTGTCGATGGGGTGGATTCCGGCGATGGCCTTGACCAGAGTGGACTTTCCGGCGCCATTGTCACCGACCAGGGCCGTCACCTGGCCGGGGTAGATGCAGAAGTCGACGTCATGCAGCACGTGGACTACACCGAAACTCTTGTTGACACCCTGCAATTCGAGGATCGGTTCCACCGATGGCACTGGAGGGGTCATCGGCGCTCAGGCCCCCGCGGCGGTGCACATGGGCGCGAACTGTCCCGTGCACACCTCGTCTCTGGACTGGCCGCCGTCCTCGAAGACAACGCCCACGGTGTCCTTGGTGATCGACTTCGGCGTCAACAGCACCGACGGGACGTCGCGCTCGCCGGTATCGTCGCGCGACGTGCTGGTGGCCTTCGGCTCCTCACCGTTGGCGAGCGCGATCGCCACTTCGGCAAGCGCGTTCGCCTCTTCGGTCGCCGATTTGTAGACGGTCATGCATTGTGTTCCGGCGAGGATGTTCTGCAGGCCCTCGACGGTCGCATCCTGGCCGGTGACCGGAACCTGGCCGGCACGGCGGTTCTTCTCCAGGATCGAGATCACCGACCCGGCCAGACCGTCGTTGGCCGCGTACACCCCGTCCACGCGGCCGTCGGCCGCGGTGTAGAGCTGCTCGAAGATGGTCACCGCCGCGTCGGTGTCCCAGTCCGGCACTGCTTGCTCCCCGACGACGGTGATGGTGGGCGTCCCGTCGATCGCCGAGTGTGCCCCGGCGCTGAACAACGTCGCGTTGTTGTCGGTCGGAGAACCGTTGAGGAACACCACATTCGCCGGCCTGCCGCCGAGGCAGTCGACGAGCCCCTGCCCCTGGAGCTCACCGACAGTGGTGTTGTCGAACGACACGTAGATGTCGGCGGAGCCGCCCAGCGTGAGGCGGTCGTAGTCAATGGTCTTGACGCCCTGGGTAGCGGCCTTCTGCTGAATCGACGCGCCGCTGTCGGAGTCGAGGTTCACGATCGCCAGCACGGTGACGCCATCGGCGATCATCCCGTCGGCGATCGTGGCCATCGTGTCGGCGGATCCTTCCGCGTTCTGGATGGTGTAGTCCACACCGGCCGCCTTGAATGCCGCCTCCAATGCGGGGCGGTCCTTGGTCTCCCAGCGAACCGACGACTTGGTGTCAGGCAGGATCACCCCGACCTTGCCCGTCGCTGAGCTGGTCGACTCCGAATCCGATCCGCAGGCCGTGAGTGTCAAGCCGGCTCCGACGACGGTCGCGACGAGCAGGGTGCTGATTCGATTCACGAGGATCCCTCCAATGGGACGTGGATTTGTTGTCGGTGATGACATATTCGGTGATCCAGATCACCTTGGGGGCGGTATTGCAGGATTCGGGCGCGTGCAGGACTCACCGGGCACCCATCAGATGCTCGATCGCCAGCTGGTTGAGAGCAACGAAACCGCAACCCTTTCCACCGAAATAGGCACCGGTGTCGAACTGTTCATAGGCGGTCTGGTCTGCCAGCAGATCGGCATAGGTCTCGCCGGCGCCCAGCGTGGGTTCGCGTAGCTCGGTCACTTTGGCCGCCGCCATCGCCGCCTGGACCGCAGGGTCGGCGCGGAACGCCGCGGCGCGCTGGCGCAGCAGCAGGTACATCCGCATATTGGCCGCCGCAGACGCCCACACACCGTCGGCGTCCTCGGTCCGGCTGGGTTTGTAGTCGAAATGCCGCGGTCCGTCATAGGCCGGGCCGCCACCGGGGCCGCCGTGTTCGAGGAGATCGACCAACGCGAACGCGTTGACGAGATCACCGTGGCCGAACACCAGGTCCTGGTCGAACTTGATACCGCGCTGACCGTTCAGGTCGATGTGAAACAGCTTGCCGCTGTAGAGGGCTTGGGAGATTCCGTGCACGAAGTTCAGCCCGGCCATCTGCTCGTGCCCGGTCTCGGGGTTGACGCCGACCATCTCCGGGTGGGCAAGGGTCTCGATGAACGCCAGCGCGTGCCCCACCGTGGGCAGCAAGATGTCACCGCGTGGCTCGTTGGGCTTGGGCTCGATGGCGAACCGGAGCCCGCTGCCCTGGTCGATCACATACTGGCACAACATGTCCAGCGCCTCGCGATAGCGTTCCAAGGCAGCCTGGACGTCCTTGGCCGAGTCGTACTCGCTGCCTTCCCGGCCACCCCACATCACGAAGGTCTCGGCACCGAGCTCGCCTGCCAGATCGATATTGCGCAGCACCTTGCGCAAGGCGAAGCGGCGCACCCCGCGGTCGTTGCTGGTGAACCCGCCGTCCTTGAACACCGGCTGGGTGAACAGGTTGGTGGTGACCATCGGCACGACCAGTCCGCAGGCACTCAGCGCGGAGGTCAACGTGTCGATCATCCGTCGTCGCTCGGCATCGGAGCTGCCGAACGCGAATAGGTCGTCGTCGTGCAGGGTCAGTCCGTACGCCCCCAGCGCGGACAAACGCTCGACGGCCTCGACGACGTCGAGCGCGGGTCGGGTGGCGACACCGAACGGGTCGGCACCCGGCCAGCCGACGGTCCACAGTCCGAACGAGAACTTGTCGGAAGGGCTCGGAATCAAACCCTCCGATGTCGGGACGCCGGCCTCCAGGACGGTCATGGGGTCCTCCTCGGGGATCATGGCACCTGTCGGTGCGGTTCAGTGCGATGAAACCTATATTTGTTCTCTGTGCGAACATAAGATGTGGCCTGTGACACTGTCAAGGCTGAAAGTGAGGGGTTGATGTGTCGGTGACCGGATCGGAAGCCCATCGAGCCGTCAGGGTGGGAACGAGCACCGACGACGTTCGGCGACGGAATCTGTCCAGCGTGCTCACCCTGGTGCACCGCCACCGGGCGCTCAGCCGCGCCGAGTTGACCCGTCACACCGGCCTTTCCCGGTCGACCACCAAGGATCTGGTCGAGGAGTTGGTGGCACGTCGCCTGGTCGAGGAGACACCGGCGCCGTCGGTAACGCAGGTGGGACGGCCCAGCCCCATCGTGCGCCCCGGCAATCGGGCGCTCGCGGTGACGGTCAGCCCGGAGGTCGATGCGGTGACCGTCGGAGTCGTGGCGATGGGGGGCGCGGTGCTCGACATGGTGCGCTACCCGACAGAGCGGGTTCCGACCCCGGCGGACACCGTGGCCATCACCACCGAGGCGGTCGGCCGGATTCGCGCCGGCCTCCACGACGGTCAGACACTGACCGCGGTCGGGGTGGCGGTGCCCGGGCTCGTGCACGGTCGTGAATCGGCGGTGCAGCTGGCGCCCAATCTCGACTGGCACGATGTAGAGATCGGCCAGATGATCAGCACTGCAACGGAATTACCGGTCTACGCGGCCAACGACGCCAACGTCGGCGCGATCGCCGAGCACCTGTTCGGCAATCACATCGATGCCGATCATCTGATCTACGTCAACGGCGGTCCCAGCGGTATCGGGGCAGGTGTCATTGTCGCCGGCGCGCTGCTCGAAGGTGTGGCAGGCTACGCGGGCGAACTTGGCCATACCTACGTCGGCGGGCGCGACAAATGCCATTGCGGCAGTGTCGGCTGCCTGGAGACCGAGGTGACCCAGCCGCCGTTGGCCCGCCTGCTCGCCGAGCTCGACGGCGTACCCGCCGACACAGTGCCCAGCCCCAGCTCCGCGGAGACCGATGTGCTGGATCGGCAAGCCCGCGCCCTGGCCATCACCCTCGGCAATGCCGTCAACATGTTGAATCCCCGGTTGATCGTGCTCGGCGGATTCCTGCGGGTCTTCCCCGCCTGCGCGGCGGCGGTCCTGCGTTCCGAATTGGCGCGCCGCAGCATGCGGGCCCCACGCGAGCTGGTCCGCGTGGTACCCGCAACCCTGGGCGCCGATACGTTGGTGATCGGCGCGGCCGAGTTGGCATTCGCACCCGTGCTCACCGATCCCGGGAGGTTCTGAACGTGACACTCGTGGCGGGCATCGACTCGTCCACCCAGTCCTGCAAGGTCGTGATCTGCGACGCCGAGACCGGCAGCATCGTGCGTTCGGCGTCATCGCCGCACCCCGCCGGAACCGAGGTCGATCCGGAGCTGTGGTGGCGCGCGCTGCAGCGCACACTGGCCATGGCGGGCGGAGTCGACGACGTGTCAGCGATGGCGGTGGGCGGCCAACAACACGGCATGGTGTGCCTGGACTCGACCGGCACGGTGATACGAGATGCACTGCTGTGGAACGACACTCGATCCGGTACAGCCGCCGAGCAACTCGTCGGTGAACTCGGCGGTCCCGCACGCTGGGCCGCACGCGTCGGCGTCGTCCCGGTCGCGTCGATCACCGCCACCAAGCTGCGCTGGCTGGCCGATCACGAACCCCATCACGCCGACGCGACCGCGGCGGTCTGCCTTCCCCACGACTGGCTGACCTGGCGGCTGGGCGGCCGTTCCGATATCGCGGATCTGCGTACCGACCGCAGCGATGCGAGCGGCACCGGCTACTACTCGGCCGATACCGACAGCTATCAGACCGACCTGCTCGAGCTTGCCTTCCGAGGCCGGCGGCCGATGGTTCCGCAGGTCCTGGGACCCCACGACGCGGCGGGCGAGACGCCGCAGGGAATCCTGCTGGGACCCGGGGCCGGTGACAACGCCGCTGCCGCGCTGGGGCTGGGCGCCGGAGCCGGCGACTGTGTCGTGTCGCTGGGAACCTCGGGAGTGGTGAGCGCGGTCGGATCGGCGGCCCCGCACGACCCGGAGGGCATCGTGGCGGGTTGTGCCGATGCGACCGGACGTCATCTTCCGCTGGTGTGCACCCTCAACGGCGCGCCGGTGCTGGCCGCGGTCGCGACGATGCTGGGTGTGGATTTCGAGGAGTTCGACCGGCTCGCCCTGTCGGCCCCGGCGGGGGCCGAAGGCCTGGTACTGGTTCCGTACTTCGACGGGGAACGGTCGCCGAACCTGCCCGAGGCAGCCGGTGCACTGCACGGAATGACGACCCGAAACCTGATCTCCGCGAACATCGCCCGTGCCGCGGTGGAGGGGCTGCTCAGCTCGATGGCCTACTGCATCGACACGATCACCGCACAGGGCATCGATGTCGAGCGCATCATCCTGGTCGGTGGTGGCGCGCGGTCGGAGGCCGTGCGGCGCATCGCGCCGGCCATCACCTGCACCGCGGTGCAGGTGCCGACCCCGGCGGAATACGTGGCACTCGGCGCGGCCCGTCAGGCGGCGTGGGTGCTGTCCGGTGCGGAGCTGCCACCGGCGTGGTCGGTCGGCGAATCCGCCCGCTACGAGGCCGAGGCAACACCCGGGGTGCTGGCGCGCTATCGGACGGCGCACCCACTGACCTTCAGGTGACCGCGACGAGCGCCTCGGCGAAAAGCTCCAGTTCCGCGGCCTCGACATCCACATGCGGAGACACCCGCAGCACCGGCCCGGCCATCTCGCCGGGAGCCCGCGCCACCTCGCACGCCGTGGTGAGGATGCGGTGTTCGGCGATCAGCGTGGCGCGCACCGGTGTCGGTTCGGAACCCTGGGTGGGCCGCAGTGTCGTGATCGCGGTCGGCTCGTCCACGGGTTCGACCACCTCCCATCCGGGGATGTCGGCGAGCACCGTCCGGGTGAGCCGGCCGACCTCGGCCAGCCGGGCCCGCACCAGCTCCGGTCCGGCGGCCAGATGCTCCCCCAATGCCAGCGAAAAACCAAGGCGCGAGCCGATATTGGCCTCGTGCAACTCCATCGGCGCCCATCGCGGCGTCAACCGGCCGTACAACTCGGGCCGCACCGCCAGCGCGCCGACACCACGCGGCCCGGCCAACCACTTGCGCGAGGACGAATACAGGACGTCGGCGCCCACCGCGCAGTCCACGTGCCCGAGCCCCTGGGCCGCGTCGACCACCAGGGGCAGGCCGAGCGACCGGCATACCGGCACCAACTCGGCCAGCGGTTGCGCCACCCCGCGGTGGCTGCCGAGCACGGTCAGATGCACCAGCGCCGGCGGATCGGCCTCCAACACCGCGGCGGCCTCGTCGACCCGTAGCCGGCCCAGCTCGTCGACGGGCAGGGTGCGCACCTCGAACCCGTTGGCCGCCATGATGACCAGGTTGGGGCCGTACTCTCCGGGCGGGCATGCCACGGTGCGTGGCCCGGTCCAACTGCTCAACAACAGATCCAGCGCGTGATTGGAGCCGGTGGTGAAGATGACTTCGGCATCGGGCATCCCGGCCAGTGCGCGCACCGCGGCCCGTCCGGCGTCCAGCGCCGGCACCGCGGCCTCGCCGGCGACGTAGCCACCGACCTCGGCCTCGTGCCGGGCGTGGGTGGCTGCCGCGTCGATCACCGCATTGCTCTGCCGCGAGCAGGCCGCGCTGTCCAGATGCAGGCCCGCCACCGGCACCCGGGCCGCCCGCCAGGTGTCGGGCAGGCTCATTTCACCGCCAGCGAGAGACCGAAATCGCCTGCGTCATCCGTCCACCAGTGGGTGCGGCGCAGTCCGGCGGCGGCCAATTCGGCTTCCACACCCTCGGGGCGGAATTTGCAGGACACCTCGGTCAGCATCTCCTCTCCGGCGGCGAACTCGACGGTCAGATCGAGCTGCGCGATCCGGACCCGTTGATCCGCGGTCGAGCGCAACCACATCTCGATGCGCTCCTCATCGGGGTTCCACCGCGCGACATGATCGAAGGCGTCCAGGTCGAAGTTCGCGTCGAGTTCGCGGTTCACCACGGTCAGCACATTGCGGTTGAACGCGGCCGTGACACCGGCACTGTCGTCATAGGCGCGCACCAGCCGGCCGACATCCTTGACCAGATCGGTGCCCAGCAGCAGCGAATCGCCCGGCTGCATGGTGTTGGCGACCGCGGCAAGGAACTCGGCGCGGGGTTCGGGGGTGAGATTCCCGATCGTGGACCCGAGGAAGACCACCATCCGGCGTCCGACCTTGGGCACCGTGCCCAGGTCCTGCTCGAAATCGCCGCACACCACCTCGATCTCGATATCGGGGTATTCGGCGTGCAGCGCGCGGGCGGCATCGCGCAGCACACTGGGGTCGACGTCGAACGGGATGAAGCGCTTCAGCGCACCGCTGTCCCGCAGGGCATCGAGCAGCAGTCGCGTCTTCTCCGACGTGCCGCTGCCCAACTCGACCAGAGTGTCGGCGCCCGAGGCGGCCGCGATATCGGCTGCCCGGTCCTGCAGGATCGAGGCCTCGGTACGGGTGGGATAGTACTCGGGCAGCCGGGTGATCTGGTCGAAGAGATCACTGCCCTTCGCGTCGTAGAACCATTTGGGCGGCA
>SXGT01119398.1_pt1 | contig 11710 bp, 13 predicted proteins | sample 3176221 | NCBI WGS metagenome assembly SXGT01 (sample SAMN11356862, study PRJNA531348) | freshwater metagenome | isolation source: freshwater sample F1-120 | place: China: Fuxian Lake, Yuxi | collected 2017-12-25
CAATGCCGAAGTGCTCGATTTGCAGGCCGCGGGTGCGGATGTCATCCAACTTGACGAACCCTGGCTGCGCAACGATCCGGAGGCCGCCAAGCAGTTCGCCGTGAAAGCCATCAACCGCGCGCTGCAGGGCGTGAAGGTGCAAACCGTGGTGCACCTGTGCTTTGGCTACGCGGCCGTGGTGCCCGGGCAAAAGCCGACCGGGTATTCGTTCCTCCCCCAGTTATCGGACAGCTTGGCCGACCAGATTTCGATTGAGTGCGCGCAGCCGGCGCTAGATCTGGGCATGCTCAAAGACCTCTCGAACAAGAAAATCCTGCTTGGTGTGATCGATCTGGGCAGCCCGAAGATTGAAAGCGGGGAGGATGTGGCGGCCCGCATCCGCAACGGTTTGAAGCACGTGGATGCCGAACGCCTGATCCCGGCGCCGGATTGCGGCATGAAGTACCTCTCGCGTGAGGTCGCCTTTGGCAAGCTCAAGGCGCTGGCAGACGGCGCGGCGATTGTGAGAGCGGAACTCGGCTGAAACCATTGGTAGGAGCCGTTCTCGGTGGGAGCCATTCCTGGCCGGAATGGCTCCTGGCGCAACACAGGCAGCCGGTCTATACAAACAGCTTGTCGTAAGCCGCCAACAGCGTCTGATGCATGGCGCTGCCCTGCATGTCCGGCCCTAACGGGTCGAGGCCGAAAAAGCGTTCGTTGCCGTCGAGCAGGGCTTCGGCCTGGCGCACGCAGGCTTCACCATACAAAAGCACCAGTGAGTGGCGGTAGTTTTCCGGCGCGTCAAGCTTGAGCAGGCTTTCGATGCAGCGGTAGACCGAGCGGCGCGCGGGGTCGATGTCGGTGGAATAACGAATCCAGTCGCAGCCTTCGAGGATCGCTTCCTCATCGCCGATGGCGAGCGCGAGCAGGGTCTTGAGTTCGCCGATGCGCAATTTTTTCCACGGCGTGCCGAGCGGAATGGCGAGCCCGAGCACTTCCCACAGCGGGCGCTCGTCAGCCATGTTGATGGTTTGCAGGTGTTCGAGCAGGTCGGCGCATTCGTCATCGTCAATCTCATGCAGGCGCACCAGTGCGGGCCGCAGCGCGTTGCCGGCGCTGTTGTTTTCCCATTCCAGGTCTTCGACCGGGTAAATCTCCGACATGCCGGGGACCAGAATGCGGCAGCTGTACGCGCCCTGCTCGCTGAAGTCGGCCACGTAAATGTCGTGCCCCTCACGGTGGATTGCATCGACCAGCCACTGGTAATCGGCTGCCGTGGTGGTGCTGAAATTCCAGTCGGCAAACGGGAAGTCGGGTTGGTTCGACATGAAGTTCCAGCTGATCACGCCGCTGGAATCGACGAAATGGATTTCGAGGTTGTTGGCCGCTTCAATCTCGCTCATGTCAAAGCCGGGCTCGGGAAAACCCTCGAGCGAATCGAGCGCGCGGCCCTGCAACAGTTCGGTCATGGCGCGTTCCAGCGCAATCTCGAAACGCGGGTGCGCGCCGTAGCTGGAGAAAATACCCTGGTCTTTCGGGTGCACCAGCGTCACGTTCATCACCGGGTATTGCCCGCCGAGCGAAGCGTCTTTGACCAGAATGCCGAAGCCGGCCTTGCGCAAGCCGTCGATACCGGCGCGAATGTTGGGAAAGCGCGAAATCACGTCTTCAGGCACATCCGGCAGGCACAGACCGTAGCGAATGATGCGGTACTTCACATTGCGCTCGAAAATTTCGGAGAGTGCCTGGGCGCGCGCCTCCATCGGCGTATTGCCGGCGGCCATACCGTTGCTCACATACAGATTGCCGATGATGTTGACCGGGATGAAGGTCTCGGCGTCATCACGCAGTCGGCGATAGGGCAGGGTGCAGATGCCGCGCTCGACGTTGCCCGAGTTGAGATCAACCAGCACCTCGCCATTGATGCTGCCTTCCGGGTTGTAAAAGGCGTGCAGCTCGGGGTTGAGCATCTCCTTGGGCCAGGCGCCATCGGCAGTGGGCGCGAACCAGCGCTCCTGCGGGTAGTGCACAAAGGGCCGGTTGGCACGGGTTTCGCCCAGGTAAAAGTGGGTCCAGAAATAATGCGTGCCGAGGCGCTCGAAAAATTCCCCATAGGCGCTGGCGCGTGCGGCCAGCTCCGTCGCGCCCTTGCCGTTGGAAAACAGCATTGGGCACGCGTGGTCTTTCATGTGGGTCGACCAGATGCCGTCGACTTCATGCAGCAGGGACGATTCGTCCAGGTGAAAACCGCGCGCGGCCAGCTTGGCCTGCATGGTAGCAATCGTCGATTCGAGGGACGCGTCCTTGCCGGGGATGAAGGTGGCGGTGCTCATGAGGCTCTTTCGTGTGGTGACTTGTGGTGGTGTGGCCGGCGTGGGATATGGCCCAAACCATTGGTGGGAGCGGATCTTAGGGCAATGGCGCATTGACGCTATGCCAATCGTGCTGGAACTTCAAGCAGGGTGATGAAACCCTTCAGTCTGCTTTCGCACCAGACGGTTTATCGATTTTCGCCCATTTGGTCAGTTCGCTGCGGCAATACGCCGCAAATTCCCCCAGCGTGCTGGCCGCGGGCTCTGCGCCCAGCGCGGCATATGGTTCGCGCACATCGGGTTGCTTCAATAGTTTTGCTATCTCGCTGGCGTCAGCGACCTTGGACAGTTCAGGTAGGTCTTGACTGGCGTGGAGGCCGCACTCACTTCCACGCTACTTGATCAGCCTCATGTACTCGCCTCTCATCCAGGCGTTCCCCGGCTCGCGATGGAAGCGTTCTTGCCAATACAGGGTCAGGTGCCACTTCGGCAGCCGGGTGGGTGGCCGGAAAACCTTGATGTTGGAATACCGCGCCATGGCCCGTGCCAGGCTCGCGGGGATCGTGGCGATCAGGTCGGAGCTGGTGATCAATGCCAGTACCCCATGAAAGTGGGATATCTGCACCGCACTGCGCGCATTCACAGCGCGGCTGGTCAGCGCCCGCTCGATATTGCGGCCGTGTTGAGACGCGCCCACTGGCATGACCACGATATGCTCCGCTGCCTTGAACTGCCTCAGGCCGAGTCTGTTGCCAATGTGCGGATGGTTCGCACCTACTACGCAGGCGTATTCGACCTCTCCAGACAATCGGCGCGGTCAACGGAATCGTGCTACGGGCCAAACTGCTCCTTGTGCGTGGCGGCAGGTAGAGAGCGCGGAACGTTTCGCGCTCGATGCGACCGGATCAGCGTGGCGCGATGGAGGGCGAAGGTGCCTGCGGCCGGCCGGGATTAGTGTGGCCGCAGGCCTTGCACAATTGGTTGGCCGCGTCCCTGTAGTAAGCATCGAACACGGGCGGCATGTCGCGTTCCAGGACATCGAGGTAAGCCTCCTTCGCGAACAGCTTGTGATTGCATTTTTCGCAATACCACTCGTGCACGTCGAACTCGTGGGGTTGACGAATCGCCTCGAGAATCAGACCAACGCTCGCAGCAGGGCGCTGCGGCGCATGAGGAACCCCGCGCGGCAACAGAAACACCGAGCCGGCCGGAACCATCACATCCTGCGGCTTGCCGTCCTGCTGAATCCGCAAGGTGAGCGTGCCTTCGAGCTGGAAATAGAACTCCTCCCGCGGATTAACGTGGTAGTCGGTGCGCGCGTTCGGCCCGCCGACGATGGTGATCATGTAGTCGCGGTCGCGCAGCACGGTACTGGCAGCGGTTGGCGGCTTAAGCCTGTGGCGGTTGGCGTCGATCCACGCCAGCAGATTGAACGCCGTGACCTGCCGTTCCGCCGCTTGCGTCGACGGCGGGCGAGCCGGTAGCTGCGGGTTCATCTTGCGGCGGCCTTGGCGACAGGCAGATGTTGGTCGGGATCCCAGCCGGTCTTTTGCGCGAGCTTGAAATCATCGGCCCATTCGAGCGTGCTTTCGTCAAGCTCGACGTTGAGCGAGTCGACAAACCGGTTGAGCCAGCCGAACAGGCACACCACGCACAGCAGCTCGATGATCTGTCGATGGGTGTAGTGTTTTTTCAGCCGCGCCATCAGCACATCGTTTACATCGTTTGGCACCAGCGTCGCACAGCGGGCGAGATCGAGCGCCGCACGCTCGGCCTCGGTGAACAATGGATGGGTCGCGTATTCCCAGATCACTTCCAACTTCTCCAGCGGCACGCCTCTGTTGGCCGCACTGCGAATGTTGTGCGCCTGGCAATAGGTGCAGCCATTAGTGCGGCTGGAAACGTAGGCCACCATGAAGCGCAGGCCGCGATCGGTGGTGTTCTCGTCGCGGATCACGGCTTTCGAAAGGTTGGAGAACGCGCGCAGAATGTTCGGCGCGCGCGCCAGCGTAAGGTAGCTGAAGGGTATGTAGCCGTTGGACTTTTCGATGACGTCGAAAATGTCGTCGAAGTCGGGCCCTACCTGCTCGCGCGTCAGCGGGGGAATACGTGGATCTGCCATGGCTGCCTCCGTGTTGATGGTTGAATCAAATACTGTTTTTGTGCAGGCTCGGCGCGTCAGGCACCGCTGCCAACAGACTTTGCGCCGAGTGAATATCAAAGGGGCCAGGCTCGAATTGGTTTCGAATCTACTTAGTCCGCCTTCGCCCCCGACTCCTTGACGATCTTGGCCCACTTGGTCAATTCACTACGGCAATACGCGGCAAATTCGTCCGGCGTGCTGCCCACGGGCTCGGCGCCCAGCGCGGCATAACGCTCGCGCACGTCCGGCAATCTCAATATCTTGGCAGTCTCGCTGGCGATGCGCTCGATGATCTCGCGCGGTGTGCCTTTGGGCGCCCACAGGCCATACCAGGTACTGATGTCGTAACCGGGCACGCCCGCTTCGGCCACGGTGGGCAGGTCGGGCACGGCAGCTGATCGCTTTGCGGTGGTGACGGCGAGCGGGCGCAGCTTGCCGGCCTTGACGTGCGGCATGGCCGAGGGCATCGAGTCGAACATGATCTGCACTTGCCCACCGATGAGATCGGTGAGGGCCGGGGCACTGCCTTTGTAGGGTACGTGTTGCATCTGCACGCCGGCGGCGATCTTGAACGATTCGCCTGCGAGATGCGGCGCGGCGGCATTGCCGGAGGACGCAAAGTTGAGTTTGCCGGCGTTGGCCTTGGCATAAGCGATGAGCTCGCGCACGCTTTTCACCGGCAGATCATTGTTGACCACCAAAATGAGGGGCACGCCGGCCAGTTGCGTAATGGGCGTGAAGTCGGCAATCGCGTCAAACGCAGCTTTCGGGTAGAGGCTCGGGTTGATCACGTGAATCGAGGCGTTGCCGAGCAGGGTGTAGCCGTCGGGCGCGCCCTTGGCGACTTCAGCCGAGCCGATCATGCCTGACGCACCGGCCTTGTTGTCGATGGCAAACGGCTGGCCCAGCGCTTCACTGAGCTTGACGGCAACGATGCGCGCCAGCACGTCGGTCGGGCCGCCGGGCGGGTAGGGCACGATCATGCGTACCGGGCGGCCGGGGTAAGCCTGTGCGTGAGCGGTGCGCAGCGGCAGGGCGCTGGCGAGTCCGGCGGCGATGAGTTGGCGACGGGTGTGGTTTGGCTTCTCGTGGTTCATGCGGATTCCTTCAAGCGGATGATGACCTTGCCTTGCGCAGCGCGGGACTTGATGGCCTGCATGGCTTTGCGAAACTGGTCGAGGGAGAAGCGGTGCGACACATGCGGGTGCAGTTTGCCGGCTGCGGTGAGCGTGAAGAGTTCGTTCATCATGGCGCGCATTTTCGGCTGGTATTGCTGGCGCTCGTCGCGCAGGCCCCAGCCGAAATAAAGGCCCATGTTGTGGCCGAGCACGCTGATGTTTTTCACCAGCAGCAAGTTGGCGGGAATTTGCGGCACGGTGCCGCTGGCAAAGCCCAGGGTGACGATGCGGCCAAACGGTTTGACGGTGCGCAGCGCGGCATCAAACAGCGTGCCGCCGACCGGGTCGTAGACAAGATCAACGCCCACGTTGTTGGTGGCGGCCATCACGGCATCGCGCAGGCCTTCGTTGGGCACGGCGTGGTGCGCACCGTGGGTGAGCGTGAAGGCGCGCTTGTCTTCACTGCTGGCGACGGCGATCACGGTGGCGCCGGCGTTGCGAGCCAGTTCGACCGCCGCCACGCCCACGCCGCCGGCCGCGCCGAGGATGAGCACGGTTTCGCCGGTCTTGAGGTTGCCGCGCCAGAGCAGCCCGCCATAGGCCGTGCCGTAGGCGTTGGGCAAGTGGATAGATGGATCAAATTTAAGTGCGTCGGTGATCGGATACACGGTAGCGGCCGGCACGACCACTTGTTCTGCAATGCCACCCCAATCGCAAATCGCCAGCACGCGGTTACCCGGTTTGACTTGCGTAACGCCAGGGGAGACTTCAAGAACCGTGCCGGCGACTTCTGTGCCGGGCGTGAATGGCATCGGGTAGGTGCGCTGGTATTTGCCGGCGACCTGCAGGCCCATGGCAAAACTCACGCTGGCGCAATCGACTTCAATGCGCACGCCGCCGGCGGTGAGCGCGGGTGGCGCGATGTCGTCGACGACGAGTTCGTCCCACTCGCGCGGGCTGTGGCAGATCAGGGCGCGCATGGTCAGGTAGATGGTTGGGTAGATGTTGTCAAAAACTGCCGCACCGTGCCGTCTGCCAGCAGTGCCTCGACGTCCGTCGCGCTGAAACCCGCATCCAGCAACACTTTGCGCGAATGCTCGCCGATACGCGGCGCCGGGCGTACCTTCCGGTCCGCGCCCGGCAGGTGCGGCACGGTGAGCGCACCGTAAGGTGGCTGGTCGATGGTGGCGAAGTAGCCCATGGTGCGCATCTGTTCATCCTCGCGCAGGGCAAGGTAGTCGTTGATGGCGCTTACCAGCACGTCGGCTGCTTCCAGCTTCTTCACCCAATTGGCGGTGGTGTCATGGGTAAGCGCCTCGGCCAGGGCGGCGTTGATCTCCTTCATGTGCTGCTTGCGCGGATCGTTCTGCGAGTAACGCGGATCAGCCAGCCACTCTTCGCGGCCCACGGTGCGGGCGATGCGCCCGAACATCTCGTTGCTCATGCAGCTCACCACGATCCAGCCATCCTGGGTGCGGAATTCACCGGCGGGCGCAAAGATGGCCGCGCGGCTGGACGGATCGGGATAGAGGAAGGTGTCGATCATCGGGCCGGCCTGGAAGGCGGCGCAGCATTCGGCCAGCGACACTTGCACATGCTGGCCCTGGCCACTGGAAGCGCGCTCGAACAGCGCCGCGCTGACTGCTTGCGCCGCATAGATCGCGCTGATGTTGTCCGGCACGTAGAAACCAACGCGTTTGGCAATGCCGCCGGGCATGGCGTTGGCGACCGCCATGCCGCTATAGGCCTGCAGCACCGAATCGGTGGCGGCCTTGGCGGAGAGCGGGCCTTGCGGGCCAAAACCGGTAATCGAGCAATACACCACGCGCGGGTTGGTGGCCTGCAGCGTGGCGTAATCGAGGCCGAGCTTCTTCATCACGCCGGCGCGAAAATTCTCCACCACCACATCCACCGTGGCGGCGAGTTTCAGCAGCGTGGCGCGGCCAGCCGGCTTGGTGGCATCGATGGCCAGGCTTTCCTTGTTGAGGTTGCCGGCAATGGCGTTGGCGCACATGGCATCACGGCTGCCGCCGGTGGCGCGAATCCAGTCACCGCCAATCGGTTCGACCTTGATTACGCGGGCGCCCTGGCGCGCCAGTATCTCGGCACACACCGGGCCGGCAATGCCCTGGCTGATGTCCAGAACGGTAATGTTGCGAAAGGCTTGCATGGTTTTGCAATGGGGCAGTATGAACAAGCCCTAGAATAGCGGAATTAATGTCGAATCAACCCAAGCCATCGCCGGAGCAAGCCTCGCGCTCGGGGCGCAGTGACGCCACGCAAGGGCAAACCGCCCGCTTGGTGCGCTATCTGAACGGTTTGGACCCAACGGTGCGCGGCATGCTGTGGACGGTGGCGGCCGGCGTGCTGTTCTCGGTGCTCAACACCTTGTTGCGACTGATGGCGCAGCAGATGGATCCGTTCCAGGCGCAGTTTCTGCGCTACCTGTTCGGTTGCATCGTGATGTTGCCGATCATGTTGCGCACCGGGCTGGCCGCCTACGTGCCGAAACGCATGGGCGGGCAGTTCCTGCGCGGCGGCTTTCATACGGTGGGCTTGTCGCTGTGGTTCACCGCCTTGCCGCAGATTCACCTGGCCGACATGACGGCAATCGGCTTTACCGGGCCGATCTTCATCATGATCGGCGCGTTTTTCTTCTTCAAGGAGAAAATGCTGTGGGACCGCTGGCTCGCCGCCGCGATCGGCTTTGCCGGCGTGCTGGTGGTGGTGTGGCCCCAGCTTTCCGGCGGCGCCGGGTTCTACCACCTGGTGATGCTGGGTTCAGCGCCGATGTTTGCCATGTCGTTCCTGTGTGCCAAGTTCCTCACGCGCCACGAACGGCCTGAAGTGATCGTGGTCTGGCTGGCGATCACGGTGGCAATATTCAGCTTTCCGCTGGCCACGCTGCATTGGACCTGGCCTTCCGTGGTGCAGTGGTGGACCTTCCTGCTTTGCGGGGTAACCGGTAGTGCGGGGCACTATTGCCTGACGCGCTCGTTTGTCGCCACCGACATTTCCGCTACGCAATCGGTCAAGTTTCTTGACCTGGTGTGGGCTTCGGCCCTGGGCTGGCTGGTGTTCGCCGCCGTGCCCAGCGCGACTACCCTCGCAGGGGGCGTGGTGATTGCCGCCTCCACTTTGTGGATTGCCCGGCGCGAGGCACGCGCACGCAAGACGGGTTGAGTCGAAGGCTGGCGGAGCCGAAGAGCCCTCAGCGGCCCATGGCAATCGCCTGGGCGCGGGCCGCAGGCAGGTTCAACAGGTTTCCCAGGGCGGCAAAGTCATCCGGCAGCGCCGGATTGTCCCAGCCGTTGGCGGAGTGCCGCGCCATCGCAATCGCCAGCGAGACATTGTGCATCTTGGGGTCAGGCTTTGCGTGTTCGTCGGTGATGCGCACCAGCAGTTCCGGCAGTTTCCAGCGCCGCATCAATTCATGCTGCAGGGCGTTGAGCTCGATGTTGAGCACCTGCTTTTGCGCATCCACGCTGCGCGTGCCAGGCGTCTGCAGGAGTTTTTGCTCCACTTGACGCGCCAGATCCGGAGCGAAACACCACAGCAGAAGTTCGGTGAAATCGTGGAGCAGGGTGGCGGTGCGGATCACTTCGAGATCCAGATCGTGCCTGCGCACGGCCCATTCGAAGCTCCAGTCAGCGGCGCGCTGAATCCGTTTGAGCACACCGAGCATGCGCAACTGGTTGTGCAGGCGGTCGGGGTCTCCGGCAAACAGATCGTTGACGGTGGTGAGGGTTTTGAACGACGAGAAGAATGGGCCGATGCCGAGCATCACGATGCAGCTCGTCACGGTTTCAATGTCGGTGACCTGACTGCGTGTGCGCGCCTCGGCAACCCGGCGAAACAGTTTGAGCGTCATCAGGGGATCGCAGGCGACGATCTGGCCCAGCTCTTGGGCGGCCACCGCGTCTTCGTTTTGCGCCATCGTGGCGATGGCGGTGGCAGTGCTGCGCAGCACGGGGATTTCGGCCTGGTCGAAGAAGTTTGCCCAGGCCTTGAGCGTAGGCAGGGGGTGGGTCAATGCGGGCATGGGAGGTCACGGAGGCGGTCCATGCACCGATAACGGCAGCTTGTACCTGAAACATGAGCCCTAAAACCTGAGCCCCGGAGTCTGAGCCCGGGTTGGGTCAAGCCGGCGGGGTCAGCCGCGCACAAACAGGGTGACCAGAGGTTCCGGGCCGACCTGGCGGCTCCAGTGGCCATGGCGGGCGGCATCGAACGTTTCGCCGGCGGGCACCAGATCGGCGGAATAAAAGTGCTCCCCGGGTTTGAAGATGCGCGAAGTGCCGTCTTGCAGGCCGATTTCCATTTGTCCGCCCAGGATAAACACCCACTGCGGTGTGACAGTGCAGTGAAATTGGCTGCGAAAGCCGAGAGGACTGTGGCGCACCTGATAGCCGCCGGAGGGCATCAGGGCGGAGAGCATGGATTGCGGTGTGCCTTCGCTCAAGGCGATGGTTTCCTCGCGAAAGCGGGCGCTGCCGTCGGTATCGGTAAACAGGATGACTTTGGTGAATTGGCTCACCGGAATTTCCCCATCTGGTAGTCAGTGATGGCCTGCCGGATCTCGTCGGTGGTGTTCATGACAAACGGGCCGTGCTGGACAATCGGTTCGCGAATCGGTTTGCCGGCCACGAGGATGAACCGGCCAGGCTCATCATGTGTGTGGGCCGATACCAGCCCGCCTTCCGACAAAACCACCAGATGCTCCTTCTGGACCTGGGTCTCGTCATCGCCAAATACAACTTCGCCTTCAAAAACATAAGCAAAGGCGGTGTAGTCGACAGGCAGTGCGAATTCGAATTCGGTGTTGGCAGGCAGGGTCACGTCCAGATAACTCGGGTCGGTGGCAACGCCACCCACGGGCCCGGTAGTGCCGTCGAAGCTGCCGGCCAGCACCTTGACCACCATGCCGTTTTCGGCGGTGACCACGGGTACATCGCCAGCCGGAATGTCCTGGTAGCGGGGTGCGCACATCTTGTCTCTGGCAGGCAGGTTGACCCACCGCTGGTAGCCGGCCATGCGGCCCGATTCCTGCAGCGGCATCTCCGAATGAATCAGGCCGCGCCCGGCGGTCATCCACTGCTCGCTGCCGGGCCCTCAGTCTCCGGAGTTGCCCTGGTTGTCCTTGTGCTGCATGCGGCCGGCCAGCAGGGAGGTGACGGTCTCAAAGCCGCGGTGCGGGTGGTCGGGGAAACCGCCGATGTAGTCGCTGGCGCTTTCGCTGCCGAACGCGTCGAGCATCAGAAAAGGATCGAGGTTTTGCAGTTGCGGCTGGCCAATCACGCGCAACATCTTGACGCCGGCGCCGTCAGAAGCAGGCATGCCGCGCACCATGCGGGCGACGCGGCGGCTTCCTGCCGCCGGCTCGTGAGAATGAGATTCGTGGGAATGGCTATGGGAGTGTGTAGTTGAAGTCATGCAAGCACAAGTGGTGGCGAATTGAACGGATTCAATCTACCACACCGCTTGGGTTGCATGTCCCTATCGCTCGTCCGGTGAAATCTTGCCGAAGACGCCGACGAGGTCAGGCTTTCGGCGGGTGGGCGAATTCGGTTGCGCGCAGGCTGCGCGAGAGCACGTTGCCGAAGCTGCTTTCCGCTTGAAGGGAGCTCTCGGCCTGCAATTTCTCCCAGCCGGACAGGGTTGGTGCGGTGTCGAGGCAACTGAGCAGTTTCTGACTTGTGGCATGCACGTTCACGGCGTTCATTTGGCTTGACTCCAGTCGTTTGGGCGGGACTTGCTGGCGCTTACAACTTGTTAACGGCAACCCATCGGCTGAATTGAGGGTGAAAACACAACAAATTTTCGGGTTGGGGCGGATGCCTTCTGGATCTTGGGTGATGGCAGGCACCAAAACGGCGCATGGCTGAGAACGTTGTTGCACAAAGGTCTTGGCGGCACGGACCGCTGCAACCATTGTGCGACAACGGTTCTGGCCTGGTGCCATTGACTGTGTAGGCAAAAAGACAAGGAAAAACAATGGCTTTCGCGCATTGCATGCCGTAAACTCAGGTTTTTGCGGCGCACCATTCGTTGCGCCGTTCAGTAGTGCCAGCGACGGAATCGCAAGGATCCGCGCTGCAAGCACCACCCCATTCGTCAAGGCTCACATGTCACGCAATCTCCGCAACATTGCCATCATC
>SXGT01442954.1_pt1 | contig 11710 bp, 9 predicted proteins | sample 3176221 | NCBI WGS metagenome assembly SXGT01 (sample SAMN11356862, study PRJNA531348) | freshwater metagenome | isolation source: freshwater sample F1-120 | place: China: Fuxian Lake, Yuxi | collected 2017-12-25
GAACGCCGAATCGAACGGCTACGTGGTTGGTAGACGGAGACGTTCGTGGTGACGCGCTCGCGCGTCACTGTAACGATCCCCTCGGACAACCACAGAGAGTGAACGATCGACGCGGCACCGTGACAAGCGCGCGCCCGCGGACGCGCGCGTGCCATCGACGTTCGAGTCTCACACTTCGGAATCCAACCGGCGGCAGAGGTTCGCAGGCTGTGCCGCGCCAAGGCGCCGGTTCGAGCGCGAGGCTGTCGAGATCCACAGCGCACTCGCCATCGATGAGGACCGGAATCTGATCCAGGCCGACCGCGACGACACGACCAGGGGAAACCATTCGTGCGACCCGAACCTCTGGCTGGCCGATGCCATGACCGTCTGCGCTGCGCCTGCGGAACGGCGCTCTGTCGCGGCGTCGTGCGGGGAAACGACTGGCGCAATGTCGACCTGCAACGTCGCTACAGCGGCCACTGGTCGCCGTTCATCGAACGCCGAATCGAACGGCTACGTGGTTGGTAGACGGAGACGTTCGTGGTGACGCGCTCGCGCGTCACTGTAACGATCCACTCGGACAACCGCAGAGAGTGAACCCGCGACGCGGCACCGTGGCATGCGCGCGTCCGCGGGCGCGCGCATGCAACCCTGATGCCACGACGACGCGATGATGCAGCCGTGGATCTCGACCTCGAACTCGCGTTTGCGCTCGCCGACCTGGCCGACGCCGAGACCGCGAGCCGCTGGAGTCCCGGCGGCGTCGATGCCGTGACCAAGTCCGATGGAACTCCGGTCACCGAGGCCGATCACGCGGCCGAGACGGCGATCCTGAACGCGCTGCGACGCCATCGACCGAACGATGGAATGCTCGGCGAAGAGGTCGGCGAGAGGGCCCGGACGAACGACCGACGCCGGATCGTCGACGGCATCGACGGCACGAGGTTCTATGCCGCCGGTGCAACAACATGGGGCACGCTGATCGCGCTCGAAGTCGCCGACGAAGTCGTCGTCGCGGTCTGCTCGAGCCCCGTCCAGAACCGCCGCTGGTGGGCACGGCGCGGCGGAGGCGCCTTCACGGGGCCGTGCGACCGATCGGTGGAGACCCGCCTGGCCGTGTCACGCCACGCCGACCCCTCGTCGGCCCGACTCGCAACGCTTCCGGGCCCGGCAGGTCTGCTCCCTCACGACTGCGCCGCGATCGAGCGGTTCACCGACCGCGCGGTCGACCACCCGTGGAGCCATCAGATGTCGGTCGCCGAAGGGCAGCTCGACCTCGCCGTGTGGTTCGGCGGCGACATCTGGGACCACGCTGCGCCCTCGCTCGTCGTCGAAGAGGCCGGCGGACGATTCTCCGACCACTTCGGAGGAAGCCGTCTCGATACCAGGACTGCGATCTACTCCAACGGGCTCGTGCACGACGCGGTACTGGCAGCAGTCGCATTCGACGCGCACACGACATGATCCCGACCGAGGCGCGTCCCTGAACCGGTCATCGAAACTCGGCCCGTAGTCTGCGACGCATGCGCGACGACTTCTGGTGGGGCACCGCGGCGTCGTCGACGCAGTGCGAAGGCGCGGCACCCGCGTCGGACTGGTTCGAGTGGGAGCGACGCAAGAAGGTGCCCGAGTCGCGCGACGGCAACGGGTTCGCCCGTCGATACGCCGACGACTTCGCGCTGTACCGAGACCACGGGTTACGGCATCACCGATTGTCGATCGAGTGGGCGCGCATCGAACCCGAGGAAGGCAAGCGAGATCAGGCGGAGATCGAGCGCTACGCCGAGATCCTGACCGCAGCGCGCGAATCGGGAATCGAACCGTGGGTCTGTTTCCACCACTTCACGCTGCCAGGCTGGTTCCAGGACGAGCGAGCGTTCCTCGACGACAAGACGCGGGGGTACTACTGGCCGCGTCACGTCGCGTTCTGTGCGGAGACGTTCGGCGACCTCGTGTTCGGATGGAAACCGATCAACGAGCCGGTCGCCTACGCGTTCGGCGGCTATCTGATGGGTGTGAATCCGCCGGGGATCACCGATCTCGGCAAGTTCTTCGACGCGTATCGCGGCACCCTGCTCGCGCAGCGCGACGCCTGGCGCGAGCTGCGGGGTGGAGGCAAGCCGGTCGCGACCATCCAAAACCTCTCGCCCGTCTTTGCGATGCACGACACGCCGGAATGTCGCAACGCTCGCGACACGATCGACGAAGTGCTGTGGGGCATCTGGCTTCGGGCCGAACGCGACGGCGTATTGGCCTTCCCCGGACGCGTCGAACAACACGTCGATGATCTGCGCGGCGTTGGCGATCTGATCGGATTCTCGTACTACAACGCGAGCGGCGTTCTTCCCGACCTGTCGATGGTGCCGTACCCGAGTCACTTACCGCGTGGACCGTTGGGATACGCGCCGTGGCCCGAAGGGCTCGGCATCACGATCCGACGGCTCGCCGAGGAACTGCCGAACCGTCCGTTGCTGTTGTGTGAACTCGGGTTCGGTTCGCGTGCGGGCATCGACGAGGAGAACGCTCGGCGCGACTATCTCGAAGGGTGTCTCGACATCGTGCAAGAGGCCGTCGATGACCGAATCGATCTACGCGGCGTCTTCTTCTGGACCGGCGTCGACAACTACGAGTGGGATCACGGCTACACCGCCGAGTTCGGCTTGTTCGACGCGAACCGCGAGCCGAAACCCGCCGCCGCGACCGCAAAGGCATGGGCGACGCGGACGTCGCGCTGACGCCGCCCTCGTGACGAACGACACGCGCCCTGTTCCGCAACGCATGAGATCGTTACAGTTCATCGGATGGGCTGGAGATCGAGCGTGGTCACAACGTGCCTCGCGTTGTCGATCGTCGCTCCGCTCGGGCTGAGTCCGACCTACGCCCAGACGACGCCGAACCGCGTCGCGACGTCGTGCCCCGAGGTGTTCTTCGTCGCCGCTCGCGGGACCAGCCAGTCTTCGTCCGCCGACCTCGGAATCGGCCCGGAGATGTTTCGCTTGTTCCGCTCGTATCGCGCCGCGCTCGTCGACGCCGATCGGCGCACCTCCGACACCGGCCGCCTGCTCGTCACCGCACCGGTGGCGATCGAGTACCCCGCGCTTGCCGCGCCCTGGCCATTCGGCACGAGTTCGCAAGCGAGATACGACGACAGCGTCCGCCGCGGCGTCGTCGCGCTGGTCGCCGATATCGAACTGCTCGCGCGTCGATGCGGTACGACGACCCGCTTCGTACTCGCCGGCTACTCACAGGGTGCTCAGGTCGTTCAGCAAGCGTTGACCCGGATCGCTCCTGCGTCACGCGAGCGACTTCTTGGCGTCGTTCTCGTGTCGAGTCCGCGCTGCGCCGGCGAGCAGCTCGGCGTCCGCTATTTCGGCACTCGTACTTGTTCGGGCGTGTTCGGGCGATCGAACGTGCCGTCGTGGGCGGCGCGTCGCACCGCGCACGTGTGCGTCGCAACCGATCTCGTGTGCAGCGCGCGGCACACCGGATCGCCTCCGTACCGCATGTCGACGCTCGCACCCGCCGCGAGGTGGGCTACGGCGCGGACCCCCGCTCTCGTCGGCGTGCCGACGTGCGACGGGTTCGTCGCGTCCCGCGTGGGCAGTTCACGCGACGACGTCATCCGAGGGACGCTGTCCGACGACGTGATCGTCGGACGCGGCGGCAACGACACGCTCGACGGCCGAGGCGGCGACGATCGCATCTGCGGCGACACGGGCGACGACACGCTCATCGCCGGTCAGGGGTCGAACGTCCTGCGCGGCGGAGCGAACGCCGACGATTGTTTCGGCAGGATCGCATCGAACACGTTCATCGGTTGCGAACATCTGGCCAACGCCGCGCCCTGGAGCCCGCGGAAGGTCGCCGTCATCGGTGACTCGGTTCCGGCATCGGCGCTCACGGGCTTGCAGGGCGAGGCCAATCGGCGCGGGGTCGAACTCGTGAGCTACGTCGTCCCCGGCTGCGGCATCGCGATCGGACCCGTCGCCGACGACAACGGCACGCTGATCCCGTGGACCCCGGCGTGCGACGGCGTTGTCGGGCCCGGACTCGCGGCGTTCATCGACCAGCACGATCCCGACGCGGTCATCTGGTGGTCGTCGTGGGAATCGGCTGACCGATTCGTCGACGGCAACGTCTTGGCGAACGGCAGCGCCGCGTGGCGAGCCGACCTCGACGCGATGCTCGAACGCCGTTGGCAGTCGGTCACGAGCGGCGGTGCCAGGGTGGTCCTCGTCGACAGCACACCGCGTGCGCCGTCGCCGGTCGGACCGGCTGATCTCGACCCCGACGGCGACATCGCCGAGCTCCGGAACCGGCTGCACGCCCTCGCCGCCCGCCACCCCGATCGCACCGCCGTGGTCGAGTTCTCGCAGGTGCTGTGTCCCGCCGGCGTTCCCTGCCCTGCCGTCGTCGACGGCATCACCCCGCGCCCCAGCGACGGGGGACATTTCACCGACGACACCGCACCCTGGGTCGCCGCCCGGCTGTGGCCACTGGCGGCAGACGCGTGGGCGGCGCTTCAGCCCCTGCCGCGGTAGGTCGCACGCCCGCCGACCGCGTCCTTGTTCAGACGCTTCGTGAGGTGCATGCCTTCGAGCACGAACTCGACGGCGCTCGCGACGGCCGCGGGCGACTCGCCGACTCCGAGATCGTCGAGAACGCCCGAAAAGCCTTCGAGCTTTGCGAGAGCGTTGGCGTAATCGATGCTCGGCACGTCCTCGCCTGTGTTGATCTGAAGGCCGGACTCGAACGCCTGTACGAGCGGACCGAGGTGCTCAGGGCGAACCCGTGCCCGGAACGTTTCGAGCACCGCAGCTTTGATGATGCGATCGAGCACTTGTTCCTCGCGACCATCATCGAGGGTTTCGATCTCTACCTTCCCCGCGCTCGACGCGACCAAGGCGTCGAGGTCGGAAATACGCGGGACTGCCTCGGACTCATCGTTCGCGAACGCACGCCGCGTCGCGTTGGCGACCAACGTCTCGTAGTTCGTGATGGACATTCGTGCCGAGACTCCCGACCTCTGGTTGACGTGGGGAGAGCGTCGGGCGAGCTGGCTGATCTCGGCAACGATGTCGATCATGAAGTCGGGCACCCTCACCTGAAGGCCATCGGTTGTCGGTGTCGTAGCCTCCTGCGCGATCACCGCAACTTCGATCTCGGTGTCGAGTGGGTAGTGAGTCCGGATCTGCGCGCCGAAACGATCCTTCAGTGGCGTGATGATGCGACCGCGGTTCGTGTAGTCCTCAGGGTTCGCCGACGCGAACAGCATGACGTCGACCGGTAGCTGCACCTTGTAGCCACGGATTTGCACATCACGCTCTTCCAAGACATTGAGCAATCCGACCTGAATTCTCTCGGCGAGATCGGGGAGTTCGTTGATCGCGAAGATCCCGCGATTCGTGCGCGGCACCAAGCCGTAGTGGATCGTGAGTTCGTCGGAGAGGTACCGGCCTTCGGCGACTTTGATCGGATCGACTTCGCCGATGAGGTCGGCGATCGACGTGTCCGGAGTTGCAAGCTTCTCTCCGAAGCGACGACTGCGGTGCACCCACTCGATCGGCGTCTCGTCGCCTCGATCGGCGATCAGGTGGCGGGCGTGGGCGGAGATCGGGTGGAACGGATCGTCGTTGATCTCGCTCCCGGCGACGATCGGGAGATACTCGTCGAGCAGTTCGATCATCGACCGAATGATGCGCGTCTTCGCCTGGCCTCGCTCGCCGAGGAACACGACGTCGTGACCCGCGAGAATCGCGTTCGCCAATTGCGGAATGACGGTGTCTTCATAGCCGACGACCCCAGCAACCAGGGGTTCGCCCGAACGCAAGCGCGCTATCGCGTTCCGGCGCATCTCCTCTTTGACCGGGCGGCTGACCCAACCGCTCGATCGCAACTCACCGAGCGTTGCCGGACGACTCATCGGACTCCCTCTCCGCCGAAACGATGTTCGGAGCATAGGGGGAAACAGCACAACGGCCACCGGGCCGCGCCACGAGCTCGCGTACGCTCGCACGGTGATCCGCGAAACCTCGTTCGCCGGCACCTGGCGCGCGCACCACGGTGATCGTGAGCTGGTCAAGATCTTCGCCGAGCCCGACTTCGACGATGGCGAGTGGTCGTCCATCGACGTCCCCGGACACTGGCGCGATTCCGCAGCGTTCTCCGAACACGATGATTCGGTGTTGTACCGACATCGCTTTCCGCGCGATCGACTCGGCTGGGGTCGGCGAGCCTGGCTCGAGTTCGACGGCATCTTCTACTTCGGTGACGTGTGGCTCGACGGCGACTACCTCGGTACGACCGAGGGCTACTTCGGTGCGCACGCGTTCGAAATCACCGAACAACTGCTGACCGACGAATCGCACGTGTTGGCCGTCGAGGTGGCGTGTCCGCGTCAGCACGACCGCACTGCCAAGCGAACGATCACCGGAGTGTTCGGCCACTGGGACGCGATGGACGACACCTGGAACCCGGGCGGGATCTGGCGTGACGTTCGCGTGCGCGAGACCGGGGCACTCGCCATCGTGCGAGCGCGGACCATCTGTCTGGCCGCGTCGAAGGACGAAGCGCGAGTCCGCGTGGATGCGACGATCGACGCGGGGAACTTCCCACCCGACGCGGCGCTGATCCGCGTCACGGTGCGCCATGACGGTGTCGAGTTGGCGACCGTCGATCGCGACCTCGTACCGGCCCAGGGATCGACCGATCTGCAGCTCGAGGTCGCGGTCGCGAATCCACCGCTGTGGTGGCCCGCGGGTCTCGGTGACCAGACCCTTGTCGAGGTCGAGATCCGAATCGACGCGGCCGGCGTCGAATCGGATCGACGCGCGCTTCGCGCGGGTCTCCGGGCGGTGAGTTTCGACGACTGGGTCTGCACGATCAACGGCGTTCGCCAGTTCATCCGTGGCGCGAATTACGCGCCGACCCGTCAATCGTTGGCCCGCATCACCGCCGCCGACGTGCGCCGCGACGTGCAGCTTGCACTCGACGCGAACCTGAATCTGCTCCGAGTCCACGCGCACGTGACCGTCGACTCGTTCTACGAAGCGGCCGACGAACTCGGGTTGCTCGTATGGCAGGACTTTCCCATGCAGTGGGGGTACGGGCGCAGCACTCGCCGCAGCGCAGTGACGCAAGCACGTGCGATGGTGGATCGGCTCGGTCATCACCCGTCGATCGTCACGTGGTGCGCGCACAACGAGCCGCTCGCCGTCGACGTCACGGCCGATGCGGTCACACCCGCGATCGCGGCGCGGATCGGCGCGTCGATGCTGCTGCCCTCGTGGAACAAGAGCGTGCTCGATCGTCGGGTCGCCCACGCGCTGCGTGCGGCGGACCCGTCGCGGTTCGTCAACGATCACTCCGGCGTTCTGCCCGGACCGGCCAGCCTCGGCACCGACAGTCACCTCTACTTCGGTTGGTACTGGGGCGAGGCCGATCAACTGCCGCGGGCGTTGCGCGCGGTGCCCAGAGTCGCGCGGTTCGTCAGCGAGTTCGGGGCGCAAGCCGTGCCAGAGTCAGCAGATTTCTGCGAACCGGACCGCTGGCCCGATCTCGACTGGGATCGGCTCGAAGCCCACCACTGCCTGCAACGACGGCTGCTCGACGATCGAGTTCCGATCGCCGCGCACACGACCTTCGCGTCGTGGCAACTGGCGACGCAGGAGTACCAAGCGGCGCTGTTGCAGCTTCAGATCGAGGATCTCCGCCGGTTGAAGTACACGCCAACGGGTGGTTACTGCATGTTCTCGTTCGCCGACCCGCACGCGGCGATCAGTTGGTCGATCCTCGATCCCGATCGCGTGCCCAAGCTCGCATACCACGCGGTCGCGGCGGCATCACGGCCGCTCCTCGCGATGGTCGACCCCCGCACGGGCGACGTACACGTCGTCAACGACACCCTCGATCGTTTCGAGGACGCAGTCGTCGAGGTCGACGTCGACGGCATCGTCCGCACGTTCGCCGGAACGATCGAGCCCGACTCGCTCACCTGGGTCGGCGCGGTCGACATCGCCGACGCGACCGCCGTCACGGTTTCGCTGACGCCGACCTCGGACTCGCCGGCCATCACCAATCGCACGGGAACAGCGCTTGACTTGAACCGCACTTGAAGTCGTACCGTCGCCCGCATGTTCCGCTACGTCCCCTACCAACAGACCGAGTCGGTGCCGAACGTCGTGGTCGACGGATCGGCGAACCCGGCCACCGTCCTGACGCTGAGCCATTGGCCGGGCGCGCCGACGGCCGATCGTTGGAAACGCGATCTCTCGGCCGAGATCGCGTTTGCGTTTCTCGACGACCCGGTCGCGGTCGAATCCGACATCGTCACGAACAACCACTTCGACCAAGACGGTCTCGTTTCGGTCTTCGTGCTGATCGACCCCGACACCGCACAGGCCCATCGCCAGTTGCTGATCGACGTCGCGGCCGCGGGTGACTTCGGTACCTATCGCGATCGGCGCGCGGCCCGTGCGTCGATGGTGATCGCGCGCTGGAGCGACGAGGGCCTCGACTACGAAGCAACGCTCCCCCGACTGCTCGAAGTCGCCAACGACCCCGAGCCGTTCCGGGCGTTGTGGGAGGTCGAGGACGAGCATCTGAGCGCCAGCGAGGCCGCGATTGGCGACGGGTCGGTCGCGATCGAGGAGCACCCCGAACTCGACCTGGCGATCGTGGTCATTCCCGAAGACGGTCCATTCGGCGCCGCGCATCGGTTCGCGCACGAGACGATCGAAGGGATTCACCCGATGGCCGTGCACAATGCGACCGAACGATTCCGACTTCTGATCGTGCGCGGTCGGCACTACTCCTTCATCGATCGATACGAGACGTGGGTGCAGTTCCAGTCTCGCCCCACCCTGGCGCGGGTCGACCTGCGACCCCTGGCGAGCGAGCTGTCGAGCGACGACACCGTCGGGTGGCAGGCCGGAGCGCCCGAGGACCTCTCGCCAATGCTCACGCACCGCGGAACCTCGAACCTGCCGGTCGACGAGGTGTTCGATCGAGTCACCGGGGCGTTGCGAACACCCTGATCGCAGTCAGCGAGGTTGGACGAGACTCCGCAGTCGTTCGACTCGTTCGTCGTCGGCGCCGAGATACTGCACGAGCGTGCCGAGCGTTCGCGCGATGTCGAGTTGACCCGCCGCTTGCATCGCTTCGAGGTCGACCCAGTCCTTACTTCGGTTGAAGAATGCTTTGAACACGGCAAGGTCGCTGCAGTGCAAGAACGGCATCACGCGACCGCCGAATTCGTGGCTGACCGCGCGCTCGGCCGCGTCGCGGTGGAACTCGGTGGTGTCGGTGAACACGTCGATTGGGTTGCGTCCCCACCAGACCCGAACTTGGCCGTCGCGTCGACAACGCGCGATGTCATCGTCGTCGTAGATCACCACCGAGGAAAGCGCGGCCAACACCCGCTCCGAGTCCGCCGCGTCGACGAAGACGTTCACGTCGATGTCATTGGTGCCGCGCGCCTGCTCGGTGCACCAAGCGAGCGCCAGCGCACCACCGAACGCGTGGGCCAGTCCGGCGGCATCGAGCGCCTCGTGCACGGCGACGATCTTGGCGACCAGTCCCGGTTCGACCGAACGTTGCTCAGGCACGGCCGAACACCGGAGCCTCGAGTTCGCGGCTGCGCCCGACCGGAAACTGGTCGGCGACTTCGAGCACGTCGGCCAACTCGAGGGCCCGCTCGGGTTCGGGCGCGACTCGGGCGACCAACCCGATCTCGAGCCGCAACCCGGCTGCCGCGGCGACGCGCTCGATCGTGTCGAAATTGGGGACCACCCGGCCGGCCTCGTAGGCAGCCAGGGTCGAGTGCGAAGTCCCGGCGCGCTCGGCGAGCGCCCGCAGACTCAGGCCGGCTCGGCGCCGCAAGGTGCGCATGATCGTCTCTGCACTCATTCGCGTATGGTATCTGCTCAAATACCACTGTCAAGGTCAGATTCCCGTCGTCGGGGAGGGCTTCGAGCGACCCCGACCGGTCGCGAGACCGAGGTCTTCGTAGACCGCCGCAAGTCGATCGGGCTTCGCGAGCAGAAGTAGCGTCCGAACGCACACTTTCCCGGGGGAATGGCTGATGACAACGACGATACGCTCGGCGGTCCGCCCGCTGAAGGAGCGGCGCCCGGCACCGTGGGCGGTCGCGTTCTACCGCTCGGCGGTGGGCAAGAAGTGGGTGATGGCCGTCACCGGCATCATCCTCATGGGCTTCGTGCTCACCCACATGATCGGCAACCTGAAGGTCTACCTCTCCCGCGAGGAGATCAACCTCTACGGCGAGGCCCTGCGGGACATCCCTGGCCACCTGTTGCCCCGAACGGTGTTCTTGTGGTCCGTCCGGCTGGTGCTCATCGGCGCGTTTGCCTTGCACATGCACGCGGCGTTCACCCTGACGGTGCTCAACAAGAAGGCGCGACCCGTCACGTACCAGTCTCCGCGCGACTACGTGGCGGCGAGTTTCGCCGCCCGCACGATGCGCTACACGGGTCTCATCGTGATCCTGTACGTGTTCTTCCACCTCGCCGACCTCACCGCCGGAACGTTCAACGGCGACGGTTTCACGCGCGGCGACCCCTATAACAACCTGATCCGGAGCTTCGAGCGGCCGCTCGTCGCGATCTTCTACATCCTCGCCAACCTGGCGCTCGGTGTGCACCTGTTCCACGGGGCGTGGAGCATCTTTCAGAGCCTGGGGATCAACAACCCCCGCTACAACAACGCCCGGCGGCGATTCGCACAGGGCTTCGCCGCCGTCGTGGTGATCGGCAACATCAGCTTCCCGCTGGCCGTGATGACCGGGGTCATCGAGCAGGCTTGCGATGGCGGTGCATCGATCGAACACTGCGACGCCGATAGCGGCGCGTTCGCGGAGGAGAACTGACATGACGCTCGACTCCAAGATCCCCGACGGGCCGATGGCCGAGAAGTGGACGAACGCCAAGTTCTCCTCGAAGCTCGTGAACCCGGCGAACAAGCGCAAGTTCAAGGTCGTGGTCGTCGGAACCGGGCTCGCCGGCGCGTCGGCCGCCGCGACGATGGCCGAACTCGGCTACCAGGTGACCGTCGTGAGCTTTCACGACACCCCACGTCGGGCCCACTCGATCGCCGCGCAGGGTGGCATCAACGCGGCGAAGAACTATCCCAACGACGGTGACTCCGTGCACCGCTTGTTCTACGACACAGTGAAGGGCGGCGACTTTCGAGCCCGCGAGGCCAACGTGCACCGCCTCGCCGAAGTGTCGGTGAACATCATCGATCAGTGCGCAGCACAAGGCGTTCCCTTCGCGCGCGAGTACGGCGGCCAGCTCGACAATCGCTCGTTCGGTGGCGCGCAGGTCAGCCGCACGTTCTACGCGCGAGGCCAGACGGGACAACAGTTGTTGCTCGGTGCGTACCAGGCGCTGGCCCGCCAGATCGGCCTCGGCAACGTCGAGCTCATCAACCGCACCGAGATGCTCGAGCTCGTCGTGAAGGACGGCAAGGCGGTCGGCGTCGTCTGCCGCGACCTCATCTCCGGCCAAGTGTTCTCGCTGGCGGCGCACGCCGTCGTGCTCGCGACCGGCGGCTACGGCAACGTCTACTACCTGTCGACGAACGCGAAGCTGAGCAACGTCACCGCCGCGTGGCGAGCTCACAAACAAGGTGCGTACGTCGCGAACCCGAGTTACACGCAGATCCACCCGACCTGCAAACCCGCGAGCGACGAGTTCCAGAGCAAGCTCAC
>SXGT01605524.1_pt1 | contig 11710 bp, 11 predicted proteins | sample 3176221 | NCBI WGS metagenome assembly SXGT01 (sample SAMN11356862, study PRJNA531348) | freshwater metagenome | isolation source: freshwater sample F1-120 | place: China: Fuxian Lake, Yuxi | collected 2017-12-25
GCCGGGTGAAATTGGCGCTCGCTCCCCCGCCAGTTCGCCGCAAGCGGCGAACCGGCGCTCCGCTCGGCCAATTCCCCCCGACCCGTCACCCGCCGCGTCACCGAACCGGCCACCGACGGGCGGCGTTTGGCACGACGGGGGGACGCCGAACCGCGAGGAGCTTGCTGCACCGGCTCAGCTCGGTGAGCGTGGCGACGTCGAACTCCGAGCAGTATTCGGTGTTGGCCGAGCGCCGCGTCACCGAACCGGCCACCGACGGGCGGCGTTTGGCACCACGGGGCGACGCCGCACCGCGAGGAGCTTGCTGCACCGGCTCCGCTCGGTGAGCGGGGCAATGTCGATTGGTGTGCGGTCTCGCGGCGCCGGGCGGCCTCGGAGTCCTTCGGGATGGACGCGCGGCGCCGCCCACCTCACCGTTTCCGGAGTGTGACGGGGCGGGCACGGACGGCGCGACGTATGTTGCCCCCGACCCGGAGACCCGATGCGCCTGAGCCTCGTCTGCGCCCTCTTGCTCGCCGCCTGCGACGACTCCGTCGGGAAGGACTCCGCGGACGGGGCCACCGACGGCACCCTCGATGGCGACGCCCTCGCGATGGACGTCAGCGCCGAGCTCGGCACCATCGTCACCGTCGTCATCGTCCGCTGGCGCACCGAAGAGGCGACCACCGGGTACGTCGAGTTCGGCCCCGACACGACCTACGGCGCCCGCACCGACCGCACCGCGCCGTCCACCGAGCACGAGGTCCTCCTGGTCGGCACCGCCGCCGACACCGCCGTGCACTTCCGCGTGGTCGTCGAGACCGAGGCGGGCGACGCCCCGACCTCGGACTACGACATCACGACCGGCCCGCTCCCCACCGGCACGCCGAGCTTCGTCGCGTCCGGGACCATGGCCGACGAGTGGCAGTTCAACGTGATCCCGACCCAGGGCGAGGTCCCCTACGTCACGATCGTGAACAACCTCGGGCAGATCGTCTGGTACTACTCGCCGATCGTGAAGGACGGCAACCTGATGCGCGCGCTGATCACCCACGATCGCAAGGCGGTTCTGTTGGGCCACGCGGGGGTGCAGGGCAACCTGCAGGCGAGCGTCCTGCAATACATCTCGCTCGACGGCGGCACGGTCCGCGACATCCCCTACCCCATGTTCGACCACGACCTGGACGAGCTGCCCGACGGCACCGTGGCGATGATCGTCGTCGACGAGCGCACCCGGGACGACGGCTCGCCCTGGCAGGCCGACCGCATCGTGGAGCTGCACCCCGACGGCACCGAGACCGAGGTGTTCAACGCGTGGGACGAGCTCGACGCCGAGGCGATCGCCGGCGACGGCATGCAACCGAACTGGACCCACGGAAACGGCCTCGACTACTGGCCGGAAGAGGATGCGTACCTGTTCTCGATGAAGGAGCTCGGCACGCTCGCCAAGGTCAACCGGGCCGACGGGCACATCGAGTGGATGATCGACGGCCGCCTCAACCAGTTCGACTTCGGCGATGACGAGGTCGTCCCGCTCCAGCACCAGTTCGAGATGTTGGCCGACGGCAACCTGCTGATCTTCGACAACGGCACGCCCGAGCGGGGCTACTCGCGCGCCGTGGAGCTCGACCTGGACATCGAGGCCCGCACCGCCGACCAGGTGTGGGAGTACATCCGCAACCCGCCGGTCATGGTGTTCGCCAAGGGCGACGTCCACCGGTTCGACAACGGGAACACGCTGGTCACATGGTCGATGCTGGGCGAGCTGCAGATGGTCACCCCCGAGGGGCTCCCCACCTGGCAGCTCAACGCCGAGCTGGGCCAGGCCTTCACCTTCGTCCAACCCTTCGACTCGTTCTACCTCGGGGGCTGACGATGCTCCTCCTGGCGGCGTGCGTCACGGGCGGCCCCCTCGACTCCTCGGGCGACACCGGCGAGCCGGTGCCGACGGTGACCTTCGGCAACGCCAACAACTACTCGTTCGAAGGCACGCTCCACGTCCCGAGCTTCCCGGTCCACGAGCAGGCCGACGTCGACCTCGCGTGGGACACGCTCACCCACGACCTGCAGTGCCACACGCTCGACCCCGTCGCCGACATCGACAACGTCGGCCTGATGGTGTTTCCGTACCTCGACCACGCCGAGGTCGAGGCCGGCCTCGCGCGCGACTCGCTGCAACAGGTCGACATGGGCGCGTACATCTTCTACGAGCCGGGCGATGCCACCGAGGCGTCGCTGAGCCAGCTCACGTTCTACGGCACCGATCCCGAGATCGAGGCCCAGTTCCGCGAAGGCAGCGGCACCTGGTTGGTGATGTTGACCACCGGCACCGACGTCGGGATCGGGACGCGGTCGTTGGCGTTCCTCGAGCCCCGCGCCGACTCCGACGTCGATGCGGTCGCGCTCAGCGGCGGGTGCGACCTGTTGGAGCACACCGTCAGCCTCCGCGAGCTCACCCCCCTGCCGATTGCCCGGACCGGACCGTGGTTGCTCGACTGGAGCCGCCTCACCGCGACGGGCCTCGGAACGCCGCTTCTGCCCACCAAGGTCACCTCCGTGATGGTCGCGCACTTCGCGCAGGGCGACCTCGCGGCGCTCGAGGACCAGTTCCTCGACCTGACGACGGTCGCCACCCGCACGTGGTCGGTCCCCCACCCCGCAGGCACCACCGACCGGCTCGACGCCCTGGTCGCCACCGACGACGGCTCCCCGTTCCCGGGGTTCGACGCCGAGGGCACGTGGTTGTTGGCGCTGTTCTGCGACAGTTGTCCGGTGCCCGCCCCGCTCGCGCTGACGGTGCTCGCCCCGGAGGGATAGGCTCGTTTCGATGTATGCGCTCATCGTCGAACCCCAGCCTCGACGTGCCCACCTCCTGGTGGCGGCCGCCGAGGCCGAGGGGTTGGACCCGGCGGTGGCGCGCAGCGACGACGAAGCGCGGGCCATCCTCGCCGCCCGCGGGCCTCCGGCCGCGTGTGTGCTCGAGCTCACCGTGGCCAACGTCGACGGGTTCCGCCTGCTCAGCGAGCTGCGGGCGTACACCCCGCGGGTCCCCGCCGTCGTGGTGAGCGCGTTCGCCGAGCTGCGCGACACCGCGTGGAAACAGCGGCATGCCCTGTGCATCGCGGTGGTCTTGTCGACCGACCTCGAGCTCGCGCCGGTGCGCCACGCGCTGCGCACGGCGCTCGGCCAGGTCACGCCGCCCCACCGCCACCCCGACTCCGACGTCGACCCGCGACGCGAGGCCCGGCGCCGGGCGCGGCTCCACGCCACCCACCTCACGCTCACGAAGAACCCGGCCGGCCAGCTCGACGCGCTCATGGCCGAGGTCGTCGAAGCCTGGGAGGTCGACGCGGCGATGTGCGTCGTGGTCGACGAACACGAGACCCTCATCGCCCACGCCGGCCTCCGCGGGCGCGTCACGCTCGAGCCGCGGACCAGCCGCGAGCTGGGCATCGCGCGACACGTGGTCGACGCCGTCGGGGGGGAGGCCCTGGTGGTGCTCGACGCGGCCAACCACCCGACGTTCTCGCAGAACGCGCTGGTTCGGGAAGGCGTGGTGCGCGCGTTCGTGGGCCTGCCGCTGGAGGCCACCGACGGCACCGTCTTCGGGGCGGTGTGCCTGTTGCACGGCGGCGAGCTGGCCCTGAGCCACGAGGAGGTGCACGCGCTCCACCGCTTCGCGGGGCGGGTCTCCGGTGAGCTGGAGGTGCTGCGGAGCCACGGCGGGCGGGCCGCCCGCGAAGACCTGCAGTTCGCCGTGCACCACCTCAGCGCGGTCCTCGAACACCTCGAGCACCCGGTCGCGTTGTGGGACGTCCACCACCGCCTGATGCTGGCCAACCCCGCGCTGGCCCAACGGCTCGGTCGCGAAGCGTCCGACCTGGTGCGCATGAACCGCGCGGGCTTCTGCGAGGTGCTCGGCATGCACGTCGACGACCCCGGCTTCGTCGAGATGGTCCGCGGGCTGCCCGCCGCGCCCACGCTCTTGTCGGAAGAGGTCGAGCTCGGCGGTCGCGTGTACCGGTGGAGCACCAAGCCGCTGGAGCTCCCCGGCGGCCACGGCCAGCTCGACGTCTGGCTCGACGTCACCGCCGAGAAGGAGCTCAGCCGCGCTGCGCTCACCGACAGCCTCACGGGCCTGGCCAACCGCCGCGGTGCCGAAGCGTTCATCCGCCGCGAGCTCGCGCGCGCCCAGCGCACCGGCGCGCCGCTGGCGTTCCTGCTCGTCGACATCGACCACTTCAAGCGGGTCAACGACACGCTCGGCCACGCCGAAGGCGACCGGGTGATCCGCGAGGTGTCGCAGTGCCTCCGGCGCACCCTCCGCGGCAGCGACGTCGCGGCACGCTGGGGCGGCGAGGAGTTCCTGTGCGTGCTCCCGGAGACCGAGCTCACCGCGGCGCGCGCGACGGCCGAGCGCGTTCGCCTCGCGGTGCAGGGCGCGTCCTGGCCCGCCGACTGTGTGGTCACGGTGTCGATCGGCTCGGCCCAGCTCGCGGCCGGCGAGAACCCCGAAGCCGCCATCGGGCGCGCCGACGCCGCGCTCTACGTCGCCAAGGACGGCGGTCGCAACCGCGTCGCGTAGTCGCGCCGGACCACGGTGCGCGCTGCGGCAGGTCGGGTTAGACCGCGCGCCCGCTCCCTGGAGTCCGCATGAACCCCCGCACGATCGGCTGGCTGTTTGGTGGCCTGTGCTGCGCCCTCGGCATCCTGACCATGATCTTCGCCTGGGACAGCGGCGGCGCCGACATCGCCCTCTCGCTCGACCGCGTCGGCTGGGACGCGATGGGCGACGTCGGGCCCAACGACAGCTTCATGTTCGCGGCCGTGTCCCTCCTGGTGGGCATGCCCACGCTGGTCTACCTCAACGCCACCCAGTGGCGGAACACCGGCGGCTACTAGCCCCTTCCCGGCGGTCCCCGTGCGCGTCCTGGTCGCTCAGGTCGCCCCCGTCGTCGGGGACGTCACCGGCAACACTGCATTGTGCATCGCGGCGGTGCGCGAGGCCGTGGTGCGCGGCGCCCGCGTGGTGGTGCTGCCCGAGCTGGTCCTCAGCGGATACCCGCCGCGTGATCTGCTCGACCGCGCCGACCTCGTCGCGGCCTGCGCCGCCGCCGCCGAGCAGGTCGCGGCCGCCACGGCGGGCAGCGAGGTCGTGGCGGTCTTCGGCACCCCGTGGCGGGAAGGCGGCCTGCGCAACAGCGCCGTCGTGGCCGCCGACGGTCGCATCGTCGCGGTGCGGCACAAGTCGCTCTTGCCCACCTACGACGTGTTCGACGAGTCGCGGTACTTCGTCCCCGAGACCGACCCGCGTCCGGTCGAGGTCGGGGGGCTGCTCCTCGGCGTCACCATCTGCGAGGACATCTGGAACGAGCCCGGCCTCGTCCGCCGCGGCTACGGGCTCGACCCGGTCGAGCGCATGCGCGGCACCGACCTGGTGCTCAACCTCAGCGCTTCGCCGTTCGAAGCGGGGAAGCCGGCCCTCCGCGCCGAGCTCGTGCGCCGGCAGGCGCGGCAATGCCGGGCGCCGCTGGTGTACTGCAACCAGGTCGGTGGCAACGACGAGCTGCTGTTCGACGGCGGCTCGCTGGTCGCCGCAGCCGACGGGCGGGTGCTGCACCAGAGCGCGCAGTTCGCGCCCGAGCACGCGCTGGTCGAGCTCGGCGGCCCCGAGGTGCACCCGCGCCACCTGCCCTGGGTGGCCGAGGTCTTCGAAGCGCTGGTGATGGGTACGCGCGACTACGCAGCGCGCACCGGGTTCCAGAGCGCGGTGCTCGGCCTCTCCGGCGGCATCGACAGCGCCCTGGTGGCCGCCATCGCGGTGCGCGCCCTCGGCGCGTCCAACGTGCTCGGCCTCGGGATGCCGGGCCCGTTCTCGTCGGCGGGTTCGGTCACCGACGCGCGTGTCCTCGCCCACGCGCTCGGCATGCCGATGGAATTGGTGCCGATCGGGGCGGTCCACGAGGCCTTCCTGGCGGCGCTCGGCCCGCTCTTCGCCGGGCGGGCGCCCGACGTCGCCGAAGAGAACCTGCAGGCCCGCGCGCGGGGCACCGTCTTGATGGCGGTGTCCAACAAGTTTGCACACCTTCTGCTCACCACCGGCAACAAGTCCGAGATGGCCGTGGGGTATTGTACCTTGTACGGCGACATGAACGGAGGGCTCGCGGTGATCGGGGATGTGTTCAAGACCGACGTGTACCGGCTCGCCGAGCACGTCAACGAAGCACACGAGCTCATCCCCCGGTCCACGATCACCAAGCCCCCCTCCGCCGAGCTTGCCCCCAACCAGACCGACCAGGACAGCCTGCCCCCCTACGCCACGCTCGACGCCATCCTGCGGCTGTACGTCGAGGGCTCCACCGACGCGGAGTCCATCGTCGCCGCCGGCTACGACCGGGCCACGGTGGAGCGGGTGGTCAAGCTCGTGGTGCGCAGCGAGTACAAGCGGTGGCAGGCGGCGCCGGTCCTGCGGGTCAGTTCGCGGGCGTTCGGCAGCGGGCGGCGGATGCCGCTCGCGCAGCGGTGGCGCTAGTGCCGTTCGGGCCGCGTCCGGGGCGCGGCGAAGCGGCGCGGCGCGCGCTCGCCGCCGAGGTGGAGCGCCTCGCCGGCGAGCTGCGGGGTCCGGTCGGCGCGATCGACGAAGCGCTCGCCGCCCTCACCAGCGGCGAGGGCCTGCCGCCCGGCCTGGAGCCCGAGGTGTTGTTCGCCGGCGGCGTGCCCCGCATCCGGCCCCTGATGGTGGTCCTGGCCAGCCGCACCACCGAAGGCCAGCCCGAGCTCGACCCCCAGGCGGCCACCGACGTCGCCTACGCCACCGAGCTCTTGCACACCGCCATCCGGCTCCACGACCTCGCGCTCGGCCGCCAACACGGCCGTCGTCGCCGCGCCGCCCGCCGGGTGCTCGGCGGGGCCGCCCACTGGCTCGGCGCCCACCACGTGATGTTGCGGGCGCTCGAGATCACGCGGCGTGCGCCCACCCCCGAGGTCCTCGGCGACGCGATCGAGGCCCTGCGCGAGGTCAGCGAAGGCCAGGCGCTCGGCGAAGCGCTGCGGGGCCGGGCCGCAACGGTTCCCGACGCGATCCACCTCGCCGAGGGCCACACCGGCGCGGTCTTCACCTTCGCGTGTCGCGCCGGCGGCCGCCTGGGCGGGGCGCCCCGCCCCTCGGTCACAGGCCTCGGTCGGTATGGCCGCCACATGGGCGTGGGCGTGCACGTCGCCGAAGACCTCGCCGTGCTCGAGCGCAACGACGACCCCTACCTCCTCGCGTCGCGGCCGGCGCTCTACCCGGTGGCCGCCGCGGGCGAACGGAACCCCGAGGTCAACCAGCTCTGGCGCCGCCTGCAAGCCCACCCCGAGCCCCGCCTGGCCGAAGAGCTGCGCGCCGCCGTGCGGGACGCCGGGGGCATGCAGGCGGGCCGGGAGATGATGGTGGCCCAGTCGTGGTCGGCCCGGAAGGCGCTCGGCGGCCTCGACCAGACGCCCGCGCGGGAGCAGCTCGACCGCCTCGCCGCAGCGCTCGGGCGCGCCGCGTGACCCTCCTGTTCTGGGCCGGCGCCGCCGCCGCCGACTGCGACAAGGACCTGCACGTCGTGCTCCTCGAGCCCGAGCGCGCCGCCACCGAGGGTACACCGCTGGCGGTGCTCGACTACGTCACCGAGGGGCTCTTCACCAGCGCCTTCGCCGCGCCGCTGGCGGCCGCGGTCTTCGAGCTCACCCGCCGCGAAGTCGAAGCGTCCCTGGCCGCCTACCAGCTCGCGGGTCGCGCCGAGGTGCGCCCGGCGACCGAGAGCGGGCGCGACCGCGGCTGGATCTTCTGGGACCCGACCACCGGCGTCCGCCAACCGTCCACCCTCACCGCCGGCCAGCTCGTGGGCAAGGACATGCTCACCGTCCACCTGGACGACCCCAAGGACGCCGCAGTCCGAGTCGGCGGTGCTTCGCGCGTGGTGGTCGACATCGCCGCGTTCTTCGGGGTCGACGTGGCGGAGAAGGTGTATTCGCGCGTGGTCTACGACAAGATGCAGGCGCCGATGGCCGAGGCGCACCTGACCGCGCTGGTCCACACGGGGCGCGGCGTCCGCTGCCCAGGCCCACCCCACCGATGAACGCCCTCCACACCGGCCTCACCTGCCACGGGGAGCCCGCCAGCGCCGACGAGATCGCGACTGTCGTCTTTCGCCGCGCCGGCGCCGACCTCGCCCTGCACGTCGACGCCCCGTTCCACGGGGACTCCCCTCCCCCCGGCGCGCCCGGTGCCCTCGACGGCCTGTGGAATCACGAGGTGGTCGAGGTCTTCCTCGCCGCGCCGGACACCGACGACTACCTCGAGGTCGAGCTCGGCCCCCACGGCCACCACCTCGTGCTGCGCCTCTCCGGCGTCCGGCGCGCGTTCGCCCGCTGCCTCCCGCTCACGCTCCAGGTCCAGCGCCACGACACCCGCTGGTCCGCCACCGCCGTCGTCCCCGCCGCGTGGCTGCCTCCCGGCCCCCCCGAAGCGTGGCGGGTGAACGTGTGTGCGATTCACGGCGCCGGCCCCGACCGCCGCTACCTGACCGCGGCGCGGCTGGGCGGCGTCCAGCCCGACTTCCACCGTCCGACCGACTTCTTGACCGGCCTCCAGTTCTGAAGGGCCTGGCCCGCCGGTCCGCCGCGCCCTGCCCGGCCACCGGCGTTGCGCCGCGACCGGTCGCGTCCGAGTCAGGGTCCGGCGCGCAACGCAGCGCGCCGCGCGCAGGGTCCGGCGGCGAGCGGCCGGAGGCCGCGATCGGGACGGTCGCGGCGCGGCGCCCGGCACTATCCCCGGGCGACGAGCTCCACGTCGCCGGTGAGGACCGGCTCCCCGTCGAGGATCAGGGCGCCGTCGTCGCGGAGCGCCTGGGCGACCCCTTCGCGCCCCCCGATGCGGACACGCCGGCCAAGGGTAGACGAACGTTCTCGCCACACGTCGAGGCGCCGCGGGTGTTCGGACCAGGCCAGGATGGCGCGGCGGGCCGCGTCGGCGACCTTGGCGACGTCCAGGCGGGCGCCCTCCAGCCAGTCGGCGACGTCGACCTCGCCGGCCGCCCCGAGCGCCGCCAGCGAGGTGGCGGGGAGGTGCGCCGGCGCGGCGTTGACGTTGAGGCCGAGGCCGAGGATGACGTGGCGCACGCGGGTGCCGTCGGCGTCGAGCTCGGCCAGGAGCCCCCCGACCTTGCGGCCGTCGCGCACGACGAGATCGTTGGGCCACTTCACGCCGAGCCCGAAGACCACCGCGAGGCCGGCGGCGGCGCCGAGTGACAAGAGCGGGGCCTCCGTGATCGGGCCTCGCGGGCGCAGGACGATGGACATCAGGAGGTTGTCGCCGGGAGGGCTCTCCCAGGAGCGGCCGAGGCGGCCCCGACCGGCGCGCTGCGCGTGGGCCACCACCGCGGTGCCGTGGGCCGCGCCCGCGTCGGCCAACTCCCGGGCCACCTGCTGGGTCGAGTCGACGACCCCGACCGCGACGATCCCCGGCGTGCTCACTGCGGCGCGAACGGCTGATGTTCGCGGAGGAACCGTTCGAAGCGGTGGTTGATGGTCTCGGGCTGCTCGATGATGGCGGCGTGGCTTGCGTCGGCGAGCACCAGGAGCTCGGCGCCGGGGATGCTCGACGCCATCTTGCGAGACAGGCGGATGGGGGTGAACGCGTCGTTCTCGGCGCCGATGATGAGCACCGGGACCGTGACGCCGCCGAGCAGGTCCCACGCGTCGTGGTGCTGCATCTGGTTGACCGTGCGGATGAACATGCGCATGTCGAGGACGGCGAGGTGCTCGAGGTACGGCGCGAAGTCCTCCTTGCGGGTGTAGAGCGGGTCGACCAGCTTGGTGCGGAGGGTGAAGCTCCAGGCGATGGGCGAACGCAAGAGCGGCCGCACGATGCGGTGCGTACGGTCGCCCAGCGAAGCGACGAGCTGCCCCGCGAGGCGGAAGAAGAAGGGAGAGCGCGGGTTGTCGGCGAACGTCTCCAACGCCCGGCCCGCGGTGCCGAGCACCAGGAGGTAGCCGCGGATGCGGTGCGGGGCCGTGCGCCACGCTTCGAGGCCCACCTGGCAGCCCATGGAGTGGCCGCACACGACGACCTCGTCGAGCCCCGCCGCGTCCATGACCGTGAGCATGTCGCGGGTGTGGCGCGGAATGGCGACCTCGCCCGAGGTGGGGTCGGGGAGCGGGTCGCTGCGGCCGTGGCCGCGGTAGTCCCAGGTGACCACGGTGTAGCGGTCGGAGAACTGCTCCACGAAGTAACGCCAGAAGAACGTGGACACCCCGACGCCGTTGTTGCACAACAGCGCCGGGCCCTCGCCGACCGCGCGCCAGTACAGGTGCAGGCCGTCGTCAGCGACCGCCTGGCCGGCGCGAATCGGGCGGGTGCCGAAGGTCTCCATGGCCGCGCGGATATCAAGAATGCGGGGCGGGATCGAGGGAGGCCGGCGCCGGCGTCCACCGGCGTCGGTCCCCCGAAAGTCGGGCCGCCCCCCTCACGTGCGGTGCCGGCGGGTCCGATCTCCACGGGCGAGGACACACACCATGATGCCTTCGACTCGCGTTGCCACCGAGACCTCCGACCGGCGCATCGCGCCGCGGCGCCAGGTCGAGGCCCACATCACCGCGACCTCGCAGAGCAACTTCTTCTGCGGGTTCACCGAGGACATCAGCGAAGGCGGCGTCTTCGTGTCGTTGTGCCCGCCGCCGCCCATCGGGGAGCTCGTGCACCTCAGCGTCCAGGTCGGCGCCGAACCGCCGGTCACCGCGGTCGGGGAGGTGCGTTGGCACCGCACCGACGCCAACGGCGAGCCCACCGGCTGCGGCGTCCAGTTCGTCGTCCTCGATCCGCGCGCCGCCGACTTGTTCCAGGGGCTGTTGGCCCGCGCCGGGCAGGCCCCGCTCTTCGTCGAGTAGCCGCGCTCCGCGCTCTGCTCACCCCAGGCGAGCGGCGTACAGCCGGTCGCCTTCGGGGGTGGACCACACCATCCCCCGCGCGAAGAGCGGCTCCAACCGATCGAGCACGGCGTGCTCGGTCAGGCCGACCCGCCCCGCGAGCTCGCCGAGCCCGCCCCCGCCCTCTTCGAGGCGCGCCACCAGCGCCTCCTGCACCGGGTCGAGCGGCGGCCCCGCCAGCACCAGCCCGTGCAAGAGCGCCACCGCGACGCCGGGCCGGCCCTGGCTCCGTTCGAAGCTCCGCTGCACCCGGTCCGCCCCGACGCCGAGCACCTGCGCCAAGACCCCGAGCTCGACCCGCGACAGCGGCACCGGCCGGATGTGCAGGACCTGGGTGCGCGTGCCCCCCCCGAGCGGGACGCTGGCCCGCACCAGCACCAGCCCCGCTTCGGTCGTCGCGGGCACGAGCTCGGCGAACGCCTCGCGCCCCAGGCCGTCCGCGTCGATGACCAGCACCTCTTCACCGCGCGCCACCACGAGCTCCGCGCGCGCCACCCCGAGCGGCACCTCTCGCACCCGCAGGCCCTCCCGACGGGCCGCGGCCGCCGCTTCTTCGACGAGCGTACGCCGCCCCGACCCGGCGGGGCCGTGCACCACCACCACGCTCGATTCGCCCCGAAGGGCGTCGACCACGGCGCGGCGCAGGCGTTCGCGCTCCTCCAGCATCCCGAGCACACACGGGCCGGGCGGGTCGTTGAGCGCGCCGCGCACCCACTCCGCGAGCTCCCCCGCCGTGCCGGGCCGCGCCGCGGCCGTCCACGCGAGCGCGGCCAGC
>SXGT01732143.1_pt1 | contig 11710 bp, 9 predicted proteins | sample 3176221 | NCBI WGS metagenome assembly SXGT01 (sample SAMN11356862, study PRJNA531348) | freshwater metagenome | isolation source: freshwater sample F1-120 | place: China: Fuxian Lake, Yuxi | collected 2017-12-25
AAGGATCACGGTGAAGGCGGCACGCTGGTTGGCGCAGCGTTACAAGGCAAGGTTTGGATTTTGGATGATGTAATCACAGCAGGTACTTCAGTGCGGGAGTCGGTTGACATCATTCGTGCGGCAGGCGCTACAGTGGCAGGAGTTGTGATTGCTTTGGATAGACAGGAAAAAGGCCAGAATGAATTATCTGCCGTGCAGGAAGTGTCCAATCAATTTGGCATCCCGGTCATTGCCATCATCTGTTTGGCAGAAATTATCGAATTTATCGAACAAGACAGTGGCTTTGCCGACAAGTTACCTATCATCCGTGCCTATCGGCAACAATACGGCATTTAGTTTTAGCAACGGCGCGAAGCTTACGCATATGTATATTTCGTCTACAATAAGCAATTGCTACGTGCCCTTATCCCTTAGTAAAAGTTCGCAGAAAGGCTGGCCATGAGAAATCTGGAATTTAAAGATCAATTACACGAATATTCGAATTGGCGTGAACGACTCATACAAGCAATCGAAATGTATCGTGAATGGCGTAATCGCCACAAATTCAGCGACCCACAAAGTACCGATACCTTGTTGAACATACTGCACGGCTTAAGCCAGGATCGCGTAACACTGGCTTTTGTCGCTGAGTTTTCCAGGGGTAAGACTGAATTAATCAACGCTTTGTTTTTTGCCGAAACGGGTGTGCGGCTATTGCCTTCATCGCCAGGTCGTACCACGATGTCCCCTACCGAATTGTTTTGGGATGAAAAAGGCGGCAGTTATATTCGGTTGTTGAATATCGAGAGCCGTCTGGAAGATATTTCGTTGATGGACTACAAACGCAACGTCGATCGTTGGACACAAATCGAGCTCAATATCGATTCGCCTACCCAAATGCAGGAAGCCTTCCGCGAGTTGGTCGCCACCAAAAAAGTCACTAAGGAAACTGCCGATAAATTGGGATTGTGGAATGAACGCGAAGCCGCTGAGCAAGGCATCATCAATCCGGAGTTTGTCGAAGTCCCCTGCTGGCGGCATGCCTTGATCAGCTTCCCGCATCCCTTGCTGAAAGAAGGGCTATGTATACTCGACACCCCCGGCCTCAATGCACTGGGAACCGAACCTGAGTTGACTCTCAGCATGTTACCCAGCGCGCAGGCGATTGTATTTGTATTGGCTGCCGACACCGGCGTTACCAAAAGCGATCTGGAAATGTGGAAAAGTCATGTTTGCAATTCCAGAGGCCAACGCAGGCAGGGCTTAGCGGTGGTGATGAACAAAATCGATTCAATGTGGGATGATCTGGCGGGTGAAACCGGTTATGACGCGGCCATTCAAAAACAAATTGATACCTGCGCGACCATTTTAAATCTTAAAAAAGAGGTGATTTTCCCTGTTTCGGCCAAGCAAGCTTTATTGGCTAAAGTTAAAGGCGATGAGGTTTTACTGGAAAAAAGCCGTTTGAAAAAACTGGAAAATTATCTTTCTGAAGATATTTTGACTCAGCGCCGGGAGATTTTGAGTGGCGTCGTTGAAAAGGATATTGGATTTCTCGTCACAGAATCCATCAAGTTAATGGATACAAAAGTCGTCAATGCCAGCAAGCAACTGGAAGAATTCAAGCAAATGGATTTCCAGAATCAAGAGATGACCGGCAAGTTGATGGCGGAAACCCGCGACCGCCAGCATGCTTACATGGCTAATATCGAAAACTTCCAGGCTAGCCGTAAGGTGTTTGCTGTTCAGGCGAAAATGCTGATCGATTCCTTTTCCAAAGATAAAATCGATGAAATCATTATGCGCACTCGGCATGATATGAGCAAAAGCCTTACAACCTATGGCATGAAACAAAACATGCGTAAGTTGTTTGACGAGTTACGTGACTTGCTGCAAGACTCTGTCGATATAACCGAAGAAACCCGCCGTCTGATCAAAGCCATCCACAAAAAATTTCAGGATGAATACGGTTTCAAGGAAATCGAGCCGCAATTATTTTCGATCAAACAATACCAGTTCGAGCTGGAACAGATTTTTGAAGAAGGTGAAGCCTTCCGTAACAGCGCCAGAACCACCATGACCGAGCAAAGTATGGTGGTTAACAAGCTATACAGCACACTCATTATGAAGGCGCGCAACATATTGCAACAAGCGCATAAAGACGCCGCCACCTGGAGCAATAGTGTATTGACGCCGCTGATGCACCAAATCAAGGATCACAAAAAGCAAATCGAAAACCGCTTGATGATGCTCAGGAAAATTAACGAATCCAAAGGCTCAGTTAACGAAAGCATCAGTCAGCTGGAAGCCGAACTAGCCCCGCTAAAACAACAGCGCCAGGAACTGCTTGCCATCATCAAAGCCATGCAAATCAAAGTAGTTGATAACGCTGCAAGTTAATTCCACTCTTAGCTTAGATTGATCGCTTAATCTGAATTTGACTTGAGTGGATAAGATCTCAGAATTCCCTGCTCATAGAAAAAACTAAAAATCAGATTTTTTCTGCAAGTCCAAATGCTAACCCTGTTGGATATTAGCCCCTTCAATCAAATCCCTTGGCGGATACTGTTTTCTAATCACCAAGCCTTGGTAACTATTCTTTTTCGGGACGACTGGCATCCCGGTTGATAATTTTTTCATCGATGATTTTATGCAGCAAACGAATCAATACGGCTGAACCATCTTCTGCAAATTCATCCTGCTTACTGAGTTCTGCATGCACCATAACACCTAATATCTCTTCTTTCAGCGTGATGACATATTCGGAGTCTTCGTAGTCATTATTCAAAAAGATATCCAAAACATTGCCTTCTTCGCCTTCGGTATTGTCGGCGTCATACTTGACCTGAAAGCGGTTTAGCTCACGATTTTTGTCCAGAACTTCAAGTCCACTCAACTTCAAGGCGGTCGAAACAATTTCCCAAGCTCGATCCGGGCGGGTTTTTAAAGCCAATTTAGGCTTGGTTTCATGATCTTCGAAAGACATTAATCCGGACAACGCGGAAGTCTTAGGCTTTAAATCATTTTCAGCAATCGCTGTCTGGCTATGAGTATGCTCAATGGGTAACTCAGGTGGCAATTCCAGGTGTTGGGTATCACGATAGCGATCAGAGGTATCGGCGCATCCACTCAATAACAGGATTGGTAAGCCGTATGCCAATTTTTTCAACATAACTTTTACTCGCAAAAATAACGGCGATGTTCCAGAGCAGGGAAGGAAGTACGCATTTTTACCAGGCGATTTTTGTCTACTTCAGCAGAAACGAATCCGGGACCGGTTTTATAACAATCCAACACCACGCCCCAAGGATCCACAATCATACTGTGACCATAGGTTTGGCGACCGTTCAAATGGAATCCGCCTTGGTTGGGGGCAATCACATAACACAGATTCTCGATAGCTCTGGCTCGCAGTAATATTTCCCAGTGTGCTGCACCGGTTTTGGCAGTGAATGCCGAAGGTATGACGATAATATCCAGCCCTTTAGTGGTCATGGGCCGAAAAAACTCAGGAAATCGCAAGTCATAACAAACCGCAATACCCAGGCGTCCAAAAGGGGTATCGATTACACAACTTTCTTCACCCGCTTCAACGGAATCCGATTCGCGATACTCTTCCGAACTATCCGGAACACTGACATCGAACAAATGCACCTTGTCATATCGAGCCACACGCTGGCCTTGATCGTTAAAAATCAAACAAGTGGCGCGTACTTTGTTATCGGCTTTAGCTGCCATGGGCATGGTGCCACCCACCACCCAAACAGCGTATTTTTTAGCCACATTGGATAAAAAGTTCTGTATCGGGCCATCGCCATCTGTTTCACGCACTTTGACCTTATCGAACTCATGCATGCCCATGATGGCAAAATTTTCCGGTAATGCCACTAATTTTGCCCCGGCTTTTGCTGCCTCGGCGATTTGCTTTTCAGCTTCCAACAGATTGGCATCCACTTGTGGCCCGGATGCCATCTGAATCGCTGCACAAATTGTCATAAATTGTCCTTGAAATTGAATAAATTAATACTGTCTCATTGAGTGATGGAGTCAAGCCAGCCAAACCCGGTCAAACCTCGCCAGGTTTTATTCAGCAAACCATCTTCATCATGTAACGGCGTCACTTCCACGTTGCCCCAATTGCCGGACAATTGGTATTTAGACCCCAGGAAATAGCCATCCTTATAATCACTCGTTACCACCTGCGTGATAATACCCGCGACACCGCTCACGATTGTACCAGCAATGGGTAAGGCGTCGGAACTCTTGGGTACCACAGCCACTCGTTGATCCAGCGTTTTATCAGCCAGATTGACAAAACCGGCAATATTAAACGTGGCTGAAACTGCATTCACGGTCAAATCCTCGGTATAAGCCAAACCATCTTTGATACTGAATTGACCTTTGATGTCATCGAAGGCCAGGCCTTGTCGATATACATCAGTAAAATCCAGGCTTAGCCGTTTTACCCATTGCTCCATGGCAATCAAACCCAAAAGACGTCCAAAACCCGGTTCAATGCTGGAAATACGTCCATCTTTTAAATCCAGTTGCAACTGCCCATTCAGTCTGGCCAGTGAAAATTGATGTGGACCGCCACGCCAGCCGCCTTTGAAATTGATATCCGCCGAGGTTTCCTTGATGTCATCGGTGAAATTAAGTTTTGATAAAAGCTCACCAAAGCCTTCCGCTTTTAGCTTACCCTGCACCAAGGTACTCGAGCCGGTTGGCTGCTGAAGCCAGTCGGCTGTCAAATCGATGGTGTTTTTGGCATTTTGCAAGCGGAACTTGTCAAAATGAATCCCATTGTTCTGCCTTTGGGCCAGTAGTTTCAAGCCGCCCAAGTCCATACCGCGCCATAGCAATTGCTTGCTGGTGATATCTACCAAAGGTAGGTCATTGATCACTTCATCCGCCGATTCAAAACTGAACTTGTCCATAGCCGAAAGGTTCAGATAATCCATTTGTAAACTGATAGGTTTATTGCCGCCGCGCTGATCCGGAACCTGGAAATGTCCTTTGGCCATTTCGCTGTCAATATTGCCTTGCCAGGCCTGCGCCTCGTGCTTTAAAGTGCAACGCAAGGCCCCAAGTGGTTGGCCCAGCCAAATTAATTGTTCCGTATCGATGGCAATTTCTTGAACTTCTGGCAGTCGGTTCTGCGCAGAATCTGAGCTCATCATGCCCAAAGCTTGGGATAAATTGAATTCAGGTTGTTTGATATCCAGTTTCAAACCAGGCTGATCATAGCGTTTGGCCTGAGCTTGCCCCAACACAATATGCCCGGAAAACAAGGTTTCCTGGGCTTTATCCAGCAAAAATAGCGCCTGCAAGTCATTGCCATATTGCAAAGTTAACGGCAGTTTAGGCGTATCATCGAATTGAAAATCCAGTTTCAGCGGCTTCTCTTCTACTGCTGTTTTTGCCAATCCAAACGAGTTGTCAACACTAATGTCCTTCAAAGGACTGCTGATATTCAATTCACCTGGTTGCTTGGCCGCATATGGCAGCTTCAGTTTAGCCAGATAAGAAAACACCCCATTCACCGCATCATTTTCTAAAAATGAAAATTGCTTTTCTATTTGTTCGCTGCTGGTTGACCCTTCAATATCCAGATAATTAGCCCATTCATCACTATACCAGCGGCCTTGAATCGGATATCCCAGGGTACGGGCTTCAATCTGTTCACTGCTGATTCGATCTTCGGTAAAATTGAACACCCCTTTGATCTTCTCCACTTTTAGATCGATTGGCTTGACTGTGAGTTGCGCATTATCCAGGTAAGCATTGACATTGACTTTGACCGGATCGGTGATTGAGTAAGGTAATTTCAAGTCCAGATCGATCCGAGTATCGGCCTCACTGCTGATCAGTTTCGCTACGGAGGCTATTTTGGTTTTCAGTGGTGACTTTTGTAAAAACGCCAGACTATTCATGACATTAGTCCGCAATAAGCCCCAAACGAAAACGTTTTCGCTATTGGCTAAATCCGGGATGGTCACTACGGCCTGATCAATATTCACTTTCTCACTGACACCTTCCAGTATGCCAACTTGTAAATCAGCCCCCAAAAACTGCACATCGGCGTAGATATTGCGCAAATGCGGCCAGGCGGCATTAAATTGAATTTCGGCATTTTCCAGCGCAAATACGGTTTCAAAACGTCCTGCACCCTGCACAAAAGGAAATTGATCCAAAGCCCCGTTCACCACAATCTCGCCATGCGAAATCCGCCCCGCCACAAAGGCGCTGTCCAGCCAATCCACTGCTCCGGCATCCATGATTTTTGCTGGCAGATATTTGGGTACTTGGCTGATGTCAGTAAACCGGCCAAAGCGGGTGACTAGGTCCAGTAGCGGGGCTGTGCCGGATTTGGGGATGAGCAAATTAACCTGGCTGGCGGTTTCAAAATCATCGCTATTGATTTGCAAATTCCGGCTAAAAAATTGCCAGTTATCGGCACCTTGCCAATACTGCAGCTGGCCCTGCAATTTTTGAATCGTCAACGGATTTCTGAACCAGTCCGTGGCATTAATTTTGGCGTTATGACTCTCCAGATCAATCTGACCATAACTTTCAGTTGCGCTTAGCGTACCGCTTACACCTTGCAAATTAGGGATGGCTGCAAACTGGTCAACACCCAGAGCTTCAAAACCACCTCGCACAGCATAATGTTGAAAGTCTGACGTGACATAAACACTCACATCACGCAACCGACCTCTAGGGTTTAACTTTAACCAGTCCGCATTATCGGCGGGCACTAATAAAGGTGCCAAATACATGGCTGCCGGTAAATCAAGTTGTTTGATAACTGCAGACAGATTGTCTTGGGCGTCCTGTTGCACACTAAACCCACCATCAGGCCAATGTTGGTGGTGAGCAAAAATATCGACATCATAACCGGCAAATCGCCATCGACCTTGTTGATCACTCCAGTCAAAGTTGCCTGAAAAGGTATCTATATGCTGCGGTTTAGCCTGATTTTTACTAATACTGATTTGCTGAGCCTGGATATAACCCATCAGTCGATAGGGCGCTGAATCACGCCAAAAACTCCAGATCCGCACATCGCCGGCGCCGGAGTGCAAATTCAAACCCAGCGGCAAATCTCCCGTCACCAACGCAGTAGCCTGCAGGTCCGTACCTTCGATGTATAACTGACCCTGTAGGCCACCGGGTTGAAAAAAATTACCGTTAAACACAGCGGAAATCCGCAGATGATCGCCGTATTGGTGTGGTAATTGGCTCATCAGATGCAACTCATGGCCATCATCGGCAAGATGATTTTTTAGCACCAAATCCAGATGATCAAAATGCACGGCTTCGCTGTGACGCTTTAAATCCTGCCAGTGAATTTCGCTATCCAGAATTTCATATTTACCTCCCTGTAACAACCATAATGGTTGACCTTCGCTGGCCTGCAAGCCTTTGATGCTGAAACTGCCATCCGGATTTCGGCTTACTTTGAGATTAGCGCCTACCAAAGTCACACGGCTGGAAGCAAGCCAGTCACGACTGAGTAACAAGCCCAGAAAGTCAAAACCCAAACGGATTTCTTTCAGCTGAATATCCGGCTGAACGCCTGAAGTGGTGGCTTCGATACGGATATTTTTCAAGATCACTTCGGGGTTGAAGCCACGCAAACCCGCCTCGATTTGCCCAAAGCTGACCGGCATGCCGGTTATCTGACGAATTTTTTGCTGCAGCTCTAACTGATAATTGTCAATTGAGGCCAACAATATCCGCACCAGACTTAAAGTCAGTGCCACCAGAATCAGCCCCCAAAACAGCAAATGGCGGGTGGCGCGGGTGATATGGCGAATCACAAACAATAGAACCTATAGCAAAACCACATCGTAATGTTCCTGGTTGTATTCGTTCTCAGCGCGAATCTTGATCGCAACTTTCAAGAACGTTTCCAGTTCGGCCAGCATGTCGGCTTCTTCATCCAGCAGCATTTCCACCACCTGTTCGGAGGCCAACACCAAAATTTGTTGCACGCTGTATTGCCGCACCACACGAATGATTTCCCGGAAAATTTCCAGGCAGATGGATTCCGCGGTTTTTAAAACCCCGCGACCGCCGCACGTCGAACAAGGCTCACACAAAATGTGTTCCAGACTTTCCCGTGTGCGCTTGCGGGTCATTTCCACCAAGCCCAATGTCGATACTTCGGTGATCTTGGTTTTGGCGTGATCTTTATCCAGGCAGCGCTGCAAGGCAGACATCACCTGCTTTTTATGATCCTCGCTTTGCATATCGATAAAATCGATGATGATAATGCCGCCCAAGTTGCGCAGCCGGAGTTGGCGGCATATCGTTTGCACTGCTTCCAGATTGGTCTTGAAGATGGTTTCTTCCAGATTCCGGCCACCGACATAACCGCCGGTATTCACGTCAACTGTCGTCATCGATTCGGTTTGGTCAAACACCAAGTGCCCACCGGACTTGAGTTTGACTTTGCGATCCAGAGCTTTGCTGATCTCGTCTTCGACGTTGTAAATATCAAACAAAGGCCGTTCGCCGGAATAATGCTCAATGACCGGCACAATTTGCGGTACAAAAGTCTCGGCAAATTCCACCAGACGTAAAAAAGTTTCCTTGGAATCAATGCGGACTTTTTCGATGCCTTCTTTATACAAATCCCTCAAAGTCCGCATACTGAGCGGCAAGTCTTCGTGTATCAGGGTTTTAACCTTGGCTTTTTTGCTTTTCTCTAAAATGGATTCCCAGAGCATATGCAAAAACGTCATGTCGGAATACAAAATCACTTCTTCCACGCATTCCGCCGCCGTACGAGCAATAAAACCTCCGGGTACGGTATGTTTTTGCAGATAATGTTCTATGCAGGCTCTCAGCCTGACGCGCTCTTCCTCGCATTCGATGCGCTGCGAAACGCCGGAATTGGCGGCATACGGCATGTACACCTGATAACGCGAGGGAATGGAAATATCCGTGGTCAAGCGCGCACCTTTATTGCCCAAAGGATCCTTGGTGACCTGCACTACGATCTTTTGCCCATCCTTTAAATAATGCTCGATATTTTCCGAGCCATCCGCCAGTTCCTGGCTATTGAAATCCGATAAATGCAAAAAGGCGGCTTTATCCAGGCCAATGTCCACAAAAGCAGCCTGCATGCCTGGCAACACTCGGCAAACCTCACCTTTATAGATGTTGCCCACTAGCCCCTTTTGCCGGACCCGTTCGATAATCAGCTCTTGCAATACCCCGTTTTCAATCACCGCTACCCGGGTTTCTGGTGGGGTGATATTGATTAAAATTTCTTCACTCATGCGATGACTTGAATCCCTTGTTTTGCTAATAATTGTGCAGTTTCAAACAACGGCAAGCCCATCACGCCGGAAAAACTGCCTGTAATCGATTCAATAAAAACGCTGGCCAAACCTTGAATGGCATAGGCACCTGCTTTATCTGCAGGTTCACCTGTATGCCAGTAGGCGACGATTTCCCCATGACTCAAGGTTCTGAATGTTACTTCGCTGACACTGACCGCTTGCCAATGCTGATCACCACGCAGCGACACCGCGCTATACACCTGATGCGTGCGTCCGGAAAGCTGGCTGAGCATGGCGATGGCATGTTGCAGGTCTGTTGGTTTACCCATGATCTGACCATCACAAACCACGCTGGTATCCGCAGCCAGTACCGGCAAATCATCAGTTATCAAGGTCCGACAAGCCACCGCTTTTTCCGTAGCCACTCGTTCGACATAAGCCAGGGGTGATTCATGTGGCCATGGGGTTTCATCAATATCCACTGCTCTTATCAAATGGCGTATGCCAATTTGATTGAGTAATTCGCTGCGGCGCGGAGAGGCTGAGGCCAGGATGATTTGTGGGGGCATAAGTTCCGTTTGCATTTTACCGTGTAACCGATTCTGCAACGATGCGACCCACATGCTCAAGTAACATACTGATACGGTCGATTGTCAGATTGCGATCTATGGGGGGTTCATCTGGTTCGCCTTCGGCATAACGAGCTTCAACGGCAAACACTGTATAAATATCCAGATTGCTGTATGGCTCGATGTCAACACCGGTTTGAGCCAGCAAAGCCAGTAATCTGGTTAGTTCGTGGGTCAGCGGATATAAGATGTGTTTACTGCATAACCACGCTTTCAAGGCTTTTTCTACTGCTTGTTGGGCATGAAAGCCAAATATTTCATCGGCGAACAGTGCGGAACCCAGCATGCCCTGTAATGCATTCAAGTCGCGCTGCGCAATACGCAGTAACGATTGTGCTTGCTCAATGTCGCTCATGCAATATTCTTCCTTCTCGCGATGCCCGACCAACCACATGATTTAAAGATGTCTTCCATTTGTCAAATTCGTCGCGGCTATAAACCAGCAAATCCTTTGAGATCGGCCAATTGATTAGCGCCCTGTATAATTTCATGGTTTCGAGTCTACGGCTGCGCTGCACAGAAAACGGCTCCGATTCCACCACCAGTAAATCCACGTCGGAGTCGGGGCGGGCATCGCCGCGCGCCCTGGAGCCAAATAATATGATGGTTTCCGGGTCGACTTCGCGCACGATCACCTCGACCATTTCCTGTAGCAGTTGCTTTTCGTCTTCGCTCATTTCGGCACAAGGATTAACGGTGGTAAGGGTGATTGTTTAATAGACTCCAGGCCCGATAGATTTGTTCAGCCACAATGATTCGAACCAGCGGGTGTGGAAACGTCAAAGGCGATAAACTCCAGGATTCCTGAGCTTTGTCTCTGACTTCATCAGCCAAACCTTCTGGGCCGCCGACCATCAGAGCCACCGGCTGACCGTTTCCAAACCAGCGATTCAAAGCCTTGGCCAGATCTGTCGTCGTCCAGGGTTTGCCGGGAATATCCAGTGTCACCATATGCGCGCGCGGTGGTAAAGCAAGCAACATACGCTCACCTTCCTCACGAGTAATACGCGCAATATCCCCGCTGCGACGCTTGTCAGGAGCCACTTCTTTCAAGACCAATTCACACTCACGCGGCAAACGTCTGGCGTATTCATTATAACCTTGCTGCACCCAGTCCGGCATTTTGTTGCCCACGGCTATCAGATGAATTTGCATGGCTACTTGTTATTAATAAGGAAGTTGGTGTGCGCCTATTATGCCCGCCGTACAGGTAGGGCTGCAAAACTAAAGATTGGGAAATGAAACCCGGCTAAGAAGCTAATCATTTTTTAATCCAAATACCGGTTTTAATAAATATAATCTGGGTTATATCAAAACATTTGCTGGGTTTCGTTTTGCTCCACTCAGCCTTTTCACCGTTAATTGAGGCAAGGTATTTATGAAAAAAATTAGGGGCACGATAAAAGCAACGAACTTGATGCTAATGAGCGATGCGATTGATGCACTTCAAAACATTGGTAGCAATTTTGCCAAGTTTATCGTGTTGACATACCGATCCTGCGATTTTCGAATTACTCCAATTCTTTCGATGCTGTTGTTCCTGGTGTACTCAATGCAAGCCGCTCAGGCCGCTGGCACTGGAACCCTTATCGTGAAGACCGCCCGCCAGCCTGGGGCTCATAGCCCTTCATTCTTACGCATTTTCCGATTGGAAGGTGATTTTGATACATTTGGAAAATCTGTTAAGCCTGGTAACAGTGTAAAGTTTAAGCAGTTGCCATCCGGCTGGTATGCATTAGCTGTGACCCACCAGACTCCAGGTGGTTTCAAGACCGGGTACCGATTCGCCAAAGTCGTTTCTCGCAAAAC
>SXGT01914027.1_pt1 | contig 11710 bp, 9 predicted proteins | sample 3176221 | NCBI WGS metagenome assembly SXGT01 (sample SAMN11356862, study PRJNA531348) | freshwater metagenome | isolation source: freshwater sample F1-120 | place: China: Fuxian Lake, Yuxi | collected 2017-12-25
AACCCGAGCCTTCTGGGGATCGCGCCGAGACCGATCCACCGACACGCGGTGTGACCGATCGGGGCGCTCATGTCCAGCAAACTCCTTTCTTTCGGCGGACATCGCCATGGGCGAGGAGAGCTGGAGACTGTTCATGTGCGCTCTCGCGTAAGGTGACGACCAAACGCGAGCATGACCCAAAGGTGAACGACGGCCTGCGTGAATTTGTACACGAGCCATGGGAGGCGCGGCACGAAGTCGTTGATCGCCGCGAGGACGAACGTTCCGTCAAGCACGACACGGAACTCGAGGCGCGGACGCACGCCCTCCGCCTTACCGACGAGCAACCCGCCGGTGACGTAGAAGAGTTGGCGATCGGCCGTGCTCCGCTCGCTCGCCAACCTCAGCTCGAGGAGCGGCGCCGACAGAGGGCGGAGGAAGAACCGGCAGACTTCCGCGTCCTCGACGGTGACGTGCAGCAACGGACTGAGGAAGCGGGGCAGCCAGCGCATGTACTCCTCCGCGACCCAGCGCGCATCGCGCCCGCGTCCGAGTGGGAGGCGCTGGATAGAGCAGACGGTCCGCGGCGAGCTTCGTCGACGCCGTCCATTCGGGCCTGTCTCCCTTGTCGCCGGCACGCGCCGCTCGTCCGCGATCGCTCGCTCGATGGAAACTTCGAGCGACTGTGCCCGCTGGCCGGCGCGCTTCTGGAGGATTCCGCCGTCGGTCACCACCATGTCGTGACTCAGGCTCTCGACGAGCGGGCGCACAAGGGCCTGCGGCGAGCCCGTGATTGCGCTCACCCAGAGCAGGGAGAGGTTCGCCGTGCGGACGGGGAGCGTTCGCACACGGATGCGCCTGCCGAGCGCTCTCCCCGTCCTCTCTAGCATCTCTGCATACGAGACGACGTCGGGCCCGCCGATGTCGTAGGCGCGCCCCGCGAGGTCGGGCGCCGTGACGGCGAGCTCGAGGAGCGGGATGACATCCTCGAGCGCGATGGGCTGGGAGAGGGTGCTCGTCCAACGCGGCGTGACCATCACGGGGAGCCGGCGAACAAGCTTCGTCATCATCTCGAACGAAGAGCCACGGGCACCGATGATGAGCCCCGCTCGGAGCGTCGTCACAGGCACGCCGTGCGCAGCGAGCGTCCGTTCGACCTCGTGGCGGCTTGCGAGATGGCGCGATAGGTGGGTCGCGTCGCGAGGAAGGAGCCCGCCGAGATAGACGATATGCCGCACGCCGTGCGCAGCGCAGGCGCGGGCGAAGTTGTCGGCGCAGATCAAGTCGAGATCGTCGAAGCGCGCTTGCGTCAACTGTGCCGGAGGCATCATCGAGTGAACAAGGTAGACGCCGACGTCCGCTCCCTCGAGTGCGTGCTCCGTTGCCCTCAGATTGAAAAGGTCGCACATCCGCCACGTGACGCCCTCCGCCGTGGGCTGGCCTGCGACGCTTCGAGCAAGCGCGATTACGCGGTAACGCTGGGCGAGCGCGAGGACCAGCGCGCGTCCGACGAAGCCGCTCGCCCCGGCGATGGCGATGCGAAGACCCTCGCTCATCGGAGCGCCTCCCCGAACGACGCGAGCTGCACCATCCCGTCACAGAACGCCGAATACCGCAGGCCTCGTCGCTCGTCCGGACCGAGCGCCCGACCGCCGACGGCGAGCGCCGCGCCCGCGGCACGCGCCGCTCGTTCAACCTTCGCGTAGTCGGCCGGGAACCGTGCGCCCACGTGGCCGACCGAGAGCCAAACGAGTCGCGGTCGCCGATCCTGAATCGCACGGACGAAGGTGTCCGCAGGCAGCCAGGAGCCCAGAGAGCGCGCCGCGCAACCTCGCTCCTGGAGAACGATCTCCGCAAGCGCAGTCGGGAGGGTGAAGGGATCGCCTTCGAGGGTACCACCGAGCGCAAGAGGCGCGCCGCGTTTGGGCGGAGGGAGCTCGGCGCCGAGCGCATGGAGACACCCGTGGAGGAGGCCGCACGCGCGACGCTCCTCGTAGATCTCGAGCGATCCTTTCGCCCAGCGCTCGCCGAGGAGCGCCATCGCAGGCGCGACCACCTCGTCAGCGACGACGTCGAAGCCCGAGCTCGCGCGACGTTGCGCCTCCAGGATCTTGCGAGCCGCCGCCTCGTCGTCACGCAAGAGCGCGCGCACGAGCTCGCGACGAGCGGCGGCGTGGCTCGTCGGAAGGGGGGCCTCCGTCGCCCCGAGCAACGCCGGATGTTGCACCGAGGGACCACCACTACGCGCGAGCTCCAGCACCGCCTCGACCGGGATCCGGCGATGCCCACCGGGCGTCCGGACGGTCCCAAGCCGCCCGCTGTCGCACCAGCGCTTCACGGAAGACTCGCTCACGGCGAGCACCTCGGCGACCTCGCGCGAGGTCAGCGCCTGTCGCCGCCGCCGCTCAATGAGCGAATTGGACGGATCACGCCTCATGCGCCACGCTCGAAGGTAGCGCACAACGACCGCCAAGACAATGCCAGCGAGCGGGATTCTACGGCGCAGCTTGCCTTATTATGGCGTGGCGCTATGAACGATTTGAACGTATTTTTGTGAACGCCCGCACTCCGCAAGGACACGAACCCATGACTCTCGAACGACTCCCGGCAACGCTTCTGGCAAGCGTGATCTCGCTCGCCGGCTGCGAGAGCCCAAAGGCAGCACGGAGCGATGCCGTGCGATCCGTCCAAGCGCCCGGGGAGAGCGGATCGAGCGCGACGTCGATCCACGCCCTTACAATGAAGCGCATCGATGGAACGCAGGCTGCCCTCTCGACCTTCGCCGGAAGGGTGCTCCTCGTCGTCAACACCGCGTCCGAGTGCGGCTACACCCCGCAGTACGAAGGGCTGCAAGCCCTCCATGCGAAGTACGAGGGGAAAGGCTTCGCCGTGCTCGGCTTCCCCTCGAACGACTTCGGTGGGCAGGAGCCCGGCGGGGCGCCGGAGATCGCCACCTTCTGCAAGTCACGCTACGGCGTCACGTTCCCGATGTTCGAGAAGGTGAAGACCACCGGCACGGGACGGTCCGAGCTCTACACGATCCTTGCTACCGCGCAGGGGGAACCGAAATGGAACTTCCACAAGTACCTCGTCGATAGGCGCGGCAGAGCCGTCAAGGCCTGGCCCAGCGCGACGAAGCCGGAGTCGAAGGAGATCGAAGAGGCCGTCGAGGCCGAGCTGTCTGCACACTGAGCGAGGAGCCGCGAGGACGTCATGAACGAAAGATGGAAGAGCACTCCACAGGGCCGCGCCCTCGTGACGGGCGCGACGGGGCTTGTCGGTCGTGCGCTCTTGCGCGCTCTCGACGGCAACACCCTCGCGACGACGCGACGCGCGTCGACGAAGGTGGGGCAGCTCGAAGGCGCCAGCGAGCTCGTGACGTGGGACACCGTATCGACGCTGCCTTCGAACGCCCTCGGCGGCGTCGACGCGATCTTCCACTTGGCGGGTGAGCCCGTCGCCGAAGGGCGCTGGACGGAGGCGAAGAGGCAGCGGATCCGCGCGAGCCGCATCGACAGCACGCGTGCGCTGGTTCGCTCGATCGAGAGGATCGACGCGAGCGCGCGGCCGCGGGTCCTCGTGTGCGCGTCGGCGGTCGGCATCTACGGCTCGCGAGGCGACGAGGTGCTCGACGAGGACGCGCCGCCCGCGGAGGGCTTCCTCGCGGACGTCTGTCGCGAGTGGGAGGCCGAGGCCGCTCGTGCCGAATCGTTGGGCGTACGCGTGGTCTCCCTCCGGATCGGGATCGTGCTCGCGAGAGAGGGCGGCGCGCTCGCGAAGATGCTGACACCGTTCGAGCTCGGCCTCGGAGCTGCGCTCGGCAGCGGCGCGCAGTGGATGCCTTGGATTCACGTCGATGACGTCGTCGGGCTACTCCGCTTTGCAGCCGCCACAAACACACTCCGCGGCCCCCTCAACGCGGCGGCGCCTGAAAGCGTGACCAACGCGGAGTTCACGAAAGCGCTCGGTCGCGCAGTCCATCGGCCCGCTTTGCTCCGTGCTCCGCGCTTCGCGCTCGAGCTCGCACTGGGTGAAGTAGCGGCCGTGGTGCTCGCTTCGCAACGTGTCGTCCCGAAGCGTGCGCTCGACGCTGGCTTCGAGTTCGCGCACCCCACGCTCGACGAGGCGCTGGCAGCGACGCTCGAGGGCAAACCGATTCAGGCGAGCCACCGCGCGGCAGGGAGGTTTGCATGAGCCAGCGTACGCTCGAGCGCGTTCAGTTCATCCCGCGGCCCCGCTCGGAGGTCTTTGCCTTCTTCTCCGATGCGACGAACCTCGAACGGATCACCCCGCCGTTTCTCCGCTTTCGTATCGTGACGCCGACGCCGATCGACATCCGCGAGGGAGCGCTGCTGGATTACCGCCTCCGCTTGTTCGGCATTCCGTTCGCGTGGCGCACCCGCATCGACGTGTTCGAGCCCGACCGGCGCTTCATCGACACCCAGCTTCGCGGCCCGTACAAACTCTGGCGGCACCTGCACGAGTTCGCCGAGGTCGACGGCGGCCCGCGCATGCTCGATCGAGTCGACTACGACGTTCCCCTTGGCCCTCTTGGAGACCTCGCGCGTTCGCTCTTCGTGACCCGGACGGTCGAGCGCATCTTCGACTTTCGCGCACGCACCATCGAGGAGCTCCTCGGCGCCCAGGAACCGAGGCCGGATGCGAGCGCCGTGCTTGCACAGAACATGCGGAGCGAGATCGCCAAGACGGTCTGAATGAGCGTCTTTCGCGAACAGCTCAAGGTATCCGGCGCTCGCTTGAACGAGTCGCAACGGCGGTGGTTCTTCGTTCCCTACGATCAACTGACGGACGCCGTGGGGCCGCTCTCCCGGGCCAATCCACGAGACGTCGGCATCGTGCTCGTCGAGTGCCCGGCCAAGGCGGCGCGGCGCCCGTACCACAAGCAAAAGCTCGCGCTGGTGCTGACGAGCCTGCGCCACTTCGCGCTCGAGCAGAGCAAGCGCGGGGTCGCGGTGCGGTACCTGGTCGATCAGTCCTACGCGGCCGCTCTCCGGCAAGCGCAGGAGCTCGGTCGGATCGGGGTCATGCGACCCGCCGAACGTGAGCTTCGGGCCGAGCTCGCTCCGCTCGTCGAGTCGGGCGCCGTGGAGCTCTTGCCGCACGAGGGCTGGCTCACGACCACGGAGGACTTTCAGGCGTCAGTCCGAGGCAAGGCCTGGCGCATGGACGCATTCTATCGCCACGTCCGGCGGCGCTCTGGGATCCTCATGACCGACGGAAAGCCAATGGGAGGCAAGCTCTCGTTCGACGAGGACAACCGAAAGCCGTGGCGGGGAACGCCACCTGCACCCGAGGTTCCGACCTTTCCGGTCGACGCGATCACCAGGGAGGTCTGCGACCTCGTGAGAGGCTCGATGGGCGATCACCCAGGGACCCTCACACCCGAGCTCTTGCCTGCAACCCGCGAGGACGTCGAACGGGCATGGGCGTGGGCAAAGTCGGCTTGCTTGCCTGACTTCGGTCCCTTCGAGGACGCGATGTCGTCGCGCTCGACGAACCTCTTTCACACGCGCATCGCCCCTCTTTTGAACCTCCAGCGCCTCAGCGCGCATCGCGTGGTGAGCGACGTCCTCGCGATGGACCTACCCCTGCCAAGCAAGGAGGGTTTCGTGAGGCAGGTGCTCGGCTGGCGCGAGTTCGTGCGCCACATCCACGAGGCGACCGATGGCTTCCGCGTCGTCCGGGGTGAGATCCAGGCGTGCAAAGAGTCGGGGGAATCCTCGATCGACGGCGGCTCGCTCATCTCATTTCTCGGCGCGTCCCGCCCGCTTCCTCCCGCGTTTTGGGGAACACCCTCCGGCCTCCATTGCCTGGACGAGGTCGTCCGTGGCGTATGGCAAGAAGGGATGAGCCACCACATTACGCGGCTCATGGTCCTCGCAAACATCGCGACGCTCCTCGACGTCTCTCCGCGCGAGCTCACCGACTGGTTCTGGGCTGCCTACGTCGACGCCTATGACTGGGTGGTCGAGCCGAATGTCCTGGGAATGGGCACCTTCGCCGCCGGCGATCTCATGACGACCAAACCCTACATCGCCGGGTCGGCGTACATCGATCGCATGAGCGACTACTGCCACGGCTGCCAGTTCGATCCGAAGACGACGTGCCCGCTCACGCCGCTCTACTGGGCGTTCTTGGGGAGACATCGAGCGAAGCTTGCGAACGTCGACCGCATGAAGCTCCCCTTGGCCTCGGAAGCGAAGCGAACGGCCGCGCAGAGGAAGAACGATTCGGCGACCTTCGACCAGGTCTCCGCGGTCCTGTCGCGCGGCGACGAGCTCAAGGCGCCATGAGCGTGCTACCTCCCCACCTCGCTGAGCGCACCCGTCGCATTGGAACGCGCGCCGAAAACGAGGTGGGGCGGTTCGTTCTCTACTGGATGCGGACGGCGGTGCGCGGTCACGAGAACCCCGCGCTCGACGTGGCGCTGTCGCTCGCCAACGCGCGGCGGCTCCCTCTCCTCGTCTACCACGCCGTTTCCGAGCGCTACCCGTACGCGAGCGACCGTCACCACACCTTCATCCTGCAAGGCGCCCGCGATGTTGCCCGCGAGCTCGCTGCGCGGGGCATCCCTTACGCCCTCCATGTCGAGCGGCCGCTGCATCGCGGTCCTCACCTCCGAACCTTGGCTGAGCGGGCGCTCGCCGTCGTGACCGAGGACTTCCCCCTCGACCCTCTTCGAGGATGGACCCAAGCGCTCGCGGAGCACGCGCTCGTGGCGGCGGTCGACACCGCGTGCGTCGTCCCGATGAAGCTCGTCGGCCGGGCGTACGATCGCGCCTTCGCGTTTGAACGTGCGACCAAAGCGCTCCGCGCGGGGCGGCTCGACGCCCCGTGGGTCGACGTCGAGCCCGCGTTCCCCATGAGGCTCCCCGAGTTGCCCTTCGCGAGCATGGACGCCGAGACGATGGATATCCCCGAGCTCGTCGCGACCGCGGCGATCGATCGTTCGGTAGGGCCCGTCGCGCACACGCAGGGAGGAAGCGTGGCCGGCTACGCGCGCTTCGAGGGCTTCGTAGCAAGCGCTCTCGGCGACTACCACCGAACGCGCAACGATCCGCTGGCCCGTGAGGGCGTCAGCCGGATGTCCGCCTACCTCCACTACGGGCACGTTTCGCCGATGCGGATCGCGCGAACTGCTGCGAACGTCGGGGGACGCGGCGCCGAAAAGTACCTCGATGAGCTCCTCACCTGGCGCGAGCTCGCCTACGCATTCGCCGCGTTTTCCCGCGCGGTGGACACGCTCGCCGCGCTTCCTGACTGGGCGAGGGCAACGCTGTCGTCTCACACCAAGGATCCCCGCACGATGACGCCATCGTGGGAGGCCCTCGCGCGCGGCCGGACGGGCGACGCGCTCTGGGACGCAGCGCAGGCAAGCCTCCGTGTGCACGGCGAGCTCCACAACAACGTTCGGATGACGTGGGGCAAGGCGCTCCTTACGTGGACACGCGACCCACAAGCAGCCCTCGCGATGAGCCGCCACGATGGGGCGGATGTGTTTGACCACGGCGCGCAGTTTTTCACCGCTCGCAGCGAGTGGCTTCGGCGGCACGTGACGTCGTGGGAGGCGGACGGCATCGTCGCACACTGGACTCCGCGGCTCGTGCAGACGGGCGGGGCGCGCCCGCGCAAGGCGGCGCCCTGGTGGGTCGGCACGCCATCGATGGGCGCGCTGGCCGACCACCTCGCGAGCGGGCTCGACATCAAGCAGGGAACCAAGGTGACGAGCCTCTCGCGGGACAATGGCGGCACGTGGTCGATCCTGGCGACCGGGCCCGACGGCAACGCAGTTGCGCCGCTCGTCGCAGACGCGCTCGTCGTCACGCTGCCCGCCGCGCAATCCGCACTCTTGCTCGGCGCGGTCGATAGCGAATCGGCACGGACACGAACATCGTCACGACCCACGCGGTCACCGCGAGCGCAGCGCCGACCCACAAGGCCGCCCGCGGAACCTCGTCGAGCGGCCAGAAGAGCCACGCCATCGCCCCAAGAAGCTCGCCCAGCATGAGCGGCGCGACGACGTACGTGATGAGGCGTGAGTGAGCCTCGTGATAGGCCGGGAAGTCCGCCGCGGCGACGCGCGCAAAGAGTGGGTACGCGACCACCTGCAGACGCCCGAGAAGATGTCGAACCTCCGCCCGGGCGAAGCCTTCATCTGGTCCAGCAAGGCCACCGACGAGGCGTTCACCAAGGGCGCCGTGAAGATTCGCTGTCGGCCGCGAGCGACCCATCACGGGGGGGCGACGAAGACCGCCGTGGATGGCTAATTCGACGCGTGCGCCCCGGCGACCCGTCCCACGACGTCGGCTATCGACGCGATCACCGCGGGTGACGGCCACACATTCCACGTCGTTGCCACCACTTCGTCCGTTGTGCGCACGGGGCCGGGTACCGGGCCCGAGGCCACCAAGATCGCCTTCGGCCAGGGCACCAGGTGCTCCGCGTATTCCCAGCGGTAAAGCATGGCCTCGTGGTAACCGCTCAGGATGTACCCAGCGTCCTCCGAGAGCTTGCACTCGATGACGGTCGCGCCGAGTCGCTCGTCGCCTCGTGAGATCGTCACCGTCACGTCCGGTCGCAGGCGCCCCGTGTTGCCCAGGTAGTGCGCGCCTCCGAGGTCGGCGGCGCCAGCGGGCAGGACTGCCTGGTTGTAGAACACCCGCACGGTGACGCCGTCATCACGAACGAACGCCAGTATGTCCTTGCGCCCGGGTAACACCAGTGCGCGCTCCGCACGCCAGCGGGCCGGCTCGCGGGCGTCGAGGGCCACGTGCAGGGCTTCGGCAAACCGGATGGCGACGGCTAGCTCGAACCTCGTCGAATCAGCGAGAGGAAGTAGAGCCCCCTCGCCGACCACGCGAGCGATCCTAAGGGGGTCGTCGTCGTCCAGTGCCTCGCGCAGCCAGCTCGCCCACGTGACCGCTTGCCTATACGCATCATGCCGCGCTGCGCGCGCCGCATTCTCGTCGGCGACCGTCGCGCGTGCAGATGGCACCTCGCGGAGGGCGGTCGAGGACAAGAGTCGCCGCAGAATGCCTTCGGACTCTCGGATGCCGGTACCCCAGCCCGCATCTGGCATTGCCTTCGCCGCGCGCAGCCTCACGATGACGGAGAGAAGTCTCTCGCAGATAGCTCGCAGGAACACGTTCTCCGGAAGATCGAATGAGCGGCGGCGCGACTGGGTCACGAACGTCGTTCGCCGCCCCGCCATGTGCAGGTCCAGCGTTTCTGCCACCGCGAGCCGTCCCTGAAAGCCCCCCTCCCACTCCCGACGTAGCCTCTCGGTGCGGGACGGAAGATTGCGAGCGAGGTCGGCGACAGCATCGCGTACGAACGTCTGCAACGATGCGACGCGCGGCGAGAAGAGGCTCACCGCCCGAAGGATGTCCAGCTGATCGGGGCGACCCGCGATGGCTTCGAGAAAACGACGCGCCTCCTCCGCGCTCAGAGACTGCGCCGCGGATTCCGGCAGAAGGTAGCCGGGAAACCGACTGCGGACGTAGCTATCCCAGTCGGCTGTCGCGTCCATCACGCCGGAAACTTCACATGCGGGAAGAGGTCCGCGAAACGGTCCGCCAGTTCGCTTCTCGCCTCCGATGAGCTCCAACCGCCGAGAGCGCTCATCGTGACTCCGTAGGCACGGGTCGCGCCATCCTGTTCGAGACCCTCGAGCTGCGGAAGCACGTACATTCCGAGTGCTTCGGCGACGGCGTTGCCCACGGCGCTCTCCCCGGTCGACGCGCGGCGGCGAACGTACCGAATCAGGTCGAGCACAACGGCGGGGCCCAGCGCGCGCACCCCGATGAGGCCCCGTGAGGAGAAGAGCTCGACGAGGGCGTTCGATGCGGTGGCCTCCAGCGGAGGATCGAATCCCTCCTGCTCGGCGTGACGTCGCACGAGCGACGCGAACCCACGGTCTTCGGGCACGCCGACGTGGACGATGGCGAAGCGTCGCTGCACAGCGTACGAGAGCCGGAACAGAGACGTCTTGTCCCACGTGTTCATCGTCGCGAGCACGCGAAAGGTGCGGGGCATCGGATGAGTCGCCGTTGGATCGGGACCGATCCGAACCGTGCGCCCGCCCTCGAGCTCGTAAGCGGTGTCCGTAGTTCGTCCGGCAAGCACGGTCATCAGTTCGCCGAACGCGCGATCGACGTCCGCCCGATTGAGCTCGTCGATGATGAGCCACTGCCACTGCTCGATCGCACGCAGCAGCGCGCCGGCGCGAAAGCGCAGCTCTCCGTTCCGTTGCAGCGCGTACCCGCCGATGGTGTCAAACGTCGTCCAGTCCGCGGAGGCAGTGGCAACGAAGGCGCCCGCACAGTAGCCCTCGGCCCGAGCTGCTTCTGCGATGGCGTGAGCGATCTCGGTCTTACCCGTGCCCGGCGGCCCCACGAGGAGGACGTGTTTTCCTGCGGACAAGGCTGCAACGGTCGAGGCGATCGTCGACGCAGGCAGTTCCATGTCCTTGGCGAAGGGCGACACCATGTCGGGAAGGAGGTCCACGCGGTCCGCCCCCCACGCCGTGGGCTCTGCGCGTGCGGAAGGCCGTGTAGCGTCGAGCCCCGGAGCCACCTTCGACGTGCCTTCCGCGACAGCTTTCTCGTCGTCGTCCTCTTCGCCCGACTTGAGCTCGTCGACGAGCGCATCGATCCGCTGCCAGATGCTCGCGACGGACTCCTCGTGTGCGGACAGCGCCTTCTCGCCCAGCGCGGTGACGCTATCCCCCGCCGTCGTGCGGTCGGTCAGTCCGAGTGAGAGTAGCCAGTTTCGACGGAAGTTGACCTGGTTCGAGGTCTCCCAACTCACCTTGAGCAGCGCCTGGAGTAGCTGCGAGGTTCGCTCGCTATCGGCCTGACCAATCACGCTCGCGATGACGAGGACCTCGAGGACACCGGCAAACGCCGCCTGCAGTCGCTCGAACAGGACGAGCGGGTCGCGTGTCGCGAGGTACGCGGCGCCGTCGGTCGTGAGACCGATATGCTGATTGGTGATGCTGCAGAGTCCCAGGCCCGTGAGGATCCCCACGTATCCCTTGCGGGCAGTGTCTCCGGTGACCTCGTAGCGCTCTCGCAGAAGCTCGGCCAACGCCTCGAGAGGCATAGGCTCCTTCGCGATGTCGGTGAGGAGCGCATCCAGGGTCGTCTTGTACTGGCGCACGCCGCCAGGAAGTGGCCAGATGCCTGCTCTCTTGCCGTCCATCTGCGGCGAAGGCTTCGGGGGAATCGACCCGGTCGTCGCGGTCTTTGCCACCTCGAAGGGAAGGCTGCCCTCGATGCCTTCCGCCTCCCGGAGGAAGAAAGGGAGCTTGAGGATCGCAAGGCGCGCGAGCCGCTCGAACGTTTCAGATGCCGACGGAAGGACGCTCGCCGCGGGCACCGTCACGCGGCACGCCTCAACGCGGAAGTCGGAGGTGAATGGGAGCTGCGCCCGCGCGATGATGTCGCGGGCCGCGTGCGCCCGGGAAAACGCGGGGTCTTCGCGGTCGTCCCGCTTGCGGAAAGGCGTAAACGACGCCTCGACGACCGCCTCAGATCCATCCTTCGCCGTTCGAAGTGGCAGCGCGAGCGTGATCCACAGAACTTCACGGCGCGCGGCCGCCGCAGTCACCCTCAACCCGACGAGGTGGCGGTACTGTCCGCTGCCGCGCCAGTACGACGCCTCCATGAGGAGCACCACACTGCCCTTCGGCCACGTGCAACTAAGCCGA
>SXGT01179265.1_pt1 | contig 11709 bp, 6 predicted proteins | sample 3176221 | NCBI WGS metagenome assembly SXGT01 (sample SAMN11356862, study PRJNA531348) | freshwater metagenome | isolation source: freshwater sample F1-120 | place: China: Fuxian Lake, Yuxi | collected 2017-12-25
GTCTCGAGCGCCGACGACCGCGCTGTAGCCGCAGTGCTCAACCTTGGCAGCGGGTCAGGCGCGTATGCTCGCCCATTCGCCGAACCGGCCGTTTTCGACACGCTCGTGGCGCGCGTTGCCGCTGAAGTCGGTGGCGTGCGCGGCGGCACGGCGCGCGTCGGTCGAATCACACTGGTGGGATTCTCTGCCGGATACGGCGCCATCCGCGCAATCCTGCGGGAGCCGCGACATTTCGCATCGGTGAACAACGTGGTTCTGCTCGATGGCATCCATACGTCGTACATCCCGGAAAACACACCGGTGGCGAGTGGTGGTACGCTCGACGCCGCGAATCTTGAAGTGTTTGCCGAGTTTTCGCGGGCGGCGGTGCGGGGCGACAAGCGTTTTGTCCTGACGCACTCCGAGATCTTTCCAGGGATGTTCGCGAGCACCACCGAATGCACAAACTGGCTGCTGCGATCACTGGGCGTGTCGCGCAAGCCGGTGCTGAGGTGGGGGCCTCGTGGGATGCAGCAGCTGAGTGAGGCGCGGAGCGCCGGATTTGAGGTTCTGGGCTTTGCCGGAAACTCCGCGCCGGATCACATCGACCAACTACATGCAATGCCGGAGATTCTTGCGCGGGTACTCCGCCGCTGACGTTTCGGCGCCAGCCCCTGTTTCATACGCAAAAACAAGAGCATCAACCCGCTCATACGTCGGGTTGATGCTCTTGTTCTTGTTCGATGCCTTCGTCCTCCGGCCGAGAACCCGGCCGAGACCTCAGCCCGACGAGGTCGACTGCCTCAGCGGTTCGCGGTGTTGTCCAGGATCGGACGGTTTGCCAAAGTCGTGGAGACCACCGTGATGTCGCCGCGGGCGCCAATGGTGTACACCCGCCCGGCGACAAACGACACTGCCGTGCGCGAGATCTTGTTGGCCGTTGCACCCGATTCGCGAGTAGAGAGGTCGTACACGCCCTCGGGGAGCGCCGTGAACGCGCCACCCGCCTTGTAGGCCACCAGTCCGCCGACCGCGACTTCGGTCAAGCTCGTGGTGTTCTTCGCGAACAACGTCATCGGGTTGGAGTTGGAAATCGCATTCACGAACCGGACGTGCGCCTGCGTGTAATCAATGGTGGGCGGGATGGCGTCTTCAATCACAAACCCTTCCGCGGTTTTGGTCGCGGTGTTGTAGAAGCCACTCATGTAGTACGAGTACGCCTTGCCATCGGCGATCGTCGCTGTGACGGGCGAGATGGACAGATCCTTGTCGACGGTCGCGGCGATCTTGCCGGTAAGCACATACGAACCGGGATCGATGGCCGAATAGAAGCCGCCGCTTCCGACGCCGCCGTAGACGACGCCGGTGGTGGACTCTACGCCCGTTGCCGACGTAATCGCGGTGACCTTGGCATTACCCGCGTAGAAGTTGACACCCGGCGCATTCACGCCGAAGTGGAAGAACTTGATGCGCGAGGCCGAGATCGGGCCGGTGATGTCCTGCACGGCGTTCTTTTCGAACGAGCAGGAGGCCAGGACCAGCGCTCCGAGCAGCGCGGAGAATGTGCGAAATGGTTTCATTGGTCGATGGTCCGGTTACGGGGTCGTGATCCAGAGCGGCTTCGTGTGGTAGTCCAGCGCCAGGCCACCGATGACATCGAGGCCGGCCCGGTTCCACACGTACTCGGAGTTGAAGCGAGGGCGGATGCGCTGCACCACCTTGCCGCCATTGTCCGGGTACAGGGTCGTCGGCGGTGCAAACCCGGGATACACCTGGGCCGCGCCGGCGGGATCGAGGTCGGTGTAGCGATACCGGCGCATATCCATCCAGATCTCATTGTGGCCCCAGCCCCAGAGCGCGATGAATTTCTGGCTCATGATCTGGGTGAGCGTCAGCGCATTGGCCGATGCGGGCACAATCGCGGCTGCGGCGAGGAAGGCCGCCTTCTCTGCAGCGGTGATCTGCGTGGGGCTCTGTCCATCATCGGTGTTACGCGCATTCACGAAATCGATGTGCGCCGAGACGCCGTTACGGTACGCGGCCAACGCCATCGCCTTGTCGCCCATCTTGTATGCGGCCTCAGCCTTGATGAACTGCATTTCCGCATAGGTCATCTGCGGAATCCTGACTTTGTCGGCAAAGAGATACCGGCCCGGCAGCTGCAGGCCGCCCGTGCCTGCGTAGCCGTGGAAGTTGTTGGGCTGCTGCGCCGCGGTGAGCGCGCCGAAGCCGACCACGTTGATGTCGAGTCCGCGGAACTGGCCGTCGGGCGACGGTGAGAGCATTCGGCTCATCCGCGGATCCACCACACCACCGAAAACCGTGCCGTTCATCAGCCCCAGCGTGAACGCCGTTTGCCGGTACGTGGTGATGTTGTTGCGCGTGCGACCCCAGAAGTTGAAGTCCGACCCGTCACCTTGGGTGGCCGGATAGGTCAGCAGTGCGTCATCGGCGTTGCTCGCCATCGCCTTGTCCACGGCAGCGATGACGTCGGCCGGTTTGTACGTGGACTTGTTGGTGTAGTGATTCAGGTTTCGTGCCAGGAGTCCGTTCGCAAACTTGAGCCATTTGGTGCGATCGCCGTTGTAGATCTTGTCGGTGCGGCTGAGGTACACAGCATCCACGGCACCGTCGGCGCGCCCGAGATTGGTGATGGCCAGACCCAGCAGGCGTTGAATCTCGGTGTAGGCGAAGTCTTCACTGTCGTAGCTGAAGGCAAACTTCGACTGGTCGATCGCTTCCTTGATGATGAGGGGGCCGTGCAGGTCCACGAGCACCTGCCATCCCCAGGCCTTGAGCACGTAGCCCACTCCGAGGAGATCCCAGCGTTCCTCTGCTTCGGCCTTCGTCATCATGTCCACGAGATTCTGGCCAAATGCCCAGTACACGTCGCGCCACTGCTGCGCGCCGTTGTCGCTGGACGGGTCGTAGCCCATGCGATCCCACGTGGTGAGGGATGTGGTGGGAATCGTCCACTGCTGTGTGTAACGGCCGACGAACCGCCCGTCGAACTGCGGTCCCGTGACCATCCAGTGCAGCATCGGCGCGAGATAGAGGTTGGCCGATACCACCTGTGGACCGTTCGGGTTGTCGTTGACTGCAAGAAAGTCCTTGCAGCTGGCCCCAACGGTCAGCGTGCTCGCAAGCGCGAGAGTGCGAATGATTTTCATGGTTAGTACACCAGCCGCATGCCAAAGGTGAAGCCGCGAGGCATCGGGAAGTTGCCGAAGTCGATGCCGGCGGCGCCTGAGCCGCCGACGGCGGCCGTATTGCCGTTGACGACGGGGTCGAGGCCCGAATAGTTGGTGAAGAGGAACAGGTCGGTGCCGGTCACGTAGACGCTGGCGTCACGCGCCTTGAGGTAGCGGCCGGGCATCGTCCACCGGAAGGTGACGTCCTTCAGCCGCAGCCAATTGACGTCCTTCTCAATGAACAGTTCTTCGCTGATGTTGGTGTAGTACAGCGTCTGCACGGCCGGGATCACGACGATGGTGTTCTTCGTCGGGGTTGCCGTGTTCTCCTTGCCGTCGCGGAGGACCCCCTCAATGACGCGCGGCTGTTCGCGGTCCAGCGTGCGATTGGAGAGTCCGCGAGCCGTGAGGTACTGCTCAGTGGCGTTGTAGACGTCGCCGCCCTTGCGAATATCGAGCAGGAAGTCGAGCGAGAAATTCTTGTACTTGAAGTAGTTCGTGATGCCCAGGGAGAAGTCGGGCTGACGATCATATCCACCGTCAATGAATGCGGTGGAGCGAATCGGGAGACCGTTTGTGGGATCAATGAGGATCTTGCGCGAACCGGGAATCGTATCGCGGAGATAGAAGAGGCCGGTCAGTGACCGCGTCGAGAGGCCGGGCGCGGTGCCGTTGCGCACATTGCCCACGAGCCAGGTGTCGGAGACGTACGATTCCGGCAGGGCATTCGGCAGGGCGACGACGCGGCCGTGGGCGCTCTCGAAGTTCGTGGTCACGTCCCACGAGAAGTCCCGTTTCAGCACCGGGGTACCACGCACCGTGATTTCGATGCCTTCGTTCTTGGTGACCGCGCCGTTCAGGTTGAAGAGAATGAACCCGGTTGCGTAGCTGCCGCGGATGTCATTGACGATCTGGTCCTTGGTCTCCTTGCGGTAGACCGTGAGATCCAGGCCCAGGCGATCCTTGAAGAAGCCGAGCTCTGTTCCAAGCTCGTACGAGCTGGCAAACTCGGGTTCGAGGCCGAGGTTCGGGCCCGTGAAGCCGTAACCGTAGCCGCCGTAGGCCGTGGTCTTGTACTCCAGCGACGGGCGGAAGGCGTATGGCCGTGCATCCTTGCCCACCTGCGCCCAGGCGGCGCGGAGCTTGCCGTTGACATACTTCGCAATCGACGGGAAGGCGTCCGAGAAGATGAAGCTCGACGAGACGGAGGGGTAGAAGAACGAGTTGCGCTGCTCCGGGATTGTCGATGTCCAGTCATTTCGCCCCGTGACCGTCACGAACAGGTAGTCGCGGAACGTGCCGGTGGCGCTACCGAAAAAGCTGAACAAGCGCCGCTGCGTGAGCGTGGTTCGGTTGTTGCGGAGGTTGGTGTTATTGATGGAGACGAAGTTCGGGTCCAGGAAATCCGACCCCTTGAGCGCTTCCGTCTCAGAGCGGAAATCGGAGACCTGATTGCCGAGCGTCCCGCTGATCGCGAAATCCTTGTTGATAATGCGATTGTGGATGTTGAGGAGCGTCTGCGCGTTCAGGTTGCGCGTGACGTCTGTTGCATCGTCGAGGACGCCATTGAAGGAGTTGCCAATGGCGCTCTCGGGGTGGCGGAGAATCAGGTTCTGATTGGTGTAGCCGTCCACACCGATGTTGGACTTGAGCGTGGCCCACGTGAGCGGTGTCAACTCGATGCCGATGTTCGTAACGAGCCGGCTGTTGACCGAGCTCACCCGGTTCTTCTCAAGGTTGAAGTAGGGGTTGTCGATCTCACCGGCCACGGTGAGCGACGTGAGGCGACGACGGTTGCCGGCTGGCGTGAGATAGTCCTTGGCGTCGTCGGTCTGTGGCCAGAGGAGGAGGCCGATGAGCGGACCCGCCGTGCCCTTGTACGGCTGGTCATTTGCCGTGTACGAGTACTGCATGGAGAGGTCGGTGTTCAGCCAGTTCGTGACCTGAGCGGATGACCGACCCGTAAGGTTGATCTTGTTGAGGTCGTTGGTCGGGATGACACCCGCCTGCTTGTCTGCAGTCGCGGCCAGGCGATAGGTGACCTTGGATTCATTTGCGCCGCTGAAGCTCAGGCTGTGCTTCTGCGTCAGCGCCGTGCGGAAAAAGCCGTCGACGTTGTCGTAGAACGTCGTGCCTGATGCGTACGGCAATCCAAAATATGAGAACGAATTCAGAAGGCCCGCGGTCGTGGTTGTGGGCCCGTAGACCTGCTGCACTTCAGGCTGAGAGCGCGTGCTCTCGAACCGCATCATGGTGTTGTATTCCAGCCCACCCTGACCGGCGCGTCCCTTCTTGGTCGTGATGACAATGGCGCCATTGGCGGCATCAATGCCATACAGTGCCGACGCTTCCGGCCCCTTCAGCACGACGAGCGTTTCGATGTCGTCTGAGTTCAGGTCGGCGGCGCGGTTCGTGAAATCGATACCGCGGTTGTTGAAGGCCGATGTCGAACCGGGTGCGTCCGAGGCAAGGACGCCGGTCATGAGCGTCTTGTTGTCGAGCGGGAGACCGTCGACGATCATGAGCGGCTGGTTGCTGCTCGAGATCGAGCTCACACCGCGAATCGTGATGGAGCTCGATGCGCCTGGGACGCCCGAGGTGCTGGTCACCTCAACGCCGGCAATGCGGCCTTGCAGCGCGTTCACGAAGTTCTCGCGATGTGTCTGCGCCACTTCGGCGCCAGCCACCATCTGCTGTGAGAATCCGAGGGAGCGCTGGGCCGTGGTCTGTCCGAGCGTCGTGACGACGATGGCGTCGAGCATCGTCGCCACACGGCGAAGCTGGACATCGACCACATTGGCGGCCCCGATGGGCCGTTCCTCCGAGGCGTAGCCAATGAGGCGGAAGACCAGGATCTGGCTCGGCTCAGCTCTCAGCGAAAAGGCGCCGCCGGCGCCGGTGATCATGCCCACGGTGGTGTTCTTAAGGAACACCTGGACGCCCGCGAGCGGGCTGCCCTGGTCGCTGGTCACCGTGCCGGTGACCGTCTTCTGCTGGGCGAGAAGCGGCGGAGCGCACAGCGCCAAGCCGATCAACGCCGAAACCCATCGTGTTTTCATCAGTTCCACACCTCGAGAGTGGCCGTGACGTTTCTGTGACCAGTAATACATACTTGTTGAGGCGAAAAGGTGCCAACCCGCAGCGTAACCATATTCGGGAGGCGCAGTGCCCGAAAAGCCGCACCAGGCGCTCAGTCGGCGGGAGTTTGGCCGGATCGTGGGCGCGGCCGCATTGACCGCCGGGCTACCCGAGGTATCGTTGGGGACGATGTCCTCTTCCCAGCCTCAGGCCCGGAACAGCGAATTATGTGACTTGACCGCCGCGGATCTTGCCGCGCGTATTCGCCGCAAAGAGGTCTCGGCACGCGAGGTCATGACGGCCCATCTGGCGCGGATCGAGCGCGTGAACCCGAAGATCAACGCGATTGTCACGCTGGTTGCCGACCGCGCCATGGCGGATGCCCGCGCTGCGGACGAGCTGCAGGCCCGGGGCGGCCCACTGGGTCCGCTGCATGGGTTGCCGGTAGCTCACAAGGACCTGGTGGAGACGGCCGGAATCCGGACCACCCGTGGGTCGCTCTACTATAAAGACTACGTTCCCACGACCGACGCATTGATTGTGCGGCGGTTGCGTGCAGCCGGTGCGGTGACGCTAGGCAAGACGAACACGCCGGAGTTCGGTGCGGGATCGAACACCTTCAATCCGGTGTTCGGCGCCACGGTCAATCCGTACAACACAGCCAAGACCGTGGGAGGAAGCAGCGGCGGCGCGGCGGCGGCGCTGCGTTGCGGGATGGTACCAATCGCCGACGGCAGCGACACGGGGGGATCGCTACGGAACCCAGCGGCATTCACCAACGTGGTTGGGTTTCGACCGACGCCAGGACGGGTACCGGACGACGACGGCTCGTGGTCACCGCTTTCGACTGGCGGTCCGATGGCGCGCACCGTTGCGGATGTCGCCCTCTTACTGAGTTCCATGGTCGGCGCGCACGGCCCAGACCCGATTGCGCTCGAAAACGATGGAGCCACTTTTCGTGCACCACTCGCGCGTGACTTCAAAGGGGTCCGGGTGGCCTGGTTCAAGAACCTCGGCGGAATTCCGTTTGAACCGGAGATTCTGCGTGTGGTCAATGCCTGTCGGCAGTCGTTTGTGAATCTCGGCTGCGTGGTGGAGGAGGCGGAGCCGGACTTCACGGGAGTCGACGACGCGTTCCCGGTTCTGCGCCACCTCTCGTATCACTCGAACTACGCGCGATTGGCTCGTGAAAATCCGGCGATGTTCAAGGAGACGGTGAAGTTCGAGATCGCCGAGGCTGAGCGGAACACGGGTGCAGACGTGGCGCGGGCCTCGGCGCGGCAGGCGCGGATGTCGGGCGAAGTGTCGAGGTTCTTTGACCGTTTTGAGTACTTCGTGCTGCCGGTGACGCAGGTTGAGCCGTTCGATGTGACGACCGAGTACCCAACGACCGTAAATGGGGTGCCGATGCCGACCTACATCGATTGGATGCGGTCGTGCTGGTACGTGACCTTCATGGCGTGCCCGGCGATTTCCGTGCCGGGCGGATTCACGGCAAGCGGGCTGCCGGTTGGATTGCAGATCGTCGCACGGCGTCGCAACGACTTTGGGGTGTTGCAGATGGCTCACGCCTTCGAACAAGCGACGAAGTTTGGGGAGCGGGGGCCGGTTTTATGATGGGGAACTACAGGGAACGGCGGGACGTGGGAGGACGTGGGGGGACGAGCGCAGGGCGACTAGTTTCGTTTGCGCTGACTGCAATTGTGTCCGCGACGGTGGTGCACGGGCAGGCCGCCTCCGATCCCAGGTTTGACGCGATCGTGCGCCTCACCGAAGCGAAGATGCGCGAGTTCGGCGTGCCGGGAGTCGCCATTGGCATTGTGAGCGGCGGCACCACCACAGTGCGCGGGCTGGGCATCACCAACATTGAAGACTCTATTCCCGTCAACGCGCACACCGTATTCCCGATCGCGTCCATCTCCAAGACGTTTGCGGCCACGATGATGATGCGGCTCGTGGAGCAGGGGAAGCTCGATCTCCGCGCACCGGTGCGTACTTACCTCCCCGAATTCCGCGTGCGTGACGAAGCCGCGAGTCGCGACGCGACCCCTTGGCACCTGCTCACACACCTCGGTGGATGGGAAGGCCAAGTGTCGGGCCCCGACCGGGGGAGCGAAACACTCAGGAACTTCACGGCGATTCAAACCGACCTGATGCAAGTGGCGCCGCCGGGCGCCGCATGGAGCTACAACAACGCCGGGTTCAGTTTCGCGGGGCGAGTGATCGAGCAGGTCACCGGCACTTCGATCAACACCGCCGTGCGAGATCTGGTATTTCGTCCACTTGGACTCGAGCATGCCGGCACTACCGCGGGCGAGTTCATCGTCCAACGATTTGCATCGGGTCATTCGTCCCGCAATGGCATGGCAACGCTACAGCGCCCGTTCTCGCCCTCGGTAAGCGTGACCGCGGGCGGTGTGGGTCTCTGCATGACTGACCTCATGAACTACGCGCGTTTCCAGATGGGCGATGGCATGGCGAATGGCCAACGCATCCTCGCGCGCGAGTCACTGGAGCGGATGCGCACACCCCAGGCCCGCAAGCAATCCACCGATGACGAGATCGGCATTGGCTGGCACCTCCGCACAGTGGGCGGCGTGCGCACCGCATCACATGGCGGCACGCTCGGCGGACACGTGCTCCTGCTCGAGATTGCACCGGAGCGCGACTTCGCTATCGCCATTCTCACCAACTCGAATGCGGGCTGGCGTTTGATCCAGGATGTGGAACGCGAGGCGCTGCGGGCGTACCTCGGCGTCAGCTACGCGCGCAATCAGGCGATCGCGCACCGTGGACTGGTGGAAAGTCTTTCGTGGCTCGAACCGCTGGTGCCGCAACCTGATGCCACCCCCTACGTTGGGACGTTTGCGCGGCCGAGCAACACGGTCGTCGTGCGCGCGGCCGGCGGCAGAGTCACCGTGCAGGAGCGACCGAACACCGGCACCCCCGGCACCGAAATACCGATCGCCTTTTTCGGGCCCGATCGTGCCTTCGTCACTGACGGCGATTCACGTGGCCAGACGATTGAATTTGTGCGCGATGCCGCCGGCGCTGTCAGCTGGGTACGGGTCGTCGGTCGCGTGGCTGTTCGCACGCCTTAGCCACAAGCGTGAATCGTGAACACGCTGCTCCGCAGGCTTCGCGGGATGGTGGGCGTCGGCCTTACCTGGGCAGTGGCCTATGCCGCTGTCTTCCTGACGCTCGGCGTGGTGATCAGCATCATTGACCCGGACAGCATCGACCCTGGCGAGTCCGTCAGTCTCGTCACGCTGATCGGTGCGACTGTGGGCTTCGTTTCCGGATGCATATCCGGTCTCGTGCTCGCTGCAGCTGAGCGGAACAAGACGCTCGCCGACCTTTCTATCGTGCGGATGGCTCTTTGGGGCGCGTTGAGCGCGGCCGTCTGGCCGTTCATCACGCCGGTGGACAACATGATGGTTGTGATCCTCGCACCGATGGGCGCGGCCTGCGCGGCGGGGACGTTGGCCATCGCCCGCCGCGCAGTACTACCGGTTCCTGAACAAACGCCGCGACTCGGCGACCCGCTGGCTAAGCGCTAGCAGCTCGGATAACGCGGGTCGGCGCCATTGATGAACGGCCGATCCTTCCGCACGGCGATCGCCCACATCACGTCATGGATGAACCGCGCCGCGCGCGCCGAGTGGTCGTACTCGATGTACTGCGGCTCGTCGGTGGCCTGGTGGTAGTCGGGTGAGTAGCCGGTCGAGAAGTACGTGACGGGCACACCCTTCCGCACGTAGTTCACCTGATCGCTGCGGCAGAACCGATTGAGCGGATTTTCGAATACGTCCCATGTCTTGTCGAGCGCCATCGTTTCGGTGCGCACGGCGTTGACCGAATCGATGATGTCGCCAAAGTCCTTGGAGAGGCGCCTCGACCCGAGCATCTGCAACGAGTTGGGGCCACCGAACTTCACGTAGTCCACGCGCCCCTTGCCGATCATGTCAATGTTGTGTGCGGCAGCAACTTTATCGAGCGGAATCGTGGGATGGTCGGCAAACCAGCGCGAGCCGAGGAGTCCGCCTTCTTCGGCCTGATGCGAAACGAAGATGATCGAACGCTTCGGCTTTTCGGTGGCAAATCGTTCGGCGATTTCGAGCATCACGACCGTGCCTGAGCCGTCGTCGTCAGCGCCGTTCATGATGGAATCGCGCCGGGGCGGGCGCGTGGCGCGCGCCACCTTGATGATCGAATCGATGGTCTGCTGCTGACTGACGGTCGGCCGGCAGACGGGGTCGTTGGATCCCTGACGCCGCGTCACCCAGTTCACAGCACGAAGTGAATCGTGGTCAACGCCGGACGCATTGGTGCCGACGTGGTCGTTGTGCGCGCCCAGGAGCACATACTCACCGGCGAGCGCCGGATCCGTGCCCGGGAGAATCGCGATGACGTTGCGGGCGGGATGCGGAGTGGGCTTCCAGTCATAACTCCAGCGCGCGGTGACAGTCGCGCCGGCCGTGCCGGGCGCGACCTGGTCAACAGCGCGGCCGAAGATTCGCGCCGCCGTTGCTGCGGAAATCGTGGCCGCGCCAGGGCCGGATGCGGGCGCGGCGGGTTGCATTCCCCTGGCGCCCGTGAAGATGCCATTCACCGTGTTGGCCGGAATCGCCTCGAGGTTGACGAAGAGCACGCCTGCTACGCCTGCCGAAGCGAGCGCGTTTTGAACCGGAGCGCCACCACGTCCACCAGCAGCTCCGCCACCGCCGGCGCGGCCACCGCGACCAGCTGCAGCGATGGAATCGGTGTACGCTGCCATGCGCGCGCCAAAGCGATCGGGGACTGCGTCGCAACTCAGCGGCGCGGCCGGGCCACCGCGGCCACCGGCGCCGCCACCAGCGCCGCCGGGCCCGCCGGCGTACACGACGATTTTCCCGCGCACGACGGCGGGGTCCAGAGTGACTTCTCCCCAGCGCCCAACAAAGACCGTTGGCGCGTCCGTCACGTCAATACGGCTACCGACGCCCAACGCGGCCGCCGGCGCCATCGGGATCCACTCAGACTTCGCTGTGCCCGGCGAACCGGCCGCAACGAGTCGTACCGCGGAACTGTCGAACCCGCTGTAGCCGTACGGGAGCACCTGGAAGTAGGTGTCGTTATCGCCGGCGGGCTTGAGTCCAAGTCGCTTGAATTCGCGCGCGATGTACTCGGTGCCCTTCCAGTTGCCGAGTTCTCCCACGCGGCGACCCGCCATGGAATCGTCAGAGAACTGATAGAGTCGTGTGCGCAGGTCATTGGCCGTGATGGCCGAAACCGTGGGGCGCGGCGCCCAGGTGCGCGGACCTTCATCAGGGAAGACCGTCTTTGTGGCTGGGCGAGCCTGTGCAGAGAGCGAGGCAGCAGCGGCCGCGAGGGCGAGAACGGCGAACAGTGGACGACGCACGGTGTGGCTCCTGAGGCGGACCGGGATGATCCGACGAATCCCCAAATGTGCGATAGGGGA
>SXGT01591084.1_pt1 | contig 11709 bp, 4 predicted proteins | sample 3176221 | NCBI WGS metagenome assembly SXGT01 (sample SAMN11356862, study PRJNA531348) | freshwater metagenome | isolation source: freshwater sample F1-120 | place: China: Fuxian Lake, Yuxi | collected 2017-12-25
GCTAACACGCCGGCACTTCGTAAACCAGCTGGCACGTCCACACCCCCCGGCCAGGCAGTTTTCCGCTGTAGGGCCGGCTGTGCCGGCCGGATTCGCGTGACTTTCCCATCCACGGCCGGCAAATCCGGCCCTGCCAGGTTGCCCAATGTAAAACACGGATTGGCCCTGCACGACCAATCAGTTTTCCGCTGTAGGGCCGGCTGTGCCGGCCGGATTCGCGTGACTTTCCCATCCACGGCCGGCACAACCGGCCCTACCAGGTTGCCCAATGTAAAACACGGATTGGCCCTGTTCCACACGCCCCGGGTGTGCGAATACTATTGCTCTCCAGAAAATGCGGCCGAACCCACCGTGTCTTTCGGACCGGTGAACCCCGGCCCACCCGCGGCCACGTAGCCGCGGCTGGCGCCGGACGTGTCCGGACTCACCCAGAATGAATAGAGATCACCGTTCGTCAGGTAAAAGCGCAACCTCACGGGTTTTCCCACCAGCATTGTCAAGTCGAATGCTCCTTGCCAGCTTACTGCCTGGAGGGTTTTGTCTGAGCAAACCGGCTGGCAGTTTGCGCGGGAAAAGGGCGCGACGACCTCGCCTTTCTCATCCAGCACCTCCGCGAGCAATTTCCCTGACTTGGTGTCAGCGTTGACAAACAGATATCGGCCATTGAATACCAGGGGCCTTGTGGTGAGAGTCTCCTGCGAGTTGCCGGCGCGCATCGATGCAAATCCATCGCGCCGCAGGATTGCCAATCCCGTGCTGCACACTCCGCAATTCGCGGTCCCTTTTTCACCGGCCCTGCCGCTGACGTAGAAGTACAGTTTGTCGCCGACAACCAGGCATCCTCCTCCCGCTGACTGCACGTTGCCCCAGTTCCAATCGCCGTGGGACTCTGACACGGGAATGAATGCCGTACGCTCGAGGCGGTGCCAGTTGAAGCCGTCTCGACTGTAACCCAGGACGATATCGTTCGGCTTTGGCCTGTCGCTCGGCTTGCCACGCCAGATGGTGAACAGGCCCAGCATGATGCTCTCGTACGCCACGGCATCGAGATTGTAGAGTTCAGGCTGGGTCTTGAGGTCCTCACGCTGAGGGTCGAGCTTGTCCGCTCCGACCCACGGAACAAGTTCCTCTTTGTTCCACTTCGCGCCGGCCACCAGGTCCGCGCACTCCCGGTATCGGCGGTTGCGTCCGAGGTTGCTGACACGATCCTTGATGCTGTAGACCCAGACCCCGCGGAATGGATTACGAAAGAACGAGTTACGATCGGATGTGCATGGCGTAACCCGGGCAACGGCATCTCCCCAGTGAATTCCGTCGCGCGAAAGATAGAGTGAGCCGCGAACACCTTCCGGGTCGTCGTTGAGATACATCATGTAGCGGCGGGAGGGATCCGTTGCCTCCAGGTCCAGCCAGACTAAGGAGGAGTCGCGCCTGCCAGTAGACAGTACGATGTTGGTCCCCGGTTGCACATCGAGCGAAGGCTTGTCCCAGTGTATGCCGTCTCTTGAGGTCGCATAGCAGGTGGCCTGGGCGTAGCCGCCCATATACCACATCTTGAAAAGGTTATCTGCCGGGTCGTACCAGACGCCGTCGCTAAATGGCGCGGCGCACGCATCGGACCGAGGATGGGCAATCTTCTCCCAAGGCCGATCCGGCTTGAGCACTGGATTGGTCGGGTGATACCGTGCCGGGTGGAATATCCGCACAAGGCTCGTCTTCTCCACCAGGAAATCGTCCACAAACAACTGCCGTCCGACATCGACTGGTATCACGTTGGGAGGAGACACCAGGTAGGGCGGCAGAGTCGGCGGATCGATCGTCAGCGAATTCTTTCGCGGCGGCCAGGGAGAATCGAGGCGAATGCCGTTGTAGAGCAGCTCACCGCCGATCGACCCATGCGCAGCGTCAGCAGGGATCTCACCGCAAATTAATGACAACACCAAGCCAAGAACGAGCATCGAGTTTCCTCCGCCGGTGCTGCAACACAGCGCTAATACGTGTCTGCCTCAGGTTCCCCGACAATATAAGACAGACCGCGCCGGTGGTGGGCGCCGCGAATGGCTATTCGGCCCTTCCGAATTCCCCTAGCTGCGCGGCGCAGCCTGACGCATCATGCCTGGCTTGACCCGCTTCTGCACGTCGGTCTCCAGCACGCCAAAGGCCGCCTCGTGCCGTTGCAGCGACATCTGCAGAGCTGCCAGCAGCCGTTTGGCAGTATAGTAATTGATGACAATTCGCTGCGAGACCTCGATCGGGTCGTTCGGCACGCCCATCGGCTGCGCGTTCAGGCCGAAGTCGACGATCAATTCCTCGGGCGTGCCGGTCACCCGGCAAAAATTTGAATACGCCGCATGGGCCTTTGTGGCGTCCACCGTCAACTGACGTTGTGCCGGCTGCTCGGCCGGGACAGGCGTGGTTTCCGGATTCGATTCAGACACGTGATTGCTCCTTCAGAGTAATAGGAATTGAGACATCCCCACTGTATCCGATTTTGATCCCGCCGCCAGACGCCTGCGATCCCATTGTGCTGGAAAAACTGCGAGGTCATCCTTCCGGGCGCCAGGAGTTCAGGGTCATTGGTGGTCCGTAGCCGCCCACCGGCCAATCGAGGGGGACTGGCTCATTTTCCCGGTGAATTCGCGAGCGGTGCATCGTTCTGTCCGGAGGTTGTCCAACGTGGTTCCCGGGAAAATGTGCCTGTCCCCCTCTCTTCAGCTATCAGATGGCAGCAGTCATAAGACGGCCAGGCGTACAGGCTTTTTGGATGATGCGCAATCCAGGCTGAGCGTGCGGAGTTGGTGGAATTGGAAGACCTTGCCGTTTTTTCCGGAAAGTCTGGAATTATCGATGCAAACGGTCGAATCGTTACTCATAACCGAAGCATTACAACCGGCACATTCCCTACCAAGGGATGTGTTCATTGAGCGGCCGCACCTGGTGTGCCGCGGAAAATTACTGGCGGGCTAACAGCGGATAACGGCGAAGTGCCGTGAATTCCACAGGACACAGAAGGGGGAGAGCCGTGAGACTTGTCGGAAGATTCACCGTCACGCTGGCCGCGCTCTTGGGTGCAACAGCAGATGGCCGGTGCCAGGAGGAATCGCCCCAAGCAGCACTCGTTCCACAAGGAGCCGTAGCCAGACCTTTGGCCGACGCTCCCAGTCTGGCACCACCGGAAGAGATCGAAGGCATGTGGATTGGCGATGACTCCGCCGCACAACCGCTGCCGGTACAGCAGGCCAGTCCCATGCCGTGGGGCGCGGCCATCGCCGCCGGCCCTTACGCTCCACCCATGTACTACGACGAAAACGCCGCAAAGGCCGCGGCGCTCTACGGTGGCTACCCCGAAGAATACGCAGGCATCGAATTCGGCGGCGGCGACCCGTATGCCCAGTTCGGTGGCGCGCCTGAAACTTACGAGGGGGGCGAGGGCTGCGAGAGCTGCAGCCATGGCGAGCGCTGCGGCCGCTGCGGCGCGTTTGGTTCGCTCTGGGCCGACGTTCACTCACATCGCCGATTTTGGGTTCGCGAGGAGTATTTGTACTGGGAAGGCAAAGGCAATCCGCTGCCGCCGCTTGTGACCACCAGCAGCGATCCCAACATTCCGCAAGAGTTTGCTGGCGTGCTCGGCGAGCCGGAAACCGAAATTCTCCATGGCGGCGACCGCGTCAACGACGCGTATCGCCATGGCGGCCGGATCACTGCCGGCATGTGGCTGGTGGACGGCGAGTTTCTGGGAATCGAAGGCCATTACTTCGGCCACGAGCAGTCGGTCGACTCTTTCTTCGAGGGTGGACTGAACATTCTGGCACGCCCTTTTACCGAGGTCGTGGATGATGGCGTGAACGTCACGCGGACGCCGGCCTCTTCGCTATTGACCTTCCAGAATTTTATGCAAGCCGACGGCAGCATCGTCGACCTGAACGGTCAGATCGAAGTCACTAGCAAGGTGGCCACGCACTCGGCGGGGGTTTTGCTGCGCAAGCTGTTGTGGATTGAGTTCACGCAGAATTATCGGGTCGATTACCTGGCCGGTTACCGGTTCTTCCGCCTCGACGACGGTGTCGCGATCAATGATTTTGTAAACGTGTCCGGCGGCCAGGCGGGTGATTTCTCGTTCACCAGCTACGATTACTTCCAGGCCCGTAACGAGTTCCACGGCGGCGAATTGGGCCTGGCGGGTTCAATCCATCGTGGCCGATGGTCGCTGGAAGCGATCGGCAAGGTGGCCTTGGGCAATGTCCATCAGAGCGTGAAGATCGACGGCACGAGCTTCGTGCTGGCGCCCGGTTCCCCGCCCCAGGAAACCGGCAGCTTCCGCCTGCTCACGCAGCCCACCAACGACGGCATCTACAAGCGCGACAAGTTCGCCGTGCTGCCGGAAACGACGCTCAACGTGCGGTTCGACGTGACGAAAAATATTCGACTGCTCGCCGGCTACAACTTTGTGTACATCAACCAGGCCCAACGTTCGGGCAAGGCGATCGACCTGCAAGTGAACACATCGCAGATCAACGGCGTACTGGTAGGTCCGGCGCGGCCGCGGTTCGAGTTTTCCAACGACGATGGCTTCTGGCTGCACGGCTTGAGCGCCGGCCTCGAAGCCTGCTGGTAGGACGGATTGAAAATCTGTCCGACAAACTGGGGTGTTCGCGGGTGTAGCGAGCAGGGGGCGCAAGCCCCCTGTTCGCGCTTCGCCGTCAAAAATCGTCGACTCTCCGTGCCACGATGGCAAGTCTCGGAAGGATTCGCTTGTGTGACACTAGGCAACAAGCGTCCAATCATCTTCTTCCGCCAAGGCGGCGTCGACGGCGCTGGTGCTCTTGCGACCGCGCGAAGCGATCGGGCGAGAGTATCCGCTGGTTGGCGCGGAGCCGGGCGCCTGAGCGTTCGTCGTCGAAGTTGCCGTGCTTGACCTGCCTGCGCTCGATTCCGTGTAGGACAACAGGCCCGAACCGGTTTGGTTGGCCGGGGCGGTGAGCGTGAAGAACGCTGGCCCCGCATCGTCGTTGGTGATGGTGCCCAGGGCGACGCCGTCGAGAATGCTGGCGTTCGCGGCGCTTGAGAGCAGCACATTGAAGGTTTCGTTCCCTTCGACGAAGGTATCACCGGAGATCGGAACCGAGATGGTTTGGGCGAGCACGCCGGGCGCGAACGTGAGCGTGCCGCTGACCGTCGTGTAGTCGCTATTCGCGGTAGCGTTGCCGCCGGCCGTGGCATAGGCCACGGTCACTTGCCGCCCGCTCATGGCGCTCATGGTCACGGTGAAGAGCGCGTTGGTGGTGCCGGCATTGCCTTCGGCAATCGCCGCGTCGCCGATGTTTAGCTTCGGAGATGGATCTTCGTCGGTGATCGTAATCTCAAAAGGCCCTGGAGCTACTTCCACAAAGGTGCTTGCGTTCGTCAGGGTGACGACGAACGTTTCGTTGTTCTCGTCGAGCAGATCGCCCACGATGGGCACGGTAATTTGCTTTGTCGTTTCGCCGACGGCGAACGTGAGCGTGCCGCTGGTGGCCCTGTAGTCGGCCGGGTTGGTGGCCGTGCCGTTGGCCGTTGCGTACTGCACCGTGACCTGGCCAGTCTGCCCAGCGGAGAGTCTTACTTCGAAAGTGCGATCCGTGACGCCGGCGTTGCCCTCGACCACCGCCTGCTCAACCACGCGCAAGGTGTCGATGATTTTCATGCTGGCATCGTGGCTGGTGCCGGAAATCTGCAAAAAGAGGGGAGTCCGCGGCGTTTCCAGGCCATCGACCCAGGCGATCTCCGGACGGCCGTTGATGATCTGCGATGTGGCAAGCAGGCGCAAATCGCGGCGGAAATCGAGATCATACAGCTTGAGCGTGATATTACCCTGACTAAAGAACGACTGGAACTTGCGAAGGCCATCCCAGCCGGCGTCAAACGAGACCCAAATGTCTCCCTTGGTGAGATCGGCGTTGACGAGGGAGGCGTTCGGACCATTCACGCCGTTATCGAGCGTGGTCGAAAGGTACGCACGGCGGTTGAGCACAACCCCCAGGAACTGGGGCAAAATTCCCCGTTCGCCGAAGTTCAGATTCGTGATCGTGGGATTGGCAACCAGGTCGGTCGAGTATTGGTCGTTGCCCACGATCGCAACGCCGGTCGCCAGCGGCGGGGGGTTTTCGAGCCCATCGATGTAGAAGCCGGGCTGGAATTCCGTGACGAAATACGTGTCGGGCGGTAGGCGGATGAATGAGTAGAAACCGTTGGCATCCGTGATGTCGGTCTGCATCAGTGTGCCGTCGTCACTGGCAATGGTCACAATCACGCCGCCAAGAGGGGCCTCGTTGGCATCTTTCCGGCCGTCATTGTCGGCGTCAATGTAGACAAAACCGCTGATGCCAGCCGGCGGCGTGTTGGTGATTGTGCCGACTCCCGTGCCGTCGTTAATCACTGCGTTGATCGGATCACCCAGTCGGACGAGGAAAGTTTCGTTGGGCTCGGGATCGACGAAGTCGGTCCGCGCCGCGACCGACAGATTCATCGATGTTTGGCCAGGCGCGAAGGTCAACACGCCACTGGTGGACGTGAAATCAACGCCCGGTGTGGCAGAATTGGGACCCACGTCGGCAGCGGTGTTAAAGGGGACCATGATCTGCTGGTCGCTCGCCACAGAAAGCGTCACGGTGAAGTTCAAGTTCGTGCCTTCCCCCCCGCTGGCATTACCGATGGAAACGGTCGGCAAGGCTTCGTCGTTCTGAATCGTGCCGATGCCAATCGGCGTTCCGATTGTGGCGTTCACCGCGCCCGTCAGTGTGACACGCATGGTTTCGTCCGCTTCAATCTTCAGGTCGCCGTTGACCTTGACGGAAATGGTCTGCGGGGTGGTGTCACCGGGTGCGAATGTCAGCACTCCGCTGGTGGCCTGATAATCGTTGTCCGCCAAAGTCGCAGTGCCATCGCTGGTGTCGAAGACCACGGTGGCTGTCGTGGCGTCCGGCCTGAAGCGGGTGACGCTGAACACCAGGTTTGTGGTGCCGAAATTCCCCTCCACTACCGTGGCATCGCCGATCTGGAATGCGTTGGACCCTACATCCAGCGTGAACACGCCGTAATCAATCTGGTTGGGAGGCACCGGAACGCCATTCGTGTCGTAGCGCAACACATCGTGGCTGGGTGATTGGTCCGCCGCTTCCCCTTCGAATAGTGCCTGGCCGCTTCCGATGGTGCGCATCGGCACGGTAAACAACAATTGCTCGTCCGGCCCCCGCGCCGCATCGGTGTCAAACGCGCCTGCCTCGTCAATGACACCCAACGTGCCCGTGTTGGCAGTCCGGCCGTTCGGGTAGATGGCGCTAAAAACGGGAACTCCCTCGACCTGCACGATCGCGGATTCGTAGAGCAGATCGAGATAGGCCGCGTAGACCCCGGTCGGAACACTGCTCACGTCCTGCACGTACACCAACAATGTGAAGTTGTCGCCGACATTCAATTGGCTGACGGGCAGATCGCTCGTGTCGCGGGCCTCGATGCGGAAAACCACTTGCGGCGTGAGGGTGCCGTCGTCGTCGAAGATCGTGCCGGTGGCGGTTCCGTCGACAATCCGCGCTCCGACGGCGCCGCTCAACGTCACGGTAAAATTTTCATTGGGCTCAACGTCGGTGTCGCCATTGATTAATACGGTGATGGTCTGTGATGTCTGATTCGCGGCAAAGGTCAGCACGCCGGCAGTCGGCGCGTAGTCGCCGGGTTGCATGGCGCTGCCATCGGACGTGGCAAATGCCACTGTCGTTTGCTGCGAAACCGGCGCGTTCAACTGCACCGTGAAGATCATCTGCCGTGTGCCGGCATTGCCCTCGACGACTTGAGCGTTGCTGATCGAGAAGCCTTGCCGATCGTCGTCGATGATGGTGCCGATCGCCTGCGAATCGGGCAAAGCCGCCCCACTGACGGAGGAAAGATTGACGAAAAAGAATTCGTCCCCTTCGTCCAGCAGATCGCCGCGAATGGGCACCATGATTGGCTTGCTGGTTTCTCCGGGAGCGAACGTCAGCACGCCCACCTGCGCCAGGTAATCGCCACCGGGGCCCGCCACGGCCGTGTTGTCTTGCGTCGCAAAACTGACGAGTACCTCGAGCGGCGAGGCATTACTCAGCGATACCGTAAAGACCATGTCCTGCGTGCCGGCGTTTCCCTCCACGATCGATCGGTCCGTGATGGCAATCGTTGGAATCGGAACATTCACGATAGTTCCCGAGGCGCTGGACGATCCTAAAATGGCGTTGCTGGGCATGCCCAAGTTCACCAAAAACATTTCCAGGGGCTCTGCGGAAATGAGATCGGGCAGCGCAGCCACCAAAATTTCCTTCGAGGTCTCGCCGGGCGCAAATGTTAGCGCTCCGCTGGTTGGTGTGAAGTCGGCGGCGGACGCGGCATCAGGCCCCCCACTGAACGTGGCGATGAACGGTACCGAGATCGTTTTTCCGCTGGCTGCGGACAGGGTTACCGCGAAAGACAAGTTCGATCCTTCCGTGCCGCTTGCCGCTGCGATCATTACCGAGGGTGCGGTGTCGTCGTTCACAATCGAGCCGATTGCCGTCGGGTTGCTGATCGTGGCGTTGACAGCGCTGGACAACTGGACGCTAAACGTCTCGTTGAATTCATCCGTCAGATCGCCCTCCACACGAACGACGATGGGCATCATCGTCTCGCCCGGCAAAAAGGTCAGTGTGCCGGAGGTCGGTTGATAATCCGAGCCGGTGACGGTCGCCGTGCCGTCGACCGTCGAATAGACCACCGTCGCGGTGGCAAGGTCGGCGTTGAAACGCGTGACGGTGAATGTAAAATCGGTCGTGCCGAAGTCCCCCTCCTCCGCCGCGAAACCATCGATCGCCAGGTTAGCATCAGTGTTCTCGAGGATGGCCCCCACGCCCACGCCATCGCCGATCGTGGCATTCGATGCCAACAGCAGGTGGACCGTGAAGCCTTCGTTCCCCTCGGGATCCATGTCGCCAAAAACCTCGACCGAAATCGTCCCCGTCATTTGACCGGCGGGAATCACCAGCGTTCCGGAAATCTGGCCCGTATAATCGCTGCCATCGGTGGCCGTGCCATCGACCGTACTGTAGAGCACCGCGACATCGCGGCTGCTGGTGGTGTTCAGCGTGACGGTAAAGTCCGCGAAGGTGGTTCCCGAGGCGCCCTCCTGTACGGTCACGTTCCCAACCGACAGCACCGGCGCCGCTTCGGCGACCGCCGTTACCATGCCGTCGACATGCGTCAACAGCGGGTTGCTGAAAACGTTCGTTCGTTCGTACACGAGCGACTCGTGCGCCGGCAAAACGTCCGCCGGATCAGTGTCGAACAGCAGCGTGCCGGCGGACGTCGCCTGGAAGGAGGTCGTCCAAACCACCACTGCACCCGTCGTTGACGGTGTCGAGAGCGAATTGTTGAAGGCGCCTGCCTCATCGATCGACCCAACTGCGCCCTCGAGGGTCCCGGAGCGAACACGCGAAAATTCAGGGTTGAAGCTCAACGACGGAGCTGCGGCGAGTGGACCTGGATCAAAAGTGGCCAGCGTCGGATCGAAAAATACGTCGGCATAGACCGAAAAAACTCCCGCCTGCACTGCCCGCGTGTCTTCCGCTTCAAGGGCGATCAGAAAATTCGTGCCCGCGACGATTTCAGTGATCGGATTTCCGGCCACGTCCGTGACGATCGTGCGGATGTCCATCGTATCAATTTCGCCGAGGGCTGCGCGATTGACAGTGTCGATCACCAGCAAAGCGTCGACGGGAGACAAGAGGCCGTCCCCCGACACATCAAGAAACCGTCCCTCGCGAAAGTCAAAAGGATCATCGCTGCCGCGAACATCTGCAAGGGATGCCGCCGCGTTGAGTGAATTGATCCCTGAGCGATTAAGTGCATCGATCACCAGCAAGATGTCGTGCGGAGTGACGTGGTTGTCGTAGTCGACATCCTCGGCGAGCACGAAATTGTGCCAGACAAAAGTATCGCCGGCCAGGAGAGAGCGGTTCTCGAGCGTTTCAACTACGCGGCCCAACCGCTTGCCAATGCGGCCGGCCTGAGCGGTCCGACGCGGTTTTCTCAGACGGTGCTTCTTCATGGTGGTTCCGGACAGTCGAGAGCGGAGGTTATGGATGTTACGGTCTTTCAGCCCCGGACGAGGCCAGGTCTTCGAAGCAGGATTGCGTCAATGGCATCAAACAGCGAGTCATCAATTTCGAAATCCGAGCTTCCGGCCGTCAGCTCGTCGATCGGCGCGCCGTACAGCGATAGCTCCCGGTCGTCGTCGGCCATCGTCGCCAGCACGCTATCGATCGCCGCATGCACCGGCTCGACGGCCGGCACGCTGCTGGTCGAAACCATGCTGGAGGCCGAGCTCGCCGGGGTCGATTGCACGCTCAAGCCAAACGCGACGTCCAACGATGCGTCACTCGTCGAGCTCGATGCAGCGAAAGCAACCACTGGCGGCAATCCGGCCGATGCCGACGGCTGGTGATCGGAGCTTTCAAAGCTCGAGAGGAATCCACTGCTTTGGCGATTGAGAAAGTCGATCACCAGCAAGGCATCGGCGGGTGAGGACAACCCATCGCCATTCACGTCGTAAAACGGCGGCGGAGTCGCCGGCAGCGGCAAGGGCCCGATACCGAATCGATTCAATCGATCGATAATCAGCAGCACGTCGACCGGCGAGACAAAGCCATCGCCGCTGACGTCCAGGTTATTGAGCGGATTCTGCCAGGCGAAGATCGGCGAAATTTCGATCGTAATGGTGAACATCGTGGCGCCGTCGGTCTGATTGGGCCGCACGGAGTTGCCCGCGATGTCTCGTGCATCGGTGTTCGAATTTCCAATCTCGATCGTGTAAACGCCATCGACGAACAACCCGGCCACCGACTGCAACACAACGCTGTTGGTGGTAGTGTTGTAGTCGTAGATATAGTCGATAGACTCCGTCAGCACCTGACCATCCCGCTTCAGAGTGACACTGGTGCGATTGACGGTCGCATCGTCGATTCCCGAACCGGTTGCATCGTCGTAGCGGAACGAAAACGCGCTCGTCCGCTGTCCAAGCAGCGAGACTTCCGTCACGTCCGGATCGCCATCGATGCCACCGCCGTCGTTGTCTTGCGGTGAAATCAGCACGGCTTCGGGACCGACAAAGTCGGACCGCTCGATGGCCCCACGGTCCTTAAACACGTTCAAGCCTTGGCCCGGGGGGGACTGGGCGGCGGGATCGTCCACGCGTAGCTGGCCGTGCTGATCAAAGTCGGGCGCCACCATCGGCGACGCGGAGATGCCCAATGGGTTGGTCACATTGGTCACCTCAAACCGATCGACGAGCGAGTTGACCGAGCTGTCGATCGCCCGGGATCCGGTGGCCAGGTAAAAGTTGCCGGCAGCGGCATCGACGAACAAAGGCAGGCCGGCGGCAAGGTTGAAATCAAAGGTTCCGGCACCGTTGCCGTTCACACCGTTGCCCTGATAGACATTTGCGCCAAACACGGAGTTGCCGCTCGTACCATCGACATCGACCGCTGTCAGCAGGTTGGCGAAGATATTATTGAGCACCGTGGGACTGGAGTTCGTGTTGATGTCGAGGCCAACGCCCTGAGCGCCGGTGTTGCCGTAAACGGTATTGTTGATGATCCTGGCGAACAGCACGGCGGCGGCCGGGTCGACGTCGGCATCGCCGTTGAGGCTGATCCCGCCTTGACCGCTGAA
>SXGT01936675.1_pt1 | contig 11707 bp, 6 predicted proteins | sample 3176221 | NCBI WGS metagenome assembly SXGT01 (sample SAMN11356862, study PRJNA531348) | freshwater metagenome | isolation source: freshwater sample F1-120 | place: China: Fuxian Lake, Yuxi | collected 2017-12-25
AAATCCGATCGAGCAGGAAGGCACTTACCCGCTGCCTGAAGCCCAGTTGGATCGATTCATGTTCAATACCTTCGTGGACTATCCGAGTGAAGAAGAAGAGTTTCAGATTGTCAAGCAAACGACCGCGGATGTGCCGGTGCAGGTGACGCCAACGCTGACGGCGGACGATATTAATAGTCTGGCGCAGATTGTGCGTCGGGTGCCGGTGGCCGATCATGTCACGCGCTACGCGTTGCAGATTACGCGGTTGACTCGCAAGGAAAAGGGGGAGGTCCCCGACTTTATCAGCGATTATGTGAGCTGGGGCGCCGGCCCGCGCGCCAGCCAGTACCTGGTGCTGGGAGCCAAGGCCCGTGCCGTTCTGAACGGCCGCTATTATGTCAGCGCCGAGGACATCCGCGCGGTGGCGGCGCCGGTTCTTCGGCATCGGATCATGACCAACTTCAACGCCGAGGCCGAGGGCGTAAAGCCCGACGATATCATCCGGCGGCTGATCGAGGTGATTCCGTCCGAAGAAGCGGAAGCAGTCGGAGCGGGACCGCAAGTGTTCAAGTAGAGCAGGCAGTTGATGGCCGGTAACGGGCGGCAAGGCCCTGACCGGGCTATCTGCCGCCTGTTGCCGGCTGCCAACGATTTGCCAACGGCCAGTCTGCTATGCCCGACACACCCCGTTATCTCGATCCCGTCACACTGGCCCGGCTCCAGGGGCTGGAGCTGCGCGCCCGGCACATCGTGGAGGGCTACGTCTCGGGCGTGCATCGTTCGCCCTACCACGGCTTTTCGATCGAGTTTTCGGAGCACCGCGAGTACGTGCCTGGCGACGACTTGCGTTTCGTTGATTGGAAAGTGTTTGGCAAGACCGACAAATTCTATCTCAAGCAATACGAGGAAGAGACCAATCTGGTGTGCTACCTGCTGATGGATTCGAGCGAGAGCATGTGTTACCGGAGCGATGCGGCGCCGCTTTCGAAGTTGGAGTACGCACAAACGGTGGCGGCATCGCTGGCATATCTGATCTTACAGCAGCAAGACAGTGTTGGCCTGGCGACGTTCGACAACGAGATTCGCCACCTGGTGCGGGCCAGCAGCAACCCATCGCATTTGAAGCAGTTGCTGTATGTCATGGAGCAGACGTTGGCCAAGCGCAAGACCCGCACGGGCCCGATCCTGCATGACCTGGCCGAACGATTTAAGAAGCGTGGCGTGGTGATCATCCTCAGTGATTTATTCGACGACGTGCCGTCGCTGATGGCTGGTCTGAAGCATTTTCGTCATCGCAGGCACGAGGTGATTTTGTTTCATGTGCTTGATCCGGCGGAACTTGATTTTCCGTTTCGCGACGTCACGATGTTCAAGGGATTGGAGCAACTGCCCGACGTACTCACCGAACCGCGCGCGCTGCGCAAGGCGTATTTGCAGGAGTTTGGCGCGTTTTTGCAGTCGGTGCGCAAAGGGTGCCGGCAGCAGCACATCGATTATGTCGAGATGCGAACCGACGGATCGCTGGAAATAGCGTTGACGAGTTACCTGGCCTCGCGAATGAATCGGGTGAAGTAATGCAAGGAGTGATCGCCCGTTTGCCGATTTTCGCCTTCGGCTTCGGCAATGCGCTGATGCTTGGCTGGCTGGCGGCGGCGGCGCTGCCGATCATCATTCATCTGTGGAATAGGCGAAGATATCGCGAGGTGCCCTGGGCGGCGATGGAGTACCTGCTGGCGGCGCTTCGCAAGAACGCGCGGCGAATTCGCATCGAGCAGTGGCTGCTGCTGGCCGTGCGAACGTTAATCGTGATCTTCGTCGTGCTGGCCATGGCCGAACCATATATGGAGCGGATGGGGCGGGGATTCATCGCGGGAACGAGAACCCTCAAACTGTTTGTCATCGATGGTTCCTATTCGATGGCTTTCAAGCCAGCCGATCGATCGAGGTTCGAACGGGGGGGCGCTTGCGCGGCAGATCGTGGAAGACAGCCCCCAGGGAGACGGTTTTGCGCTTGTGCTGATGGCGGCGCCGCCGACAACCATCGTGGCCAGGCCGGCCAGGGAGAAACGGGAGTTTTTTGAGGAACTGCAAAACGTGACGTTGCGCCACGGCGGCGGCGATCTGTCGGCCACGTTGACCCAGGTCAAGGAAGTGCTGCAGGAAGCGAAGCGAACGGGGCTGGAACGAGCGGAGGTCTATTTTCTCAGCGACCTCGGTCGGACAAGCTGGTCGCCCGATCAGCTGAACGAGGAATTCCGCCAGCGCGTGGAAAAACTTTCAGGGCAGGCGTCGCTGGTCGTGCTGGATTTGGGGCAGGGCAGCCGGGAGAATCTGGCGGTCACGAATCTGGCGGTAAGCGAGCCCTATGCCACCTCCGAGCGCGAGCTAACGATCACCGCTCAGGTGCGCAATTTCGGCACGCAACCCAAGCTCCGTCATCTCGTGGAGCTGTTGATCGACGGCCGGCGTGTCAACGATACGCTCGTCGACGTCAAGCCGGGCGAAACCAGGCCGGCCACGTTTCGACATCGGTTCGAGACGCCGGGAGATCACTTGATCGAAGTCAAGCTGGGCGCCGACTTGTTGGAGATCGACAATCACCGCTGGCTGGCGTTGCCGGTCAAGCAGCAGCTTCGCCTGCTCTGTGTCGATGGCAAGCCGGCGGGCGACGGAATTTCCGGAGCGGCCGACTACGTTGTGCTGGCCCTGAATCCTCATGCGGACGATCCGACGGTCCCTTCGGCAGTGCGGCCGGAGGTGGCCAGCGAAAGCGCGATCCTGGAACGGGAGCTGTCGCAGTACGACGCGGTGTTTCTCTGCAATGTCGGCCAGTTCACGGCCAGCGAGGCGCGCGTGCTGGCGAGTTACGCGAATAACGGCGGCGGGTTGATCTTCTTTCTGGGTGATCGCGTCCAGTCGGAGCGGTACAATCGCGAACTGGGCGCAAGCGGCGTCGGCCTGCTGCCGGCGGAAATCGGTCCCCTGGTATCGGAAGCGCAGTATCGCTTTGATCCCCTCGACTATCGCCATCCCCTGGTCTCTCCCTTCCAAGGCCGCGAGCAGGCGGGGCTGCTGACCACGCCCGTCTACAGATACTTCCAACTCAAGCCGGCGCAGGAATCGCAAGCAAAAGTCGCGATGGCGTTTGGTGGAGGTGATCCGGCGATCGTCGAAAAACCGATGGGCCGGGGCCGCGTGATTCTGGTGGCCACCGACGGCTCGGCCTCGTCGATCGATCCTGGCACGCGTGCGCCGTGGACGATCATGGCCGCCTGGCCGAGCTTCGTGCCATTGGTGCAGGAGATGCTGGCACTGGCCGTTGGCTCGCAGCTTGCCGCGCATAACGTGCAGGTTGGCCAGACGCTGGGCGAGATTGTGCGCCCGCTGGCCACCAGGCAATCATGGACGATGAAGACCCCGGCCGGACGCGAGGAGCCGTTGCCACTCGCAACCAGCGACGAAGGCAGCCGCTGGTCGTTTTCCGACACATTGACCAGCGGACCGTACCGCGTGGAACCGGGCGTGGCGGCCGGCGATTCGGATGCACACAGGAGCGGACTCTACGCCGTCAATATCGACACCCGCGAAAGTGATCTGGCACGCATCGACCCGGCCGTGGAACTGCCGCCGCAATTCACCACAGCCGTACCGTCTGCGAACGATGACGCATCAAGCGCCGACGTGGCGCGACGCAGTGGATTGCATCGATCCCTGTTGCAGGGAGTGATGATCTTGTTGTTTGTTGAGGTGTTCCTGGCGTGGCGTGCGGGTCATGCCAGGGCATGAGTCCGAAATCCGAATCCCAAACAAGCCCAGCGCGGCCTGCGGCCGCAACCAAAAGGGACAAACCACGGATTACACTGATAACACGAATGACCCAGCGCGGCATCGCTTCGCTTTGGCCGCAACCAAAATGCGTGACAATATTTACGACTTGTACTCCAGAAAAAGTTGCGCAGCGTGCGAAGATTTATGACGTTAGTGGCACGAAGTCCCCAATGACCCAAATCGGCGCGAAACCGGAAGTCATGAATGGGTCTCAGATTCGTATTTCGATTTCACTTCGCATTTCGCTGCTCGGATTTCGGATGAGAGCATGATGGCCGGCGAACTTCCAAACTGGCTCGAACGATATCTCGGCCTGCCGACGGCGGGACCGGGGCAGGGGACCGCCTGGACCCTGGAGAGTTCCTGGAATTGGGCCCCCTGGGTGACGCTGCTATTTGCTTTGTTTGCCCTGGCCTGGGTCGCCTGGTTCTACCTGCACGAAGGGCCGACGGCCGGACGCACGGCGCGTGCGGTCCTCGGATCCATTCGACTGGTGCTTGTGCTGCTCGCGGCGCTGCTGCTTGCGGAATTGGTGATCTCATTGCGCCGCACGGGCCTGCCCACGGTCGTGGTGCTCGTCGACGATTCGCTTTCGATGGGAATTGAAGATCGATACGACGACGCCAGGCTGCGATCGAGCCTGGAGCAGCAGCTCAAGAAAGTTGCGCTGAAGGAACTGACCCGGCTCAATCTGGCGAAGAGCGTGCTGCTCGATCCCAAGGCCAATCTGCTCGCCGAGATCGAAAAGAACTACCAACTCAAGCTCTACTTCATTGGCGCCGATGTGCGCGGGCAATCGGGAGACCTGGCGGACTTGCGCGACGCGATTGGCGCACTCACGGTAAGCGGGGAATCAAGCCGCCTGGGCGCAGGCCTTCGCGACGTGCTTGCGGACCTGCGCGGCACCTCTCCGACGGCGATGATTCTGCTCACCGATGGCATCACGACCACTGGCGAACCGCTGGCGGAAGCGGCCCGCTTCGCACGTCGCAAGTCGGTGCCGATTTTCGCCGTTGGTATCGGCAGCGAGCAGCCCGTGCGCGACATTGAAGTTCGCGACTTGCTGGTAGATGAAGTCGTATTTGTCGACGATCTGGTCGGTTTCGAGATTACCGTCTCCGCGGCGGGTTACGCAGGGAAGACCCTTGATGTCCTGCTCAAGGAAAAGGGCAAGCCTGGGGTGCTGGCTCGAAGCAAAGTCACGATTGCCGGCGACAAGCTTCCCCAGAAAGTGAACGTGCCATATCGCCCCACGCAGACAGGAGATTTCGAGTATTCGATTGAAGTTGAGCCGCTTGCGGATGAAGCTCAGAAAGACAACAACGCCCAAGGTCGATTGGTGAGTGTTCGCAAGGAAGAGATTCGTGTCCTGTATGTCCAAGCCTATCCGAACTTTGAGTTTAGATACCTGAAGAACATGCTCGATCGCGACAGCACGATCAAGGTGCACACGCTGCTGCAAGACGCCGACTTGGAGTATTCCGAACAGGACGCATCGGCGATTCGTACATTCCCCGTCAAACGCGAGGCGCTGTTCGAATACGACGTGCTGATTCTCGGCGACATGAATCCGCAGTTCCTGAGCGCCACGATCATGAAAAACATCAGCGACTTTGTGCAAGAGAAAGGGGGGGGCGTCGCGATCATCGCCGGCCCGCGTTACATGCCTCTGGCATTTCGCAACACGCCGCTTGCTGCGTTAGTGCCGGTTGATATCGCGACGGCCGGCGATTCCGCCGACAGTCAGGCAATCGAGGAGGGCTTTGTGATGCAGCTCACCGACTTGGGTCTGGCGAGTCCGCACATGCAACTTGGCGATACCGAAAGCCAGACGCGCGAGATCTGGGGGAATCTGCCTCCGCTGTATTGGCTGCTCGAATCGCGGCAGCTCAAACCGGCTGTTCGTGTGTTGGCCGAGCATCCCACGCGGCTCGCCGCCGACGGGCGCAAGCTGCCAATCGTCTGCTTGCAATACTTTGGCGCCGGAAAGGTGCTTTGGCATGGAACCGACGAAACCTGGCGCTGGCGCTTTCGCGTGGGGGACGTGTTTTTCGCCCGATACTGGGTACAGGCCGTGCGTTTCCTCAGCCGCTCGAAGTTGCTCGGTAAGGACCGGGCCGCGCTCTTGACGGTCGATCGCCGGGAATATCGTCGGGGCGAGAGCGTACAACTGCGTGCTCGCTTCATCGACGAGCGGCAGGCTCCGGCGGACGACCAGGGTGTAACGGTGGTGCTGGAGCGGGCTGGCCACCAACATCGCCGCGTCACGCTTTCGCGCAATTCAACCAATCGCGGCGTGTTCGCCGGCGCGCTCGACGATGTGCTTGACGGCAAGTATCACGCGTGGATTGCAACGCCGACCCTGGAAGGCCAGGCCCCGGCCGCCGATTTCCTGGTGACCGCGCCGCCGGGGGAATTCGAACGTGTGCAACTCGACAGCGCCGAGCTTCGTCGCGCCACCGAAGAAACTCACGGCAGATACTACACGATTGCCTCGGCCGGCAAGCTTGCCAGAGACCTGCCAGCCGGTCGCCAGGTGCCGATCGAAGCCTTGCCCCCCGAGGCGCTCTGGAACAGGTGGTGGGTATTGCTGGCGTTTCTCTGCTTGCTGACGACGGAATGGGTTCTGAGAAAACGCGTGGGGCTGGTATAATACCCGTACAAGGATTTGGGATCTGAGCTTGTCCAATCCAATTCAACAAAAGATCGACGACGTGCGTCGTCGCGTGCGGCGATTGCTCGTCGCACACGGCGTTAGCTGCGTGGCCGCAATCGTGCTGGCCGCTGCGATCGGGCTTTCGTGCGTCGATTATCTTTTCAGGTTTGACGATCACGGCGTGCGGCTGATTTTTTCCGTGACGGTTCTAGGCACGCTGGCCTGGACCATGTATCGTTTTCTCTGGCACGATGTCCGAAGACGACTGAGCGACCTGGCAATTGCCCAGCGCGTGGAGCGTCAGTTTCCACAGCTCGGCGACCGGCTTTCCACCTCCGTCGAGTTCCTCAAGAAGCCAGTAGACGATGCCTACGCCGGGTCGGCCGCGCTGCGCCGCGCCGTGGTGACAACCACTACCGCGGATATCGAACCGCTCGACTTTGCCGCCGCCATCGAACGCCGGCCGACCCACAAGGTGCTTCGGATCGCGGGCTTGCTGACCTTATCCGCCCTCCTGCTTGCCGCTTCCAATCCGGGCGCCGCGCGGGTAGCCCTCGCCAGGCTCGTACGACCGTTTGGCAACGATGCCTGGCCACGGCAGACCAACTTGCAGATCGTCGGCAAGGCGCCGACTCGTCTTGCGGTCGGACAAACTTTTGAACTCAACGTAACCGATCGCGACGGCACGCTGCCCGACGAGGCGCGGATTCATTTGCGGTACGATTCACCGGAAGGCGATACCTGGGGAGACGTTCGCGTTGATTCGATGCAACGGCTCAACGACACGCTGGTGGCACGACAGGAAAACGTGTCACGCCCGTTTTGGTATCGCGTAACGGGAGGGGACGACGAAAGCATGGAGTGGATCCGACTGGAAGTGGTCGAACCGCCGCGCGTCGAATCGCTGAAGGTCAGGCTGCAATCGCCGGCCTACACGGCCTGGCCGGCGGTCACTTCGGATCGGCAGATTCAGGCCTTGCGAGGCACGCGGGCCGAGTTGTCCGCGAGCGTCAACAAGCGCCTCAGCTCGGCCCGGCTCATGCAGGAGGGGGGAGTCTCCATTGCGGCTAGCGTTGGCGGCGACGGCCACACGGTCAAGGTGCCAGCCGATCCGGCCTCGCCGTTGATCATCGACAAGTCGACCGCCTATTGGCTGGAGATGATCGACGACGAGGGTTTGGCGGGCGGCAGGCAGGACCGCTGGGAGATTCGCGCCATCGGCGACGGTGCTCCAAGTGTCGCGATCGAACAACCCACCGCCAATCAGTTTGTCACCACCGATGCCGAGATCGCGATGCGGGTTCTGGTGAAAGACGACCTTGCCATCCGGAATGTGGTTCTGCAGTTCTCGCGATCGGCCGAAGCGGGAGTCGAGGATCTGCAAGTGCCGCTGTTCCAGGGCCCGGAATCGGCGGCATTTGTCGAGTCGCAGAAATCCGCAGTGCCGCAAGAAGGCGATAGCCGCACCCTCGAACATACGTGGCGCCTTGCTTCGCTGAACCTCAAGCCGGGCACACAGCTGACGTTCTGCGCTGTGGCGAGCGACTATTTGCCGCAGGTTGGCAAAAGTCCCGAGCGGCGGATCACGATCATCACGCCCCGCGAGTTGGAGGACCGCATCGCGCAGCGGCAAACGCTGATTTTGGGCGAGCTGAGCCGCGTGCTCAAGCTTCAGCAAGAAACGCGCTCGCAGGTGAGCGACCTGCAAATCCAGCTCGACAAAGTCGGCCAACTTGCCAAGCCGAGCATCGATCATGCCCAAGGCGCCGAGCTCAACCAGCGGATCGTCTCCAGCACGCTGACCAGCGCCGATCAAGGCTTGCCGGCCCAGATTGGCGATCTGCTCGGCGAGCTCAAGGCGAACAAGGTCGATAGTCCCGAAATCGAGCGACGGATGAATACCATGCTCGATGAGCTTGGACGACTCGCACAAGAACATCTAGGCCCGATCGAGCGCGAGTTAACCAGCGCCATCAAGACCGCTCAAACCGACCTGGCCGGCGACTCAGCGAAGTTGCCCCATGCAAATCCCGATTCCCCTGTCGGCAAGGCACTTACCTCGGCGGCCGTTCATCAGGATCAGGTAATCCGCTCGCTCGAGACGATGCTCGGGGAGTTGGCGCAATGGGACAGCTATCGCCGCTTCGGCCGCGAGATTTCTCAGCTCAAGCTTGATCAGGAAGAACTTGAAGAGCAAACGGCCGAGGTGGGCGCAAAGACGCTGGGCAAGGACCGCAAGTCTCTCGACCCGCAGCAGCAAGCCGATCTGATCAAGCTCGCCGAGCGGCAGCGTGAGTTGGCGCGCCGCTTCGACAAAGTGCAGCAGCAAATGACCGAGATGGCGCAGTCGCTTGAAGAAACCGACCCGCTCGCGGCGGCCACGCTTGGCGACGCGGCCAGGCAGGCGGCACAGCGGGGTATCAGCGGACAGATCCGGGCGGGCGGCCGGAAGCTCGACGACAATCAGATCGGCCAGGCGCGCAAGCAGCAGCAGCAAGTCCTCCGCGAGCTGAACGAGTTGCTCGACATCCTGTCAAACCGCCGGGAACAAGAACTGTCGCGGCTGGTCAAGCGGCTGAAAGAGGCCGAAAGCCATTTGGAACAGCTACGCGCCCGGCAGGAAAGACTCCGCAAGGAGATCGCCGAGGCCGACAAGATTGCCGATCCTCAGCAGCGTCGCAAAACACTGGAGCGATTGAGTCGCGAGCAAAAACAACTCCAGGAAGAGTCGGAACGTTTTGCTCGCCGACTTGCGCGATTGCAAGCCGACAAAGCCGGTCGCAACACGCAGTCGGCCGCGTCGAAAATGAGCAAGGGGGGCGATGCGGGCCAGCAAGGCGACGGCGACGAAGCCGGGGACCAGGCGGAGCAGGCAAAAAAGGACCTCGACGAAGCGCAACAGCAACTTGCCGAACGCCGCCAACAAGCCGAAATGGATCTGGCACGCGAGCAGATCGCCAAGTTGCAAGGCGGACTCAAGAGCCTGGGTGAGCAGCAGCAGTCGTTGCTTGCCGAGACCGAACGATTGGAAAGTCTTCGCAGCGCGCAGGGCCTCTTTACCCGCCCGCAAATTATCAGTGTGCGAGATCTCGGTCGCGCCGAACGGGGCTTGGAAAGCGAAAGCAAAGCGCTCGCCGAGAAGGTCGCCTCTGCCGAGGTGTTTCACTTGGCGCTGGAAACCATCGGCGGCGAAATGGGCCGGGCGGCTGACAGGATTGAACGTCAGGATACCGGCGAACCGGCTCAGCGGATTGAGCGCGACGTGATCCGCCGCATCCACCAATTGCTCCAAGCCCTCGAATCCGCCAGGAAACAGGGGGGCGAGGGAAAGTCTGGCGGGCAAGGGGGGCAACAAAATGCCGCTGCTTCGGATTCGATTCGCGCCCTGGCGGAAGTGAAACTGCTAAAATTGATGCAGCAGGATCTCAACGTCCGGTTCCAACAACTGTCCGAAAGCGCGAAACGGTTTTCGCGCGGCGAGCAAGCGGCCGAGTTCGACCGCTTGAGCGCCGAACAGGGCAAACTGGCCGACCTGATGCAAAACTTTACCCGCCCACCCGCGAACAATCCGGATGGCGATCCCGAGTCACTGCCCGATCTGCGGTTGGAGGAAACGCCATGAAATCAACGGAATTGTGCCGCGCCGCTTGCGAGGCGATTGTGGTGGCACTGCTGCTTGCTCCCTTACTTCGTGCCGAGGACAAGTCGCTCGACGCAGAGTTGATGGAAAGCCTCGACGCTGAACTGCTGGAAGGTCTGGAAACTATTCCGCCTGACGATGCTGAGAAGCCGCGGGGAGACGGCGCGGAGAGTGCGCCCGGAGTTGCCACAAGCGATGAAGACGCATTCAATCGCATCAGCAAGCGGATGCGCGAGGCGGAACGTCTGATACCAGACATCGATTCCGCCGGTTCCACCCAAAAGCTGCACAAGGAGATCGTCGGCGACCTCGAGCAGTTGATCGCCCAGCTCGAACAGCAATGTCAGAAGTGCCAGGGAGGTTCAAGCGCCGGCAGCAAGTCTCAGGAATCGGCCTCGCGAGAAGCCGTTAAGCAACCCTCCAAGAATCCCGAAAATGGCGGCCATGACGCAAGGAATCCGGCAAAAGATTCCACCGAGAAGCCTGGCAAGGATGAAGCCCGTAGAGCGGCGCTCGAAAAAATGAAGAGCCTCCTGAAGGCAGACATTTGGGGCGCGCTGCCCGCCAAGGCTCGCGAACAAATGTTGCAATTGTCCCCGGAGCAATTCCTGCCCAAGTACGAATTGCTCATTGAAGCCTATTACAAACAACTGGCCGAGCGGTCGAGCAAGTAGGCCGCAAGCGCCGGGGTTATCCCGGCGGAGCGCCGACTGAAAGCGGGTTGGAAGGAGAGCAGTCATGTTGGCACGTCGTCAATTTCTATCCGTCGCTGCCGCGCTGGTGGCAAGTCGTCGAATTTGTGCGGCCGACGAAAGCCCCGAAAAGACTGCCGTTGATATGCTCGCGCCGCCGGCCACCAAAGCCATCGACCGGGGCCTCGCGGCGCTCGCGGCGCGACAAGACGATGACGGTGCGTTTGGCTCGGGGGGCTACAGCCGCAATGTGGCTGTCTGCGCACTCGCCGGCATGGCGTTTATGTCAGGCGGCAGCACACCCAAACGCGGACCGTATGGAGAGAACGTGGAACGCTCGATCAATTTCCTTGTGGCCAACATGCAGGAGAGCGGTTTTATCACCGTGCCCGGCGCAAGCAGTCACGGCCCGATGTACGGCCACGGATTCGCCACGCTGTTTTTGGCGGAGTGTTACGGAATGAGCCTCCGTGCCGATTTGCGTGAAAACTTGTCAAAAGCCGTCAGCCTGATTGTCAATACGCAGAACAGCCAGGGTGGCTGGCGCTATCAGCCCCAGCGTCGCGACGCCGATATCTCGGTCACGATTGCTCAGGTGATGGCCCTGCGAGCCGCGCGGAACGCCGGTTTCTTCGTGCCGCGCGAGGTAATCGATCGCTCGGTCGATTACGTCAAGCGCAGCCAAAACGCCGACGGCGGCTTCATGTATATGATCCAAGGCGGCCAGAGCGCTTTCCCCCGCTCGGCGGCCGGCGTCGTCGCGCTCTATAGCGCGGGTATCTACGATGGTCCCGAAATCAAGAAGGGTCTCGATTACCTGATGCAGTTCCTGCCGCAGGCGGGCGACTTCAATCGCGAGAGCCACTACTTCTACGGCCACTACTACGCAGCGCAGGCGATGTGGCACGC
>SXGT01221998.1_pt1 | contig 11706 bp, 6 predicted proteins | sample 3176221 | NCBI WGS metagenome assembly SXGT01 (sample SAMN11356862, study PRJNA531348) | freshwater metagenome | isolation source: freshwater sample F1-120 | place: China: Fuxian Lake, Yuxi | collected 2017-12-25
TCTGCTAGTGGGACAGCACTTTACTTATACAGTCACAACCAATCCAACAGCGGATGCCACCCCGACCCTGTTCGACATTCCTGAAGGGAGTCGCCTCCCTCTGGGACTTAGCATAGACCCCAATTCAGGCGTGATCTTCGGCATCCCCGAGTTGGCAGCCCCTGAAACTAGGTGTTATATCCGTGCCACCAACGAAGGCGGAGAGGGCTTCATGTTTATCAACTTCACTGTTTTAGCCCCTCAGGCACCAGTGATCACAAGCCCCGATACAGCTTCAGCGACGGCGGGCGAACCATTCACCTGCTCCATCATTGCCAGCAACTCACCAACGAGTTACACGGCGGCAGGCCTGCCACCGGGACTTTCCATCAATCCACTTACTGGCGAGATCACGGGGACCCCAGAACCGGGATGCGGAGGAGTCTACTCCGTCACCATCTCGGCTAGGAACGAAGGCGGCACAACCATCCAATCATTTACTTTGATAGTCTTCCCTTCGGGGCCTGCGCACATCACTAGCCCTCGCGAAGCTAGGGCGAGGGTCGGCGAACCTTTGGTTTATAGGATAACCGGCGACAATTGCCCGAACCGCTACTCTGTTATCGATGAGCCGCACGACCCGCGAGTCGAGTTTTTAAGGTTTGAAGAGAGTTCCGGGTTAATCTATTGGACCCCACCCAATGTCTCAGGAGGCACCTATCAAGTGGACCTCCAGATTTACGCTGATAATGGGATCGTACCCATAGCCCATGAAGTTCTCAGGGTATTTGTATTCCCTCCTGACCCGGTGATCACAAGTGTTTCATCCGCCACTGCGAGAGTAGGGGAACGATTCGGTTTTCAAATCACAACATCCCCCCGCGCTCCCGAAACGCCGACAACTTTCTCCGCGACGGGGCTGCCTGTGGGCTTAACCATCTCGGACGCTGGTTTCATCCAAGGGTTCCCCGAACGGGTAGAAACCATTGACGCCACCATCTCCGCGAGAAACGATGGCGGAGAGGAAAGCCAAATCCTCCGGATTACTGTTCGCCCTCCGCTGCCGTCGATCACTAGCGAGAGCACCGCCCATGGAACACTAGGCATCTCGTTCAACTATACGATAACAGCAACTGGGAATCCAAGTTCGTTCTCGGCCACCCTGCCTCCCGATCTCGGCCTAGAGCTTGACTCCTTGAGTGGTCTCATCTCTGGTCGTCCTACCATGTTAGGAACCTTTCCCATTACGCTTGTTGCATCCAACATTGAAGGCAGTTCCGAACCCAGGTTTCTAACCCTGACCGTCGGGGTGATAGTTCTTCCTCGGATTCCGGTAATTACAAGTGCCACCACCGCCTCCGCAACAGTGGGCGAACCTTTCACCTATATGATCAGGGCCACGGAGTATCCCGTCAGCTTTGTAGCGGAAGACCTGCCACCGGGCCTCAACTGCGATCCAATCAGTGGGGTGATCTCCGGCACCCCTTTTCGGGGAGGGATCTACCTCATCACCCTCCGCGCAAGCAACATTGCGCACGTCGGCAGCGGAACACTTACCCTGAGTGTGTCTCCTGAACCCCCAGTAATCACAAGTCCCCTCACGGCTAGAACTAGAGTGGGTCGAGATTTCAGCTATAAAATAACGGCCACTGGGATTAGTCCGATTAATATAACAGTTGGGAGTTTGCCACCGAGATTAAGATTCGACTCTGCCAACAATGAGATTTACGGATTCGCTGCGGGTCCAGCGATCTACCACATCCCCCTCCATGCCATCAATGCGGGCGGTGCGACTGAAGAAATACTCACCCTAGAGGTGGGTCGTTGGATTAGACCTTATTTCCCCAACCTTCCTTACCGCCCGTCCCAACCGATCCCTAATCCCTTCGGCACGGAATGGTTCTACCAGGGCGAGAAGGGGCTGCCTCTTGGCCTCACCATTGATCGGGAAACCGGCGAGATAAAAGGCACCACAAGTGCTAGAGGCTCCTACGATGTCACCTTTTTTGCCAGCACTGCCAACGAGACAAACAGCCTGACGTTCACCCTAGTCGTCGCCGATTTATTATTTAAGAAAGTCGACAATTCCATCGCAATCTCAGGCACCAACCCCAAGATTGGTGGCGACGTTATTCTCCCTGCAATGGTTGACAACCTCCCTATCACATCAATCGATGCGGAAGCATTCCGTAACTGTACTGATCTGACGAGCGTCGAAATCCCCGAGAGTGTCACATCCATAGGAGATTATGCGTTCGCTGGCTGCACAGAATTAACGAGGGTCACCTTCTTGGGGAATGCTCCAAGTGCCGGCAATTCGGTTTTCTTAAATACTCCTGAGGTGAAGGTCTATTACCTCCCCAGCAAATCGGGGTGGAGCAATACCTTCGCCGATCGTTGGACCGCTAGGATGATTCCGCCCCCAGTGCTCACAAGCCACGACATTGGCTATGCTTGGGAGGGCAGTATGGATCGTTATCCCATCACTTCTGACCCTACTGCGACCGAGGCCGGGGCGATAGGCATCTTACCTTTGGGCCTCGGAATTGATCTAATCTATCACGACGTTTGGGGTGCCCCAGAGTCCGGGACTGCAGGTCACTACCCAGTGAAACTTTGGGCCAGCAACGAAGGCGGCACAACAACAAAGGATTTCACATTCATCGTCTTTCCGAAACCACCTGTGATCACAAGCCCACACACAGCCACCGCCTGCGAAGGAGAACCCATTTCCCCCTACACCATCACAGCTACCAGTTCGCCGGATGGCTATTTAATGCTAGGGGGACTGCCTCTGGATCTCACGTTCGACGCGGGAAGCGGCGTGATCTCAGGCACGCCTGCTCCCGGCTCGGAAGGAACCTACACAGTCCACCTCTTCGCCTATAATTTGGGTGGCCCGGGAGACCCACACACCCTCACCTTGACCGTCGGGCCACCAGCACCTGTGATCACCAGCTCCAGCAGAGTCGCTGCCTGCGTGGGTGAACCGTTCGCTTTCACCATCAGTGCCAGCGGTTTACCGTCCAACTTCAGCGCGATCTTATTGCCTCCAGGCCTCACCATCAACCCGGTCAACGGCGTGATCTCAGGGGTTCCCTCCACGGCGGGATTCTACATCGTCAACCTCTCCGCCAGCAACGCGTGCGGTTCAGGAATTCAGAAGCTCGAGATCACGGTCAACGCAGCTGCTCCCGTGATTACAAGCCCTCGTTCAGCCAACGGTTGGGTGGGCGCAGATTTCCACTACAGGATTACGGCCACTCACTTTCCGACCAGCTTCGGTGCAGTGCGGTTCTTTCCTGTCTGGCCACTGGGCCTGCCTGACGGTCTCATGTTTAACGTCACCAACGGAGTGCTCCATGGCTCCCCAAACCCCGGCTCCGAAGACACCTATTTAATCACCCTCTTCGCAATCAATGCTTGCGGAATCGGAACACAAACTCTGGAGCTTACCATAAGACCTTCGATTGATTGGTGGCCTAGGATACGATTCGAGCCAGCGAGAAAACGAACGTTTATGATGGTTCAGGACGGTGGTGGTAAGGAATTTTTAGTTGAATACACGGACGATTTCCTGCAGTGGTTCGCGTTGTCAACCAAGTTGAAAGGTGAGATGGACTTGTCGGAGTTGGATCCCCAGTCAGCGACTCGTCCGTTCCGCTTCTATCGTATCTCTCAGCCTTAAACCTGCACCGAAAAGGATCAGAAGGCTTTCCTCGCCCTTCCAACCGCTTGGCGGAGGGAGAACTGCACGATGAAGATACGTGAATCCCCCACACGAAACAGCGTGACCATGCTCGAAATAATGCATTGGGCTTTACGGAGATGGGCACGTCGATTATACTGGGAAAATGCCGAAAGAGGGTAAAAGGAAGGGTCTGACAGCAGATTCTCTTCCGGAATTGCCATTTGAAGAAGTGTTGCAGAATCTTGAGTCCGTCGTCACCGCGATGGAATCGGAAGATCTGCCCTTAGAGAAGCTACTTTCTAAGTATGCAGAAGGTAGGGAATTGTACCAGCACTGTCAGAAGAAGCTTCAGGAAGCGGAGTTGAAGATTCAACAACTTGAGCAGGACTCAGCTGGCCAGATCACGGCCAAACCGCTGGTTTTCGACGACGAAGAAACTTCATGAGTATGAGCCGTTTTGTGGACATGGTGGATGATCCTTCCCATGTGAAAAAGTTGACGATGCCTCAGTTGATCCTGCTTGCTGCAGAAATACGAGAAGAGTTGATCAGCAAACTGGCGAAAACGGGAGGGCATTTAGGTCCAAACCTAGGCGTCGTGGAGTTGACGTTGGCGTTGCACACTGTTTTTTCCACTCCTAAGGATAAGTTCGTCTGGGATGTGAGCCATCAGGTCTATGTCCATAAACTCTTGACGGGTCGTAAGGACCGTTTCCACACCATCCGCACCACGGACGGTCTCAACGGCTTCGCGCTTCGAAGTGAAAGCGAGCACGATTGTTACGGTGCAGGACATGCCGGGACGGCTCTCTCAGCCGCTTTGGGAATGGCCGCCGCACGAGATCAACGAGGATCAGGTGAAAATGTGGTCGCTATTTTTGGCGACGCTGCACTCACGAACGGCATTTCCTTCGAGGCCCTGAACAACATTGCGCACACGACCAAAAAATTCATCGGAATCCTGAACGACAACGAATGGAGTATCGCAAAAAATGTGGGTGCTTTTGCGAGTTATCTCAACAAGCTGATCACAAATCCGCATTACAATCGGGTGCACAAAGATCTTGAGGGGTTACTTCGTAGGATGCCAAAGGGCGACCTAGCCCTGCGACTAGGTCATAAAGCCGGGGAAGCCCTCAAGGGGGCAGTCTCCGAGTTGGCCCTACAACAAAACCCTACGACAGCTGGCGATGGACGAGGGGGTGCTGGTAGGAGCCTGATTTTTGAGGAACTCGGCCTGAGATACTTGGGACCGATCGATGGGCACGACCTGCCCTTGCTGGTCAACACGCTGGAATACGCAAAGACTTTAGAATTTCCTGTCATTATCCACGTGCTCACGAAGAAGGGTCGCGGATTCGACGCTGCGATCCAACACCCCGAGAAGTTTCATGGTTGCGGACCTTACAATGCTCAGACAGGTGAGAGTCCATCCGCGAAACCGGGCACGGCCCCGGCCTATCAAGATGTGTTTGGACAAACCATGGTGCGCCTCTGCAAGAAGGACAGCAGCGTCGTGGGGATCACCGCCGCCATGCCGACAGGAACAGGACTGAAAGCCCTAGAGCAGGCGATGCCCTCAAGGTATTATGACGTAGGGATTGCCGAAGAACATGCAGTTCTCTTCGCCGCCGGGATGGCAACGATGGGTTTTCGCCCGGTTGTGGGGATATATTCCACATTCCTCCAACGCGCTTACGATTGTATTTTGCACGATGTGGCCTTGCAGGATCTTCCGGTCATTTTCTGCATGGATCGTGCTGGGCTTTCCGCAAACGATGGCCCCACACACCACGGGCTTTTCGACATCGCTTACCTCCGGTGCGTCCCGAACTTGATCGCGATGGCACCCAAGGACGAGGACGAGCTCGTGGACATGATGTTCACAGCTACCCAACAACCGCACCCAGTCGCCATTCGTTATCCACGCGGTAATGCGGAAGGAGTGCCGATCAAGGATCAACCTAGCTCGCTAGAAATCGGCCAAGCAGAAGTAGTTCAACAATTTGCTCATACTGGCGGAAAGAAAGTGGCTCTATTCGGTCTCGGCCCCCTCAACACAATGGCTCGTGAAGCCGCTGTCCTATTGATCGCGAAGGGATATGATGTTGCGGTAATCAATCCCCGTTTCACTAAACCCCTCGACGCAGCAACACACGGGTTTTTTGCGCACGCTGCCGAGGTTGTGGTCACCTTTGAGGATCATGTCATTACGGGTGGTTATGGCAGTTCCGTTTTGGAACTCCTTTCCGATCATCGGATCCCCACACCTGTCATCCGGATCGGATGGCCTGACCAGTTTATCGAACATGCGTCGAGTGTGGATTATCTCCGCAATAAATATGGACTCACCGCAGCCAACGCGGTTGCCAGAGTTCAACAACTTCTCAGCCCAGCCCAAGCCAAGCCTCTGCAAGCCGTGGCCTGAGTCCACCCACCTATCAAAGCGAAACTGACCCGCAATGGCCTATATCAATATCACCCCTCCCTCCGGCGGCAAAATCACCGTGACCGCCGGCAAACTCAACGTCCCCAATAATCCTGTCATCCCATTTATCCGAGGCGATGGCACCGGTCCCGACATCTGGGCCGCGAGTGTTCGAGTGTTCGATGCTGCGATCCAAAAAGCCTACGGAGGCGAAAAAAAGATCGAATGGTTTGAGGTTTTTGCGGGAGAAGCTTCAAAGACCAAGTTCGACAATTGGTTACCTGATGACACCGTTGCCGCGTTCAACGAATACTTGGTTGGCATCAAGGGACCTCTCACCACTCCAGTCGGCGGTGGGATTCGATCGTTGAATGTCGCGTTGCGTCAGATGCTCGATCTCTATGTCTGCCTGCGACCCGTGCAATACTTCAACGGTGTGCCATCTCCGGTGAAACATCCTGAGAAAGTTGAGATGGTAATTTTCCGTGAGAACACGGAGGACATTTACGCAGGTATCGAATACGCAGCAGGAACCCCCGAGGCTCAACAAGTGCTGAGCTTTATCGAGACGGCGTTTCCGAAGGATTTCAAAAAAATCAGGTTCGGCACCAAACAGGCCGTAACGGATTACATGAAACTGGCGGCTCCGGATCACGACAGCTCACAGATACCGATCCAAGTTGGGATCGGGATCAAGCCCATCTCCAACGTTGGCACGATCCGCTTGATGAAGTCTGCGGTGGAATACGCCCTGCGTCATAAGCGAAAGAGCGTCACCATCGTCCATAAGGGGAACATCATGAAGTTCACGGAGGGTGCGTTCAGGGACTGGAGCTACGCTGCAGCCGAGCGCATTTTTGGCGAAAAAGTTTATACATGGGCGCAGTACGAACGCACGAAAAAGGCACAAAGCGAATCTGCCGCCAACGAGGAACAAAAAACTGCCCTTAATGCTGGCCGATTGTTGATCAAAGATGCGATTGCGGATATCGCCCTCCAACAAGTGCTCACTCGCCCTGAGGATTTTGATGTGATCGCCACACTCAATTTGAACGGCGATTACCTCTCCGACGCCCTAGCTGCACAGGTCGGAGGCATTGGCATTGCCCCTGGCGGCAACATCAACTACATCACCGGTCACGCCATTTTTGAAGCAACTCACGGCACAGCTCCCAAGTATGCAAACTTGGATCGCGTGAACCCGGGCAGCGTGGTGCTGAGCGGTGAAATGATGTTGAGATATCTGGGCTGGGATGCAGCAGCAGATCTCATCATCAAAGGCCTGAATGGTGCGATCGGTTCCAAACGGGTGACTTACGATTTCGCTCGGCTCATGGAAGGTGGTACTGAGATCAAATGCTCAGAATTCGGTCAGAATATCATTGATCACATGTGAGACCAAACCCTGCTTTGCTTCTCTTTCTAGGCTTGGCCCTCATTGGGGGTCAGGCCTCTTTTTTTGCAAGGGCTCAGACCGTTCCAGAGGTTGCGCTCCGAGCGGATCTCCAGGCCATTGTTGACGCAAAAACGGAGAGATCAGACAGCCAACGCCTGAACCAATTGTTTCAGAGCGAATGGAAACACCAGATGGAACTCCATCCCGAAGCGGCCACCTACTATGGTTACCCCGGACAAAATGGACGATGGTCAGACCATTCGCTAGCGGCCGTGGTGCTCGATAAAAAGGAAGCCCCTCTCCTGCTGAGGGCCTTGCAGTCCATCGATCGCCCTTCCCTGATCGCCAGCGAACAACTGAGCTACGATCTTTTCGAACAGAACCTACGCGAACGAATCGAAAGCCATCAATTTTCCTCCGAATTCTTACGAATGAACCAGATGGGTGGAGTGCAACTCGACGCCGCCCAGATGCTGGCAATGATGCCGAAGGGGAGTCTCGCTGATTACGAGAATATGTTAACCCGATTGCAAGGGTTACCCCGTTGGATCGATCAGACCATTGCCGTTTTGCGCGATGGGCTGGCACAAAACATTACCCCGCCGAAAATCACGCTCCGAAACGTGTCAGAGCAAATCCGCAGCCAAATCGTTGTGGATCCCAAGCAGAGCCCTTTGTTCAGAAATTTCCTCGAATTTCCACCCTTTGTTCCTGCTGACGACCAGAAGCGGTTTCAATCCCAAGCAGCCTTAGTTTATCTCAATGAGGTGAAGCCTGCATGGCAGCGGTTGCTCGACTTTTTCGACTCGACCTATTACCCACGGGCGACCACGAACACAGGTCTTTCAAATCTCCCCAAGGGCCAAAACTGGTATGCCTTCAATGCGCGCTCACACACCACCACTGCGCTCATCCCTGCGCAGATACATGACATCGGACTGGCTGAAGTGAAGCGCATCCGGGCCGAAATGAGGAAGATCATCCAAAACCTTCGATTCGAGGGGACCTTTGCGGAATTCCTAAAATTCCTTCGAACCGACGACCGGTTTTTTTATACTCAGCCGGAGGATCTCATCACGGCTTATCGCGATATTTGCAAACGGGCTGATCCAGAACTCGCCCACATTTTTGGAACCCTTCCTCGCCTCCCCTACGGAGTGATGGCTATCCCATCGTATTCGGAAAAAACCCAAACCACGGCGTATTATGAGCCGGGGGCGATCAGTGTGGGGCGGCCCGGTTTTTTCTTCGCCAATACCTATGACCTCCGCTCTCGACCTAAGTGGGAAATGGAAGCACTGAGTTTGCATGAAGCCGTGCCCGGCCACCACTTGCAACTCGCTCTCGCGCAAGAGATGACCGGCCAACCTGATTTTCGACGGTTCGGGGAATACACCGCTTTCATTGAGGGTTGGGGGCTTTATGCGGAAAGTTTAGGCGAGGAGATGGGATTCTATAAGGATCCTTACATGAAATTTGGGCAGTTGACCTATGAAATGTGGCGGTCGATTCGTCTGGTTGTCGATACAGGCATGCACTCTCTCGGTTGGTCACGCCAACGAGCCATTGATTATTTTAAAGAGAACGCTGGAAAAACCGAGCACGACATCGAAGTCGAGGTGGATCGCTACCTCGTGTGGCCCGGCCAAGCGTTGGCTTACAAAATTGGACAACTGAAGATCAGAGAACTACGAACACTCGCTGAAAAAGAGCTAGGTCAAAAATTCGATTTGCGAAAGTTTCACGATGCAATCCTTCTCCAAGGAGCGTTACCCCTAACCGTTTTGGAGGCTCACATTAAATCCTACATTCAAAACGAGCTCACCACTCGACCCTGACGCGTCGCAAATAACTTGAGGACTTATCGTTGGTTAAAAATCATCGCGAGAATCCCCCAGAGGATCAGGACAAAGAACACGGACAGGAGGATGAATCGATTTCTGGCGACTCGTTTTTCATACCGAAGCGGACGTAATCCATTAATGCTCCCTGCGGCAAGATAAGAAACGAGCTTGGGGTTGTTTGACGAGGGCCCTCGAAAATGATCTTTGAACCGTCGCAGCGTAGCTAGCAAATCGTATTTACGAACACCAAGGTCGTTGAAATGTGGCCCTGTTGGAGGAGTTTCTGACTTCTGCTGCCACCGATCAACGGGTTCAAACACAGGTTCCTTGGGGATCGCACTAGGGTTCCGACGCGATGGAGGTGATTGGGGTCGAACCGTGGAACGATGCCTAGGTTGGGTGGCGGGTTGGTCCACTTGAGATTGAAGCTTCCGAATCTCCTCTTCCAAATTGGAGAGTTGGGACTTCAGTGCCTTGGACCGTTGATCAAGGGGATCAGGATTATTTTTCTTCCACCAGCCCATGTTTTTTATCGGCGCACCAACAGCAGAATGATCGCTAACGAAAAGAGAAACGCGATCAGAGCAATGGGCCAAGTCAGCGCGAGTCCAATGCGGCAGAGCTCTCTAAAATCGCCAGTCAACAACCCGCCGGTGATCCGTCCCGCAGGATTCTCGGGCTTCTGATCCGGAACTGGGCCAGCATCCAGCCTCGGCCATTTGATCCGGGCTGAATTCCATTCCATCCGGGCGTTCTCCAGCGTGGTCAGGGCGCGAGTCAATTCCGAGGACCAGTTTTCCTGAGTCCATCCCTCGTCACGAAGCGCACCCACCTTGCTGAGAGTATCTCGCAGATCCACCAGCGAACGGTTCAGTTGTTCGGCATCCCTACGAGCCGTGAACTCAGCCTCCTCGAGGATCCCAATCCCTCGCTGAAGGTTACCTAACATTTCTTCCCGACCCGTTTGAAATTCGATCCGCCGACGCCGGGATTCCTCAAGTGCTGCTCGCTCCCGTTCCAATTCCTCCTGTGCTCTTTTTAGCTCACTCAACCTCTGTTGGGTGTCACTCACTTTGGACTCTAATTCTTCACGCGAAGGCGACCGGTTCGACGCGGGAACAGGCCCTGCAGGCGGATTGCTAGGGTAAGTCGTCTTGGGAGTGGCCTGATAATCGGCATCAACAAAATCGGAATCGTCGTACTGTGGACCCATAATCTGAATTTAGCTTCGTCGCGTTGGGTGTAAAGGGGATTCAGGTTTGTTCAAATCTAGCGACCTTTTTGAGCCCACAATAGAAAGGAACCCATCCCACTAAAAATGACAAACCGAGAAACGAACCCATGCAGGTTAGCGTTGCGGAAATACTTCTACTCCCGGAGGCCACCCAAGGCGAACCATAAGCCAATAATGCCACCGAAAATAAAATGTAGAGGAAACTCACAATGAGACAGAAAGTGCCCCCAAATCCACTCACAATTTTGCTCGGGTTTTCCTCCCTGAAGTTGGGATAAATCGCACCCAAACCCACCGCGAGTCCGTTGAGGGAAAAAGTCATGATGGTGATCGCAACTGCGAAGTAGCTCATGAGCGAAAAATCCAATCGCAACATCCAGCAGGAAAGCAGGATCAGCCCCAAGGTGATGATCAGTGACGCCCCAAAAGCCAGAGTGAATTTAGTTTTCACAGCACGCACCAACCCGAGTGGTGCCATCCCTAGGATCCAGACTCGTTTGCCCTCCAACGAAAACTGGGGAAATACAAACCGAGTTGTTAATGTCGCCAAATTCAAGCTGCAGGCCCCGAGATTCAAGAACGAAACGGCATTCACCCAGAATGTGTTGGTCAACTGGGTTGAAAAATGGCGCAGATTGATGATGTATGCAGCGAGAAGCCCAAACAAAACCAAAGTCTGCCCCCATTGGGTGGTGTCGCGCCAGAAAATCCGGATGTCCTTCACGATGAGTGCTGCTAAATCCGGTTTCAGCAAAGGAATCCAACCCACCACCCGTTCGAGAAGCCCCTTTCTAGGCCATGGATCTGTCGCTCTCTGAGAGCTATTTCGACCGAACTTCCAATCACCAAAGACACTGTTTCGACTCTGTACTGCTGATGCGGCATCGTAAAAAAATCGTCCGGTATAGTTGAAACACAAAAAGCCGAACAGTAGTACATTGCTCAGTAACACCAACGCGTAAAAAACTGCGGTTTCGATCGCTCCTTCCGCCCAGTAGAGGACGCTCGATGAGAGCCAATAACTGGGGAGTAAAGGAAATTGCGTGAACCGGGTTTGCATCAACATTTGATCCAGAACCGCGAGGACACGGATTTCTAACATCTCCTCCGTGAGAGGTTCTGGATGCCGCCAAAA